>Ga0187892_10000476_pt1 | contig 103679 bp, 104 predicted proteins | sample MA1701073metaG_FD_139345 | JGI IMG/M metagenome (GOLD analysis project Ga0187892, IMG submission 139345) | Bio-ooze microbial communities from a basaltic lava cave in the Kipuka Kanohina Cave System on the Island of Hawaii, USA - MA170107-3 metaG ... | reverse complement strand
CGTGGTGTTGAGCAGCAGCGTGGGCGGGTTATTGTCGGGCCCGGTGCCGTGGAGGAAGAAGTCTTGCGGCGCCGCCCAGCCAAATGAAGCCGGCAGGCCACACAGGAGCAGCGCGAGGGCCGCAAGGACGATCGGCCAACGGGTGGCGCTGGTGGGGGAGGAATCCACCGTCAGCCTACCTGGTTCAGGTTGAAAAGTGCGTCCGCCTAGGCTCAGACGGAGCCTCGCTTGTACTCTTAGGCAAGGTCCCTGTCAAGCCCTATCTTTGTCGGAGGAGCTCTTTTTGTCGGTCAGGGGTTCAGAGGCAGGAGGTTCAGAGATTGACAACCATTTCTGTCGAATCTCCTCCTCTGCCCGCAGAAGCCGAGGGAAAGGTGACGGAGAAGGGAAGCGTATCTCGTGACGTATGAAGCGTTTCAGGGATGAATCCTGTCTTGGCGAGAGACCCTTCACGAACGACGAGGTACAGATTGCGCTTCAGTCAGGGCGGGCGATGCCTGCCTAGGTACGCAGGGGCACTTGACTTAGGACGGTGATCGCGTAATCCTGTGGCCCACGCGGAAGCGTCCGCACAGGGAGGTCCGTCGCATGGCTCAGATGGTGCTGCTCCGGCACGGCGAATCCCAGTGGAATCTGGAGAATCGCTTCACAGGATGGGTGGATGTGCCGCTCTCGCCGAAAGGAGAAGAAGAGGCTCGGGCCGCCGGCAAGAAGCTCACCGGCTTTCGGTTCGCACGCGCCTATACGTCCGTGCTCACCCGCGCGATCGAGACCCTGCGGATCGTGCTGGAGGTGATCGGCCAAGTCGGTGTTCCCATCGAAAAGGACCAGGCGCTGAACGAGCGGCTGTACGGCGAGCTGCAAGGCTTGAACAAGGCGGAAACAATCAAGAAATACGGTGAGCAACAGGTCAAGCTTTGGCGACGGAGTTATGATGTCCGTCCCCCCGGAGGGGAGAGCCTGCAGGATACCGCTGCCCGGGTGCTGCCCTATTACGACCGCCGGATTAGGCCGGAGATCGTCGCCGGGAGGACCCTCATCGTGGCCGCTCACGGGAACAGTTTGAGGGCCCTGGTGATGCACCTGGACCGGCTGTCTACGGACCAGGTCTTAGAGCTCAACATCCCCACCGGCGCCCCGCTCCTGTACGAGTTCGATCAGGGTGGGGCAGTGACCAGCCGACGGTATCTCTAGAGAAGGCGCGTGGTGCGGGGCAAGAAAGTAAGAGTCGTGAAGAGTTTGACTTCGTCCGTTCTCACTATGCCAGCCTAACGGAAAGCCCCAAGTGACGTCGGGCCCTGGACGCTCACGGTGCCGACCATAGTACCTTACCTTCTCGGTCGACCAACTTGAACGCCAACCGTTCATCCGGCGACAGGTGCAGCTTCTTGCTGCCATCCTTGCTGGTGAGGACGAACCCGACTTCGCCATTCGCATCCAGCCCCAAGCCCGCGCGAGGGATGCCGCTCCTGTCCAGCAGAAGAAACTCTTCGGCATTCACCCCCTTCGTTCTCTGTTGAGCAACAGCAAGGCCGCTCGAGAAAAATCGCTCCGAGATCCCCCCGCCCACCAAGCCTGCCAGCAGCGCAACCACGACCAACGAGACATACTGTTTTCGCGTCACAACCAGTTCCTTTCGTTGAACACGAGAATGGAGGAAGATGCACATGAAGAAAGGTGTAGGGAACGGGTTAACCGGTCTGGGTGAGCGTTCACCTGGCGTGCGAGGTCTGAGCTGAACGAGTGAGTGGTGGAAGGCTATTATTTCTGTTTGGTCTTCGCCGCCCCGGCCACGCCCAAATCCAACCCGAGTTCCCGAGCCGTCTTGGCCGTCAACAGGTCAATCAGGGTCAAGGCTCCAGACCCCGCCGTCCCCGATCCGGACGAGTTGCCACCCATGACGAGACTCGGCACCCAGTTCCCTTGGTACTTCTCGATTGCCTGAGCGTAGAGTTTGTTGACCTCGATTAAGGCATCCAGCTTCTTTTCAAGTGCCCCATCGGCTTCCATGACGAGCCTCTTGCGGGCAGCTTCTCCCTCCCCAAGAAGGGTCTGCGCCCGCTTGGTTTGCTCTGCCGCCCTGGCTTCGAGCGTGGCCACCTCCAGCTTCTGCTGGGCCTCGGTCACTGCCTTCGCCTTGATCACTTCTTGCTCCCACCGGGCCTTGGCTGCGTCCGCTTCGCCTTGTTTGGCCACGGTGATCGCCCGCTGTTCGGCTTTTTTCGCGTCGGCGATGGCAGTCTGCACATCCATGGTAATGAGCTGTTGCTGCCTGATCTGGTCTTCAACGCTCTTCTCGTACCGCACATCCGTCACCGCGAAATTGAAGGTCCGGATGCCGAACGTGGTCAAGACCGGCTCCTCCTGGCGCTCGGGGAGGCCATCCTTCGTTGCGACCTCCACAACGGTGACGGTCTTGTCCGCTCCCGTCATTTGATCTTTGGTCCTGGCCTCCCGCTGGATCGTCTTGTACACGCCCCGCTCGATTTGGTCCTCGACGAACCGAATAAGATAGTTCCGCTTCTCGGCGTACGATTCTTTCGAGGACATCAATGGCCCGGTCATGTACACACACTTGTTGGTGACGGTCTCTATCAATTGCTTCTTGATGGCCTCAGGACTCCCGAATCGGACGTGAAGGCCGGTCAGGTTTTGGGCGTCGAGGGGCATTTCATACTGGATCGAACCGACCATGTCCGCATGCCCGCCGTCATTGAACCGAACCGGGATCGTGAAGGTATAGATGGACCGCTTGGGATAAGAGGTCACTTTTCCCCCGCCCTGCCATTTGATCCCGGGATCCTTATACCACGCGAGTTCACCGGAGATCGGGGATTGAATCACCATGACCTCATCGGCGTCCAGGTTTTCAAACAGTTGTCCGCTGAGCAAAAGCAGCACGACCACCACAATCACAATCACGCCTAATGTGAAGGATTGGGAGAGCGTCATCGGGAAACCCTCCTTCTTGTTTGGAACGTCCGAATCTGAACCGATGCGACCCATGTTCCTTCACCCCCTACGCGCCGCCCTGCTTGCGCGTTTTCTCGATGTCCTTTCTGGTCTTGGCAATCTCGCGCTCCAGATCAGTTTCAATGGATTCCTGCTTGAGCTTTTGGAGTTCGTGCTCGAGTTCGCGTTCCCTCCTGAAGAATGGAAAGAGCTGGCTTCCTCTCCAAAGCGGGAGCACCACCTGTGTGACGACAAGAATCACCACGACACCAAGGAAGGCATATTCCAGGATGCGCAGCAGGATCATGGAGGTGGCCTCCTTTCCTACAGGTCACCGGCATGGGGCCGGATCCCAGGGACAAGAACCGCGGCTGGGGTCCCTTGCAGTTGAATGGCCAGGATCGCCAGAAAGGAATGGCACGTCATGACTGCCACCTGTTTAGGGCAAGCTAAGTAGTACCTACCACAGACATCCAGGAAACGCCAGGAATCTCTCTTGCCGCACTCATGACCAGCAACCATTTTCCGCATCTTCCTGGGCATGGTACTGTTGATCCGTAAGATAACGCTGGCGCCCCGTAAGTCCAGGGCTAGGACGCAAGGGGTAAATCCTCAGCATTTCTAGAACATTGCGCGAGGCCCTAGAGGAGCTCGCCCGCTAGCCGAGTTCGACGTTCTCCAGCACAGCCCCGTACTGGTCCGCCGGGACCAAATCGAAGAGCAGGGCCAGGAGCTTCTGGCGGTCTTCTGCGCCCACCGCGGCGGTGGATTCCAAGATAGCGGCGGTCTCGGAGAGGACCATCACAGGGGGCTGACCTTTCTGGGTGATCTGATCGTAGGTCTTGTGACGCTTTTCCATTTCAACGAAGTAGGCGTCCGCGTCGTGGCCGGCCAGGCCCAGTTCCGACTCCCAGGTTCCCACGAGGCGCTGCCTCAACTCACCGAAGACGCGCCCGCCGTCCTTCTCCGGCAGCCAGGCTTTCAGTGCACACGAGATCCAGTAGAGGTTGACCGAGAGGAGTTCGCGCGCGACCTCCTGGGCCTGCTCAGGCGACGCGTCAATCCCATACTGCTGAAGGGTGGCAGGCGAGACACCATGCGGCAGCAGTGCGTAGAAGGCCTCGGCGGCTTGGGCGGCAGTGCGCAGGCTCGGTGACACGGTGGCACTCTCGGATCATTCGTGATGCGCGGGTGAGCATACTGCAACGACCGGAGGGGACTCAAGCCTCCACCTTCGGTCTCCATTGCCTTGTCGCTTCAGAGTCGGTGTGGTAGATTTGCCCGATCGCGCTACGGAGAGGAGGAGAGACTATGCCCAGAATTCTGGTCCTGACGCTGGGAGGGCTGTTGGCCGCGGCAGTCGTCGTCGCTGGGCCAGAGGTCGGGCTTGCGCAAGACAATAAGTGGGGCTTCGGCGCCGATGTCGGGTTCCTGAGCGGGACGGTGGACAACACCGTCTTCGCGTTGAGTCTGAGCGCCGACTATTACTTCGATCCCGCTTTTTCGGTCGGCCCCATGGTGCTGCTGGCGCCTGCCGGCGATCTCACGCAGGTCGCCTTTGCCGGCGTGGCCCGCTATCACTTCCGGCTGCAGTCCTTCAACATCGTGCCCTTCGCCGGAGTCGGGTTCGTGCATGCCAGTCTGGAACGCGGCTCAGGCCCCGGCCGCATTGACACGAACGATACCAGCTACTATATCCCGCTCGGCATTACCGCAGAGTACCAGGCCACCCGGAAACTGGCGTTTGCCACCACGCTCATGTTCAATCTACATAATTTGAGCATGGACCCACCCGTCGGGCGGGATACCCTGGACATCGCGGTCCTGTTTGGTTTTCGGTTCGGTCCGTAATCCGAGCCGGCCCAGCGATCCAACCCAACCAGGGATCTGTTCCAGCCCCTCGCCAGCGTTAGTGGCTGAACCGCACCACAATGGCGCCCATCAGGTCCCCCTGTTTGAAATCCTTTTTCGGACTCGACGGGTGCTGGTTGTGACAATCCGCGCAGCCCTGGACGATCGCGAAGTCCGCCGCCAGCCCCTTGAACTGATTACCGTCCACGAAGGTCAGGACCTTCTGGTCGGGGTTCGCCATCATCTTCTTGAGGGCATCGGTCTCCGCCTGGGTCTTCGGGAGGTTGGATTTGTAGATGGGGGTCAGTCCGATCAACCCCAGCTCAAAGTCCTTCAGCTCGGCGCCGGCGGCCTTGACGAACTGTGCCGGCAGCATGATAGCGTGATCATCCTTCGTCCAGTTCTCGTTGGGTTTGACTCCCGCCTTCTTCGCCTGCTCGATGACGCCCTTCGCATACACTGTGCGGAAGGCTTTGACCGTCGCCAGAATATATTTAGTCATCACTTCTTGGGAAACATCGGCGGCCAGCCCAAGCGGAGTGGCTACGCCGAATGCCACCAGGATGATCATCGCCTTGATCCCGACGCCTCGTCTCATGGGGCACCTCCTTTGTGCAAACCGAGTGGAGCAGTCTGGACCGGTCGCGCAGGAGCCTGCTCCACTCGTACCCGATTGTCAAGTCGCGCAGGCAGGATGCGTCACTGGCCGCCTGCGCCTGCGGCACTGCCTTGACGCCGGAACCCCGCCTGTGGTCTCCTCTCGCTCAGCCGGTGGGACACAGGAGCGGGCTGGAGGGGACGATGCGTAAGGGGTGGTCTCTGTATCAGTACGAGGGGCACTGGCACCGGCATGAGTTTCAAGGATCCAGTCTCTCGGATACCAAGCTGGCGATCGAGATCGCGATCGAGGATGGGGAAACGGTCACCGTGACGGCCTCCTCAGGCGACGGGGTCAGGTATCGCGGCGATTATCGGTATCGGGAGGGGAGTTATTCAAACGGCGAGGTCTTCTTCGAGCGATATAAGGGACCAGCGGGCGACCTGTTGGTCGGAGAATGGCGAGAAGCCGGAGGGCCGAAGGGCGATTGGATCATCAAGATCCACAGCGGCTGAGGGCTTTGCCTTGCCCGTCCTTCCCCTCAGCATGCGGTCGCGCTCTCCGCGTTCCCAACCAGCCATACCCTCTGCCGTGACCACGTAGCGGAGGGGCCCTCCCGGCACGATGGCATCAAAGGGATAGCAAGTGACCAGCAGGAGGCTCGGGTGACCTGGTCCGGCCAGGATGCGGGTCATGCGCGCATCGACGACATCAATTCCGGTCACGCGATAGCGATAGAACCTCGTCCGTGGAGCCTGCGCCAGCACTTCCACCAAGATCTCATCGCCGAGCTTGAGTTGTTCAAGAAACCGAAAATGAGTGTCCCGATGCGCGCTCAGGATCGTGGCCCCCATCTGACCCGGCGGGGCACTCGTTGGGACGAGGCCCGGTCCGAAGGCCAGCGTGCGTCCGCTGGCGCCGGCCAGGATGATGAGGTTCACGCCATAGGTCGGCACAGACATCCGTGCAACCGGCCAGGTATCCGCCCATGGCCACGGTGTCACGTGCACCTCGCCGTGGATCGTTCGTGACCACGCGTGCTGGAGCAAATATTGCGCGAGGCGAGCCTTCACATAGATCCAGGCGCCCTGGACTCCCAGCCACAGGCCAAGGAGCAAAAGCCCCATGCTCAAGAGCCGAGCAGGATTCGCCATCACGCCCTGACGCCGCATCTTAAACACCCGCTCACACCGCGCGTGCCCACGCGCGCATCCATGTGAGGCCGGCGCCCACCAGCAGGGCGATCAATCCCAGCAGCATCTGGAGGCGCCCACTGGTCGCCGTCTGGGGCAAACCGAAGACCGATGTGTAGTCCCACCCCTGAGGCAGGTTCGTTGGGAGCGCGTGCGAGTGCAGAGTCCGGTCCCCGGGACGGACCGGGGTGACGTCGACCGCCACCAAGCTGGTGTAGCGGCTGACCAGGTGGTGCTTCAGGGCGACGTCAAGCACCGCCTGGCGGACCGGATTCGGCTCTGCACCGTTGACGTGCTGATCCATCAAGGAGGCAATTTTTCGACGTGCCCAGAAAACCGAGAGGCCGTCGCGCGACTTGGCTTGCCGGAATGACAGCTCGCTGGACCAGGGTGCGGTTCCAAATCGGCCCGTCACGCGTATCGTCTCCGGCAAGTTGTCCGCCTTGACCGCGAGGATCAGGGGTTCGCCCAGGTAAAGATCCGGGACACGCTCCGGCAGCATGTCGACTTGAGTCTGGGACGGCAGCTCGACGCGGATCTCGGTGAGCGCCGGGTGCTCCACCTTGCGAAACAGCGCGTCCATCTTCTCCTGTACCTCAGTCGTGTTGCCGATGTAGGTGAAAGACCCGCGGCCAAACTCCGCGGCCTTCTGCATGAAATGGCTGTTGGGGGCCGATCCGATCCCGACGGTAAACAACCGGCTCTCTCCCAGCCGGCGGCGGATGGTGCTGAAGAGCTCCTCCTCATTGCCGACTGCCCCATCCGTGAGAAAGATGACCTGGCGCAGCCGCGGGCTCTTCACGGCCCCACCAACCGGATCGGGCTGATCCAGCGCTCGTGTCAGCGCGGGCAGCATCTCGGTGCCGCCCTGGGCCGTGAGGTTGCCCACGTACCGAAGCGCCTGCTGTACGTTAGCCCGTGTGGCAGGGTTCGGGTCCGGGAACAGGACTTTGGTGACACTGTTGAACTGGATGACGTTGAAGGTGTCCTCAGGCGTCAGGCGGGACAGGGCCAGGCCCAGTGCCGCTTTGGCCTGTTCGATCGAAGCCCCATGCATGGATCCTGACGTATCGATGATGAAGATGGCCTCCCGGGGCATGCGATCACGATGAAGCGCGGAGGGCGCCGGCGGCATGAACATGATCATCGCAAAGTTCTCTCCGTCCTTCTGCTCCGTGAACAGGGCCGCTGTTGGAGCGTGGCCGGCCGCCGGCTGCCACATCAACTCAAAATCTCGATCGGCCGGGACTGAGCCTTCCTCGAGCGCGATGCGGGTGCGCCCGTCCGGTTCCGTGGACGCCCGGATGGCATGATAGGCCGACTCCAGGCGCTCGAGGGGAAACCCGGGCGCCAGATCGATCGTGAGACTGACCGGATTGATGGGTCCGTGGCGTGGATGCAAACCGGGAAAAGGCGCGTCCCCGTGGGATGAAGCCAGTCCCGGCAGGCTTGGGGCGGGCGGGTGTAAAGACGACTGGGGTGGAGGGGTGAGAACGAACGGCGTAATGCGTGAGGCATCCGGGACCCGGTCAGTATCATGCGCCCAGCCGTGCCCATCCACGGGCGTCTCGAGCTCCCCGCGCTCCTGCGGCTTGCCTGGGATATAGCGCGGGCCCACGACCATCGGGAATCGCAGACGTAGTTGGCCCTGGTCGTAGTGAAGGGTCTCCTGGTATTCGAGCTCGACTGTGATCGCCTCGCCGGGGCCGATGTTGGAGACGGAGACGGTGAAGATGTTCGGCCGTTCCTGTTCAAGGAGGCTGGCCCGCTGGCCCTGCTGTTTCGCCTTCTCATAGACCTGCTTCGCCTCAGCCCTTTCCTTGATCATGCCTTCGATCACGCGTGGCCCGATTCTCATCCGCAGGTGGTCCACCGCCGCGTGGGTCGGCAGGGGGAAGACGTAAATCCCCTCCGCCCACTCATTGCCGGGGTTCGTGAAGTGCTGCTCCACGGTGGCACGCGCCACCTGCCCAGTGACAGAAATCTGGACATCGGTCTTGAGAAGTGGCGCCGGTATCAGGGTAGTCTGCTGCCGGGTGCGGAACAGCAGGGTGCCCTGAGTCGCGTCACCGATCCGGAAGGCTTCCCGACTCACGGGAGCCTCCGCCTCCGCGGATACGGATATCGTGGGGAACGGCCAGGCGAAGAAGGCCGCGAGACAGAGCAGGGTTTTGAGACACAGGACCATCGTGCGGCCAGGTTGGAAGGAAGACAGTGCTCGCAGGGAGAGCACGACAGGTCTCCACATAGAAGCTCCTTTTTTGCTGAATACCGTGTGGATTGAGGACACCAGTGGGAGCCGGGCCGCGGACGTCGCGGCCGGTCGGCACCGGAGCAACGCCGCAGCCCACAGGCGCCGGCTCTTCATGGCAAGGACGTGGACGTCGTGATCGGTTCGTTCCCCTTCGACTGTTCCTGTACGCCAGGTTGAACCTCAGCAGCCTTCGAGCCCCCTGGATTTTCCGTGTCCGTCGTGGCGAGCACTGGGGCCGGTGTCGCCTCCGGCTGTGCCGGTGCCACGGGGTTGAGGGAGACTGGGGAAGCCCCAGCCTTCATCAGTTCCAAGTGCACCCGCCGGTTGCGCTTCGAGCAGGCTTTCTTGAGCTCGGCACAGATCGCCCCCTCTTTGCCGAGGCTGACGACCTGCACGGAAGACTCGGGCATCCCGAGCTCGACCAGGTACTTCTTGACGGCCTCGGCTCGCTTGAGTCCGAGGGTCTTGTTGTACTTCGCGGGCCCGTGCTGATCGGTGAATCCCTGCACCAGCAGCGTAAGGTCGCGTTCCTTCGTCAGGATCTGCGCTTGCTCTTGCAGGATGTTCTTGGCTTCGGCGCGCAGCTCGCTCCGATCAAAGTCAAAGTAGACGTCGGAGACGGTCAACTCCGGTGTCTTCGACGCCTGCATGGGGATTGCTCCCTGCACAGCGGAGCCGGCCTGGCCCGCCTCCTTCGCGCTCGGCCAGCCCTGCGTGGCGCTGACCTCCTTGGATGGGCTCGTCGTGGTGACGCTGGCGCCGTCCCGTATGAGGAACCAGGCCGCTCCGATCGCAATGATCAACAGGATCACCCCGGCGGCCACAATGCTGACTTCCATGAGATCTTCCTTCTTTCCAGTCACAACCGGATTGACCCGCCCTGAGGGCAAGGATGTCGTCGCTTGCATCTGATTCGGTGTCATGGTCATATCCCCTCCAGATCTCTCCATCGAACGAAGAAGTTGTTGTGGTGATTCCGTCGTTACTCAAGTCAGTCAGGCCATTCTTCATGCAGGCTCCATCGTGGCGACACCAGCCGATACCTGGTCCGATTCACCTCCTTTCCCGTCCCGGGATTCGCTGGAGCTGCCTCGCTGCGGCTCAGAGCAAGGGTAGTGCCACTGCGGCGCGCCCTGGACCTGGCGCGTTTTTGTGTGAAACATGCTCGAACCAGGCGCTCAACGGCTGGTCTGCGATGGGCTTGCGGGTTGGGACGCCTCTTCTCCCCGCAGGCTCGTGCGGGGATTTCCCCGCATCCCTCGCCGATCCCCGCACCCCATCCAACGGAAAATTGTGACTTGCACCTCGTGAAACGTCCCTCGGGCGGCGTCGCTCGTATCTTGCATCTCGTATCTCGTTTCGGACGAGATGCACTTCACGAGATACGCTTCACGAGGAACGTTTTACGGGAGAAAGCCGGGGTCAGCGGGCGAAGTGTTGGCGGATCAGGGTCTTCACCGAGCGGAAGTGGCGGTCAGGCAGGTTCTTGAACCGTTTCTTGCAGGCGGCGATGGCGTCTTCAGCGGACTTGAACTCCTGAATCGTTCTGAGGAGATGCTGATAATAGTCCATCAGCTTGAGTTCCACCATCCTGACGAGAGCAGGGTCACCTGCCAGCGCGAGCGCGGCCTGTGGATGATCGCCCTGTGATTCCACGAGGGCTTGGAAGCCCATGCCTTTGAGGCGCTGCGTGACCGTACTGCGATCCCAGTCCAGGGCCCGAGCGGCGGCCTGCATATCGAACTCGTGCTCGCGCAGGCATTCCAGGACAGCCTGGTCGCTTTCTGGGTCCATCGGGGGGGCTGAAACGCCCGGCTGGGCACGGACGCCTCGGGGCGCTTCCGATGCGAGCCGCAGATCCTGCGCGGTGATCATACTCCCGTCGGCCAGGGCGACGGCCTGTTCGAGGCACTGTCGCAGTTCCCGGAGATTTCCGTTCCACCGGTGTGCATGCAAGGCCGCGAGCGCCTCTTGGGACAACTGCAGACCGTCACGGCCGACCTGGACCGCCGCCTCCCGAACGAACCGTTCGGCCAGGAGGGGAAAGTCCAGCCCGCGCTCCCGCAGGGGGGGCAGCCGGAGCACGATCCCTTTCAAGCGCGAATAGAGGTCCTCCCGGAACCATCCTTCGGCCACGCCGCGCTGGAGATCCTTGTTGGTCGCGGCGACGACCCGGACATCCACCACGATGGGCCTGGTGGCGCCAACCGCGTGGAAGGTCTTCTCTTGCAGAACCCGCAGCAGTTTCCCCTGGTGCTCCAGACGAAGGTCCCCGATCTCGTCGAGAAAGATCGTCCCCCGGTGCGCCTGTTCAAAGTATCCCTTGCGGTCACCCAGGGCACCCGTGAAGCTGCCTTTGACGTGGCCAAACAGCTCGCTCTCGAAAAGCTCGGCCGGAATGGCGGCCATATTGACGGGGACAAAGGGCTGATGAGCCCGCGGTCCCAGCCGATGCACGGCGCGTGCAAACAGCTCCTTCCCCGTACCGGGTTCGCCGAGAATCAGGACCGCCAGCGGCGTGCGCGCGCCTTTCTTGAGGTCACGAAACACCGCCAGCACAACGGGATCCCTCGTGAGAATGCCCATCTGCTCGCACTCCTGGCGCAGCCGTTCTTGCTCGGCATCCCCGAGGCCTCCGCCTTGACTCGTCACAGCCCGAAGGCCCTTGAGCTGTGCCTCCAGCTCGTGGAGCCGGCGGCGGGTGGCCGCTTCCTGGGCTCTGGCGTCCGTAAGTTGCTCGCGCAGGGCTTGGGCCGAGCGGGCGAGTGGAACCGCCTTGTCGGCCTTTCCCTTGCCGGCCGATCGAGTGACTCCCGCCCGCGCAGCCTCGACATCCTCCTCCAGCTCTTCCACGTTGGATTCCTGGCAGACCAGGGCTTCCCGGACCGTGGCCAGCTCGTGCTGGACCGTCAGGATTTCGCCCTCCAGACGGCGGATTTGATGGCCGGCTGCCGTCTGCATCCAGATCGTGGCGCTCCCAGTGGCTACTAGGAGGGCGGACAGGGGAAGAAAGGCGGGAAATACCCAACCAGCGGAGGGTGGAGCCAGGAACACAATTCCGGCGAAGCCTGCTGTGAGCGCCATGACGGCCACGACGCCTCTCCAGCTTCCCATGGTAAGCAGGAGCCAGGCCGCCAGACCTGCAAGCCCCAGCGAAAGGATCATCGTCCCGCCCGGTGCAGGCTCTCGAACCCACTGCCCGGTCACCAGCGTGTTGAGTAGATTGGCTTGGATAAGAGCCTCCGTTGCGTGCGGGGTCAAGGGTGTGCGCGCGCTCGCCACACCGGGCGAAGAGGGGGCTGGAAGGACCAGCACAATCTTCCCCCCAATCCAGTCTTTGAGTCGCTCCGTATCCCCGTCCTCGATCGCACTCCAGAGCGTTGAGAAGGGCAGCACCGTAAAACCCCGGGCCATGTCTCCGCTGGCGTCATTGAGCAGGACTTGACCACGGCCGTCAATCGGGATCGAGATCGTGCCGGTCCGCCCGTCCGGGAACCGCGCGTCATGAAAGATGACGGCCTCACCCGGGCTGATGGTGACCTGCTCAGGGTCGATGCGCCAGAATGCCGCGGCCACGGCCAGGGCGAACGCGGGAACGGCGCGATCGCCGAGAATGATGTAAAGAGGAAGCCGTCGTAGCACACCATCCTCGTCAGCCTGTGCGAAGGTATGGCCAAGGCCCGCGGCCTGGAGAGCCACGGCCGGCAAGGAATGATTGAGAGGGATGCTCGACCACAGTCCCGCGACCTGATCCGGCGTGACCGTTGGCCAACTGGCATGGGCGGTGCCCGGGAGCATGTCGGGCAGCGGCTCCGCACCGCCATCGGGTGACAGGCGGACCGAGAGCGGTGAGAACGGATAGATGACCGTGCCCCCAGACTTGGTGGCTTCACTCAACAAGGCATCACTCGCGGCGCCGCCGCGTCCCGGGGGACTCGGGTCCCCGATCGACACCTCCATTCCGATCACCGCCGCGCCCGCGCGTCCCAATGCCGTGATGACTCGTGCCAGGAGCGCATGGTCCCAAGCCCCGGTCCCGAATCGACCCTCGCTCGCGGGGTCTCTGGTGATGGCGACGAGGAGAGGGCTGACAGGAATCGGCGTCCGAAGCCGGAGCCAGGCATCGTACGGGCTCCACTCCAACGCCGTGACGGTGGAGGGCGCGGCCTGCCAGCAGGCCAATGCGAGCAGGGTGGCCAGCAGGCCGATGAGAGCTGCCTGAAACCTCAGGGAATGGGCAAGCCGGGAGAGAATCGGCTTACTTGTCATGGCCCCCCGGTGTGCGGAATTGGTAGAGGAAGCAACGGCGCGACATGTTCAGGACCAACAATGATGGGACTAGGGGGTGACCACCGATCGCGGTTGGGGACGCCTCGTCGAGTGGCTGACATCCTGCGTCGGACCGGACAGTTCTTTCAGCAGGCGTTGGGCCTCTTCATCCGGGTTACCCTTCAGCAGCGCGATCGCCTTGTTCCGGTCTTGCGACACGCCAAGACCTCGGGCGTAGATGCGCGCGAGCGCGAGGCGAGGGTGCGGGAGCCCTTCCGCCGCCGTGGTCCTGAAGTAGGCCAGGATCCGGTCATCGTAGGGATCCAACCGACCCTCAACTCCCTGCTCGTAGAGCGTCTCGAGCTGTACCTGTGCCGGCTCGCTTAACGCGTAGGCCTCTCGGATCAGGACCGGGACGGCTTCCTCGATTCGGCCGTGTCGGACCAGGCTCAACCCTGCGCTGTCCTCAGGGCTGTTCGGGGTGAGTTCAGGGAACTCGTTCCAAATCCCCTTGCGGTATTCCTTGAACGCCTCCAGCGTGAGCCGGGATTCTTCCGGCGAGTGCTTTCCCTTAAGGAGTGCGAGCTGGCGGAGTTGCGCAAGGGCCTCCTTCGCCTGTGTCAGGCCTTGTTCCGCTGCGCGGAACCACCACGTGATCGCGGCGGTCAGGTTCCGTTCCACGCCGTGGCCGGAACGGTAGGCGGTCCCGAGAAAATACTGGGCGTTGGGAAGGCCGGCCTGGGCAGCGGCGAGGAGTTCCTTGGCCGAGGCCGTCTCCTGATTCGCCAGTTTGAGCATGAGCCCAAGATGGTAGTGGGCATCGGCATAGTCCGGTTTGAGCCGCAGGGCTTCGCGATAGGCTTCAATGGCTCCGGGGATGTCGCCCATCGTGTAGCGGACGGCCCCGAGGCTGTCGTGCGCCTGCACCAGGTCGGGTTGCAGGCGAATCGTCTCCTGGAGCTCGGCCCGCGCCGCCGACCACTCGTGCTTCACCATGAGCGCGGTCGCCAGGCTCAGGCGAGCCTGCGCCAGCTCCGGCTCCATGGCGAGCGCCGCGCGGTATTCCTCGATCGCGCCATCCACGTCGCCCTGGTTGTACAGCGCGAGCCCGAGGCTGACACGAGCATGGATGAAATGCGGCTGCAGGCGAAGTGCCTCGCGCAGCTCCGTGACGGCGCCAGTCAGGTCGCCCGAGGCAAGCCGTGCCCGCCCGCGCTCATGAAAGGCTTCTGCGCGCGCCAGGTCCTCCTGCGCTGTCGGGTCGGTTGGTCGTGGAGCCTGCGGCTGGTCCTGCGCGATCGACTTGTCCGGCTCGGGGCCTCTGCGGTCAGACGGGATTTCCCCGGGAGACAAGGCGCAGGCGTACTGGAGACTGATCGAGAGACTTCCCACGCTGACCAGCAGGGCCACCAGTACCCGCGCGCGGTTCATGTTGTCCCTGCCGTTTCCTTGGAATCGTGCATCTTGTCATGGGCATTATACCACTGGTCGCTCGTGGCCACGCCCCTGTAACCGGTCAGGCCAGCTCGCTTCCGTGCATCCGGGCAAACGCGTCCCAATCGAACGGCTTGAGCGCGACGGCGTGAAGCGGAATCGGTTCGATGGTCCCCGGATCGCGGTACGCCAAGAGACAGCCGACGACCCGCTCGGGCTGCTCCACCAGTCTCCGGACAGTTTCGTAGGCGAGATGCTGCGCGATGGCCTTGTCCTCCGGGGTAGGTGGGGCGCCCCTCAGCGTATGACCGAGAATGGTGGCTTTGGTCGCGACCGTGAGCGGGTAGTGGCCGGGTCTGGCCTCCAGTTGCGGCCACTGCGCAATGGTGCCGGCCACGTAGTCCACCAGGCCATGGACGCCGCCCTCGCGGTGATGGCGGTGAGGCGTCCGTTCGGCCACCAGGAACAAGTGGCTCTTGTTGGGCACCCCCAACGTCCGTTTCAACGTGCCCAGGATGATCTCGTCGATGTACCCGTCGGGGTCCGGGTGTTCGTTGACCAGCACGCCTTCCGCCCTCGCTTGATAGGCGCAGGCCAGTGCGAGGTGGCCTGATCCGGCACCCATCACTTCGACGAAGAAGACGCTGCCCATGGCGGCGCTCGTGGCTTTTAGCGAATCGATCGATTGATTCGCCAGTGCAACGGCTGAATGGAACCCCAGCGACGTCGTGCCCGCAATATTGTTGTCGATCGTGCCGGGAATCCCGATGACCTGGACTCCGAACCGTTCGTAGATCGCGCGGGCCCCACGCAGGCTGCCGTCGCCGCCCAGGACCACCAGCGCCCCGTCGCGCATGAAGGGTTCGAGGTGCCGCATTGCAGCGAGCTGCACCTGCTCGTCCTTGAAATCTTCGAAGCGGCTGCTTCCAATGGGGCTGCTCGCATGGCTGCTCATGCCCCGGGTATCCTGCTCGGTGACGCTTTCAATCCAGTTGTTCGCCAGCCCCAGGAATCCGTGACGGACGAAGTGTACGTCGAGGCCCATGCGGTTCCCCGTCACGCGCAGTTCCTTCAACGCTGCGCCGGCGCCGGCGAAATCACCGCCCGACACCAACGCGACGATCCGCTTCAGTTGCCGAGGCTTCAATGTGACGCGATCCCTCCGTTCCCGCTCCACCGTCACCCAGGCGTCGCGCGCCGCCCGCTCCCGCGCGGAAAGCCCGATTGCCGTGGAATACCCGGACAACTGGCCGTGTTCGAACGCCAGGAGGACCACATTATCCTGCCCCTCTTTGTATTCTCCCAGCTCGGAGAACGCCTCGCGGAACGGCCGAGGGTCGAGATAGATCATCAGCGCCCGTAGCAGCGAGCTGTGGGTATACAAGCAGACCACTTTGCCCGGATGGGCTCGCCCGAGTCGATGGAGACCGTCCACGACGTCGACGTAGAGATCGAAGAAGGACTGTCCGCTCGGATAGCAGTACAGGGGATGCTTCAGCAGCCGCTTGGCCGTTTTCACATCGACCCCGAACGCCTTGGCGGCTTCCTCGGCTTCGATCTTCTTCTCCAGACCCGTGACCCATCCGAAGTCCTGAGACTCCAGGGTTAGCTCGACCGTGGCCCGTGCCGTTCCTGCCTGGCCGGCCTTGTTGGGCACCAGGGCAGCGACGACCCGCTCAAAGAGCTGGGTCGTATTCGGACTTTGGCTCACAAGGTGCACGAACGTGCGCGGGTCGAGGTAGTTGTGCAACTGGAGAAAGTCCAATTGCTGGCCAACCACGCCGAGCATCCTGGCCAGCGCGGCGCCTACCGCGTCGGCCCTCGGCACTCCTCGCTCGGGATCCAACACGTTGGCGAGGCGGCGTCCGACTCGATACGTCCCGCTCTCCACGCGTGAGATGCCGTGACGCATCGTGAACAACAGAGTCCGGTCGGCGAGGTCGCGGGGCAACAACCAGAAACGATCATCACCGAGATCCAGAACGATGCGCCCTTCCGCCAGTTGCGGCGTGAGATGCGTGCGCGGAACGATCGCCACCGGGCGGCGGTGGGTCGGCTTCTGGACCGACCCGATCGGAGCCCGGAAGAGCGGCGAAAGCTCGCCTTCGGCGAGGAGCTTGTTCCAGGCGACGTACCACACCAGCTCATCGCCTCCGCATCCGTCTTCGATCACGGCCCGCCGCGCTGCCCGATAGGCCTCGGCGTCCGGAAACCCGGCCTGGGCGCGCCGAACCAGCCCCCTGATCTTGGCCATCGCGTCGGGTGCTCGCCTCGCGCGCTCGGCCGAGGGCGGCGGCGGTGGAAGCACGATCTCACTTCCCGCCGTACGGCGGGCCAAGGCCTCTCCGTAGGCCAGTAGTCCTTCGATGGTCACGAAGTCGAGTTGTTCCAGGTCGGTTTCCATTGGAGGTACTCAGTGGGGAGGAACCGCTACTGACCTTTCTAGGAATTGGGATGCATGGTGCGCCCGGGGCGACTTGAACGCCCGACCTGCGGGTTCGAAGCCCGACGCTCTATCCAACTGAGCTACGGGCGCACACCCGCCATTAAAAACACCTCGTTGCTGAGCTTGTCAAGCGGGACGGTCTGGTGGTCTGGGGTCCGGGAGATGACCGGATAAAGCAAAAAGGGAGGAGAGCGGGTCTCCCGCCACGCTCTCCCCCTCGTCTGCTGTCTCGTCTGTTCGTCCTGGAGTGGAGCGATCTTACCAGCGGTCTCGCTCGCCGCCGCCCCCGCCTCCTCCACCGAAAGAGCGCTTTTCCTGGGGTCGGGCTTCGTTCACGACTAGGGTTCGTCCACCCAGTGCCGTGCCGTTCAGCGCCGTGATGGCTTTCTGCGCCTCCTCGGCGGTGGCCATTTCGACGAAGCCGAACCCCCTCGACTGCCCGGTGTACCGATCGGTAATCACCTTCGCGGACTGCACCGAACCGTGCTGCGCGAACAGCTCGCTCAGCTCCTGCTCGGTGGTCGAATAGGGAAGGCTTCCCACATAGAGTTTCGTTCCCACAGATACCTCCTTCACAACTGTTGATATTGTCTTGGAACGAGGGGAAGGGAGGGAGAAGGAGGGACATGCGGGCACGCCCACTGCCACTGCACCTTCCGGTCACTCACGCTTTCCGGCCAGCTTCCTCTTGCAAGACAACATCGGACCAGGGCCTCTTCGCTCCGCTCTTCATCGCTCGGCCCCGCAGCAACGAATCGCAAAATCAGCATAGCATGGCGTCCCGGGCAGATCAACAGTTGGACGCTGTTCTGACGCAGGCCAGGATGGCCTCGGCCACCTGGTCAGGGGCAAGGCGGTCCGTGGCAACGACGTGGTCCGCCGCGGCTTGGTACTTGGGCAGACGGGCATGCAGGACTTCCTCGATTTCGTCCGTAAAGGATTTCGCGCCGGTCAGGGAGGGCCGCTGCGTGTCTCCGCCGATCCGGCGGGCGATGGTGGGGACCTCGGCCGTCAGCCAGAACAGTACGCCATTGGCTTTGAGGCGGTCCACGTTTTGCTGTCTCAAGATGACCCCACCGCCGGTATCGATGATGCTCCGGTCTCTGGCGGATACGTCCCGACAGACCTCCGACTCGAGGTCGCGGAAGTAGTCCCAGCCGGACTGTTTGACGATGTCGGGGATGGAGAGGCCCGCTCGCTTGACGATCTCGTCGTCGGTAGAGACCAGATTCCATCCGAGCCGTTGCGCCAGGAGGTGGCCGACGCTGCTCTTCCCAGTGCCTCGGTACCCGATGAGGACCAGGTTCATGCGAGCCGGCTCTCCAGCACCCGGCGCATGACGTCGGCAGGAGCAGCCTGCCCGGTCCACAATTCGAACTGGGCGACCGCCTGGTTCAGGAACATCTCGATGCCGCGTATCGTCCGGCACCCGGCGGCCTTGGCCTCCCGCAGCAGGCAGGTCTCCAGGGGGTTGTAGACGATGTCCATGACCGTGAGGTGCGGCCCCAGGAGGCCGGCCGGCACGCAGGTGTCTTTCACAGCAGGAGACATGCCCACCGGTGTGCAGTGGAGCAGGATCTGAGCATCCTTGAGATGGCGTCGCAGCTCGTTCTCAATGATCGGACCGTCGTCCACGCGGAGATCGGTCTTCTTGCGGAGGTCCTCGACCAGCCCGCGCCGTTCTTGCTCATCCACACCCAGGATGGTCAGTTGGGCGCGATCCGGACTGCTGGCCAGCGCGAAAGCGATGGCCCGCGCCGCGCCCCCCGAGCCGAGCATCACCACTCGCTGATTCTTCAAGTTCCCGACGCCATCCCGAAGGGCGCGGAGCGCTCCCGATGCATCGGTGTTGTAGCCGGTCAGTTTGCCGGCCTCCACCACGATGGTGTTGACTGCGCCGATATGCTTCGCGGTCGTCTCGACCTCATCGAGCAGCGGGATCACCGCCACCTTGTGCGGGATCGTTACGCTGAAGCCGCGCAGGTTCCCGAGCGCACGGATGCCTCGCATCGCGCCGTCCAGATCCACGACCTTGAACGCCAGGTACACGAAATTGAGTCCCAATTTCTGGAACGCCGCGTTGTGGATGGCCGGCGAGAGGGAGTGTTCGACTGGATTCCCGAGCAGGCCGCAGAGTTGGGTCTGGGCGTTGATTTCCATAGGGGAACCAGTTCTCAGTAGGCAGTTGTCAGTATACTGACGAGTGTGTACTTCACTTGGCCTTCGCCACTCGTTGCGCGATGTACTGGCTGCCGGACACCACGTAGGTGACCGTCACGCTATCGCCCTTCTTGACGTCTGCCAGACTCTTCAGGCCGGCTCCCGCGAACTGCGTTTTATCGGTGACGATAAACGTGAACCGGGTGCCACCGTCCGCCTTTTTGACGCTCAGCTTCCCGGCCGCGGGATCGACCATGAGGACAGTGCCCGGAAAGTCGGTTGCCCCTTGCGCCAGAGCCGTCCCGACTCCACCCAGGCAGAGACTGATCACCAGCATGTGAATGAGAACGTACGCGGCAACGTGGCTCACTCGCTCCGGCATGTCTGGTCTCGTTTGCATACGTAGGGCCCTCCTTCAACTCATCAGGATGCTCAAAAAGGACAGCCCATTTCCGCATCCTGCTACTGGGCGGTCATCCCCCCGTCGATTGGAATCACACTGCCGGTCATCCAGGCCGACTCGTCCGAGGCCAGGAACAGGACCAGCTTGGCCACTTCCTCGGACGTCCCCGGCCGGCCCATGGGATAGGCTGCCAGCACCTGGGCCAGCTTTACCGGATCGGCCAAGAGCGGGGCGGCCATCGGCGTGTCCACCAGGCCGGGGCAGATTGAGTTGCAGCGGATGCCCCGTTTGGCATATTCCACCGCCACGCACCGTGTCAGCGCATCCAGTCCCCCTTTGGTCGCGCTGTAGGCTCCGCAGTTGGGAATTCCCACTAGGCTGGCGATGGACGAGACGTTGATGATCGAACCGCCGCCGGCCTTCAGCAGTTCGGGGATAGCGGCGCGGATGATCCGAAAGGCGCCAGTGAGGTTCACCGCCAGTAGATTCTCCCACACTGCGTCGGTCGTTTCGTGGGTCAGGCCAGAGAATTCGCCGAGTCCCGCGTTGTTCACAAGGATGTGCAGCTTGCCGAAGCTGCGGATCGCCTGCGAAACGGCGGACCGGACATGAGCCTCATCTGCGATCGAGCCTGGCACCGACACCGCCCGTCCGCCTGCCCGCCCAATCTCCCGGGCGACCCGCTCCAGCTCCTCCTTCCGACGTCCGGTGATGACGACGGCTGCGCCTTCCTGTGCGAACAGCCGGGCCACCGTCTCGCCGATCCCCGCCGTGGCCCCTGTAATCAGGGCTGCCTTTCCTGCCAGCCGGTTCATTCGGTCTGATCCTCCGACTCCGGTGGCAAGCCATGCCCTTCCTCCTCATCACCGGCGATCTCCCGAGGCGATCCCTTTTCCCACAGCCCGGGCTCGACCTTCCGGGCCACCGTGATGAACCCGGAGTGGGCGACCATCCGGTGATCCGGCCGCACGCTCCGTCCCTGGATATTCCAGGTGCGCAACAGCGTCTCGAACGTGTGGAGCAGCCCGAACACCGCCGCACGCTCGAGCGCGTCGACCGTCTGCATCGTCTGGGGAATGGTCGGGACGTAGCTGAGGTACACGCCGCCCGGACGCAGCGCGCGCGCCGCATGCGGCACCACGCGCCAGGGCTCGGGGAGGTCGAGGACCAGGCGGTCGAACGGCCCATCCGCGTCTTCGATCCCGTCGTAGGCGTCCTTCTTGCGCAGACGCAGCGTCGAAACCGGACCCAGGTAGCGTTCGATGTTCTTCATGGCTGTGGCGGCGAAGTCGTCGCGCGCCTCATAGCTGACCACCTCACCGCGTTCGCCGACAGCGCGCAGGAGGGCCATGGTCAGGGCTCCGGAGCCGGTCCCCGCCTCGAACACACGGGCGCCTGGATAGACATCGGCCCAGATCGTGATCATGGCGAGATCTTTGGGGTAGATGACCTGAGCGCCCCGCGGCATCTTGAGGACGTATTCGCCCAGAGTGGGCAGGAGGGCCACCATGCGCGTCCCTCGCGAGAGCGTGATCAGCGAGCCGTCCAGCTTGCCGATCAGCTCATCGTGCGCGATCGTCTCGCCGCTATACTGAAACGTCTCCCCGGCCTTCAGCGTGAGGGCATACTGGCGCCCCTTCTTGTCCGCCAGATGAATCCGCTCGCCGTTTTGCAACAACCGCATAGTGGGCTCATTCTAGGAGAACCCCCGGGGCTTTTCAACACGGCCGGCCGCCCGGTTCATTCCTTGACAGGGTCAGACCGTGGCCGTATGATTCCAAGGGATCCGTTCGACTATTCGGTGCTCCGCACGTTGGCCCGGCCCCTGCTGCAGGCAGGGAGAGGAGACGCCGCGTCCCTCCGCGATTTTCAGACCCCAACCGCAGGCTGGGCATGAAGGACTTCAGCGTGACACTCTTGGCCAGTCGTCTGGTCACCCGCTTCCCGGTGCCTGCGCGCCAGGTTACCGCCACAGGTCTGTGCTCAGTCCTGCTGCTTCTGGCTGCCGCTCCTGGCTGGGCCGGCTCGACCGTGGTCGTGGCGACCTACGAAGGAGTCATCAACCCGGTGACCGCCGAGTATCTGCATGACGCAGTGAACTTTGCCGAAACCGCCGGGGCTCAGGCGCTCGTGGTCCGGCTCGACACCCCCGGCGGCCTCGACACCTCGATGCGTCTCATTATCAAGGATATAACAAGCGCGACGCTTCCAGTCATCGTCTACGTTTCCCCTTCCGGTGGTCGCGCGGCCTCAGCCGGCGTGTTCATCACGCTCGCGGCACACGTGGCCGCCATGGCGCCCGGCACCAACATCGGGGCCGCTCATCCCGTAGCCATGGGCGGCGGCGAAATGGACAAGACGATGAAGGAGAAGGTCGAGAATGATTCCGTCGCCTATATCAAGTCCCTCGCGGAACAGCGAGGCCGGAATGTCGCCTGGGCGGAAGACGCAGTGCGCAAGAGTGTGTCCGTCACGGAGAAGGAGGCCCTCAAGCTCAAGATCATCGACCTGATCTCGGAGGATATGAGCGCTCTCCTCGGCAGCTTGGAGGGACGGAAGGTGGTGATCGGGACCGGCACGATCGAGTTAAAGACGAAGGGGGCGCCCCTCGTGGAGTTTCCGATGGGGTGGCGGTTGGAATTGCTGAAGGCGCTCAGCGACCCGAACATCGCGTACATCTTGATGACGGTCGGCACAATCGGGATCCTCGCCGAGCTGTATAACCCCGGCGCCATTCTGCCGGGGATCGTCGGCGCGATCAGCCTGATCCTGGCCTTCTATTCGTTCCAGTCGCTCCCCGTGAACTACGCCGGGGTGCTGCTGCTCCTGCTCGGAATTGTCTTTTTCATTCTGGAGGTGACGGTCACGAGTTATGGCCTGCTGGCGCTCGGCGGGGTCACCGCGATGATCCTGGGCTCGCTCATGCTGGTGAAGGCGGAGGCGCCGTTTCTGCAAATCTCCTGGGCGGTGATCCTGCCCGTGGTGACGCTGGCGGCCGGGTTCTCGTTGCTGATTGTCGGCATGGGCATTCGGGCCATGCGCCAGCCCGCCTTGACGGGGCGCGAAGGGATGGTCGGCATGGTCGGAGTGGCCAGAACACCCCTGGCCCCCAAGGGAACCCTGCTGGTCCAAGGCGAGCTCTGGGACGCGATCAGCGAGACACCCCTGCAGCCCGGTGACCAAGCCGAAGTGACGCGCATCGATGGGTTGAAGCTCTACGTCAAACCCCTAGGCAAACAATGAGAGGCCTGAGATGAATGTGTTCTTCACTCCGCTCGGTCTGATTGTCCTCGGGATCATCGTGCTGGTTTTGATGGGCTTCAACGTGCTGCGTGAGTATGAGCGGGCCGTGATTTTCAGGTTCGGCCGGCTGGCGCGTGGGATCTTCGCCACGGGGAACGGACCCGGCGTGGTGATCATCATTCCCCTGATCGACAAATTGGTGCGGGTGAGCCTCCGGACCGTTGCGATGGACGTGCCGCCGCAGGACGTTATCACCAAAGACAACGTCTCCGTCAAGGTGAACGCGGTCATCTATTTTCGCGTGGTGGACCAGGAGCGGGCGATTGTGGCGGTGGAGGATTACCTCTACGCCACCTCCATGATGTCCCAGACGACGCTGCGGAGCATCCTCGGGCAGAGCCAGCTCGATGACCTCCTGGCCAAGCGGGAGGAAATCAACTCCGAGCTCCAACGGATCATCGATCAACAGACCGAGCCCTGGGGGATCAAAGTCACGGCGGTCGAGGTCAAGAACGTGGACCTGCCTCAGGAGATGCAGCGCGCGATCGCCAAACAGGCCGAAGCTGAACGGGAGCGGCGGTCGAAGGTCATTCATGCTGAGGGTGAATTCCAGGCGTCCCAGCGGTTGGCGGACGCGGCCAATGTGATGAGCCAGAACCCGATGGCCCTGCAGCTCCGCTATCTGCAGACCTTGGTGGAGGTCGCCGCCGAGAAGAATTCCACCACGATCTTTCCGATCCCGATCGACATCATTACGCCGCTGATCAAGGGATTCGACAAGAAAGGCTAGGGGTAGGGAGCGACCATGAAACGTCAATTTGCGGTCATCGGACTCGGACGATTCGGCTACAGCGTGGCCGAGACATTGGTCAAGAAGGGTTGCGAGGTGCTGGCGATCGATCGCGACGAGACCAAGATCCAGGCCATCAGCGACCTGGCCACCTTTGCGGTCCAGTGCGATGCGACGGACGAACGCGCGTTGAAGTCGGTCAGCGCCCAGAATGTGGACGTGGCGGTGGTCAGTATCGGAGAAAACATCGAGGCCAGCATCCTGATCGTACAAACGCTCAAGGAGATGGGCATAAAATCCATCATCGCGAAGGCGGTCACCACCACGCACGGAAGGATCCTGACCAATCTGGGAGTGAACGAAGTGATCTACCCGGAACGTGATGCGGCGGTGAGGTTAGCTCACCGGCTGGTGTCGCCCAAGGTGCTGGAGTACCTTGAGCTGGCCCCGGGCTACAGTATCGAAGAGGTCACGGTCCCGGACAAGCTGGCCGGCCTGCGCCTCTCGGAGGCCATGATCCGGGAGCAATACCGGCTGAATGTCCTGGGCATCAAGAAGCGCGTCACCCGGATGGTCAAAGGCCGCATGGTGAAGGACGAAGTCTTCAACTTTACGCCCTCCCCCGATGATGTCGTGGAACGCGGCGATGTGCTGGTCGTGATCGGAAAGGAGGAAGACCTGGATCAGTTCTGTAATTTCGAATAGATAGACCGCTTTGAGCCCTCAGCCTCTCAGCCATCCTTCCGGTCGACACCTGGCCAGAAAAAGCCCTTGATTTTCATCAGTTAGGCCTTATCTGCCCCCATTAAAACCTTATGCGGGCCTAGGCATGCCCGGCTGTTGGTCCAACGATCCACTCGAACTCGGCATCCGTCATGAGGGTCAGTGAATCCTTTGGGGGAGTGCCGACTCTAATTATCGTATAAGGGTTGTTCTGGGTTGATCTCGGCATCCGGCCGGGATCTTTTCGAAAGTCCGCGGGTTTTGGCGCGGGAAGGAAGAGAGAACAATGAGAAAAGATCGAGACGAGACGACGGTTGAGCCCCAGGTTGTACAGAAGCATCCGGGTGCACTCGAGGTTGAGACGGATGACCCCGAGGCCAGCGACATCCTGGAGCTGATCGAGCGGGACTCCACGGGGGTCATCGAAAAGGGCCGCGACGCGCAAACCGGCCGGGAGGCCCAGTCTGGGAGCGACAGCGGCTACTTCGCATTGGAGTCGGTGTATTTCCGTTCCTTCGGGGAACGCCCGCTGCTGAACAAGCAGGAAGAAGTCGCCTTGGCGAAGCGGATCGATCAAGGCACCAGGTCCATCCGCCGAACCCTCCGGGATGCTCTCGGCCTTACCTCCAGAATGAGAAAGTCGGAGACCATCCAAGGGGTCATTCAGACCTTGGGCGAGGTCCGTGGCCTGAGCGGGTTTTCTGCGACGGCCCTGGACAAGACCGAAGCCAGTCTGGCCGCCTTGGCGAAAGCCGCCAGGGGACCGGGCAAGATGGCCGCCTTCCGCGTCAGGCAGGTTGGGAGGTTCCTGCGGCAGGTGCGTGAGGCTCGGGCGATATTGGAGCTGGCCAAGGATGAGCTGGTTCGGTGTAACTTGCGGTTGGTCGTGGACATTGCCAAACACTACAGCCACCGAGGACTGACGCTGCTCGACCTGGTCCAGGAAGGCAACATCGGACTGATGAAGGCAGCGGAACGGTACCAGTACCGCAAGGGGTTCAAATTCAGCACTTACGCCACGTGGTGGGTTCGGCAGGGAATCACCCGAGCGTTGGCGGATCAGTCCAGAACGATCCGGATTCCCGTCCACATGACGGAGGCTTCGAACCGGGTCATGCGGACGTCCAGGCGCCTCGTCCAGCAATTGAGTCGGGAGCCGAAGGTCGAGGAACTGGGCAAATCGTTGAAGATTCGCCCGGAGAAAATCCAGGAGACGATGCAGATTTTCCAGGAACCGATCTCCCTCGAGAATCCGATCGGGGATGGGGAGACGATACTGGGCGATCTCATCGCAGACCGTCACGCGCTGCCGCCCGACACGCACGTCCATCGCAGCGAACGGACCCGTGAACTGGATCGGATCCTGGAGACGCTCACACCGCGCGAGCAGGTGGTGATCCGCTTGCGCTTCGGCATCGGCCAGGATGAACCGCGGACGCTTGAACAAGTCGGGCAGAGACTGTCGGTGACCCGTGAGAGAATTCGCCAGATCGAAGCGAAGGCGCTCAAGAAATTGAAGACGCGGGAAGTCAAAGAGATGTTTGCGGCGATCCAGTAACGGGGTCGCGACGCATGCACCGGGCGAGGCCATCAGCCTCGCCCGTTCTGTTTCCAGGGCCCTCATCGGGGCCTCCCTTTCTCCCCGGCCTGAATTGTGCGAGAATGCCGCCGCGCTCAGTACCGGTCTGACCGATCAGGAAGGTGGCTCGATCTGATGACGCACCGGGGCAGACAGATGACATTCCTGGGCGCCCTCCTCGGGGTTGGTGCAGGGCTCGGCGTGCTCTTTTTCACAGGGGGGCTGCAAGACGTTCAGGCAGTCTCGCCCGAGGTCCAGCCGAAGCCGCTGTCAGTGCCCGAGGTCGTGGCGGTCACCAGGCCCTCGGTGGTGACGGTCATGGTCCGCGGCGTGCCGTCCCATCCTTTCCAACATGCGGTTCCGCCGGGGTCGGGGTCCGGCCTGGTCATTGATGAGAAGGGATACATCCTCACGAACAATCACCTGGTGGAGGGAACCAAGACTGTGGTCGTCGGTCTCCCGAGTGGCCGGCTTACTCCAGGCCGTGTCGTCGGGCGTGATTTTCTGCTGGATCTTGCGCTGATCAAGATCGAGGCAAAAGAGCTGGTCGCTGCCCGACTCGGGCGGCCCTCGTCCCTTCAAATCGGTGAGACCGTGGTGGCGATCGGCAACCCCTTTGCATTGAAAGGTGGCTCGACGGTCACCGTTGGAGTAGTCAGCGCGCTGGATCGGTCGATCCTGGCTCCCAACGGGGAGACGCTCTATGATCTGATCCAAACCGATGCGGCGATCAATCCCGGCAATAGCGGGGGTCCGTTGGTGGATCTCTCCGGACGAGTGGTCGGACTCAACGTGGCCGTCGCTCCCTCCGCGCAGGCCATCAGCTACGCGATCGCCATCGATGCGGCGTATCCGAGCATCCAATCCATGATCGTGCGGGGAACGGTGTTGCGGCCCGATCTCGGATTCATCCCGGTTACCGTGACGCCCAACATCGTGGCCAGCTTCAACCTGGATGTCGATCGCGGAGTGCTGGTGGCCCAAGTGGAGCCGGCCAAGGTGGCCGTCGAAGCCGGTCTTCAGGTTGGCGATGTGATCACGGCCGTCGACAGCCGGGAGATCTTCAACATGGGAGACTTCTGGCACGCGCTCGCCGGATCGGACCGGGAACGTGTCCAGTTGACCGTGTACGGAAGAAACGGCCAGTTCTTTGCCTCCCTCCCTCGAACGACTCCTCCACAAGCCAGCCGCTGAGGCACGGAACAGCGAGATGTCCCGTCGTGGGGTTTCGTTGTGAGGCCGTGGGGGCTATGGTATAGTCGTGAGCATCAGCCGCATGAAGCCCTCTGCACCCAGCGCACCCCACGGTCTCGATCCGAGCAGAGTGATGACACATCCAGGCACACTCCTCTACTACGATCACCTTGAGTTTGCGACGGCTTGGAAACTCCAGCAGGCAATGGTCGAGGACCGAATAGCCGATCGACGACCGGATACCTTGCTGCTCCTGGAGCACGAGCCGGTGTTCACCATCGGGCGGACCGGACAGGAGCCCCACTGGCACGGGAACGAAGCCGCGCTGCGTGGCCGGGGGTACAGGGTCCACCGGGTGGAGCGGGGTGGATCGGTGACCTATCACGGGCCAGGACAGATCGTGGGCTATCCGATCTTGCGGCTTGACTCGTTCTGCGCAGGTCCGAGGGTCTACATGCGGATGCTGGAGGAGGTACTCATCCGGACGCTGGCTGAGTGGGGCATCGAAGGCCGGCGGGTCGACAGGCTGACCGGGGTCTGGGTCGGGCCGGAACCGGGGATGAAGATCGCGGCCATGGGCGTGCGGATCATCCGCGGCGTGACCATGCACGGCTTTGCGTTGAACGTGACGGTGGACCTGGCCCCGTTTGCCCATATCGTTCCGTGCGGGATCGCCGGCTGTCAGGTCACTTCCATGGCGGCGCTCCTGGGGCATCCCGTCGATCGACGGCGGGTCCGCCGGAAGATCGGCGACGCGTTCGCAGACGTGTTCGGGGTGGAATGGACAGACCGACTGGACCGGTCCGGTGAGGCGGGACGACCAGGGTCGATGGACGACCACCTGCACGAACGAGAGGAAGCTACTCGCGCGGCCCACACGCCGGCCGCCGGATGACTCCTCATGACAGGATGGGGGCACGGGTGAAGGAGCTGGACAATCCCACCTTCAGGCTCGCGGTCGCGCAGTTCGATCAGGCCGCTGAGCGGTTGAATCTCGACCCGAATCTTCGACAGCGCTTGAAGCTCCCTGAGCGTTCACTCATGGTGAGCATCCCTGTCCGCATGGACGACGGCACCGTGAAGATCTTCAACGGGTACCGCGTACAGCATGATACCTCCCGAGGCCCTTCCAAGGGCGGGATCCGTTACCATCCGGACGTGAACCTCGGCGAGGTCGCCGCGCTGGCGATGTGGATGACCTGGAAATGCGCGCTGGCCGGGCTACCCTACGGGGGCGCGAAAGGCGGTGTGCAGGTCGCTCCGGAGCGGCTATCCCGCGGGGAACTCCAACGGCTGACCCGTCGTTATGCGGCGGAGATCTTCCAGATCATCGGGCCGGACAAAGACGTGCCGGCTCCCGACGTGGGAACGGATGCTCAGGTGATGGCCTGGTTCATGGACACGTACAGCCAGCAGGTCGGCTATTCCGTGCCCGGGATCGTCACGGGGAAACCGCTTTCGATCGGCGGGACCCTGGGGCGCGAGGAGGCGACCGGACGCGGTGTCGTCTACGTGACGCTCGAAGCGATGCGATGCCTGGGCCTGGATCTCGGCAAAGCCTCGGTCGTGGTGCAGGGGTTCGGCAATGTCGGGTCGCACACCGCGCGGATCATGCAGCAGTCCGGGGCACGGATCATTGCGGTGAGCGACAAGACAGGCGGGGTGTATAACTCCAAGGGGTTGGACATCCCGGAGTTGCTGCGACGCTACCGCGTCGACGGCCACAAGGCGCTCTCCGACACCAAAATGGGTGATCGTATCAGCAATGAAGAGCTACTGGCCCTGGAGTGTACGGTCCTGGTGCCGGCCGCGCTATCGGAACAGATCACGCGTCTCAATGCGGACAAGGTGCGGTGCCGCATTCTTGCCGAGGGAGCGAACGGCCCGACCACCCTGGAGGCGGACCAGATCCTGACGGACAAGGGCGTGTTTATCATTCCAGACATCCTGGCCAATTCGGGAGGCGTGATCGTGTCCTATTTCGAGTGGGTCCAGGACGCCCAGCGATTCTTCTGGAAAGCTGAAGACATCCAGGACCGCTTGCAGGAGATCATCACCGGGGCGTTCCGGCGCACTCAGCAGTTTTCGACGGCCAAGGGAGTCACCATGCGGACCGCCGCGCTGATGAGCGGCATCGACAAAGTGGCGCAGGCGCACCTCGCCCGCGGGCTCTACCCGTAGCGGAGTTCGCCGTTACCCGTGAATCGTGGCACACGAACCGGGAGAGCTTGGAGGCTTCCGCATCGATGAACGCGTCACGATTCGCGAGGAGCGAGGCCACTGGTGACATTCGTCCTCGCAGCCATAGCCGGTATCTGGATGGCTGACGGCCTTGCCCTGCTGGTCGCCCCGCGCCAGGTGATGGAGCGTCTTCGGGAGGTGCTCGCGCTCTCGCCGGCAGTGCTTCGGTGGGAGGGGTTCTCCGCCTGTTTGGGTATCATCCTGCTCGTGGGAACGGAAGGGTTGCGCTACCAACCGCTGTGGGCCTGCACGGGCGCAGCGATGGTGATCAAGGGCCTGTTCCTCGCCGTTGGCCCCGAGCGGTGGCGGCATGGGTTGCTGGAGTGGTGCCTCAGCCGCGATGATGTCGATTATCGGTTCTGGGGCCTTGGGCTATGCGCGTGGGCGCTGTTGCTGCTCTACGTGCTGGGGCTATTGGGAAGCGCGTGATGCTTCCCATGCGCACGCCTGGACCGGACCGAGGCAAACATGAACGAGATCACTTCGCTTTGGCACGTTCACCGGGATGCGAGCTGGCCCAAAGTCTCGGGCCCTCATGAAGGAGAGCTGATGACGCTGGATACCGTGATCGGCGGCTGTGTCACCTACTACCTAGAGTCGCTCGAAGGTCTCGATGCCCGTCGGGTTGCCATACTGGAAGACTGCCTCTCCGACCTGGAAGGGCTGCTCCCCGACCTTGATCGTGAAACTGCCGCCTACTTCGAGCGCCTGCGAAGGCTAGCCTCCCTGCTGCTGGCACGCCCCGCACCCTGATCGTTGACCCCCATCCTGGCCTTTCTCACGAATGTGGACCGGCCGGCACCGGCTGGCAGTATTTGGCGAAGCAAATCAGGTCGAGCTTATGGTAATGGTTGGGCAGGAGCGACTCGGGCCGGTATCCCAGGCTCAGGAACAGTCCGATATTGCGGGGGGTGCCCAGCATCGTGCAGACGTACAACTTGTGCGCCTCAGTGGCGAGTTCTTCGACTTTCTTCATGAGGGCCTTCGCGTATCCACGGCCTTGATGCGAGGGCTTCACGGACAACAGGCGGATCACGCACACGCCTGCCACAAGCCAAAAGCGAACAGACCCGACGACCCTGCCCTCCGATTCGGCCACCAGAATGAATTTGTCGGTCGCATCCCGTGTGATATCCTCCAGCCGCTCCCTCGTCCACGCGGCGGCTTCGTAGACATTGAGATACTCGGCAAAGGCCTCCCGTTGCACCGCGAGAATTTCCGGAAAGTCCTCTTCGCCGGCTCGTCTCACCACGACCATCGGGGCGTCTGCTCCTTCGTTCCACGCGCTCCGGTCGGAGGGGAGTCATATCGCAGAGCGAGGTATTTTGCAACCTCATCACAGGGATCACGATCGAGTCGCGCGCTGTCGATGACGAGGGAAATGATGTTGAAAGTTGAGAGGTGGTCGGCTAAAATGACCGCTCTTTTTCCTCTCGCCTCCAAGGGCTTGGTCAAGCACCTCATCCGTGAGCAAGACGTGGATTCGGCAAGGAGGGACTGATGAGACTGAGATGGTGGCTTGTCCTGGTGGCCTCGGTGGGGTTCCTGTCGGTCGCGGGGCTCAAGGACCCGGCGGATGCCGAGACCTATGAACTGAGCAAAAGTGATATCATGGACCCCAAGCAGGTGAAAAGCTCAGAGGTCGCGTTGTTCGGGGTGAAGCTGGGCGATCCCGAGAGCAAGGCATTGGATATCTTGGTCAACGAGAAAATCCAGGGTGTGAAGGTTGAACAAGAAGCGACCTTCATCCTGCTCTGGGATCAGCGGAAGCCGACCGGGCCCATGGCCGGCGTGCGAGTCCTCGACGGGAAGGTCGACCTCATCTTCGTGAACAATCGCTTTGCGTACAAGGCCAGAGGGATCTTTCGCGCGGTCCTGAACAGCGAGAGTCCCGATGAGGTCCGCAAGTTGCTTGGCAAGGAAGACTACGGAGATGAGAATGTGATGGGCGCCGTCCTGAATTATGAGAAACAGGGATTCCTGGTCAACTATCTGGGGAAAGATGTCAACGTCGAGTTTACCCGTCCTCAGTAGCGCGGAGACCACTGGTGCCTTTCGGCAACCGTCCGTTCACCCCATGCGTCGCCCTCTCCCTGATCATCCTCCTGGGGGGACCAGCACAAGCTCAAACGGCCCCGGATCAGGAGCCTCTACCCGCTGAGCGTTCTCCCTTCGACTCGTATCTGCAGCAGCTCGATTTCAGCCGCCCCACGAGCATCGAAGTCCGGGTGCGCTTCATCGACCGGGCCGAGCGCGCGATCTGGGTCGATGTCGATCGTCGGTTTGAGGTTCAGGACTCGGGGAAGGGGGTCTGGCAGGATGTGCCGGGCGACCTGATGCTGCAGCTCTATCCACGAGACGGGGCTCAGTTCGACCTGCTGACAGCGTACAGGCCTGGGACACCGCTCCAGATCGTCATTCAACAGGATCGTGAGGGCCGCCGCTTGATCCTCTCCTACCGTGAATCTTCAGATCCGCCAAGGCTCCCGCTCTGACTGTACCGCACTCCGGTGGCCGTGGCCTCGAGATTCCCCAAGCCGTATTGAATCAGGGTCGCGGCGGTATTCCAGCGACGCCGTGAGTTGAGCAAGACCAGGAGAATCTCCTTCCCATCCTGCGAGACCTTCGCGACCAGGCACCGTCCCGCCCTGGCGGTGAACCCCGTCTTGATGCCCTCCACCCCGGGCATGCGGCCCAGGAGGCGGTTCGTGTTCCTCAGAATGTACTGACGGTGGCCATTGAGGGGCGAGATGACTTCCACCTCGCGGCGGACGAGAGATCGAAACACGGGATGTTGCAGGGCCAGTTCGCTCAACGCGGCAAGGTCGGCAGCCGTCGTGTAGTGGTCGGGTGCATCAAAGCCGCAGGCGTTACTGAAGTGGGTATTCCACAGACCGAAGGCACGCGCCTTCGCGTTCATGCGCGATACAAAGCTGTCTTCCGATCCAGCCACGTGCTCCACGGCGGCCAGGCAGGCATCGTTCGCCGATGTGATCAGCATGGCTTTGAGCAGGTCCTCCAGCGTGAAGACCTGTCCCGCTCGCAGCCTCAGATGGATCTTCCGCGCGATCGCCGCCTCGCGGCTGACGGTGACGGGGTCCTGTAACTCGCCGATCTCCAGGATAACCAGCGCCGTCATGATTTTTGTCAGACTGGCCGGAGAGAGGTGGCGTTCGGGTTCGAACTCATAGAGCGTCCGACCGGTGGACAGGTCTTTCAGGAGAATGCTCTCGGCGGCGGGCTGGCGGCCACGGGCGGCGTTCGGAGCGCCCTGGCTCAGAGGTGCGGGGAATCCGACAGCCGGCAGATCGAGGGCGTACGCAGTGGAAGGCGAGGGAGCCTGGGCCAGAATAAGCCCCAGCACGGCGACCAGCCCGCAGGAAGAGACGAGGCGGGCCAGGAACCTGCCCCAAGCGTGACGATGAGCATCAACCGGTAGAGGAAACATCGGCGGGGGTTAGAGCGTCATCGTCTCGCGGACTTTGCAGCCGCGAAACCCGCTATCGATGACCTTGTGGAAGAATCGGAGGAGGTCGGCGAGGTCCAGCCAAAACCCGCAGTTGAGGCAGCGCGCATACAGACGGCGGCTGAGGAGGGTGTAGTGACGCTCCACCATCATATAGCCTTTGCACTTCAGGCAATTCATAACCCATGCCATTCCGTCAAGCTGCGCGTCCAGGCGCGTGAATGCTCTCGTTTCCCCTTACCGAAGCCGGTTCATGATCAGGGCCACACAGCCGGCCAACAGCCCCCCGCCCAGAATGGTCATGGCAAAGGTCAATAGCGCGCTTCCGCCCTCGCTGTGTGGTGGCGCATACAACAGGTCACGCACTCCGCCTTGCACCATCAGCACGGATAAGGTCAACAAGGACCCCATGGTGAACCACCAGGTGAATCTCCGCACTTGTATCCTTGGGCTGTCGATTCATGGCCTTGGAAGTGCTGACTATCGCAAATCTAGCCTAGTCGTGCAATCCTGTCAAGGAAGCGCCCGACGACCGTACGAATCGTGGCGTGCAAGCGGGAGGCGTTAGCTTGGGGGAACAGGAGGAGGATGAGCGGACCTCAACCCTCTGTGCAAGAAGACGGAGACGCTTCCAGCGCCGTTATTGGCCGTGACGAGCCCCGGTTGTTGACCCTCCCGGGTCGTGATGTTCACTGACGCGACGGCGAACGGCCCCCCTTTCGTCCGGTAGTTCATCGGGGGGTACTGGAACGAGCCATCCCCGCGGCCGTAGAGGATGGACAGGTCGTTCGATTGAATATTGACGATCGCCACGTCCACCAGACGATCACCATCGAAGTCTCGAGCCAAGCCGAAGACTGGCCCCGCGTCAGCCCCGGCCTCTTTCCCGGTCTCAAACGTGCCGTCCCCCTTCCCGAGGAAGATCGTAAACGTGTCCATTTCCCCGTTGACGACCAGGAGGTCGGTCATGCGGTCATTGTTAAAGTCCCCAAAGCTGACCGCCAGTGGCCGTTTTCCGGTCCGGTAATCAGCCGGCCCGCGAAACGTCCCGTCGCCGTTGCCCAGCCAGATCGACACCGCACTGCTCATGGGCCCGCCGTTCGTGACCGCCACGTCGAGCTTGCCGTCCTGATTCAGGTCAGCCACAGCGAGCGAAGTCGGCGTATCACCGTATTCGTACAGCACGCCATCGACAAAAGTCCCATCGCCCTGACCGAGCAGAACCTTAATCTTGTCGTTGCGCAAGGCTACGATCAGGTCCAGCTTCCCATCACGGTTGAAGTCACCGCTGGCGATCGAGACGGGCGTCCGGTGGACGGCATACCGCGGCCCGGCCCCGAATGTGCCGTTTGCCAGACCCAGAAAGATGGCGACTTGGTCGCTCCCTGAGCAGGCGACCGCCAGATCCTGGCGCCCATCCCCGTTGTAATCGTTCAGCGCGATCGCGCGGGGCTCCCGGCCGACGTCGATCTTGACCTGATCCTTGAAGGTGCCGTCCCCATTCCCGAATAAGAGCGAGAGTGAGTTACTGCCGATGTTGGTCGTAATCAAATCGGTGAACCCGTCCTCGTTAAAGTCACCGGCCGAGATCGACGTCGGGTTCTTCCCCACCGGATAGGTCGCGAACAGATAGAACAGATCCGGCGGCACGTAGGGGTCGCCTCTTGAACATCCGTCGGTTGTGCCCACACCTAGGAGAACCGTCAAGAGGAGGGCGAGCCGTAGCCCCGGGGCCGGGTGAGCGGCGTGGGCTTGGAGATCGGGCTGCTGGTTCGGCTGGAACGGCACGTAAACCTTCTGGCGAGTCACAACAGTCCCGTCCGAGTCACCCCCAGGAGTCCGTCGCAGCGCGACGATGTGCCGGGAGGATCGGGAGCATGGCCAGAGAGTATACCCACCGACCTAACGGGCTCGCAATGGCCATCACAGCCGAGCCTACCGGGGAGCAGCGGCCGTGACCGACCCCCGAGGATGTGGGCTGACCGTCCATTCTTTCCTCTGGAAGAACCTCGTCTGCTTGCGTTAGAATCACCGGCACACGGAGGGAGGTTCTCATGGCAGAGAAGGTCAAGATTGAGCTGACTATGTACGGCATCGCGGAAGTGCTCAAGTGGTGCGTCGACAAGAACAAAGGCCGGATTCCCGGCACGGATACCGAAGGGTTCAAGAAGATGCAGGCTCTCTTGGCGGAACGACCTCAATCGGGCGACTACTTTACGCTGGACCAGTTTTGGAAAAAGTCGGTGGTCTTGGATTTCACCGAGGACGAAGTGGCCGTCATCGACCGCTGTCTGTACGACATCCCGAATTTCGAGAACGTCCAGTTACCGCAAATCCGACACAAGTTCTGGCCCAAGCAGGCGGCGTCTCACTAGGGCAGGGATCTCTTCGCCACCCGACCCAACCCTCTCGCCTCAGTCGGAACAAGACCCACCCGCTACGAGTGCCGAACGGGGCCGGACCGGCTTCTCCAGGTCCAGTTGGGCTCCGGGCGACGACTTGCCAAAACGCCGGGCATGTGTTTAATTGAACATGGTGGGGGTTTCTTACTTCGGCTGTGCCCCCGGAGTAAGTGACGTCTCTCCTCCTCCTGTAGAGACGTCCCTCCACCACTTTTCAGTTCCCGCCTCAATCTCCCGTCGCGGTTCCCTCCCCAGGCCCAAATGATCCGTCCTGATCCGGCTCCTGGGTTCGAGCGTCAGCAGAAGGCTCGGCGGAGAGCCGCTCCCGACAGTACTTCGTGACCGGATCGGATTCGGCATCCGGATCGGTCCCGTCCCAGAAGACTGAGCGGATATTCCAGCGGATCAGCGGATACAAGACCACGGCCGGACTGGTCGCCAGTGTCATCAGAGTCTGCCAGAGGACCTCTTCCTCATCCAGACGAGTGTGGATTCTTGCATAGACTTTCTCATACCACCCTGACGTAGTCCGGTAGCGCGTTCTGGCCTCCGCCAGTCTCGTGTATGCGTCCATCTCTGCCTTGAGCGCCAGCGTTCGCCTTTCCACCGGACCCGATTCGATCGGAGTCACCTCGGCGCCCGGTAGGTGGACCGAATAAGGGAAGGAGTCCCTCGTCGTGGTCGCTAGGCCGGTGGGCTCGCCGGATTCGGCACGGCGCCTGACGAGCGCTTCACGCCAGTCAGCCTCCAGTTGGGCGATTTCGTCGCGAGTTTGCAGGAACTCCGGTGTGAGGCTGGCCAGGCACTGGCCATCACGCTTGAGGGCAGTCGAACAGCCGGCGAGCAGAAGAACGAGGAGCAGCGCGTACAACGTCCGCATGAGACACCCACGCCTGCCCGAAGAGAAGAAAGGATGTGTCCCTAGAGTGTGCCTTCGCCTTTCAGGTACTTCCGGAATCGTTCCATGAGTTCTTCGCCGAGCACGCCGACCTCCGGCTTGGCCTTCATGTAGGCGCGGATTTCGGCCAGACGCTTCTCGGCCTGCTCGTTGCCCTGGAGACGTTTGACCTTCTCCAGCGCATCCTCAAACGCGTCGAAGGTGAGTTCCCGGTAGCCGAAGCTCCGGATCCGTTTGACCGCTTTCATCATCGCTTCGTTCCGGAACATCGTGAGATGCTCCGAATCGATCTCCCTGAGCCCCATCTTCCTCGCGCGCCGCTCGGCCGCCTTCCGGATCCCGCTGCGGACGAAATCCGGTGCGGTCATGAGGCGCTTCCACGCCTCATCGCTCCAGAGGATGTGCTCCCGAGGTGCGTCCCAGACCTGCGCCAGAGCCGTTTCGTCGATCCTGGTCAGGCCCTGCTCTCGAGCCAGGTCCTCCGTGTCCCTCTTCAGCATATCCGTCACAAAGTCTATCGCGATGGCAGGAGCCTGTTTGACCTTGTCCTGCAGGCGCGCCAGGGCTGCCTCGGTCCAGTCAAGCGGCGGACCAGCCTGTTGCTCCTGGTCGCCCAGCGCTTCGACCTTTTCGAACAGTTCCACGTTGACTTCGAGGTGACCGCGTTCCCGCGCCACGTCTTCTGCGATCTGCTTGATCATGTGGCGCATGAACTCGGGCACGGTCTGAAGACGTTCTTCCGCCGCGGCGGTCCAGGGTATCTGGCCTTGCCGGATCTGTTCGGCGGCGGCGGCCATGCCCCCCTCTCCGCCCATCCGGCCCATCATCTGACTCTTGAATTGCTCGAGCAGTGCCCCGGTGATCTGGCGATGTCCGAGCTCGCGCGCTTTCTTCTCGGCCAATCGTTTGACCATCCCGCGAAGAAAGACCGGGGCGCGCTCCATGCGCAACAGGGCCTCATCGGTCCAGACAACCTCGGAGGTCGCGGTCTGCTCGTTGTGATCCAACATGGCTCTCGAGGCCTTCGTGGGCGCGCCTATTTGTTCAGGAGTTCCTTCAGCTCCTTGCCGGCTTTGAAAAAGGGCACTTTCTTCGCGGGGACGGACACCGTCGCGCCGGTCTTCGGGTTCCGACCCTCTTTCATCCGGCGTGACCGCAGGCGGAAGCTGCCGAACCCACGGATCTCGGTCTTATCCCCTCGCTGCAAGGAGTTCCGGATACTGTTAAAAATCGTATTCACCACAATCTCAGCTTGACGCTTCGTGAGGGTCGTCACTTGCTCCGAGACTTTCTCGATGATCTGCGCTTTCGTCATGCTCCCTCCTCCTTCAGGAGTCAACCCTGCACCGTTTCTTCAGTTTGCTCAGTTGAGTCCCTTGAATCTGTTGACGGACCGAACTGACGAAACGGACGAAACGTCATTCCGAGCTGATCGCTCACGCCTGAGACCTGCCCGCTAGAGCCTCAGAATGCCATCAGGTATTTCAGGCTGACACCGGTCTGAAAATCGAGCCGGGGCAGCCTCCCGAACAGGCGACTCTCCAGCCATTCCCGAATCGAAAACCGCCTGTGCGGCTCAATCACCTTCGGCTCCCCCTCGATCTCGGCCATATCAGCAGCCAGCCGGATTGCATCCTCGAGGTCGCCAAGGTCGTCCACCAACTTCGCGTCCTTCGCTTGTCGCCCGGTGAAAATCCGTCCGTCGGCCAACCGCGTCACGTCCCTCGTGTCGAGCGAACGTCCTTCCGCCACCGCGTCAATGAACTGCTTGTGCACGTCGTCCATGACGGTCTGGAGGATGTGGCGGTCTTCGGGGGACATGGTCCGGAAGGGAGAGCCCAGGTCCTTGTGCAGCCCGCTCTTGACGACCACGCTTTGGACGCCGATTTTCTTGAGCAAGCCTTCGAGGTTGGCCAGTTCCATGATGACGCCGATGCTTCCGGTCAGGGTCCCAGGATTGGCGACGATCCGATCGGCAGCCACGGCGATGTAGTACCCCCCCGAGGCCGCCACGGTGCCCATGGAAGCCACCACCGCCTTGTCGTGCTTATTGCGGACGCGTAGCACCTCATCGTGAATCTCCTGGGACGCCACCACCCCGCCCCCGGGGCTGTCGATCCGGAGCACAATCGCCTTGACGGACGGGTTCTCTCCGAACTTCTTCAGGTCGCTGACCGTTTGCTGCGCATCGAGGATCACCCCTTCCACTCGAATCAAGGCGATCCGGTCCTCTCCGCTGAGATCCAGGTCGGAGAGCAGTGCGTTGGCCACCAGGGCGACCACAAAGCCGATCACGAGGACCCAGAACAGGATCCGCAACGGCTTCCGGCGGCCGGTCGGCTGGGACGATGCGTCGCTCATCGAATGGACCCTGATCAGTGGCCGTGATCAGCCTTCCTCCGTGTCACCGTCCTGACGCTTTTTGGTTTGCTTCGCGGTCCGGGAGAGGCTCTGGTCCACTGCGCCTTGGCCGGCGTGGAACTCATCCACCTGCTTGCGTTCCGATTCCAACTGATGCTCGCGAAGGCTCAGCGCGATCTTCCGCTCCTCACGGTCGACTCTGATAATCTTGGCCTGCACCTCGTCCCCGACCTTGAAACGGTCTTCCAAGCGGGTCTGCGGCTCCAGCCCGGTCTCGCTGATATGGATGAGCCCTTCGATCCCGCCCTCGAGCTCCACAAAGATCCCGAAATCCGTGATCTTGGTCGCTTTGCCGGAGACGCTGCTGCCCACTTTGAACCGTTGCAGGATCTCCTCTTCCCAGGGATCTCGCGTCAACTGCTTGAAGCCCAGCGAGAGCCGCTCTTTCTCCTTGTCGATACGCAGGACCACCGCTTCCACCTTCTGCCCCTTCTTGAAGAGCTCAGAGGGATGCTTGATGTGTTTGGTCCAGGACATATCGGAAATGTGGATCAAGCCGTCGATCCCCTCATCCAGCCCGATGAAGGCCCCAAAATCGGTGAGACTCTTGACCTTGCCCTCGATCCGGGTGCCGCTGGGATACTTGGCCTCGACCATGTCCCAGGGGTTAGGCGCGGTTTGTTTCATGCCCAATGAGATCTTCCGGCTGTTCAAGTCGACGTTCAGCACAGCGGCTTCCACCTGGTCACCCACCGACACCAATCGGGACGGATGCCTGACCTCGTGAGTCCAGGACATTTCCGACACGTGCACCAGGCCCTCCACGCCCGGCTCCAGCTCGACGAAAGCCCCGTAGTCGGTGAGGCTGACGACCTTTCCTCGGACTCGCGAGCCGACCGGATACTTGGCCGCCACATTGGTCCAGGGGTCGGCGCTTTTCTGCTTCAGACCGAGGGAAATCCTGCCGGTCTCGCGATCGTACTTGAGCACCATCACCTCGACCCGGTCCCCGACGACGAACAACTCCGAGGGGTGGCCGACCCGGCCCCAGGACATGTCGGTGATGTGCAGAAGCCCGTCGATCCCCCCCAGGTCAATGAAAGCCCCATAGTCGGTGATGTTCTTGACCGTGCCCTGGATGAGCTGGCCTTCCTTCAGCGTGGACAAGGTCGTCTGCCGTTTCTTGTCGCGGGACTCTTCGAGCAGGACCCGGCGTGAGACCACCACGTTCCCCCGGCGATGGTTGATCTTGATGATCTTCAAGGGGAACGATTTACCCACCAGCCCATCCAGGTCTCGCACCGGGTGCAGGTCGATCTGGGAGCCGGGAAGAAAGGCCTTGACGCCGATGTCCACCATCATGCCGCCCTTGATGCGGGAGAGGATCCGTCCCTCGACAACTTTCTCATCCTTGTAGGCTTTCTCCAGATCCTCCCACACCTTCATCTTGTCGGCTTTTTCCTTGGACAACACCAGGTTGCCCTCGGCGTCTTCTCGCTCCTCGATGTACACCTGGAGCCGATCGCCCACCTTCAGCGACTGGAACTCCTCGCTCGAGAATTGGTCCGCCGGGATGATCCCCTCGGACTTGTACCCGATGTCCACCACCACCTTGTCCTTGCTGATCGCGACGACGTGGCCTTCGATGATCGTGCCTTCCTCGAAGTTGCGGAACGTCTCCTCGTACAGTGCGGCCAGCGCCCCTTTGTCCATGGGCTCGTCTGTCTGCTTCGCGGCCATGTTCATGCGTGGGATCCTAATCCTCCGACGACGGTCGGGTGCTGAGGGTTGATGAGGCCGGGCCGCACTCAGCTTTGCGTGGCCCGACTGCCGCAGGCCGTCTGGCGGGCTCGGATGAGTCGGTCGGCGGAGCCGTGTTCCCGAGCTCAGCGATCTTGGCCATGACGGTGCGGCTCACGAGTCGATACAGCTCTTTCCCCTTCAGACGTTGCACCTCGGCGGTGAAATCGATCGGCGTCCCGTAGGTCACCGAGATCGGATGCAAGCGGATCCGCCTGGCCCCGGTGGGCAAAGCCTCGAAGGTGCCGGCGATGTAGGCCGGGATGACCGGCGCGCCGGTCTCTGCGACGATGACTCCGATGCCCGGTTTTCCTGCGTGCAACCTCCCGTTTGGAGTCCGGGTACCCTCGGGGAAAATCACCACAGCCTTCCCTTCTTTGATCAGTCTGATCGCGGTCCCGAAGCCATCTCGGTCCAGTCGATCTTGACGGATCGGAATCCAGCCCAGCCACTGCATGACCCAACGGAGGCCGGGGATCGGGAACAGGTCCTGACGGCCCAGAAACACGACCCGCCGCGGGATACCGCATCCCAAAAACGGGATATCCAGATAGCTCGCGTGGTTGCCGGCCACCAAGACGCCACCCTGCTTGGAGATGTGCTCGCGTCCGGCTGCTCGGTAACGAAAGCAAAGGCGGCCCACCGCGTTGAAGAACAGCCAGAGGAATCCATAGACGACCGCGCTCACAATTTCTTCGCGATGACAGCCATCATGCGGTTGACGACCTGATCGGCATCGAGCGCCGACGTGTCGATCACGCTCGCGTCGGTGGCGGGCACGAGCGGGGCGAGGTCCCGGGATCGATCCCGCTCATCCCGGGCCCGTATGGCCTCCCGGGTCTGTTCCAGCGCGGCGGTGTCCCCGGCCGCCTTCAGTTCGAGCGCACGCCGGGCCGCGCGCACCTCCACATCCGCTTCGAGAAAGAATTTCACGTCGGCACCCGGAAAGATCCGTGTCCCAAGGTCCCGCCCCTCCGCCACCAGGCCCCTGGCCGAGCCCAGCTTACGTTGGAGCGGCAGCAGCCACTCGCGCACCGCCGGGATCGCTGACACAAGCGACGCGATCCGACTGATCTCCGGTGCGCGGATCTCCCGGGAAACGTCCTTCCCGTCCACGAGCACGGTAGCCTCCGCACCGGCCGGTTCCATCGTGATCCGGGTCACGGGTAGGAGGCTAGCGACTCCTTGTTGGTCCGATGGGCTGACCCCCGAGGTGGCGACCTTCCAAGCCACGGCTCGGTACAGCGCGCCCGTCTCCAGATAGAGATAGCCGAGCCGCTGCGCCAGGCGTTTGGCCACCGTACTCTTGCCTGCTCCGGCAGGGCCGTCGATCGTGACGATCAGACGGCGCTGGGACGAGAGCGTGTCCGACGCATCGGCTTGCCGGCTGTGTATTATAGTCCGGGTCAAGAGTGTGTCAATGACTCCAAAAGCCTGGTTGTAAAATCCGGAAACGAGGTGTCGATGCAGTCGGTGCCCTCGATCCGCGTCTGCCCCTCTGCCGCCAGCCCGGCGATCGCGAGCGACATGGCCACCCGGTGATCGCCGTGGCTGTTGCACGTCGCGCCGTGCAGCCGGCGGCCGCGTCCGCCTTCAATCGTCAGTCCATCGGGGGTCTCCCTGATCGCGGCGCCCATCTTCCCCAGCTCCGATGCCATCGTGGCAATCCGATCGCTTTCCTTGACGCGTAACTCCTCCGCTCCGCTGATGATCGTGGTACCCTCCGCCAGGGTTGCGGCCACGCACAGGATCGGGAATTCATCGATCGTCTGGGGGATCCGCTCGGCCCCGATCGTCGTGCCACGCAGCGATGCGGCGCGGACTCGAAGATCTGCCACAGGTTCTCCCATCTGCTCCCGCTGGTTGAACCGTTGGATGTCGGCACCCATTCCGGTCAGGATCTCCAGCACTCCCGTGCGGCTCGGGTTGATCCCCACGCCTTGGATGGTGACCTCGGACCCGGGCACGATGGACGCTGCCACCACGAAAAACGCCGCCGCCGACAGGTCTCCGGGCACCCGAAGGTCGCGCCCGCCGGACCATCCGATCGCCGGGCGGCCCTGGAGCCTCACGGTGAACCGACCTTCCTGAACCGATTGCTGGATCGGGATCCCGAGATAGCGGTACAACCGTTCGGTGTGATCCCGGGAGAGCCTGGGCTCGCTGATCTGCGTGACCCCCTCCGCGTACAACCCAGCCAGCAGCAGGGCTGACTTCACCTGCGCGCTGGCCACGGGGGACGCATAGGTGATTCCCTTCAAGCGGCTACCCGTGATGGCGAGGGGCGCCAGTTCCCCGCCCTTCCGTCCGGCGATGATCGCTCCCATTTGCCGGAGGGGCTTAACGACTCGTCCCATTGGGCGACGGCAGACCGATTCATCGCCCGTCAGGACGGAGAACCAGTCCTGACCGGCCAGCAGGCCCGTCAACAGACGGATGCCCGTCCCCGAGTTCCCACAGTCCAACGGGGCCTCAGGCTCGGTGAGACCCCACAGTCCCTTCCCTTGGACCCGAAGGTGCTCGGGCGTTTCTTCGACGGATACGCCCAGCGCCCGACACGAACGGACCGTGTTCAGGCAGTCCTCGCCGCGGCAGTAGCCGACGATGACGCTCTCCCCCTCAGCCAGCGCGCTCAAGAGAACGGTCCGATGGGTAATCGACTTGTCACCGGGAACGCTGATCGTTCCTTTCAAGGGTCCGCCCGGCTGAATGGTCAACGTAGACATATTTCGAATTTCGAAGTTCGAATTTCGAATTGGGCTCAGGTCAACTTCTCCCGGATCACTTTCGCGCGCTCCAGCTCCTTTTCGATCCCGACACCATCTCCGCTCGCGATCAATCCCTTGAGGTGTTTCAGTCGAGCTTCATAGGCCTCGATCATTGCCACGAGGTTGGTTCGGTTCCACAGACAGATATCCCGCCACATCTCCGGAGAGCTGGCCGCGATGCGGGTCGTATCCCGCAATCCTCCGCCGGCATAGGCCAGCAGGTCTAACTCGGGCACCGAGCGCTCGCGGATGTCGCTCAGGGCGTTGATCAGCGTGAAGGCCGCCACGTGGGGCAGGTGGCTGACCGCTCCGAGCACGCGGTCGTGCAGCTCAGGGTCCATGGTGGAGACGGTTGAGCCAACGGCCTCCCACATCTCCCGAATCGTCTGGAGCGCCTGCGGATCGGTCTGCGGGGTGGGCGTCACGATACAACGCGCCCCACGAAACAGCTCGGGAGAGCCGGCCGCCACGCCGGTCTTCTCCCGCCCGGCGATGGGGTGCGCGCCCACGAATCGCACGCCTTCCCCGACCAAGCCTTCGGCCTGGGCGACGAGCGGACCCTTGACGCTGCCGACATCGGTCACGATCGTCCCTGGTTTCAGGGTGGCCCCCCAGTCTTTCAAATGGCGCTCGTAGGTATCTACGGGTGTAGCCAGAACCACCAGATCGGCGCCACGTACCCCCTCCGCCGCCGCGGCGACGTACCGGTCGATCGCTCCCATCCGGACCGCCGTCTGAAGATTCTCAACCCGGCGGCCGATGCCGACCACCGACCCAGCCAGACCGCCTCGCTTCAGTCCCATGCCGAACGAGCCGCCAATGAGCCCGACCCCGACGATGGCCACCTGCTTGAAATGAACCGCCATCTGAAAAGTGCTGAGGACTGAGCCTCAGTTCTCAGTCCTGGAACCTCAGTCCTTATTTAGAATTTAGAGTTCCCGCCCCACCGCCTCGGCGATCTTCTTGAGGTCCAGCATCAGTTCCTTGAACTTGGTCGGCTTGATGGATTCTTCACCGTCGCACAAGGCGCATTCAGGATTGGAGTGGACCTCGATCAGCAAACCGTCCGCCCCGGCCGCGACGGCCGCTTTGGCCATCGGGGCGACCAGAGTCCATTTGCCGGTCGCGTGGCTGGGGTCGACGATCACGGGTAAATGCGACAGTTCCTTGAGGGTGGGCACGGCAGCGAGGTCCAGGGTGTTCCGGTACTGCGTTTCGAAGGTCCTAATGCCACGCTCGCACAGCATGACGTTCCGGTTCCCACGGGAGAGGATGTATTCAGCGGACAGCAGGAACTCTTTCACGGTCGCCGCCAGCCCCCGTTTCAGCAGGACCGGCTTGTCGTACGCGCCGACCTCCTTGAGGAGCTCGAAGTTCTGCATATTGCGCGCGCCGATCTGGATGATGTCCGCCTTTTCAAGGAACAGCTCGATGTCCCGCGGGTCGAGAATCTCACTGACCACGGGCAGCCCCGTCTGTTTCTTGGCTTCGACCAGGAAGTCCAGCCCCTCCCGACCAAGCCCTTGGAAGGCATAGGGGGAGGTCCGGGGCTTGTAGGCGCCGCCTCGGAGAATGCTACCCCCGCCCGCCTTGACCTCATGGGCGATGCCCACCGTCAGCTCCAGCTTCTCCACGGCGCAGGGACCGGCCATGATGGCCAGCTTTCGGCCCCCCACCTTCACTCCGCTGACGTCCACGATGGTCTGCTCTTTCTTAAATTCCCGACTGACCAGCTTCCAGGGTGCCAGGATCGGCGTCACACTCTCGACGCCCGGGAGCACGGCGAGCGGCTGGTTCTGGAGGATCCGGTCATCGCCGATGACGCCGATGATCGTCCGCTCTTCTCCCTTGGAAATATGGGGCTTTAACCCCAGCTCTCGGAGGCGATCCAGGATGTGGTCAATGTCGCGTTCGGTGGCTTGAGGTTTTAAGACAATAATCATCATGCCCTCTTGGTGACTGGAGTCATATGATTATGATTAAGATGACAGAACTTTCTTGAGCGCTTGCAGCAGTCGCCTGTTCTCATCCGGCAGACCAATCGTGATCCGCACCATGCGACCTTCGATATGACGGATGATGACGCCTTCCCGGAGAAGAGCCTCAAAGACCGCTCGGCCGTCTCGCCTGACATCCACGTACAGGAAGTTCGCTTCGCTGGGAATCGGCAAGAGGCCCAGCGCGGCAAGCCCGGCCTGGACTTGCGCCATTTGGGCCTCATTCGCGGCACGGCTTTGTGCCACGTGATCTTCGTCCTCCAGGGCCGCGAGGGCCGCTCGCTGCGCCAGGCTGTTGGCGTTGAACGGCGGCCGCACCCGATTGAGGTAGCCGGCGATCTCGGGTGTAGTCAGGCCATATCCGATGCGCAGTCCCGCGAGCCCGTAGATTTTGGAAAAGGTCCTCAGGACGATCACGTTCCGGTTCTGTTTCACCAGGCTCAGGCTGTCTGGAAATTCTCGGCTCCGCACGTATTCGTAGTAGGCCTCATCGAACACCACGATGACCGGCTCCGGCAGTCGCGCCATCAGCGCATCCACTTCGGCCTTGGTGACCATCGTCCCGGTCGGATTATTCGGGTTGCAGACGAAGAGGAGCCGGGTCCGGGGAGTAACGGCGTCGGCCATGGCGCGCAGATCGTGCCGCCAGTCCTTCAAGGGCACGGCCACCGGCACCCCATGCGCAGCGGTCACTTCCATCTTGTAAATGACGAAGGTCTGATCGGCCATCACCGCCTCGTCGCCCGGCGACAGGAACGCGCGGGCGAGGAAACCCAGAATCTCATCGGAGCCATTCCCAAGGATCACGTGGTCAGGCGTCACCTTCCACCGCTCGGCCAGCTTTCCGCGCAAGCGGAATGCGCCGCCATCCGGGTACCGGTGCAGGGTCGTGACGGCTGCCGACAGGACGGCCAGGGCTTTGGGCGAGGGCCCCAGCGGGTTTTCGTTGGAGGCCAGCTTGATCGCGTGGGCGATTCCGAGTTCGCGTTCGAGTTCCTCGATGGGTTTCCCCGGCGAGTACGGTACCAAGGAGGCGATGTTCTTGTGGACCTTCAGCGGCATCGTTTTAAAAAAGTGCTGAGGACTGAGTGCTGAGGACTGAGAGGCTCGGATCTAGGAATCATCGTTCTCTGCTGCGATCTCTTGTTCTAAAATAGTTCTTTCTTGGCTCAGTCCTCAGTCCTCGAACCTCAGTCCTATTTTCTTCCTGGCTCAGTCCTCAGTCCTTTCACCTCAGTCCTGTCGTTACGCGTGAGCCGGATACGACCCCAGGATCTTCAGGAAAAGGCAGCGGGTCTTGATCTCCTCCAGGGCCTTTTTGACGCGCTCCTCCTCCACGTGCCCTTCGATATCCACAAAAAAGATGTACTCCCACGCCTTGCGACGGGAAGGACGGGATTCGATCTTCGTCAGGTTGAGCCCGTGTGAGGCGAAGGGCCGGAGCAATTCGTACAGCGCGCCGACCTTGTCCTTCACGGACAACATCACCGAGGTCTTGTCCTTCCCGGTGCGCTCGGGCGGTTTTTGGGAGAGCACCAGGAAGCGGGTAAAGTTGTTGATATTGTCCTCAATCCTCGATTTCAAGACTCTCAATCCGTAGAGCTGCCCGGCCAATTCCGACGCGATGGCGGCGGCCGCATGCTCGTCGGCGCAGAGCTCTGCGGCCCGCGACGTGCTCGCCACTTCTGCCAGCGGCACGTGCGGCAGGTTGGCCTCCAGCCAATTGCGGCACTGCGCGATAGCATGCGGATGGGAATAGATCTTCTTGATGTCGTCGAGCCGATCGGACTTCGAGAGCAGGTGGTGAGACACCTCCTGCAGGACCTCGCCGTAGATCAAGAGGTTCGAGTCGATGAACATGTCGAGGGTGTGGTTCACCACACCTTCGGTCGTGTTCTCGATCGGCACCACACCGAAGTTGGCCCGGCCCCGCTCCACTTCATTGAACACATCCTTGATGCCGGTGACCGGGACGTACTGGGCCGACTCGCCGAACTTCTGGATGCAGGCCAGGTGCGTGAACGTGGCTCGGGGACCCAGATAAGCCACCCGCTGGGGTCCCTCCAGGGAGAGGGACGCCGACATGATCTCCCGATAGACGGGCCGAATCGCGTCGTTGGGGAACGGACCGCGATTCTGCCGCATCAAGCGGTCGACGATCTCAGCCTCCCGGCCGGGCGTATGGAGGTTCCCTTCCCGGTCCGATTCTTTCTTCAACCTGCCGATTTCCATGACGTTTTTGGAGCGCTCGTTCAGGAGACGCAGGATCTCATCATCGATCCGGTCGATCTCTTTACGGTAGCGCTGAATGTCTTCCGGCATCCCCATGAGTCCTCACCGTCAGCCCGGTCGGTAAAGCAACAGATGATACCGGATGCCATAGAGCTTTGCAAGGTTTATCAAGGGGATTCGGGTGGTTGGAGGGAGACCGTAGACCGCCGACGGATGACGGGTGAAGGCTGTTTCTAGGAGAGGAGGTCTTTCATCTTGCCGAAGTGCTCGTAGCAACGGCGCGTGGCCTGGCGGCCGCGGGCGGTTCGTTCCAGGTAGCCCGATTGGATCAAGAAGGGCTCGTACACATCCTCGAGCGTGCCTCGCTCCTCATTCACCGCGGCCGCGATCGACTCGATGCCGACGGGGCCTCCCGCGAATTTTTCAATCACGGTCAGGAGGATCTTGCGATCCATCTCATCAAACCCTGCCGTGTCGACCCCGAGCCAGGTGAGCGCTTCACCGGCGACCGCCTTCGTGATCTGTCCTTCGGCCTTGATCTGAGCGTAGTCGCGGGCCCGCTTGACCAACCGGTTGGCGATCCGTGGGGTCCCTCGCGCTCGAGCGGCCACTTCGGCGGCGCCCTCAGGAGCGATGGGGATTCCCAGCAGCCGGGCCGAGCGCGTCACGATGGTCTGAAGCTCGTCTGCAGAGTAGAAGTCGAGGCGATTGACCAAGCCGAATCGCTCGCGAAGTGGGGAGGTGAGTGCCCCGGCACGGGTGGTGGCTCCAATCAGCGTGAAGCGTGGCAAGTCCAGCTTAATGGTACGGGTCGAGGGCCCCTGACCAATCACCAGGTCGAGCTGAAAGTCCTCCATGGCCGGGTACAGGGCCTCCTCGACCGAGGCCGGCAGTCGGTGGATCTCATCAATGAAGAGGACGTCGCGCTCCTGGAGATTGCTCAGGATGGCTGCCAGATCGCCCGCGTGTGCCAGGACCAGTCCAGAGGTGGAACGGATCGCCACCCCCATCTCTCGCGCGATGATGTGAGCAATGGTGGTCTTGCCGAGCCCGGGCGGCCCATAGAAGATGGCGTGGTCGAGCGCTTCGCCCCGTCCCTTGGCGGCCTCGATGCAGATCCGCAGCGACTCCTTCATCCGGGGCTGGCCGACGTACTCGTCCAGCGTCTGCGGACGCAGCGATGCCTCGACCCCTCGCTCCTCCTCCGAGATCTGGCTAGTCAGGATGCGATCTGTCACACCATCACCGGGATAGAGTGTCGCGCACGCGTCGAGAAGGCAAGCCCGCTCATTTCTTCTCTTCCGGTGCAGGCATCATCTTCGGCGGAGGTGGAAGGTTGCCCTGGCCAGGCGTCGGCATCTGCCCAGCGCAATTCGGAGGACAGCGCACGCCTCCTTGAAATGACGGATCCGGAAGCGTCGTTTCGAGCTTCTGGAGCTGGCACTGGGTCATGAGGCCGCCTTGGGCGTTGCCGCAACGCGCGGGCACGTTCGACGACCCGACCTGAGCGTAGCCTTCAGGGCAGGAGCCGCAGACCGCCATGAGGTTGGCGCCCAAGGGCTGGCACTGCACGAGGGTCGGATCGCCGTCCTTGCAGATCGAGGGTTCCGATGTCACCCCGGTCGTGGCATAGCCCGATGGACAGGACCCGCACGTCATCCTGTTACTCTTCGGTTCCTGATCCTCTGCATGGGAGAGCATGTGAGCGGGCAGGAGCAGCGTGATACACAGGAGGCTCCCGGCCATCCGCACCATGCGCCCGCGCCGTCGAGAGCGAGTCCTGCCCTTTAGGCGGGCCATGTCCAGCTTGATTTCATAATCCATGGCATCCTCCTTGGAACTTATCTCCTGGCCAGTTCCTTGAGCGCGTCCCGAACCAGGTCCTGTAAGGACAACTCAGAGGGCCCGGAGAGGCCGATGCGCTTCAGCGCGTCTTTGACCTCGGGGGCCCGATAGCCGAGGTTCACCAGCGCGGAGAGCGCATCCTCGTGCATCCGATTCGCCAGAGCGACCGGAGCGTCCGATGCCTTAAAGGCCGTGGGATGCAGCCGCTCCACCTTGTCCTTGAGCTCCAGGGCAATGCGGCCGGCCGACTTCTTGCCGATCCCCGGGACGGTCGCCAGCTTGTCCACGTCACCGGCCTGCACCGCCGAGATCAGATCCGTCACGCTCAGGGCCGAGAGGACGCTCAGCGCCAGCTTGGGCCCGATGCCCGAGACCCCGGTGAGCAGCAGGAACGCTTCCTTTTCAGGACCGGCGAGAAAGCCGAAGAGCTGGATCGCGTCCTCGCGCAAGTGCGTATGGATCCGGAGCGACACGGATTCATTGAGGTCCGGAAGCGCATAATACGTGCTGAGGGGGATGAAGACTTCATACCCGACGCCCTGGACGTCGAGCGTGATGGACGAGGGAGCCTTCGAGGCCAGACGGCCCGTCAGCGCAGCAATCATTTATCTCCAGTACTGAGGACTCAGGACTGAGATGGAGAATCCGGACCTCAGTCCTCAGCACTCAGCACTCAGTCCTGTTTTCATCCGGCTGCGGCGACCTTCTCCATGATGTCGGCCGGAATATCGAAGTTCGCGTGCACCTTCTGAACGTCGTCATGGTCGTCCAGAATTTCCATCAGCTTGAGCATCTGTTCGGCGGCCTTCTCCTGCAACTTGACGTAGTTCTGCGGCACGAACGTCACCTCGGCCAGGGACGATTCGATCTTCGCGTCGCTGAGCGTCTTCTTGACCGCTTCAAAATCATGAGGGGCGGTGATCACCTCGAAGGTTTTCTCGTCCACCTTCACGTCCTCGGCCCCGGCCTCCAGGGCCAGCGAGAGGAGCCGGTCCTCCTCCACCTTCCCATGCTCCACCACGATCAGCCCCTTCTTCTGAAACTGCCAGGCCACCGCGCCCGCCTCGGCCATGTTGGCGTTGTTCTTGGTGAGGAGATTCCTGACCTCCGCCACGGAGCGGTTCCGGTTATCGCTGGTGATCTCCAGGAGCAGCGCCGTGCCGCCAGGCCCGTACCCTTCAAGGGTAAACTCCTCGTAAGTCACGCCGGGCAGCTCGCCGGTTCCACGCTGGATCGCTTTCTTCATCGTATCGCCCGGCATGTTCGCGTCCTTGGCTCGGATGATCGCCAGCCTGAGACGCGGATTGTGGTCCGGGTCGCCGCCCTGTCGAGCGGCGATGGTCAGCTCGCGGATAACCCGAGTGAAGATTTTGCCTCGTTTGGCATCCTGTGCCTGCTTATGCCGCTTGGTGGTGGCCCAGTGGCTATGGCCGCCCATACGACCCTCCCCTTGGCCGATGCGACCGGCCAAGTTCCTGCTCGAAAAATCAAGAATGTCTATGATTCCGAGGTGTTTCTAACACACCCTTGAAAGGGTGTCAACGCTAGCAGAGCCCGTCGCGAGCCTCTATTCCGAGGCTTGGTGAGGATCCAAGGGCTAGCTGACGAGGAGAAGGATTGGCGAGTTCGTGGTCCCGTGGAGTATGGATGTGCCTTAGCCGCTGGATCGTTTCGCGGAACGCGCGGCGTCCACGATGCTCCAGATCGCAATGCCAAGGATCAGCAGCGCGAGGAACGAGAGTTGGCCGAGGCCTTCGGGCGGCGAACCAGAGGCGGCAGATTGCTGAACTTGCGCCAGGTCGGTTGAGCCGAAGATCGCAGTGGCTCGTGAGACAAAGACCAAGAAGCCCAGGAAGACTCCCAGCAAGAACCCCAGCCCCTTCGCCCACTGCCGGTTATAGAATTGTCCCAGACCAGGAAGAATAGCCGAGAGCAAACCGGCCAGCGCTGCATTGCGGGGACGTCCGGGTTCCATGGGCCTGTATTATGGTAGTCCTGTCGGCAATGTCAAGCAGCGCGGGTGAGCAGTACTGGCAAAGTTTAGGATTTACCATTTCGCAGGTTTGTGGATCGTGGTTCCTGGGATTTGGCTTGGAAGTTGACTTGCAGTAATAGCCGCCATCGGAATGGATAGAGTCTTATGTGCGAAGCGTTTTAGCTGAATCGAAGGCGGACGTCTATGAGGATCGCCGGGGACGAGCAAGATGATTCTCTTCCCATGCTGCTTTTTGACTAACCTAATAGATTCAGCCAAGTCACTATCATTTGAGACAACTACCCCGTAGTCATACTTGTCTTGCCAAGCGTCATTGAGTAAATGCACGGCAAGATTTACGTCTGAGCCCTTCTCTTCAGTTTTGATAACGTCACAGAATTTCTGCCACGGGCGAGGCTTTGCCAATGGCATACGCACCGTTGAAGTTAAGAAGTGCCCATAGCTGATTTCAAGCTCGGGGATATGCGCTTTAAGAGCGCGAAGGTAGATGTCTTGCTCGGTAGGTCCGTCCGGATTACCAGGGTGAGCAGATATCCGCGCCGTGAAATACCTGATTTTGAGGATAGGATGGCTGGGGCCTAGAATGCTCGAGAAAAGAGCCTTGAGATCGAGCCATTTGTAAGCTGTCCCCTTGAGTGAACCGTAGTAGAGGTTGAAACCGTCAACATAAACGAAGGTTCTCATTGTAGGCAGGGAGGGAGTGAGGAGGGCACATAAAGCAAGGGCTCCCGAAGGAGCCCCTGCACCCTCCGGCCGAAGCCGAAGGGGGAGTAGTAAGCTAATTATCTCATCTAGCTTTGTTCAACGTCAACCTTTTTATTTGTCCAAAAAATCAACTGCTTTACCCATGTGCACCTGAGTGTCCCGCTATTGGATCATGTCTTAGCGGTGGTTTCAACTCAGAGGGCAACAGAATAGCCGCGGCGACCTCATGGGCGATCTGGGAGGTATCAGTTCGCTTCTACATCGCCTACTTCGCCACGTCCAGTTGTGGTGGACGGGAGGGGACTCGAACCCCCATGCATATGATTGCGATGAATTCCAAATTCATTCTGTCTACCAATTCCAGCACCGGTCCACTGAGGCCAATGATACCATGAAGGCGTTCTCCTGAACAGTTTTCAATAAATCAATCTTTACCAGTGCCAGATGAGGACTCAAGGTTTTTGCCGAGGGGCAGCGGAATCTCTTGATGGCCACTTGCCTGCGGCCTTCTTCTATTCTGTGTAGATCAGCAACTGGAGGCCGATGAGCAGGACAAAGCCAGCCCAGCCCAGCTCCCAGTACGAGCGGCCCGAGTCTGACGCGCTGACCTCCCCGGGCTGGAGCGAAGGGACTGGAGCGCGCCAACCGGACACAAACTTTGCCGACCCCGCGGACAGGGCCATGACGCCCATGATGGTATGGTGAATGGCAATTTTGTGCGCTGACGGGTGCGCCCCGTGGCTATGGAGGAACAGGAAGAGTCCTCCGACGATCGCGAAGGCGGGAAGTGGAACGGCCCAGAGACTGTGACGGATCCGTCCCATCCGGCGGAACCACTCAAGGGTCCCGACCGTCAGCAGGAGAACGCCATAGAGCTTGTGTTGGACCATCTCCCAGTCGCCGCCGAAGAGAGTTTGGCTGAAGGTGAGGGAGCCGATTGGCCAGGCCTCATGATCGCTCCAGATCATCAAATAGCTTCCTGCCGCGAACATGGCCGCAGGCAGGAGAAACCGGGACCACGCGAGGGCCGTGAGCCCCAGGGCCAGGCGGAGCTCGCTCAGGCCGATGAGCAGGACGAAGATCCCGGCCAGATGGTGATTGAATTCAGAGTAAGCCTTGCCCTCCGGCGAGCCTTCCCACCCGCTCCCAGCCACAGCGGGGTGATGAGCGCCGGATTCATGATGCATCTCATGTCCCGCATCTGACGACTCGGCCAGAGCAGGTCCGGCGACCAGCAGGCTAGACACCGCCAGAAGAAGGAGAAACCGGTTCACCCGCACGGTCGATCGCTCCATGCTCATCCCTTTCCTTGTCACAGGCTGGACCAGACACGCGAAGGCCCATTCGGAGCACCGAATGGGCCCTCGCACCCTGCTGTTTCACGCCCCGAGCCTCGCGCCCGGTGTCACATGAACTTCATGAACTTTTCTTTGGCTTCGTCCATCACCTGAGCCGTCACCGTAGCCGCCCCGCGCTCTTTGGCCAGCCGCTCGATCTCCCGCCGGGCCATCGGCCTGATGAAGTCCGGAATATTCTCGAGCCGCTTTTCGGCTTCGGCCGTCCAGGTCAGGCCGTCAGCCGCGTTCTTCGAGTCATCCATCACTTGCAGGGTGATCGCCGCGTACCCGTGCTTGCGCGCGTATGCCTCGATGCTGCTCTGGACCATGGGCTTGACGAAGGACGGGAGGCGCTCGAGCCTCTCCTTCGCGTCGGCGGTCCACGTACATTCCGAAACCAGCGGACCTCCGCTACTCGTCTCGCTGCCGGAGGTCGTGAGGCCCATCTGCGCGACCATGGCTGAGAAGGGACAGCCGCTGCCTGATTTCTCTTCGGGCTTCGCCTGCGCTGCCGGCGCGGTGTGCGAGGTCGCTCCGGCGGGCTGGCCGGCCTGGATCTTGTCATTGAGGTAGGCTGCCATCTGTCCAGCCCCGGCTGAGGCGTCTTCCTTGAGCGTGCCGCGCGTCATCTCGAACGGCTCCGCCTCTGCCGACCGACCACCCAGCTTCACCCCCAGCGAGCTCACCATCTGGGTTTCTCCTGGGTTGGTGACCATGGAGAACTTGGCGCCGCAGGAGGGACAGCCAAAGAAGACCCCGAGGGACCCTTCGGCCGGCTTCTCCACCTTCTCGAAGCTCATGTAGGTTTCACAGTTGAGGCAGACGAATTTCATAACGGACTCCTGGGCTATGGGCGATGGGCTATAGGCTATAGGTGAGGGAGAAAGACAACTCGCTACGATTTTCGCCTATCGCCCATTGCCTATCGCCTATTGCCATGGTCTCAGAGTTTTTCCGCCAGGACCCTTTTATAGTCTACGAGGGACCGGATACGATCCGCAATCTCCTGGTAGCGTTGGATCGTCGGGTATTGTTCGTCCAAAAGGGGCATCCCCTTGTCGAAGGTGCGGGCCAACGTGCGGTCGAAGGGAATCCGGCCCAGCAGCGGCACGCCCAGCGCCTCGCACATGGCCTCGGTGTTCCCCTCGAAGAGCTCATGCTCTGCTCCGCAGGATGGACAGCGATACCGGCTCATGTTTTCGATGATGCCCAGGACCCGGATCCCCAGGTCCCGTGCATAGGCAACGGATTTCTGCACCACATCAGAGGCAACCTCGGAGGGCGTGGTCACGACGATCGCGCCGGCGAGGTCAGGAATGAACCCGGCCATGACCGGCGGCTTGTCGGCTGCCGCGCCGGGAGGCAGATCGGTCAGGAGGTAATCCAGCTCGCCCCAGATGATGTCGGCCAGGAACTCCCTGATGACGTTCATCTCCATCACCCCAAGCCAGACCGGGCTGAGATCCATCGGCCCCTTCCAGCGAACCGGGGAGGCAGTCTGCAGGAAGAAGTCCATCGAGCCGACCTTGATCCCCAAGGGTCCCACGGGTGGGATCGCCCCTCCTGGCGTGATCGTCAGCGTTTGACCATGCATGCCCAGCATCCGCGGGACACAGGGACCGTTGAGGTCCACATCCAGGAGTCCGACGCGATGGCCCTGTCGGGCGAGCGCCAGAGCCAGGTTGACGGTCGTCATGCTCTTCCCGACGCCACCCTTGCCGCTCATCACCACGAGCTTGTGCTGGATGCCGGCCATGCGCGCCTGCACCTGCCGCATCTGCTCGGTGATCTGCTGGACCACCTTGGCATCGTCGGTGTATTGGAGCTTGCTTAAAATCGCTTTGAGGTCTTTGTCTGACATGATGCGTATGGGCGATGGGCTATAGGCAATGGGCGATAGGCTATGGGGATGGGTCTCAACGGCTGTTCTGCTCCCTCTCGCCTATGGCCGATAGCCTATTGCCTGTTCGTTGAGCAACCGTAGCACAGCGCTTTTCGCGGAGTCAAACCAGCTTTTGACACGACTTCCACCGCGGAGTCCCCCTAGTTATCCTCGCTACCCAAGTCGGACGTCCCGACGCGAGACCACTTTCACCAGCGGAAAGAGACACTTAACTGCGCCTACTCAGGAACCTGTAAGTTACCAACAAACTGCTAGAAACAAGGGCGCAAAGGAGCATCATTTCAACCATTGTTGCTCGATACGATCCTTCCCCATCTTCCTGAAGGACTCCTGACAAGATATGTGGAGAGCCTATCCAACCGTGATACATCCATAATCGCCACCATATAGCGCCTCCGATCACAGAGGCGAAAACTATGGCGAGTACTTGTAGAGAGATGCTCAGAGGCTTACTCATTGCATTATCAAGATAAATGTGGTCGACTAAATGAACATGGATCAGGAGTCTTTGTTCTGGTCTGGGCGATGCACATCTTGCGGAACGCACCGACCCTCGTCAGAACTTTCTGGTCATCGTGATCAGACACGCTCGTACGCACCGCATTGAGATGCCCGAGCTTGTTTTCGGGTGTCCTGAGGCAAAAGAAGTCACTCACTCGGTGCTTCGGGTTGAACCCTTTCTTTCTCTCCTTCAAGCGGAGCGAGCAGAACCGTCAGGGACAATCCCAGGGCGGCGATTCGTCTCACCAAAGGCTCCGGCAGGACAAACCATTCGGGCTTGTGGTAAGAGCCATAGGAACACATCAGGCTCACAGATGCGTGCTCTTGGAGGTGCCTAAGCCTGTCCGCTAAGGGTTCGATCTTCCCTAAAAGTTCGTCGAGGATCCTTTGTAGTATTTGAGCGGAAGAGTCATGGTGAGACTTCACAAACCTGTGGTCAACCTCCAATACAAAGTAATTGGTTGGCGTCCTAAGTAAAGATTCTCGCAAAGCTTGGCTATCCTCGGGAGACAGAGCGTTCAGGAACTGAGGATCATACACAGGTTCGCCCTTCAGTTGCGTCCTCGTTGGTTGCAGACCGAGTCGTTCAGCTATTGCACTGGGTGGTAGGTCAGGGGATGTGATGTAGAGCGCGGCGGAGACGAAGGTTTCCAGTTCCTCAGACTTCTGCACAGAATCCTCCGCTGCTAGAATTGCTCAGGTCTGGGCGATGCTAATGATGCTAAGTCAGATTCATCCTTCTTTGGGGTCTGGCGCAGCAGCAGGCAGTTTCTTTCGGAGTCCAAGATACAGGGCAAAGGCAAGCAAGGGTGGAACACCTATAGGTACACCAGAGAAAAGTAAGTCCTGAACTCCCTTGCTCAGAGTCTTAGCAAACTCGGCTTCCAACAGGACTCCAAAGAACACAAAGCGCCACATACAGAACATTAAGGAGAAAAAGGCTATGCCCGCTAAGACCCGGCGGCCTTCCATTCTTTGGGACCGGAGCACAGGGACCATCGGGACAGTCAGACTAAAAATCACCATGAGAACAATTGTCCAGAAAATGCCCCCACTATGCACATCTGTGCAGCCGGAGAAGATGCAACTGAGACAAAGAATTAGTGCAATACTAGAGCGGTCCGACATCGAATAATGTGTCTCCCTTTTGTCAGTCACGGCAAATAGTCAATAGCCCGTAGCAAGCAGCGAGTTGCTCCTGGCTATTCGCTATTTGCTGCGCCCTTTTCAGGCTGCGCCCTTTTCAGATGGAATACTGGAACGTCGGCTTCGCGCCGATGGCATGCGCCAGCACCCCCCTGCGCTTGAGTTCCTCGACAATCTGACGGGCCGCGGCATCGAAATCCTCTGGCCCGGCGAAGGCGAGATCGATCCCGGACGGGGGCTCCTCGCCCTCCTGCTTCATGGGACTCATGTGGACGGTCAGGACCGGCGTGGGATGAACCAGTGTCCGGATGGTCTCGACGACCTGATGCTGGGCGAGCCCGAACGGGTTGGTGGTGGACACCACGATGAGGCCTGTGTCGGCGAGCAAGCGCGCGACCTCTCCGTATCGACGGACCATTTCCACCGTGTCCCCCTTGTCAGACCGGGAGAGGTCCGCATCCAGGCCGCGTCGAAGGTTCTCGCCCTCCAGGAGATAGGCGTGGCGGCCTTCGGCGACCAGGAGCATCTCCAGCTTGCGGGCCAGGAACGACTTGCTGACGTCAGCGGGCCCTGTGAACAGCACGAGGGCAGACCGATGCCCGAAATGCCGGGCGCGATCTTCCGTTCCGACTTCTCCCTTGACCCAGGCGAAGTCCCGCCGACGCGCTTCGTCCCGCAGGAATTCCTGCTCATCGTGAACCAGCTCCGTGATAATACCGCCGCCGGCGATGTCGTAGTCGTCGACGAGCACGAACCGTCCGGTTGCCTCGAAGCTGTGCGCGAGATCGAACGCGAGCGGAGACCGGGCGCGGAGCGTTACATCGGCCACCTGGTCCCTCCCGACGAAAGTGCCACCCTTTTGGTGAGCCAGATCCGACGCGTCCACGATGCGGTGGATGGTCGCCACCTGGCAATCCGCCTCGCGCGTCGCCAGCCGCAGCACGTACTTCTTATCTTGTTCCAGAGGCCGGCGGCCCAGCCAGAACACGTTGGCGCGAAACGCGGTGGAGACGCAGGGGAGGTCCTCCTGGCGGGAGGCGATCTCGCCGCGTTCGATGAAGATCTGCTCGTCCAGCGTGATCCCGATCGACTGACCGGCCTGGGCTTCAGTGGGAAGGGGTTCGACGTTGAAGGCCTCGATCGTCTTGATGTTGGCGGTCTTGTTGCTGGGGGAAAAGACGAGGCGGTCCCCCACGCGGAGACGACCCGATGAAACGCGCCCGGCGACGATCCGCCGGGCGTCGAACTTGTAGACATCCTGGACCGGAAGCCGGACTGGTTGTTCGGAACGAGTGGCCTCTTTCCGGAACAGCCCAAGCGCCTCCAGCACGGTTGGACCGGTATACCAGGCCATCCGCTCACTGTGTGACGCCACGTTGTCGCCCAGCTTCGCGCTGACCGGGATGACGCGCTCCGGCCGCACCTTGAGCTGATCCAGATACTCCCGGTATTCCTTCTCGATCCCGTCGAACACTTCCCGACGGTAACCGACCAGGTCCAACTTGTTGACCACTACCACGACTTGCCGGATGCCGAGGAGGGACAGCAACAGCCCGTGCTTCTTGGACTGCTCCTTCACGCCCTCCAGCGCATCAATCACCAGCAGCGCGGCCTCCGCCCGGGCGGCCCCGGAGATCATGTTCTTCAGGAATTCTTTGTGCCCGGGCGCATCAATGATGATGTACCGCCGGTCTCTCCAGGTAAAGAACGTGCGGGCGGTGTCGATGGTGATGCCCTGTTCCTGTTCCTCCAGGAAGGCGTCGAAGAGGAATGCGTACTCGAACTCTTTTCCCTGCTGGCGGCAGATGGCCCGCACCTTCTCCAGCTTCCCCTCCGGGAGCGAGCCGGTGTCGGCGTAGAGCCGGCCCAGCAGCGTGGACTTCCCATGGTCCACGTGGCCGACGATCACGATGTTGAGATGCTCGGTCGGCGCGTCTGTCATTTTCTCCGTCTTGATCATGAGAGTGGTTCCAACGACGCTCGGTGGCTGCGGGGTATTTGGTGTAGGACTGAGGACTGAGTGCTGAGGACTGAGGTCGGCAAACGGGTAGAGATCCCCAGTTCCTCTCAGTCCTCAGTCCTCATCGCTCAGCACTCCTTCCGTCACATGTAGCCGTCTTTGCGGAGCAGCTCCATCCCTCTTCCTTCGTCCTGCGCGCGGCCGGCCCGTTCGGCCACCGTGGTATGCCGCAATTCCTCGATGATGTCGTCCACGCTGCGCGCAAATGATTTGATCGGGAACGTGCAAGGGGCACACCCCAGACTGCGATACCGCGTGCCGTCTCCCCGATCGAGATAGAGGTCCATGAAGGGGATGTTCTCCAGCTTGATGTATTCCCAGATGTTGATCTCGGTCCAGTCCAGGAGCGGGTGAATGCGGATGTGCGTCCCCGGTGGGAAGGTGGTCTTGAACTGGTCCCAGAGCTCCGGAGGCTGGTCCCTGAAATCCCACTCGTTGTTCTTGTCGCGCGGGGAGAAGTACCGTTCCTTGGCCCTCGTGCCCTCCTCATCCGCACGGACTCCCAGAATGACGCCCGTATAGCCCTTTTGGTCCAACAGGTTCTTGAGCGCGTTGGTCTTCAGCGCGGTGCAGCACACCCCGCGTCCCAGGGTATGATTCATCCCATTGGCGAGTGCCTCCTTGTTTTGCCCGATGACCAGATTGAGACGCCACTCGCGAGCCAGCCGGTCCCGGTACTCGATCATGGCCGGGATCTTGTAGCTCGTATCGATGTGCAGCAAGGGAAACGGCACGTGGCCCAGGAACGCCTTCCGAGCGAGCCACAGCAACACGGTCGAATCCTTGCCCATGGACCAGAGCATGGCCAGGTTGTCGAAGTGCTTATAGGCCTCGCGGAGGATATAGACGCTTTGGTCTTCTAATTGACGCAGGTGCTTCATGGGTCTCGCTAATGGCTGATGGCCACTCGACTCTGCTCGCGGCGCGGAGCCTGGTCGAGGGGATGACCCTCGGTCAATACTGCCAGCTTCTGGGCCGCTGCTCCGGACTCAAGCGCTTGCTGCGCGAGTGGCGCCGCGGCGGTGATCGATGGGGCCTTCCCGGCTGCGTAGAGCAACAGCGCCGCGTTGAGGATGATCCAATCACGCGGGCCGCCTCGGATCTCCTGATGGAGGATGCGCCGAAGCAACGTGGCTTCCCGGTCCGCCTGAGCGGGAGGAAAGCCGGCCATCTCCTGGAAGGAGGCCATCGGCAGGCCCGCGTCTTTCGGCCTGAGGGTCAACGGCGTCACGCGCTCATCGGTGAGCTCCAGGACCTTGGTCGCGGCCGCGATGGACAGTTCGGGATCGCCTTCGACTCCTCGTAGAACGAGGGCGCGGTGGCAGCCGAGCATCTTGAGCGCTTCAGCCGTCTTCTCGAAGTAGGGGGGATGGGTCAGTCCGATCACCTGCGTCCCGGCGCGGGCCGGGTTAAGCAGGCGGGCGACCGGATGAAAGAGACTCCGCACGCCGAGCTCCCGCCTCAGCTCCAGGAAGCGGGCAATCGGCGGATGGTACAGGGCCAGATCGAGAAAGGCGAACCCCTTCGCTGCGACTTCCTCGCCGGCCTGTTTCGGCTCGAGGCCGGTCGTGATACCCAACGCGGCCAGCGCGGCCGCGGCCCCCGGCCGTCCAGGCAAGGTCTCATATCCGTGCATCAGGATCGAGGCCCCTCCGGCGACCGCCACGATGGCGGCTCCAATGGAGGCGTGAAACGTATCCTGCTTACCGGCGTAACTGGGGAGGTCAACCAGCGCCAGCCGATCCGGGACGGGCACCGGCGGGACATACTCCCGAGCGGCGGAGGTAAAGGCGGCCAGCTCTGTGACCGACTCCATCTTCAGCCGCATGGCGAGCAGGAAGGCACCGACCTGGGCAGGGGTGGCCCGGCCCTCGATCAGCCATCGCATGGCCTGCTTGGCCTCCTCCCAGGTGAGGTCCTTCCAGGTTTTCTGGCCCTTGCCGATTTTCGCGATGAGTTCTGGGAATTCCATCATGGGCGCTCAGCCTTCAGCCATCTGCTCTCAGCTAGAACGTGAGCACGTGGTCCGACGTGGCGACCGATTCCTTCCAAAAAGCCTCGGCCGATTGCACCTCGTCCAGCTCCGGAATCAACTGCTCCACCGCGATTTCGAAGTACGCCAGGGAGTCACGGCACACACAAAACTTCGCGTCCCCCTTCTCCTTGATCTCGCGGAGCATGGCCGGCAGATCAGGCTGCTTCCGCTCGCGCAGGATCTCCCTGGTCCTGGACTCCCGGCCTCGGTACGCCTCCGAAAACGGAATCTCTTTGATCTTCTGGTTTGTCAGCCTGGCGGCCGCCTCGTCCCGGAACAACACGGTCACCTGGGTGCCGGAGGCCGCAGCCAGGCGGACAAGCTCACAGGCCTGGAGCAGGTTGTTATACGTTCCTCGCGTCACGATCACGGCCAATTTCTTCATCCTTCGGACCTCACTGTGTGAGCCATCAGCCCCGGATCGCGTTTGGTCTGTTTAGTCCGTTAAGTCGGTTCGGTCCGTTAACAGACTCAACAGACTTAACTGACCCAACTGACAAAACCATGTGGTGCTGACAGCTTACTTATGTAGCCCGCACTCGGTCTTCGCGAAATTTTTCCACCGGCCAGACCGGGGGTCCTCCCCGGGCTGGACCGGCGCGGTGCAGTGGGTGCACCCGATGCTGGGATAGTTCTGATCGTGCAGCGGGTTGTACGGAACTTCATGGCCCCGGATGTAGGCCCACACGTCTGCGTGGGTCCAGTAGGCCAACGGGTTGAACTTGACCAACTGGAACTTCATATCCCACTCGACTAAGCCAGCGTTGGCCCTTGTCGGAGCCTGATCGCGGCGGATGCCTGTGATCCAGGCCGCATAGCCGCTCAGGACGCGGGTCAGCGGTTCGATCTTCCGCAGGTTGCAGCACAGATCGGGTTCGCGCGACCAGAGGGCCTCGCCATGTCGCGCCGCCTGTGCCTCGGGCGTCAGCAGCGATTTGACTTGAATCATCTGGCTGGGGAGCAGTCCATATCGCGCCACGATCCGGTCCCGGAGCTCGTAGGTTTCCTGGAACAGGAAGTCTGTATCCAGGTAAAACAGCGGAGTCCGAGGATTGATCCGGTGAATCATGTCCACGAGCGCGACATCCTCGGCCCCGAAGCTGCACGCCAGCACGATGTTGGGGAGGTAGTGCTGCAGCGCGTAGGCGAGCACGTCCTGCGGCCGCTTCGGATCGAAGGAGGCGTTGAGCGCCTTCAGCTCTTCGTCCGAGAGCCTTGGCTTCGCGGAATGGTTCATGGTTGATGCTTGATGGTCCATGAAGAATGAGCTCCCAGCTTCTTTAACCCATTGACCATTATCCATTCGCCATTAACCATCAACCATCGACCTTCTCGACCAGCACCTTGAAGTGCGCCGCTTCCGGTTCGAGGGGCTCCTCGAAGATTATCTTGTGCCCGTCATTACGGAGACTCATCGGCACGTTTTTGATGGGCTCGCCCTTGTCCAACCACACCTCCAGGCGTTCGCCGGCCTCCATCATCTCGAGCTTCAGCTTGGTCTTGACGTAGTTGAGCGGGCACATGACGCCCCTGAGATCGAACACGGGCGCACCGGCCGCCACGACTGCGGCCTTCTGGTCGGCCTCACGGGTCTCTGTCGCGGGCTTTAGGGTCTCGTCGGCCTTTCCAGCCGGCGTCAACTTCAAGTCCTTCCCGATTTGCTCCGTCGCCGCCTTGCAGGCCTCCACGAATCCACGCGCAAAGGCGATCTTCGCGTGAGCGAACTCCGGCGTGGTGTCCTTCGGACCCAAGTCGCCGATTTGCGCCCCAAGCCCGCGATAGGTGTCCGCCACAAAGCCCCGGTCCGCGAGGCGCCGCTCGAACTCGGAGAGCGTCTCGGCGTCCGTCGCGGGATCAATCCCCTCGGCGACGAGCAAGGCCTTTGCGGCCGCCAGGACCGCCCGATACGCCTTGTTGACCGAGACCGCGTGCTGGTGCTTTTCCGCCAGAAGCCGGGCCTGGTAGAGTTCCTGTTCAGCCTCCAGGATGCGGTTGTCGATCATCTCCAGGGCGCCGCCGGCGCATTCGCCGGGCCCCAAGTCTTCCGTCACGAACTCCGTATCTCCCTCCCAGTCGTAGTAGAAGCTGGGGTCCTCCTCGAAGGACGGCATGATGGTGAAGGGGATCAGCTCTTCTTTCAGCTTGGCCTTGCCGCTCCGGGTGATGAAGGCTGGCAAGCTTTCTCCGTCCTGCCGGTCACGACGGTAGACGCTCAGCAAGTGGGAAATGGCCTCGGGCACCCTCTTGGCCGGTAACTTGACCGTCATCTGGCCGATTTTCGCGATCCCATTGACCTGCCCGCCGAGGTGCAGCTCATAGAAAGGCGCGACATGCTCACCTTGGCGCTTCCCCACCCCATGCAGGCCGATGGTGGCGATGTGGTGCTGGGCGCAGGCATTGTGGCAGCCGCTAATCTTGACGCTGACCCCCGTGAGGTCCTTCGGCACTCGGCCGGGCGGAAAGATCTCCGCCATCGCGCGCGCTAACCCTTTGGAGGAGGTGATACCCAATCCACAGGTATCGGTACCCGGGCAGGCGATAATGTCTTCCACCAGCTCGGCCCCGGGATCGGCCAGGCCCTGTGGGACGAGCTCCGCGTACAGGTCCTCCAGCCTGGATTCAGGTACCCACCGGATGATCAGGTTCTGATTGATCGTGGTCCGGAGGTTGCCGTTGGCGTACGTCTCCGCCAGATCGGCCACGACGTTCATCTGCGACGCCGTAATGTCTCCCATCTGCAGCTTGATGACCACGGCTGCATACCCGGGCTGTTTTTGACGGACCACATTCGTCCGCTTCCACATCTGGTACGGGGATTCCGGCAGCCGGCCGTGTCCGTTCCCGCCTCCATTCCCTCGCGTGGGTTCGGCCTCTGCGCCCGACTCGCGACGAGAAGACGTCGGGGTCGGCATGATGAGCGGCGGCGGCTCATCCTGGTGAGCGAGCAAGCGAATCGGGGCACGGTCTGGACGGGCATGGCCCATCGCGACATACGCCGTTTCCCAACGCCGTTTGAATTCCTCGAACCCCAGCTTCTCGATCACGAACTTCATTCGAGCCTTGTTCCGGTTCTTGCGGTTACCGAGAGTGTCGAACACCTTGATGACCGCCTCGATCGTGGGGATGAGTTCGTCCATCGTGACGAACTCCCGCAGGGCCTGGCCGATGCGAGGCGCTGACCCCAGCCCCCCGCCCACCGACATCCGGAACCCAATCGTCCCGTCCTCGCGCTGGGCGGCCAGAAGGCCGATGTCGTGGATGGGGGTCAGGGCGCAGTCATGCCGGCAGCCCGAGAAGGCGATTTTGAACTTTCTCGGGAGGCTCTGGTTCAAAGAGTTGCGGAGCAGGTGCAACGCGACCGTCTTGGCATATGGCGTCACGTCGAACACCTCGCCTTGGCAAACCCCCGCCAAGTGGCAGGCGGTCACGTTTCGGACGGTGTTGGCGCACGCCTCTCGGGTGGTGACGCCCACTTCAGCCAGCCGCCGCATGATGGTGCCCACATCGTTCAGCAGCGCGAAGTGGAGCTGAATGTCCTGGCGGGTCGTGACATGACCGACCCCGGTGGCGTACGTGTCGGCAAGCTCAGCGATGCGGCGAAGCTGATTCGCGGTGAGCCCTCCGAAGGGGATCTTGATGCGCACCATTTGGACGCCGGGCTGGCGCTGCCCATAGATCCCGTGCTGGAGGCGGAAAGGCTTGAAGAGATCCGTGGACACCTGGCCCGCGTTGAGCCGCTCGACCTCGTGCTCGAAGGATTCGATCTCCTCCAGGATCTCCGGCGGGATCGGCATGGTCTGTATCTCAACTGGCTGTACGGTCCGAGAAGTACTCATGAGAAGTTCTCCATGGCCGAGAGCGTCATTAGAAAAGCGGCGATCGATCAATCCCTCAATCATCAATCCGACAATCGTCAATATCTTCAGATGTGATACATCAAGGTCCGCTCCCGTTCGAGCTCTTGATGGCGCTCGGCCAGGTCCTTCAGCGTGACGGCGCTCAGCACGCTGAGTTCCGCGTGCCGGACCTGTTCCCAGACGGTGGCCAGCAGCGACTCAGGCTTGGTTCGTTCCCGGCTCGTGCGTGCGGTGAGGCGACGTGTGGGTCGGGAGAGCGGTCCGTCGAGCGCCTCCACGATTTCGGCCAGCGAAATGTCCGCCGGGCGTCTGTTGAGGACATAGCCGCCTTGCGCGCCTCGCAATCCGTCCACCAAGCCCGCGTGTTTCATGGCGTGAAGCACCTGTTCGAGGAACCGGCCCGGGATCGCCTGCCGACGCGCGATTGATTTGGCCTGGACCGGGCTGGTGCCGTTGTGAAGGGCCAGGTCCAATGCCGCCAAGATGCCGTAAGTTGCCTTGCTGGAGACCTTCATGGCATTGTTGACTATTCCGATGGGAATTAAAATCTGTATCCTCCTGTATACACGGTCCATCCCTCCACTGTCAAGTCAATAAGTTGTCCGACCGACATAGCCAACGGCAGTCTCGTTTTGCCCCCATCCGATCCTTCTCCGATCGGCCGGCCAGACCGGCTGAGCCCCGGGCACAGTCGATCCGGGCGTGACCCTGACTGATCTGCTGGGTCAACCAGGCGGGTGTGGGAGAGGACGGTGCGAAAGACTCAGCTGAAAGGGAAGCCGTACTGGACATGTTGACACCGCTTCGCCTCCTACTCGTCGAGCCTTCCGAAAACGATGCCGCCACGCTGGCCGAGGACCTGAACCAAGGCGGCTTCGATCCGGCCATTGAGCGCGTCGAAACGCTCGAAGCGCTCAAGGCTGCGCTGGCGCAAGAGGTTTGGGACCTTGTGTTGTGCGACTGGTCCACGCCCCTCCTGCAGGCCCCCGACGTCCTCGCCCTCATCCAGGAACGAGGACTGGACTTGCCGGTCATCGTGGTCTCGGCGAAGAGCGGAGAGGAGATGGCCGTGGCCGCGATGAAGGCGGGGGCGCGCGATTATCTCATGAAGGACAATTTGGCGCGGCTGCTCCCGGCCGTCCAGCACGAGTTGCGCGAAGCCGAACGACGACGCGAACGCAAACGAGCCGAGGTGTCGCAGCGTCAAGTGGGGGAGCAATTGCACCAGACACAGAAGATGGAAGCGATCGGAAAACTGGCCGGCGGAATCGCGCATGACTTCAACAACTTGCTAACCATCGTGACGGGGTACAGCGAGCTCGTGCTCAATCGTCTCATGCCGAACGATCCGCTGCGCGGCCCGGTCCAGGAGATCAAGAGAGCTGGAGACCGAGCCGCAGGCCTGACCGCACAGCTCTTGACCTTCAGCCGTCGCCAGGTGCTGCAGCCTCAACTGTTGGACCTGAACCAACTGGTGGCGAAGACAGAAGAAATGCTGCGGCGGCTGATCGGCGAAGGCGTCGAGCTTTACACCGTCCCAGGTGTGCTGCAGGGCGACGTCAGGGCCGATCGGGGACAACTGGAGCAGGTCATCCTGAATCTGGTCCTCAATGCCCGGGATGCCATGCCACATGGCGGCAAGGTGACGATCGGAACCGCCGACGTAGAACTGGGCGCGGGCTATGGAGACGTCAACCTGGAGGTCGAACCTGGCCCCTATGTGTTGCTCACAGTCGCCGATACCGGCTGCGGAATGGACGCCGTCACCCGGGCCCGCGTGTTCGAGCCCTTCTTCACAACCAAGGAAGAAGGGAAGGGGACGGGGTTGGGGCTATCCACTGTGTATGGCATCGTGAAGCAGAGCGGTGGCCATATCTGGGTCGACAGCGAGCCGGGACAGGGCACCACCTTCAAGATCTATCTCCCTCGAATCGAGAAGAATCAACCAGGGGACCAGCGGACCGACGTCCGTGCGGAGGCCCGCGGAGGGTCCGAGACGATCCTTCTGGTGAGTGACGACGAGCAATGGCGCAACCTCGCGAGCGAGTGGCTTCAAACAAGCGGCTATCTCGTCCTGACCGCACGGGACGGCGACGAGGCGTTCGGCATCGGCTGCGGACACATCGGTCCCATCCACTTGCTCGTGGCCGACACGGTGCTGCCGGGAATGAGCGGGCGGGAGCTCGCGGAGAAGCTTGCGCAGGGCCGGCCACAGATGAAACTGCTCTATTTATCCTGGTACCCGCGCCATGCGCTGACCTGCCACGGACTGCTCGAGGGTGTCCTGCAGGGCACCCTTCAAGAGCGGAGCGCGTTCCTCCAAAAACCCGTCACCCGCGACGCGCTCTTGCGTCAGGTCGGCGAATTGCTGGGAGATTGAGTAGAAGAGCGTCACTCGCCTACAATTTCCTCACCTTGTGCTGCGACCGGCAGGACCCACATTCAGGAAAACAATCCAACCATATAGTTCCATCAGAGCGTTCTCGATCGCTTGGCACCGCGGTTGCAGAGTTTTTTGAAAGACGAGCAAAAAATTGTCGCTGAAATTTTCTGATTTTTCTGGTTGACATCACCGGGCCGTCGCGGGATAATCGCGCCTCTTTTTTCTTTCCTCTTCGTCGTTGGTGGTGTTTTCATAAGCCATGCGCGATTCCGTCCTCAGTCTTCTGCTAGTCAGTGCTGACCAGGAACTTCAGGCGCAGCTCAAGCAGGACCTCAAAGAGATCGCGATTACCGTCGCGAAGGACGTGGCCTCTGTCCCGCGGGTGGCGGCGAAGCGCTCGTTCGACGGTGTGATCGTCGAAACCAAACGCGGCGCGCTTCACGACCTGGCCGAGGTACAGCGGACGGTCGACCCGTTACGGACCTTTATCCTCATGGGGTCGCGCGTCGCACTTCGCAACGTGACCGGGATGATGCGAGCACTGGGGAGTCAGAATGGGCGGCCGTCGAACGAAGCCGGCCAGGATTTCTGTTTGGAGGACTACATCGAGTCGAAACTCGGCGACTTCGTGAAAGGGATGAAGAGCAGCTCCGCGCGAAACCTCCATCCGATGTTGATCAAGGCGGTCGAGCGGCCGCTGATCGTCCTTGCCCTCAAAGAGACCAACGGAAACCAGATCCAGGCCTCGCATTTGCTCGGCATGAACCGCAACACCCTGCGGAAGAGAATTGCCGAACTCCGAATTCCAGTCAAGCGAGAAAAGGCTGCACGGGTCTGATCCCGCGCCTGTCCGAGCGGCCACAGTGTGTCGGGCTGTCGGTCTGCGCTGGTGGGGTCTGATCGGATGAGGGTTCGCCCGCCACGCGGCGGCGAGGTCAGTCTCCTTGACACGTTTGGCGAGGCTATATTAGCATGGCGGCGGACGTTAGGCGCGTAGCTCAGGGGGAGAGCGCTACCTTGACACGGTAGAGGTCGACGGTTCAAGACCGTCCGCGCCTACCATCCCGTTGAAGGCATCGAACCGCGAAGAGCCCGTCGGGAGATCCCTTCGTCGCAAGGCATAGGAGACAAGGCCAGATGCATGACCCGCAGGAGCGGGGACCGGGTTCTGAGCAAACCGGGGGCGTATTCTGAGGTACGTCGAGGGTTTTTTCAGACATCTGGTGCCTGAGTTCACGCCCTGGGTGATGCGTACACCGGTGACGGTCTTGGATCGCTAGCCGCGGCAGCATCAGGGATCTGCACGGCGCTCCGGCGCTGGTTCCGATGCCTTTCTTATTTTCGTGGCAAGCCTATTCCTGGCCAGGCGAAGCGTCGCGTCTGCGCCCGGCCGGCGCCCACGCGCGTGAGGGGCAGAAGAACACGGAAGCTTGACCGATGGCCAGTGGCTCTCAGCAGATCCAAGTCACGCTGCCTGACGGCAGCAGCCGGCGCGTGCCGGAGGGAACTGTCGCGGGAGAGGCCCTCACGGGTCCGGGCAGCTCCCTGCCGAGCGACGTGCTCGCCGTCCGGGTGAACGGTGTCGCGATGGACCTGGCGACTCCTCTCAAGCAAGATGCTTCGCTGGAGCCCATTACCTTCGAGTCGGCGCTGGGGAAAGAAGTGTACCGCCACAGCAGCACCCACATCATGGCCCAGGCTGTGAAGGAGCTCTTTCCATCCGCGCAGCTGGCGATCGGTCCCGCCATCGAGGAAGGCTTCTACTACGACTTCGGCTTCGAGCGTCCGTTCACGCCCGAGGATCTTGAGAAGATCGAGGCGCGCATCCGCGAGATTCAGAAAGCGAACCACCCGTTCAAACGTATGGAGATGCCGCGGCAGAAGGCGATTCAGTTCTTCAGGGAGCGCGGCGAAAAATTCAAAGTCGAGATCCTCGAGTCAATCACGGACGAAACCGCCTCACTGTACAGTCAGGGCGACTTCATCGACCTGTGCCGGGGCCCGCATGTGCCTTCGACCGGACGAGTGGCGGCCATCAAGCTTCTGTCCGGTGCCGGGGCGTACTGGCGGGGCGACGAGCGAAACGCCATGCTGCAGCGCATCTATGGCACCTCGTTCCCCTCGCAGGCGGCCCTGGATGCCCATCTGACGAAGCTGGAAGAGATCAAGCGGCGCGACCACCGCAAGGTGGGCAAGGAGCTGGATCTGATCACCATCCAGGACGAGATCGGCCCCGGCCTGGTCCTGTGGCACCCGAAGGGGGCGCTGATCCGTCTGCTGATCGAAAATTTCTGGCGCGAGCAGCATCTGCAGGCGGGCTATGAGTTGGTGTACTCGCCGCACGTGGCCCGGCTGGACCTCTGGAAGACGAGCGGGCACGTGGACTACTACCGGGACAACATGTTCGTCCCCATGAAGGTGGAAGCCAGCGAATACCAGCTCAAGCCCATGAACTGCCCGTTCCACATCATGATCTACAAGTCCCATCTCCGGAGCTACCGGGATTTGCCGATCCGCTACGGAGAGCTCGGCACCGTGTACCGATACGAGCGCACCGGGGTCCTGCACGGTCTCTTGCGTGTCCGGGGGTTCACCCAGGACGACGCCCATCTGTTCTGCCGGCCCGATCAGCTTGAAACGGAAGTCAGTCGGGTCCTCGACTTCACGTTCCTCATGCTGCGGACATTCGGCTTCTCTGAGTTCGAAGTGTACGTCTCCACGATGCCGAAGAAAGCAGTTGGCTCGACTGAGAACTGGGCGCTGGCCACACAGGCGCTCGTGGCCGCGCTGACCGGACGGGGGATCCGCCACCAGATCGATCCGGGGGAAGGCGTCTTTTACGGGCCTAAGATTGATATCAAGATCAAGGATGTGCTGGGTCGCGCCTGGCAATGTTCCACCATCCAGATCGACTTCAACAACCCGGAGCGCTTTGGCTTGGCGTACACCGGCGAGGACGGCAAGGCCCACCAGCCGATCATGATCCATCGCGCGCTGCTGGGCTCGATCGAGCGCTTCTTCGGTATCCTCATCGAGCATTACGCCGGCGCCTTTCCCACGTGGCTGGCCCCGGTGCAGGCTAAGGTGCTCTGTATCACCGACAAGCAGCGGGAGTATGCCGAGGCGGTCGTGGGGCAGCTCAGAGACGCAGGCTGCCGCGCCGAGGGCGACTTGCGGAACGAGAAGGTCGGGTTCAAGATTCGGGAGGCCGAGAAGGCCAAAGTCCCTTACATGCTGGTGGTCGGGGATCGCGAGATGCAAGAGCACACGGTGTCGGTTCGGGGCCGAAGCGGCGCGAACCTGGGCACCATGGCCCCGGCCGCGGTCATCGAACTCATCCGGGCCGACGTCGCCAAAGCCATGCCGGCACGGCAGCCTGCATCCTAGGAGGTGTGGTATCGTCCCCAAGCTACGCGTTAATCGCGAAATCCGGATCCGGGAAGTGCGTGTGATCGGACCCGAGGGTGAGCAGTTGGGAATCCTGCCGACACCGGAAGCCTTCCGGAAGGCGCAGGAGTTGGGCTATGACCTGGTGGAGGTGGCCCCGACCTCGCAGCCTCCTGTCTGCCGGATCATGGACTATGGGAAATACAAGTATGAACTCAGCAAGAAGGAACACCAGAGCCGGCGACACCAGAAATCCATTCAAGTGAAAGAGATCAAGTTGCGGCCGCGCACCGATAAACATGACCTGGAGATCAAGATCCGGCAGATCAAGGGTTTCCTGGCTGAGGGCAACAAGACCAAGGTCACGGTCACGTTTCGCGGGAGGGAGATGGCCAATCAGGAGCTGGGGCGCGCGGTGATGACCACGGTCATCGAGCAGGTGGCCGACTCAGGGACGGTCGAATACGCGCCGCGCATGGAGGGCCGGAGCCTCATTATGATCGTGGCGCCGAAGAGCTAGAGAAGAGGGGGTAACGGGGTAGCGGGATAACGGGGTAGCGGGGTAACGGGGTAAAAGGGGAGAGAGGGACGGAAAGATGGCGAAGTTCAAACTGAAGAACCATAGCGGGGTCAGCAAGCGATTTGCCAGGACAGGCAGCGGCAAGCTGGTGCGGCGGAAGGCCGGACGGCGGCATATCCTGACCAGCAAAGCTCGGGATCGAAAGCGCCGGCTCAAGGGGTCGCCGATGGTCGATGCTACGCAGACCCTTGCGATCAGCCGCTTGATGCCGTACCCGTCATAAACAGGCACGGGGCGATGGGTGGGAGACCCCTGGAGCCTCTAGCCTCGCGCCATGAGGAGTTACCATGCCACGCGTAAAGGGCGGTCCGAAGACCAGACACAGGAGAAGGAAGCGCATCAAGCTCGCGAAAGGCCAGTATGGTGCCAAGAGCCGGCTGTTCCGGAGCGCGACCGAGTCGGTGGACAAGGGCCAGACGTACGCCTACGTTGAGCGACGGAAGCGGAAGCGGAATTTCCGGAGGCTATGGATCACCCGAATCAGCGCAGCGGCCAGGCAGCATGGCCTGACCTACAGTCGGATGATCAATGCGCTCAAGAAGGCCAACATCTTGCTGGATCGAAAGGTCCTGTCTGACATGGCGGTCAAGGATCCCGCCGGATTCGATCAGTTGGCGGCAATCGCCAAGCAACAACAGGCAACAGCGTGATGGGTGAGGTGATAGGTGAAGGGTGATGAGAAAGGCTCTTCACCCTCTTACGCGTCACGCATCACGGCTCGACTTGGCTCGCCGCAAGCGCATCACGGATCACCTACCGTCAGCAAGCCGGTCCACCTCCAGCTCAAAGGCCACGCTCGGCATCCCGATCTGCCACAACTCGAGCACTTCCGGATGGAGTTCCCCAATCAGCCCGAGCGACCGTCCCTCTGAGGTAACCCGCCCAACCCGGCCATCCAGGAATGACGGATGGCTGATCGTCTCCAGGGTATACGGACAGTCCAGGTGAAAGAACAGGAGGTCCAGGGAGGACTGGATCTCGGAGAAGCTCGCGCTCGGGTGGGCGAGCAGGGCTCCCAAAGTCAGGACCGTACGGGATCCCGTGTCCCGCTCCGGGTCCGGGATCTCCACCTCTCCGACCTCGAAGATCCGGTGTGGATAGAAAGCTCGGGCGGATGCTGCCTCCGCGCGGAGCAGGCAGGGGATGATCCACTGCCGAAGACAGGAGAACGTCTGGGAGATAGGATTGTCCACTTCGACGATCCGGTCCCACTCGGTGCCCGTGAGGCGCATACGGCTGACCAGCTCTTGCCGGGAGGCCATGATGTTCGAGATCATCTCCTGATACCCGTATCCCACCATCAGCTCACGGAGACGATCGGACAGCTCCTCGAGCTTCGACAGGCCGCCGACGGTGAAGGCCGAGGGCATCAACGGCGCAAACTGGCCATACCCTGTGCTAATCGCCACGTCCTCGACGACGTCGGCGGCCTGCATCACGTCATTTCGGTACGGCGGCAGCTTGACCGAAACTTTATCCCGCGAGGCTTTGGCTTCATAGCCATAACTGGTCAGGGCCCGGCGGATGGAGTCGGCTGCCAGCTTTTGACCGAGAGCCGTCTCGATGGACTTGATCGGAATGGATCGGGATCGCCCGAAATCGAGCGGGGTGCGGAGGATCTCGCCCAGGTCGGTGGCATAGGGATAGTGGACCTCCACCGGGCCGATGGTTGCCCCGCGGTCGGCGAGATTCGCGGCCAGGATGTTGAGCGTCAGGAGCACCATCCGCAGCTCGGTGCCGGTGACCTCTACGAACAGTTCCTGGTCACCGACCTGGACTTCGCCGACTTCCCGACTGTTGATAATCGGCGGCATTGAGAGGACCCGGCCGTCCTTCCCCCGCAGTAACGGCAGTCGCTCCTGGCCCGCGAGGATCACCCCGAATTCCATCCCCTTCGGATGCTTGGCGAGGATCTCGGCCAGCGACAGCGGCTCCTCAAGACCCAAGGGAGTAAAGCGCGCTTCCTCGGGCTTGGCCAGCGTATAGCTCACGGGGAAGACGATCTGCGAGAGCCGGTAGAATCCGATTGAAACCATCCGGCGCTTCCGTCCGAAGAGGTCGGCGAGCTTCTCCTGAGTCTGAATGAGCTGAACGAGCCCCTCTTTCGTCACGGGGTACCCGACGGCCGTACAGGCGGCAAGGTAGGGCCGCACGCGCTCCATTCCCGGCGCGACCTCCAGACGGAGCATATCGCGGGAAGAGGACTTGAAGAAGCGATAGGCAGAGGGGGCGCCCTTCAACTTGATTCGGAGCTGCCGCGCGATGCCTTCACTGGACCACAGATCGGGTCGGTTACCGTCCTGCACCTCCACCCGCCACTCCCCCGTCTCTGCATCCTGGTCCTTCACCTCGCCCTTCACCAGGGCGAGCAATGTCGCTAGCTCCTCGCTGGTCGTTTGCTGACCCAGGAGATGCTCGAAGTCCTTCCGGTCGATTGAAATCGTCGGCATGTCTTCGCTAGGCGCTAGGCAATGGGCGATAGGCTATTGGCTGAAAACAACAATGCCACGGGTGTTTCTGGCGCCGCGTCTTTCTTGGTCGGCCTATGGCCCATTGCCTATTGCCCATAGCCTCAGAACTTACCGCGGGTCGTTCGGACCAGCTCCAGATCGGCGGTAAAGAGGTCGCGGATATCCTGGATCCCCAGCGCGATCATCGCCATGCGATCGAGACCCAATCCCCAGGCGATGACCGGGACATCGACTCCGAGCGGCTGGGTCACCTCCGGCCGGAAGAGGCCGGCGCCGCCGAGCTCCATCCAGCCCAGGCGAGGATGGCGGACATGCAGCTCCACCGACGGCTCAGTGAAGGGGAAATAGGCCGGTGTGAAGCGCAGCTCCTTCGCCTGGGCCACTTCGCGTGCGAAGAGGTCCAGGAGCCCCAGCAGGGTGCGGAAGGTGATGTCCGGGCCCAGCATGATGCCCTCCACCTGAAAGAAATCAGTGGCGTGGGTGGCATCGACCTGGTCGTAGCGGAAACAGCGCGCGATCGAAAAATACTTCCCGGGCACCTGTGGTCCCGAGGCCAGGGTGCGGGCCGAGACCGCGGTCCCTTGGCTCCGAAGGATCAGCCGGTGGGCCCGGTGCAGGTCGTACTCGTAGCCCCATCCGGTCGAGCCGGTGTCGGCGCCATTCTGGTGTACGGCCGCGACATTGGACAGATAGGGCTCAGGGATGTCTCGAGCGTGGGTCGGCTCCTTCACGAAATACACGTCATGGATAGCCCGGGCGGGATGGAACTGGGGCATGTAGAGCGAATCCATATTCCAGAATTCGCTCTCGACGAGGGGTCCCCGCATCTCCTGGAATCCTAAGCTGACCAGCTTGCGCTTGACCATATCCAGAAACTCGCGGTAGGGATGCCGCTTGCCGGCTGCGACGCGAGGTGGTCGTAAGCTAATGGAGTATTTTCTGAACCGTTTGCCGCGCCAGGCTCCGTCCTTGAGCAGCTCCGGTGTCAGCTGCGAGACCTCTTCGCCGACATCCTGCTGCGCCATGAGACGGGCGACTTGCTCCCCCTCGGGCGTCAGCGCGTACCATCGTTCCACGCGGTCGTCGATCCGAAAGGGTTCGTGTGGGTTTCCACGCTTCACGGCGTGCTGCTGGATCACCTGCCGCATGGGCTCTGGAAATGCCTGTAGCTCACGCGGCGAGCCGCGCAATTGCTGGAGGATCGCGCGGAGCGATTCCGTGAGGCGACTCGGAGTGCCCGTCGCCTCCACGCTACCTCCGGGCGCGATACGGATCGAGCCTTCTTTCTTGAGGGCACCGATCGCTCCGCTCATATCGGCGGGCTCGATGCCCTCCCGGGCCTGGATGTCATGAATCGTGAGACGCTTCGCGGCCTGCGCAGCCTGCCGCAGGGCGGAGATGATGCGCTCGGCGGGAGAGTACTTCTCGAAGTAGAGCTCGCCGACCTTCGTCAACGAGACGATCGGGACGACCTTTTCGTTCTCCACCCGGATGAGCGATTTCGTCAGCAACCACTCCACGGCCATGCTGAGCTGGGAAGGCTCCAATTCGGCGGCTTTCGCGAGCTGTTCTTCCTGGAGGGATACGGGGGACGGGCCACTAAGCTGGCGGCCGAGCGCCGCCAGCACCTTGATCTCCAAGGGGTGCAGGCTGTCGGTGCTGGAGGGGGTGTCTGCCATGCCTCGCTAGCGCCGGCCGGCCACAGCGGAATTCCGCAGTGGTTTACGTGCCGCCTGGCCGGCTTGCCGCATCGCCTTGATCGTCGCGCCGTAATCAGGGCTGGAGAAGATGGCCGAGCCGGAGACCAGGATATCGGCGCCCGCCCTGATGATCGGGGCGGCGTTCTCCACCTTGACGCCGCCGTCCACCTCCAGGGCGGCTCGGCTGTGGGTGCGGTCGATGAGCTGGCGAGCGCGAGCGATCTTGTCGAGCACCGAGTCGATGAAGTGCTGGCCGCCGAACCCCGGATTTACGGACATGACGAGCAGCAGATCCACGTCCCTGAGAATCTCTTCGATCGCGTCGAGCGGGGTGGCGGGATTGAGCGTCACCCCTGCCTTGACGCCGCGCTCCTTGATGGACTGGATCGTCCGATGCAGATGTGGACAGGCTTCCACATGAACCGTCAAGTAGTCGGCTCCCGCGCTCGCGAACTCCGGGATAAAGGCATCCGGATCGGTGATCATCAGATGGACATCGAGCGGAAGCTTCGTCACCTTGCGGAGGGACTCCACGATGGGTGGCCCCACGGTGAGATTCGGCACGAAGTGCCCGTCCATCACGTCGATGTGGAGGAGGTCGGCTCCAGCCTTCTCAACGCGGGCAATCTCATCGGAGAGGCGGGCGAAATCGGCCGACAGAATGGAAGGGGCGATGCGCAAGTTCGGGCGAGTCATCAGCGGTCCGCCTTTCGCAGCCGGGCAGCGAAGAATCCATCCATCGACTCAGGTGCGGAGAGCGTGGAGAGGTCCCCCTGGGAGGTCAGGAGACCATGGCCGGCCGCCGGGAGCCAGGGTCCAACGGGCTCGCGTCGGAACGCTGCGTGTTCACGACAGAATCGGTCGACCACGTCCTCGTTTTCTTCAGGCTCGGTCGAACACGTACTATAGACCAACACCCCGCCACGTCGCAAGAGGCGGGCCACTTGTGCGAGCAGCCTGTCTTGCGCGCATTGCTGACGATCCAGCAGCGCGGCCGTCTTGCGCCACTTGCCTTCCGGATGCCGTCTGAGCGTGCCCAGTCCGCTGCAGGGGGCGTCCAGCAGGATGCGATCGAACGGGCGTTCCAGCGCCTTCACCTTTACCGCGTGCCCAGCGTCCCTCGTGATGGGCGTCACGATCCGAACACCCAGTCGCGCACAGTTCGCCTGAAGCAGACGCAAGCGCGCAGGACTGCGATCCATCGCCACGAGTTCACCTTGGTTCTGCATGAGGGCAGCCAGGTGGGTGGTCTTTCCCCCAGGCGCCGCGCAGGCATCCAGGATGCGTTCGCCCGGCTGAGGGTCCAGCAGCAGTGGCACCAGTTGCGCCGCCTCGTCCTCGACGTAGAAGGCGCCCTTGCCGAACTGTGGGATCTCGGAGATGGGACCACATTTTTCCATCACCAGGCCAACCGGGCTGACCGGTGTACGGCTCACCTGGTACCCGGCCTGAAGGAGGTCTCGCTCCAACGCGTCCCGGCCGAGTTGCAGGGTATTGACGCGGATGGTCAGCGGCGGAATCGCGAGCGTGGCCCGACAACGCGCTTCGGCTTGAGCCAGACCCACCCGGTTCAGCCAGCGCTCGACCAACCAGGCTGGGCATGAGTACCGGATGGACAAGGCCGCCACCGGATCCTGCTCAGGGTCAGGCCACGGGGGAATGGGCGCACGCAACAGGTTCCGCAACACGGCGTTGACGAAGCCGGTCCAATCCCTACGGGTTCCCGCCGGCGCTTTTGCGCCCCGTCCTTTGACCAATGCAACCGACTCGTTGACGGCCGCGGAGGGAGGAATTCTCTCCAGATAGAGCAGTTGATAGGCACCAAGCCGCAGGGCGGTCTGTACGTGGCTCGGGAGTCGTGCGACGGGTCGGTCGGACACGTGCCCAAGACGCCAGTCGAGCGCACCCCGGTGTCGAAGCACGCCGTAGACCAACTCGAACACGAGTGCCCGGTCCCTAGAGTCCAGACGAGACCGACGCAGGGCATCATCCAGCAGCTCGTCCGCAAAGGTGCCATCCTGCTCGATCTTCAGGAGGACATCCCTCGCGACAGCTCTCGCCCCGCGACCCGATGTAGTGCTGAGGACTGAGGACTGAGGACTGAGAGGTGTTGATCCAGCAGTCATGAGCCTGGTGTGCTCTGCCTGAGAGCTGTTCTTATCCATATCTCAGTCCTCAGTCCTGGGCCCTCGGTCCTGTTTGTTCCCCGGGGCATACCTCAGTCCTCAGTCCTGATAACCCACTTTCGCCCAGCTCCAGCGGCCCGCCGAAGCCTGGCGAAGGCGGCTTAGTCCTGATATTGCTCCTGCCGCCCTGCGGCTCCTAAGATGACCCCTGGCGACAGGGGATGCCCGACGACATACTGCCCAGCCGTCATGCGGCGGCTGTTCGCCGGCTGGAGCTCCAGAATCACCAGCAGGCCGCGGCCGGTCGCAACGAGGATTCCGTCCTTGCTGGCCTCCAGGATCGTGCCTGGGACTGGAGTGGGGCCCTTCCCGTCCCGGGCCGGAGCTTTGGTCGCCGCGCGCCAGATGATCCAACGCTCTTCCCCGGAATACGTAAAGGCCCCGGGCCAGGGTGAGAGACCGCGCACGCGGTTGGCGATCTCAGTGGCCTCGACTTTCCAATTGATCCAACCATCGTCCTTCTTGAGCAGCGGGGCCATCGTGGCCTGCGTATGATCCTGAGCGCGGGGCGTGAGCGTGCCGTCCTTCACGCGTCTGATCGTTTCGACCAGCAGCCTGCCGCCCACCGCCGCCAACCTGACGGACAACTCGCCGGCGGTTTCTTCCGGAGCGATAGCCAGCCGCTCCTGCAGCAGAATGCCACCGGTGTCCATCCCTTCATCCATCTGCATGGTGGTGATACCGGTCTCCCGTTCGCCCTTGATGAGGGCCCACTGGATGGGTCCAGCGCCGCGATATTTCGGCAAGAGGGAGGCATGCACGTTCACACAACCGCGCCGTGGGAGGTCCAGAACCACCTTGGGGAGAATGCGGCCGAATGCGGCCACCGCGATCAGCTCGGGTTGCCAGGCCTTGAGCGCTTCCAGGAAGGCCGGGTCTTTCATCTTGAGCGGCTGGAGAATCGGCAGTCGCTCCCGCAGGCAAAGCAGCTTGACCGGGCCAGGGGCCAGTTCCTGGCCTCGGCCTTTCGGGCGGTCCGGTTGGGTCACCACGCCGACGACCTGATCCTCAGATCGCAGCAAGGCCTCCAGCGACGGCACTGCAAACTCGGGCGTCCCCATGAACACGATGCGCATGCGGGTGTGGTATCACGCCCCCTCCTCGAAATCAACCACAGCACCGCCCGCTTTATCAGCCTCCCCCTCGAGGGGGAAGGCGAAGGTGGGCGTGAGGTCCACATTCCTGTTCTAAAATGATCTGATCTTTTCTCCGTCGCATTCCGGTTGCCTTGACTTGCTCTCCGACCCTTTGTTACGATGCCGCCGCGGGGTGGAGCAGTCTGGTAGCTCGTTGGGCTCAATCCGCAGGGATCAGCAGATTCGTAAACGCCTCTATGCTGATCCTGCACTGGGCTGCGCAGAAGGAAACTCCTGCGCGATCACCTGTCAAATTCGGGGAAGCCGTTGGCGGGGTAACCCCGAGCCAAGTCCGAAGGGCTGTATCGCTCGACGGAAAGGTGTAGAGACTTAACGGCAGGCACCCTAACGGCGGCGCAGCCGGTCCGAGGGTGAAGAGAAAGTCCAGACCACGAACTGGAGCAATCCGGGCAGCGAAAGCTGTCGTGGCACGCATAACCCAAAGGTCGGTGGTTCAAATCCACCCCCCGCAACCACATTATTTAACTTTTGGCCGACCGCGAGCTTCAGCAGCCCCGCATAGCGCCCCGCCATCTCGGCCTCTAGGTATCCCCCGGTCGTCGGGACGAGCTTGATCTCCCCCACCAGGTCCTTGATCTGCTGCCGGGCCTCGTCCACGTTCCGGGCAGGCAGCCTACCAAGGTTCTCGACTAGCTTCTGATAGCGCTCTTCTGCCTGCGGCAGTACTGTCAGGACCTTGGCTTCGGCCTTGCTTCCCGCCTGCAGCCGCTCCTGCAGCCGCACCTGCTCAGCCTCAGCCCGTTCTAATTCAGCCTTGGTAGTCCGTGTTACGATTCCGTCTTTGATAGCTTTCATAATGTTGGCGATGACTCGCTCGACCTCTGCTAAGTGCTTCTGAACCCGCTTCAACTCCGGGCCCTGCTGGCGCTGGCGCTCGGTGAGCAGCCGGGCCGTCTCCTTCTTGAACAGCGCGAAGGCCTCCGGCGTGAGCAGATCGCGGCGGATGCTTGCCAGGCACTTTTCCTCCACCAGCGTACGCGCGACGCGCAGGTGGTTCCCGCAGTGCGCGGCGCCGCGGTTGATACGCCCGGCGCATCCGTACTGGTAGTAACTCTGCACGACGAAGTTGCTCCCGCACTCACCGCACTTGAGCAAACCCGAGAGCAAGAACTTCGGCGGCCGCCCGCTCCCTAGCTTTCCATTGCGCGCCTGGCAGGCCCCTTGCGCGAGGCGGCGCTGGTGGACCTGCTCCCATAGCTTCGGGGGCACGATGCGGAGTTCCGGCTGCTCCACGACGATCCACTCGCTCTCCGGCCGCAGCCGCGGCACCTTGCGCTTCGTCTCGGGATTCCGCACCCAGTGGCGACGGTTCCAGATGAGCACGCCCTTGTAGAGCGGGTTGTTCAGTAGCCCGGTAAAGGCCTGAGGGTGGCCGTGCAGGGCGCTAGCCGACCAGGTGCCGGCGCGCCCGTTCCGGCGTTTCCACATGGACGCCGGCCCTGGCACGCCGAGCCGGTTCAGCTCTCCGGCGATCCACCGAGGCGATTTGCCATCCGCATACCACTGGAAAATCTGCCGAACCCACTTGGCCTGAACGGGGTCGATCTCCCGCTTCGCAGCTATGATTCGCCGATGCCCATACTCATCTTGCTCCGTGGGATGGTAGATCGGTATGGGCTTATACCCGTAGGTCCGCCCTCCGCAGCTAAAACCCTTGAGTGCCTGGCCAGTGAGGCCCCGGTGGGTCTTATCAGCCAGATCATCCAGGAACACGTCATTCATGATGCCCTTGATACCAGAGAGCACCTTGTGCCCCTTGGTCGCGGTGTCAACCCCGTCGGATACGCCGATCAGCCGGATGCCCCAATAGACCAACCGGCGACGGGTGCGCTCGGTAGTGAGCAGATCGCGGGAGAGGCGGGACAGGTCGTCCACGAGCAGCACGTCAAATAGTTTCGCCTCAGCATCCCTGAGCATGGTCTTGAAGCCGGGGCGTCCGTTCTCATCCTGCGTCCCCGAGATGGCCTGGTCCTTGTACCGCTTGACGATGGACCAGCCCTCGTGCTTGGCGCGCTGCTCGCAGTTGCGGGCCTGGTCCTCAATGGACGCCTCGCGCTGGCCCTCGCTGGAGTACCGTGCGTAGATCGCGGCGCGTGTCATGGTAGACCTCTTACTTTACGGTGCGCTGCTGGAGCAAAGCAGTTTGCCAATCCAGCATTGCCATTTCAAAAAAGACCTTGATCGTGGATGCAACAGGAGGAACAAGCTTGTATTGCTGACGCATCTCCTTGCCAGGATGAAGGCGATTGCGAAACATATAGATGAGTTCGCATGCGACCCGAATCGAATCAGCGGGAAATATGGAATTCTTTCTCGCTTCCTCAAGTAATGAACCCAGCGGAGCTCCGCGAATATCCTTGCCATTCTGCAGCTCTGTGATTCTCTTCTGGCAGTACAAAATCGCTAGAATCACAGCTTCGAGCACGATTCCTGTAAGAGCCACCGTGGCAAAGGGCAGCCTGCGTCGGGCCACCTCATCTAGCTCTAGGTAGTAAGCCCGACAACGGGATAACTCCTCTGGAGGGAGTATGACCTTAAAGGCCGCTTCTACAAGGCGGCTCTTAATGCTCGCTCCGACGCTCGCTACATCGAAGGATTGGAATAATTGCAAGAAGAACTTCTCTTTGTCGTCCTGATTGGCGAATTGCGAATCGTCGATTCGTTCGAGAATTGCGAGCGCGATATAGGCGGATTGACTTTGCGCTTTAGGTATCCCTTTCCCTGCTTGTTCCAAACGAACATCTTCCTCATAGGCTAGTTCGAGTTCCATCTTGCCCCGTTGAACATCCCGAGGGAGACAAGTGAGACCGAGACGGAAATAAATATGACCCTTGTGGGCATGCCCCCATGCCGGCTCGATTTCGTGATTGAAGAAGTCGCGGATAGATTGCCAGAACTCGACTACTTCAATGACACCTGATGTTTTCTGAATCTCACGCGCCAGACGATCGGCAAATGTCGTCCAGTATGGATCGGAACGTGGATCCAGCAGTCGCCCGGCTAGTAGCTCAGCCTGGAGGAGGCGCTTCGCATCGTCAAACCGAGAAGCTGCAATAAGGCTGTCAAATTCAGTTTGCCTTGTCACCGGAGTACGAACCTTACTCCACCAACTCCGCCACCGTCACCTTCAGCGCCTTGGCTAGCCGCCTCAACGTGGCCAGTGACGGGTTAGTCTGCGTGCTCGCTTCAAGCTGGGCAATATAGGCCTGGGTGACCTTCACCTTCTGGGCCAGTTCGACCTGGGTCAGCCCGCGGTGTGTCCGTAGCGCCTTGAGCCTCTTACCGAGGTCCATGGCGGCTATTATAAGCATCAGTTATATGAAAGTAAAGCGGCATGCGCTGCGGCGCCGCCGTAAGTCTGGCGACACCGCTGAGACACTCAGGCTCGTCAGCGCCAGTTTCCCGCCAGTTCGCCGAATGAGGAGTATTTAGGTTTCCCCGATCCCTCGTCACTGGCGACCTGGCTTGGTGGCCAACCGTGAGTAATCTCAATAAGTTAGACAACCAGCTCGCCTTTGATATGCCTTTGAGCCAGATGGCAACCAATCATGCCGGAACAACGCTCAGCCACAGTGACGTCATACTAAAGCAGGATAGTTTTCTCCCTCGCCAGCGGCGTATCCTCAGGCCCCTGCGTTACGGGCATCACGGAACGTGTGTGGCTAAGGAGGTGCATCATGCAACACAACGAACGCCCGTGGGTGAACAGAGTCGGTATCATGGTCGTGATAGTTGGAGCACTGCTTCTTGTGAGCGATGGCCTCAGGGTAAGCGCCGCCGCACGGCCACCGAGCAATCCGGGGAATCCGTTCAACGAGATTCTCGATAAGCTGGATGATCTCAAGGAGGCAGTGGACGCGCTCTCGGCGGGGGCCCCGCCGCCATGCGGGGCCGGCACAGCGGGGCAACGGTTTGTGGTATCGCCAGATGGCACGGAGGTGTGCGACAACACCACGGGGTTGAACTGGCAGAAGAATCCGGATTCGACTCAGCGAACTCATGCGGATGCCCTAGCCCATTGTCCGACTGTGCGCCCGTCGTCTCGGCTGCCGGAGGTCAAGGAGCTGATCAGTCTGGTGGATTACAGCGTCCCTTCCCCTGGCCCCGTCCTCCCGGCTGGCCATCCCTTTACCAATATCCAGTCGTCCACCTATTGGTCGGCGACGACGCGTGCGGGCGATCCTTCCAGCGCGTGGGACGTGGACTTCGTCAATGGCGACGTGCCCCACAGCGTTAAGACCAGCAGCATCCACGCCTGGTGTGTGCGCGGTGCATGAACGTGGATCAGTATTGAGGCGCGGAGCCTGTGCCTCGCGCCCCTCGGATCGCCGGGGGACGTGCCCGAAGCCGGCAGGAGGTCCCTCGCCATCCCACAAAAGCGAGCGCCAGCGTGATGCGACGCTGGCAGACGGCTCGGGCCCCGGCGATGCACATACTGGCGGTTACGCGGCCAGCACTTTCACCGCGTCATTATCGACTAAGCGGCCGCCGAATCGCTGGCTGATGTAGAGCTTGATCTTGCCCGGCACCGTCACCTCATCACGGACGATGCTGAGGCCCCCGATCCGCACCAGCTCGTAGGCGGCCCGAAAGTCGCCGCACAGGATCGAGAAGTTCGCCGGGCTGGTGCCCGCCGGCAGCAGCTCCTCGGTGGTCACAACCGGGCGCCCGACCAGCAGGCCGTCTGGGGCGTCGATCGCGGCGCTGAGGTTCTGCTGCCACAAAAACCCCGACCCGTTACTGTCCCGCAGCTTGCGGACGATCGCGAGAGACACGCTGGACATGACGAACATCGCGTTCGCCCGGTACTCCGGCTTCAACTTGAAGTACAGGTCGATGAGGTCGTTCGCCAGGTCGGTGCTGCGGTTGATGAACTGCAGCACGTCTTGGGCGCGCAACGGGGAGGCGTTGTCCGCGGTCGTCGTTGGTGACGAATTCAGCATGCCGGTCGGCTTGCTTGTGCCGTTGCCGAATAGCACCACGTTCTCCAGGCTCTTGGAAAACGCGGCCTCGACGTTATCGCGTAGGAACACGTCCACGTCGAATTGGCTGTCGTTGACGAGCCAGCGTGTGACCGCCGGATAGGCATACAGTTCGCCGTGGGTCGGTCGGATCTCACGCAACGTCGGCGTTGCCGTTTCACTGCGCGTGCCGGTCTCGGACGTCCACGCCCCGGCGGCTCCACGCAGGTTGAGCAAGCGGACGTAATCCGAGGTCGTCGATGGCGTCAGCGTCACGAGGCTCGCCAGCCGCGAGCGCGCGATTGCGCGATCGAACAGGGCCGCCGCGATCACTTCGGGGACCATCGCGCCGCCCGCAGCCGCCCCTCCGACGATGCTCATCTCTTTCGTCTCTGGCGCTTGGAGCCCACTGGCGTCGCCGGTCTGCAGAAAGTGTTTGACTGCTTTCAGCTCGCGACTCCGACCGCGCTCTTGGTCGGTCTTCCCCGGCGACTTCTGGCGGCTCTCCAGCGCCTCGATCCGATCGCGCTGTCCATCCAACTCCTCAAGGACTTCCTTCTTGAAGGCTTTGACCTCGCCGCCGACGCTCTTCACGATCCGGTCGGCGACCTGTTCAGCGAGTTCCGATTGGTCCATACCTCCTCCTTGCGCGTCGCGCGCGGGCGCACCGCGATGCGGTGGCCCGATCCGGTCAGGTTGTGGTGAGGAATCTCCGGCATCCCACCGTCAGCGGAAGGAACTCGCGCCCAGCATCCCGCCGGCGCGCAGTCTTAATTCAGCGGCGGCTGACCCTGCCGCAGATGCTCATCGAGCAGAGCTTCGAAATACCGCCGCGTGCCGCCGTCCCCGAGGTGTTGGAGCAAGATGCCGAGGCCTGCCCCAATCAGCACGCTGCTGGCGTGCATCGGGCCGAGCTTGCGGACCAGACCGTTGGCGACCCCGCTCATGCGTGCGCGGGCCTCGGGCAGATCAGGATGCTCTTCGTTCGGCATAGGCTCCCCCTCCTTTCCCTGACGGCTCGGCTACCCATCGAAATTTTTCCATTGGAGCTGAAATTGAGACCAAAATGAACAGCCTGACTGCACATGCCGGTTTCGCCGATCATTCACGACCAGTTTTCTAGCTGTTTAGCGGCGCACAACGGGCACGCCGGTCTTCGCTTCGTCAGGAACTCCTCCTTCGTACCCCCCCCATCCCTCATCGGACCCACAGCTGAACGGCACGCAGAAACGAAAGTCATCGGTTTGGCGCATATTCCTGCTCTGGTCCCTGGACCGGACCAGAGCGCTAAGGCCCCGGCCCGGCGGATGGTGCATCCAGGTGGGCCCTCGTCCTGAGGACCCTTCGGCCAGTGATGAGCCGGCCGAAGGCCTGAAATTTTGCCAGGCGAATTGCAAATACGCATATCAATAAAACGGAAAAGGCCTGTCTCGGATGAGGGGAGGAGAGAAGAGAAGATTCATCTATTCTCATCTTTCACCTCTGCTCTTCTCACCTCATCCTCGGGACCCATCGAACCCTCTGCTGGTACGCGATTTCGGCGTTTGATCGGCAATCCCGGCGCGCCGGCGGCACGCTCGATCAGATGGCCTATGACGGTCCGTCCAGGTTCATCGGGGGAAAGGTCCCGAATTCCCTCCCGTATCGTCGTGCGCCTGGTCCTCACCAACTCGACCCACCAGTAACCTCGGAAGACCAGTGGTGACATGCGGTCCCGGCGTCCAGGTGGCTGCCCATTTGCCAGGCACCAGACCAGGTAATACTTGGATGCCGTAGAAATCGATCCCTCATCAGGCAAGGATGCGAACAGCCGAACAACCCGGCCGGTGAATGCGACCGGCTCCACAATCGTAAACGTGAGTTCTGCCACCCGTCGGCCAAAGCGGACCTTGACGCATGCCTGTTTAAAGGCGACCAGCGCCTTGCCGGCAGGGACATCATCAGGATCCGGCGCGACGGGCCAATCGCCATCAGAAGGGCTCACCATGGGGCGCCTCCTGCCTTTCTTTCTGCAGCAAGCCATCGCGTATTGGTGTCCATTGCTCCTGTCCTTGGTCGGCCTCGGCGAGGAACTGTTCGAGAGCTACCTCGGCCAGCAGGCCCACAAGACACCGAATCGCCGGATGCAGGCTAGCGTCAGGCCGCATCGCCGCCCCCTGTCTCCTCGGCCTCCGATACGCGCACCTCTTCGTCCATCGCATGCAGGATGCGCATGAGGATAGCATCCGACAGAGGTATGCGGCCGTTGATGATTCGGGAAAACGTCGAAGCGTTGATGTGAGCCCGTGCGGCCACGCGGTAGCCGTAGACGCGCCGCTTGGCGAGTTCGGAACGGAGGTCGGAGGCCGAGCGCATGCCCCCTTTTTACTTAAAATGTTTTATGCGAGTAACCTAAGAAAAGGCGGGAATTTCTTAGCCCAATCGGTTAGTGTCGAAGAGGCTTCGTGAGGGGATGTAATACTGACCTGCACCTTTCTTTTTGCGCATCGCACGTTGCACGAGTTGATAGCTATTTTGGATGGTCTTCGCGCTACCGGCTGCGAGAGTCCCTTCGAGGAGTTCGCTGACCGCTTCATACGTCTGTACCCACGTCCGCGCGATGGAGGCGAGTTCGGGTTGCCGGTCGCGCAGTTCCGTCACGGCATCCCAGCGCGTATAGTGGATCATGTCCTGTCGGTGGGCCTTATCCAGCCTCGCAAGCCGACCCCGACGTTTATGATCCTTTCCGCTGAACCGCGCTGCGAGTATCTTGACCACGGCGCGTACTGTCCAGTCGGGGAGCGACTGCTCTGCTTTGGAGCACAGTATCACGGCATCAGCAAGGGCAAGCAGCGAGCCAGAATACCAAGCACGCTCGCACGTCGCCAGGTCCTCCGCCAATCGTCGAGCACGCCACTCGGCCTCAGTCTCCCGATAGACTGGGTGGCTCCGATCCAGAGGCCAGCCATCTATCCCAATGGTCCAGCAGTTTGTTTCGTGTTTGGGCTGTGATCGTGCCATGGCGCGCCTCTCCTCGCGCCTCTCGGGTAGAAAGGGCCGCAGCCGGTGAGAGTGCCCGGCGTTCGGGAGCTACCCTAGCGGCCCTGCAGGGCTATTATACGGGTTTACACCAGGAAGATAAAGGGAGGTCGCGTGGTGGTCAATGGTTTATGCTGCGGTAGGCTCGCAGGAAATAGCTCAAACAGGCGGGAGGGTTATATCACGAAGGTTAAATATGTGGAAAGCCAAGCCTGCAGTATGCAATGGAGCGGAGAATCGGAAGATTCCAGTATCATCTGTAACGAGAGGGGATTGGCTTTGATAGCCAAAATTGATAAGTGCTAGGTCAACTTCGCCGGGCACACTGGCCCTGCCAAATGCCTCAGGTGGTTGACAATCGAAAAATCTGCGAAGTGCAGCGAGGGACCGAGTGGCCGCAGAGAATTGAGTGTTGACAAAGAACCACGTCTTAGTCTCTAGCCTCCTAACATGCCTTTCAGCATTTCTCATGACCTGCAGTTTGATTTGATCTGGTACATGCTGGCCCTGAAGATATCCCAGTTGTGCCTCAACGGCACGATGAGACAACCGCCGCCATACTGCCCCTGATATAGCGTTCCTGAGTTCGTCATATGCAGCCTGAATAGTCGTTACCTTCTGCTGATTTCTTTTTAGTGCCTCTGTGATTTGACGGGTATGCATGGTCAAAGTGTCAGAAATAGTGACTTTTGATCCGCTGACTAGCACCTCCACTAAGAAGCAGTAATGGACAAGACAGTTAGTGTCGTAAATGACTGAGGGAAAACCTGACAGGCGGTGCATGATCCCTCAGTCAAAAGGGATATCCGCCACATCCAAGTCTTCGAGGCGAGAGTAGACTCCGTGCTTGGCGCAGGCCTCCTGAATGAGGTCAAACTTATCTTGCAAGTATTGCAAATTTGCACGTCTCAGCGCAGTTGTCGCCTCTCGATACTGATCATAGATTCCTGAACACAGTCCATAGTAATTCCTGATCGATGTAGAGACTTCTTGTTGAACATTTGCTGCACTTCGTTTTAGCTTAGTAAGTGCAGAGCGACAGTAATCCAAGCTCCCCGCTAGCAGAAGTTGGTTGTACGAACCGGGCCATTTCACAAACTCATCATGTAGTTCTCGAACCTGAACTCGCAAACCCTCCAAAGCTTCCGCGGTGTCAGGTCCAAACCTGAAAACAAGACGACTAAACTTAGAGAGCGCATCAGATATGCTCGTTTCTTCATCAATTGCTTCTGACGGGCTATAGGCGTACACAAGCGGCTTTCTAGTTAGGTTCGCTACGGATGTCTGCAGGTATGCTGAACCTAGCAGTAAGAGACCTCCCTCACAGGGTTCCCAACGTTCGAGACCCGACTGCTGGGCCCTGTTCTCGATGACTAACACATCCCCTTTAGGCGAGACAGCCACTATATCCAAGTTCTTGTCTTGGTAGAGGTAAAGCTGCGGCGCTTCCACGAGGTTAGTCATGAGCTTGCTTGGCGCACTTCTAGTGGCAGAAATGAATCCGAGCAGGCCATGCCCACCCGCTGCAGACGTAGACCAAACAGTCATTGCATCGGGACTGAGTGTTGGTTCTGGTTCCGTGTCGGAAAACCTTGGCCAATATTGAGCTAGGGCCAGATTTCCAATTACGGCAGCCGTTTGAGCCATTGGTCGCATTCGCTCCAGCTTTCTGTCACAGAATGTGCAATGGTCTGTGCTAGTTTTTCGGTCTCAGCAATAGAAATGTCGCGGTGAAGATGGTACTGAAACACAATTTCCTTGCTAGTAATGGCTGCTGGTGTAATGCGCAAATCTCTGTAGCAATCCGGCGTGCCCAAAAGAAGCCGAACTGAGGCTGAAAGTATGGGCTGGTCAAGAGTTCTTTCCAGTTGGAGACCATCTTTGATGTAGTGCTCTGCAACAAAGGTTCCAGAGTTTTTATCATGACGAGGCGTGACTCGGAGAAAGAAGTTCACGCCATACGACTTCACAGAGAAACTCGGTATCGCTCGTAAGAGTTTCCACAGCTCATCGAGTTGTCTTTCCGGAAATGGAAGATCCTGCTCGTCTATATACTCAAGCCTATTTGACTGAATTGTGACCTTGGCTTTAAGAGGATCACTAGCGAGCGCTAATAAACCGCCCATTACCTCTACAGGCAATAGGGATATCAGATTGAACTTCGTTGAAGCCTTAATCGGATCAAGTGGGACCTTGGTGACGTCGAGAACGTCATAGAGCAGGACAATGTTGAGGCTCTGAGGACGGACCTCGATCGTTTCCATGGAAGACCGGTAAAAGAGCTTAGCGTTTATTCAAGTTAGGAGATGGCGCACAGTGCCTGAAGAGACCCTGAGAAAGCTTCGTACCAGTCGCATTATAGGTGCGCCTAAACTGGATTAGCAACTGTCTCTCTAAGCTTCTAGATTGAATTCTATCATAATACCATCCTCTGTCATTGTTTATCAGACTCCAAGACGCGACCACGTAGCTTCATTCCATTGAACCGCGCCGGCTTGATCCGTTCAATCATACCTTGCGATCCTAACTAGCCTCTCGAACGCATCACCAAAAGGCTTGGGAACTGCCCAGCCTTGGCCCAGGCACCGCCTCGTGAAATTACGGTATTTCCCTTCGCAGGGGGATGCGTATCACGGGCGTAAAACAATCCCGCAATCCACCCCCCGCAACCAACCTCTCAATAGACCGGAAGGTGGATTTGAAGCGGCTGAGCGCCGACGGGTAGGAGGGGAAGGCCGAGTTCCTCGAGGCCGTCAGCGAAGGCGCCGGGCCGGAGGCCAAATCCACCCCCCGCAACCAACCTCCTCAATAGACCGAACGGTGGATTTGAAGCCGCCGAGCACCGCTCTCACCAACCACTGTCTGCCCTGAGCGTGTCGAAGGGATCCCTGGCCCTGACCGGTCTCCGAAGCCTCAAAATTGTTTCATTGTCTCAAGCTTAGCGGGGTGAGGGATGGAGAAATCCCTAGCGCCCATGGGTGAACAGGGCTAAAATCCGCAGGCAGGGCGCGGACGGACTGAGAGCTCATTGCTGCCCTTCGACCTATCGACAGCGCTCAGGGTGGTGAGCCTGTCCCTCGGCTCAGCTCGGGACCCTGAGCTTGTCGATGGGTCGAATCACGGGCCCAGGGCCCCGAGCAGAGTCGAGCCTTCGGCTCCGCTCAGGCTCGACCCCGAGCGAGGCCGAGGGGTCGAGGGGAGTACCGAGGGCTGGACGAGGCCACGCAAGCATGAACGAAGAGTTGGAGGTTCTCAAAATGGTCACCAGCCGGTTGGACGGGGCGGGTATCCCATATATGGTGACCGGCTCCATGGCCGTCAATTTCTACGCCGTTCCGCGCATGACCCGCGATATTGATCTCGTCGTGGAGCTGTCCGCAGAGGATGCGGATCGGCTCGTCAGCTTGTTCCAGGGGGAGTTTTATCTCGACCGGGCTATGGTCACGCAGGCCATCGCGGGACAAGGGATGTGCAACCTGATCCACAACCGGTTCGTGGTCAAAGTGGATCTAGTGGTGCGAAAAGACACGGACTACCGGCGGACGGAATTCTCCCGGCGGAGAGCTGTCAGCGTGGAGGGCCACCCGCTCTTCATTGTCGCACCCGAGGACCTGATCCTCTCGAAACTGGTCTGGGCCAAAGACAGCCGGTCAGAGGTCCAGCTCGCGGACGTCCGCAACGTCCTCGCCTCAGTGGAGAAGCTGGACCGGGACTACCTGGAGACGTGGGCGCGGCGACTCACCGTGGAACCCCTCTACCGGGAGGTCACGGCGTGAACGACACCGACCCGAGAATCGCAGTGCGGTACCGGACATCGCTCTTGGCGCGGTCGGGAGAAGAGCGCCTCAAGATGGGCTGTTCCATGCACGCCGCTGCGCAGGCACTGGTGCGAGCCGCGATCCGCGAACAGCATCCGCAGGCCTCGCCTGCTGCCGTCAGGCAAGAGTTGTTCCGGCGTTTCTATGGCCAGGACTTCGATGCAGCCGCGCGGGAGACGATTCTCCGGGCACTGGGAGAGGAGAAGCAGTTCAGGAAGACCTGAAGTCATGCGGGGGTAGACCCTACTTGCTTGGCTTTTGGCTTTCGGGGATGGGTTTTAGAGGCAAAGGTCGGTGGGTTGATTCCCTACCGCTAAGTGAGATGAGCAGCGGGGAATCGACGCGGTCCAGCGCCGACGGGTAGGAGGAAAAGGTCGCCGCGAGGCGACCGTCAGCGAGGCCGCCGGGTCGGAGACCAAATCAAACCCCCGCAACCACCAAACAAATTCAGGGGTTAAGTGAACCCTGAGTCCAAGGGGTGTAGCAAGTGATACTCCGAGCATAAAATCCAGACTCGTAAGCAGCTTCACTTCCCCCGACATGACCTGGAATCCTAAAACCAGCGGCAGTCCTGTGCCCGTTTATCTTATTCTCCTGGTAGGAGCCTTTTGTCTATCCTCCTTCATTGTTATGGTATTCCCACTCTCGCCCGACCTCACCGTCCAGAGGACTCTTGTGGGACTATTGACCGTAGCAATATTTGGGGGGTACTTTTTGGCGGTAAGGGCGAAATTGAATGCAGAGTTCATAGGGTGCTATGCGTTGGTTCTGGTAGGAGCGGCGCTCATTCTGGCGATCGGCTTTGCGCTAAAGGTCTGCTCAGGTCCATATGATCCAGTGGAATTTCCCTATCGACCGTAGAAATCGAGAGCCGTTGCTCGACTCCCCGCAGGGTCGCGCCTTTGAGTTCCAGGGGTACTCGGTGACGCCCTTGGCACCGCCCCACAGACGGCCTAGCCTTTTATCCCCGAAGATCGAATCCAGGAGCTTGATTGCGATGACGCTCTGCCAACGGGGAGAGGCCCCTCACACCCATGGCCACCGGGGCAGAGCGCGGTGAGTATGAGACGGCTTGCTTGGCAAACGGGACGAGGACCACGGACCAGAGGAACGACGGCACTGTATAGGGTGATGAAGAAGTTCTTGTCTTGCGTAAAGCAATCTCATGATCCGAAACATCCGCGGAAAGATTGCGGGTGGTGGTATGGAGAGCGATCACTGACGGGGCTATTTGCCGCCGCCGCATGGTTGTTGTCGAAAAGGGATGGATATGGATGGAGTCTGGAGGAGTTCACGAGTGAGCGAACCAGAGGCAAGAGGCAAGCTGCACGGGGACGAGGAGACTTGTGGTTACTCATCGGGAAGAATAAGGTGACCATTGAGGCAAAGGTGACGTGGCCGGAACAATTAGACGATGTGTCCAAATGGGTCGGTCGAGTGAACACGAAATTGAAGAAAGCGTTTGGCCAACTAAGAAACCTGGATACAGACTATCACTATGGCAGACCCGCAGCAGTTTGCTATGTCGTCCCAGCCATTCCTAGACGAAAGCGGACGCTCAGGGATCAAAACCCGTCGAAGTCGATGAGGCGTTTTATACAAGCGATGACCAAGGACGACCCCAGAACGGCCGTCGCTGCCTGCTGGCTGAAGGATTTACGACAGGCCCCGTACGATTGGTGGAAGGATCGCAGACATAGGATTTGCTATCTCTATCCAGGCGTGGCCGCAGTGGTGCGATATAAAAATAGGTGGCGGTTCTCTAAGAATCATGGCTGACCAACTCAACCCCAAAGACATCGTCACCTTCGAGGTACTCCTCCTCGCCAACATGTTCGAGTATGCCGCGCTGATCGAACTGCTAGACTGCAAGGGGGTGGTCCAGAAACTGGAGCTCCTCGATATGATCCGGATGGCCGGATCCTGAATCAGGAATTGGTGCGGGCTGGGTTCGCCTGGTGGTATCGGAAATATGCTCCAGCCAATGCCACCCTGGAGAAGCTAGAGGCAGAAGCGAGCGGCGAAGCGGGGGTTGTGGGCTGACCCCAATCCAATCGCACCTTGGGCATTTCGCAAGCTACAGCGCGGCCAGGCTCTCGACTTGGCGGACTTAGTGCCAGTTAACCCCGGGGCGGCTCCAGGCACGTCAGAACGTGGCCCTCCGTTGGTGGGAGCTACTGAGCCTGCTGACTCCACACTTTCCCCGTACCCCATCATCGGCAACCGGCGCAGCCACATCTACCATCGCCCCGATTGCCCGAACTACAGCAGTATTGCTTCATACAACCATGTGCCGTTTTCGAGTGAGGAAGAAGCCAGAGCAGCAGGGTATAGGAAAGCGAGAAATTGTCCTAGCTAGGGGGGAGCTAAACAATGACAAGTTTAGCGATGGCGCTTGCTTTGATCTCTCTTGTTCTGGTTGGTCCGACCTTCGCTATTGAAGTACGTCCTTCAGAAGAGATGGTTGCTCAGACTGTTGAAGATGGGAAAAAAGACGCCGAAAAGAACCGTGCAACTACGATGAACAGATTCGGCGTTACGAGCGGAACTTGTAGTGGATTTGGCTTCATTCAAACTAAACTATTCTACATTCGGTCGACCAGTAAGGTGAATGCAAGGAAGATGAGGCCAACGTCAAAGAAGGAGATTGATTCTCTCCTGTCTGCCCCAGCCATGGAAATTACCTATGTTCTATGCACCAGTTCAGCCAATCAAACCGATCATCACATGGTTCTGCAGCAGGGAGAACAAGTCATTCAGCCAGTTAAGGTGGTAATCCCGCACTCTGAAGTTACTGCCTCTAAGTCCTACGTCTATACGTTGATGGGAGTTTTCACCTATGGGAGCTTTCATCCAAAGGCAGAGACAACAATTATTGTGATTCCTGAAATGGGAGAGAAGGTAGAGCATAGGGTGAAGCTATCCGAGTACCGATGAGTGAGAGCTACTTACGGTGGAGCAGCGGCGTCGACTAAGGGCGCGAGAGCAGAAGCTAGTTCAATGCTGAAGACAGCGATCCGGTAGGTATCATACCAACGACATCGCCTTGCCCCGAGTTTCCCCCTCGGAGTAGACTCTGTTTCCATGATTCTCCGAATTGCTGTCCCCCAACCTCTGCTCCTCTACGGAGCGTTCGAGACGTCGCTATTAAATGTCTCTGTCTCCTTCACCTATAAACACTACGCAGTCACTCTCACCATCTCAGGTGGAGACGCTAAACAGGCGACGTGGGCCAAGCCCGAGGATCAGTGCCAATGGTATCGAGAGGCCAAGGAGCTTTTGCTGACTATCAAGGAGACCAACCGGTCACCACAGCGAATTGAGGATTTGATAGCAGCCCATTTGCACGAGGAATTGTTAAAGCTCCTCGAAGGTGCGACTCTGCATGTCCTTCGCGTGATCCGTAATGTCGGCATTGCTCCAGAGTTGCCTGAATCGCTTCCACGAGAAGAATCGCTTGAGCAGGAATTACAACTATGGGCCCCAGAAATTTCGGAAGACGGCGCCACGTGGAGCCGTGTCTTCCCCTCCGCACCGGGACGAACCTTGCTGACGTCTATGCTTTTTGGAGGGCGGAAGAGTGGCTTCGCGACGAACGCGGAGCTCAATGTAGGCTATTGGAGCCGCATTACCGAAGTTCTCGAAGACAGTTTGGAGATCCCGGCGGAAGATGAGTTTTTAACCAATACGATTGGGCACTTGCGTGCGAGGAATTATCGGCTGGCCATCGTGGACGCGGTCATCGGCCTTGAGATTGTTATGGCTCGTTACCTGATGGATTATCTTGCGATTGCCAAAGGCTTGCCAAAGTGGCGCATCATGAACTTCCTCCGCCACGACTTCGGCCTGACGGCTCGCTTATCAGGTATCCTCGATCTCACCATTCATGAATCTTGGCTAAAGGACATCAACCTGGATCACGTCCTCAAAGCAGTGAACTGGCGGAATGGTATCGTTCACCGGACAGGCCGACTGCCGCCAGATGTTCCGATGGAGACAGTACGGGAGGTGATTAACGCCGTCCTCAAGTTGGCGAGAACGCTCGTGGAACTCCACGTCAACGTACTGGCTCAACCCGATCGTCAGAGGATCAGTGAATCCGTAATGCAGAACTGGTTCGGGCAGATTCTCGGGCCTCAGATCTGGATCCAACGATGGCACGGCGCTACCGTCGAAATCCACTGCGTTGGGAATATGCTTTCACGTGATGAGATGAAAAGAATCGCGGAGGAGCTGGTAACTCATCTTAAAGCCCGTGATTCACGCCTCGATCCCAAGGTCCATCTGGAGGTGATTTACTATTATGGCTTCCCGAAAGAATACCTCGGGCGCTACCGGCTTGGACTTATTCTCTTGAAGGGTGAGAAACCGTCAGACGCGATCTCATCGACCACAGTGAGCGACGGCTCAAAGACTCATAAGCCGGCGAGCACTAAGGCTGAGCCTAGCAGTCCGGAGCCCCCTACGTTGCCATCTGCCGACCGAGAACCTGCCAGTTGAAACAGAAGGAAAACCCTTCTCTTCGGGATCACTTCAGGCAGCCAACGCAGCTCCTTGAATTTCAAGGTACAGGAGTGACGTTAACGACGGGGTAACGCCTGCCCGCTATCGTAACGGATTTAGATCACCTCAGTGGGATGCGGATGGTCGGGGTAAAATAATCCCGCAATACCTTGCCCGCAACCAACCTCATATGTGCTCTGACATGAAAGGACTTGGCCGAACAGGCGGCCAAGTCCTTTTGTTTTTCCAACCCGCTTGAAAGAGTATTTGAGCATCTCTTTTACCCCCGGCCCTGTCGTTAGGCAAACGCCCCGTAGTTCCGTGCCTGGTCCTCGATGGATGCCTCGCGTTGGGCCTCCTATGAATTATGAATACCGTGCATGGATCGCTGCTCTCATCATGGCCTGGCATCCCGGATATCTGCTATGCCTACTAATTACTCCCCCGCAACTTCGACACACCGCTCACCAAAAATAGGGAGGAACTGGCGGTCTGTCCACTGGACGCGTCGCACCTTCGTGATGCGAGTCGGGCTCGTGTAGCGGGCTTGGGATGGTGGATGCCCCTGCTCCTGCGCAAGGCTGCCATCCGCCGTTCCAATTCCGATACCGAAAACGATCAGGACACAATCGGAGCCTATTAGTGTTTCTGAAACCTTTGGATCTTCCGGATGAAGGCGCGTGGTGATGTCAATGCACCCACTCCCGATGACTGCCAGTCCGACGAGAAGCGATACGGTGGTCCGCATGATTCGTTTCCACGCTACGTTCATGGCTTTATCCTCCTACTCAGTCCACCAGCTCCGCCACCGGAACCTTCAGCCCCTTGTCTTTCCCACCCTCGTCATGGGGCCTGCGTCGGCTCTCCAACAACCACGATACAACGCCACCCGACCAGCAGGAAGAAGCCCTCCCGGAGTTCCACGCGGCGGACACGCACGATCGGGGCCGGATGGAATTCCCTGCGAGGATATTCCCGATCACCTGACTGCTGCGTCACGTAGCCCGCGTTTGCCTTAGCCTGATCCACCGTGACCCGCCCGATGATAACGGGGAACGGGAACATGTACAGGCAGTCCTCCCCCTCGGCCTGTTCCTGTATCTTCTGGTCCTCAGGTTGCAACTGGGTTGTGATATGCAGGCACCCGGCGAGGGCGAGCGCGGTAGACAGGCTGGCGATCCGAGCAAGTCCTCCACAATCAGCCATCACGCCCTCCCTTCCTGCGGGTCGCTCCACCAACTCCGTCACAGTCACTCTGAGCGCCTTCGCGAGCTCACGTACCGTGTTGTCGTGCCCTTGGGCCGTGCCCTCTTCCAGTCTCTTCAGATGACCCTGCGAGAGCCCTGTCTTCCTGCGGAGTGCCTGTTGGCTTAGGCCCTTCCACTCTGGAAAGCGTCCTGACTGATTGGTGACCAGTCTCATATCTCATCCCTGAGGCCCCGATGCTCCCTCACGTTGATCGCCTTCCAGCGAAGTACCGGGTGTTCACGGATCGTCGCCTGCATGGTCCGGTCCCCGGTCAGCAGCTCCGGAGCAATCTCGCCACGGCCGTTGAGTCGTTCAAGGAATTCGCGTTCTTGGGACATGAGAGGCAGCACCGAGCCGAGGAGGCCACGGCATTCGGCAATTAGTTGCTTCCCCCAGGCCTTGACATTTTTATTTCCCGTTACTTCCGTTCTGGGGAGGGTGGGCAAGAGCTTGGTTTGTAGCTCGGAGGCGTTCACTTTGACGTCCTCCAGTGAGATGGTCCGCCAGTCCCTCCGACTGGCCCCACCGTAGACCACGAAGGCAAGGCGCAGCTTGGTCCGATCCAGGTCCTGTCGGCGCAACAGCTCACAGGTGTCAAACACGTCCCGGCTCGCGGTCCGAGAGAACAATGCGGCGAGCTTGCCGCCGGCTAGCTCATGGAAGTCCACCACAGGCACCTGAGTGGCCTGATAGAGCCCAAGCTTCCTCGAGTCCTTCGCCAGCACGGGCCACAGAGGGATCCGAACGAGAAAGTTGACATCGAGCTCCAAGGTGCTGGATCCCCCCGCTGTCGAGGCGTAGGTGAGCCGCCATTTCCCGCCCGCGTGCTCTCCCGGGATTCGAATTACCCTCAGCCCCTCACGCTCGCAGACAGCCTGGACCGCTTGCTCTACTTTCGGCCGCTCGGCCAGCATGACTTCCCGATCGACCGCGCCGATGTAGTTCAGGTCGATGTCAACGGAGAGGCGTGGCACGTCGAACACGAATAAGTTAAGCGCCGTACCTCCCTTTAGGGCGATGCGGGTCTTCAAGAATGGATGGCTCCGGAGAGCTTCCAGGAGGCCGAGTAAACGGATGGCTTTCTCGAGTATCTCGGTCAGAAAGCCTGTGACCGCAGCCTGACGCTGCAAGTCTTCGAGTGCGAGGTTCACGCGACTTCTCCCCATGCCCTTGACAGGACGCGCTCCGGCACCACTAGGTTCCACCGCGGAACCAGCTTCCCTGTCTCACGCCGCCGGTCCAGGTAGGTCGGCTGCTTGGGCGCATGAGCGAGCAGGGGCTTGAGGTGACGGTCTTCCACCATGAGTTTCTCCCGGTGCTGTTCGAGGAAGAAGCCGACCCTAGCGACGGTCAAGGCCGACTTGAGCTTGAGCGCGTAGGCCACGACCGCCTCCAGGTCGAAGAACTCGACTGCCTCGAGCGAACGCCAGATTTCCTCCCAGCCGCCCCCGTGCTCGGGTACATCGAGCACATCAACCAGGGTGCGTTCGAGTGTCGTCACCCGAACGAGCCCACCGGCGTGGTGCCGCTCGAGGATTCCACCTCCGGCATCGCGCAACCGTCGGAGGTGGGCAGGGACCTGAACTGGGGCATACTCGGCCTGACGGAAACGGAATAGTCGCGCTCGACGGCGGCAGAGGTAGATGTATCGCTGTGACACCGAGTGAGCTTTCCCGTGAAACTGGAGTGCCGTGTGGTAGGCGACGACCGCGTCGCTAGCTAGCTTTGTAGCGACCAGGTAGGGATCTACGACAGCCTTCGCGGGTGAGACGCCGCGGGGAACGGTGGCGTAGAGCCCCCGGCGAACGCGCACAAGGTGCCCGGCGGCCAGATGGTGCGCCAGAATATTGTGAGTAGTTTGGGGGCTCCTGTCCTTTCCACGCAAAGCGGCCGTGGCGAACTCCTCGTGTGTGAACACCGGGTGGTTCGCAAAGAAGTCGATAGCCGAAGACTTGTCGTTTTGCGTAGACATTACCAATTCTTATAGTAGTTTCTGAACACGTTGGCAAGTTTAATTTCCAAAATGAGCAGAAACTACCAATCTTACTAGTAGTATCGAGACAAATTGGCAACTCAACGGGTCCTCTGGACACCGATGGAGATCAGCCGAGACGAGGGAAAGGGCCTCACGGTAAAAATCACTTTCAGGGTAAAATCCACCCAGTTTGTGGCGTCACCCGTAAAGGGTACGGGCGCCGGCCGACGAGCCTCCCTTCTGCCATCTTCACTCTCCCCGCGCGGCGGGGTAGAATCGGCGAGCTATGCCGGAAGGCCGACCTCAAGGTCCCCAGCGTCCGCTCGCCCAGTCCCCTGAGATCGTGCGGCCCCTCCACCAGCTCTGTCGCGAAGGGCGTCTGTACGACGTCGAGCGCTGGATCGCCGAAGGGAAACCACTGCAGGTGGCGCCAGAGGTGCTCTCCAAGGGCACACGACCGGAGAGCGCGCTGCAGCTCGCCCTTGAGAGCGGCCAGCACGCCCTCGTGTTCCTTCTGCTGAGGAGTGGCTATAGGCTGCAGCTCGAGCGGTATGCTCCGCTCGACCTAGCCCTGCAGGCACGACGCTGGGACCTGGTCGATCTCCTCTTCGACTGGGGGGCGGACCTGAAGAGCGCCGACGTGTACACGGTGCTCAACACCTACAATGCCCAGCTCTATGAGCGCTTCAGAGCTGCAGGGTACGACCTGACGGCGCGCCATGAGATGGGGGCCATCCTTGGTCACGGAACCCGCAACCGGCCTCTCCTTGGTTTCGTGAAGCGGCACCGCACCGAGGACCCGAAGATCCAGCAGGAGCTCAACATCGCTCTCGGCTATCACGGCAGGGCAGGAAATGAGGGAGGCGCCAACCTGTGTCTGTGGGCTGGAGCTGACCCGCACGCACCGTCGCCGAACCCTGAGCTCGGCTTCTCCGAGAATACAGCTGAAGAGGCTGAGGAAGACCGCTTCGTCGGCTGGTCGGCAATCGAGGAGGCCGCGCGCGAGGGACATCTAAACATCCTCAAGCGACTGGGACCCGATCCTGCACGTGACGACTTCGACAAGCTGTACCAATGGGCCAAGTCAGAGTCCGTCATTGTGTTCCTTGCGACCCTCCAGCCCCCGAAGGATCTGACCTCGATCCTCTCATGGCATCTATGGTGGGTGGAAGATCGATTCCCCTGGGCTGACCGCGGGGGCACGGGCAACGTGGAGGCTCTCCTCAACTGCGGAGTGCGCTGGGAGGAGACCAGTCCCGAAAGGCTGACCGATGTTCGCCGGCGTCTATTGAAGATCGACGACTACGACCTGAAGAAGATCCTGTCTCGCCTGAGGCGGCCGGAGATCTGCGCGCCCGAGACTTTCCAGGAGCTCATCCGGACTCCCAAAATGAAGGAGCGCCTGCTCACCCTGGGGCTCGTGAAGAAGCGCGTCAGCGAGCGCGAGCGGCGAAGGGATGAAATGGCTAGGCTGATGAGCCGCTACGACCGACCGGCGCTTTACGAGCAGGTCTGGTCGCAACCCGTCCAGGTTGTGGCGAGGTCCTACGGGATCTCAGGGGTCAGGCTGGGGAAGATCTGTCACGCGCTGCAAGTCCCCGTCCCGGCGCGGGGCTATTGGGCGGGCGTGCGGAACGGCTACAAGATGCGGAAGCCACCCTTGCCGAAGCTCAATGAGCGGTACCAGTCATCGCTCAGGTAAGGTTCGTGCAGGCTGGTACGGGGCAATGGGCCCAAGTGTCTTTGTCAGGCCTCAGGCCTACATGCCCCCACGGCTTAGGGCGAAATCAGATCCATCTCAAACACCAACAGTTTCGCTATCGGTGAGTGCGGGCCCTCGCAACCAAATCTCAAATAGACCTGAAGGTTGATTTGAAGCCGCCGAGCGCTTGAGGCAACCGAGCTCGCTGAGCCCGCCGCCATCTGATCAGGCGGCGACGGGAGAAAACCTCAAGGGCCTCTCTCTATCGAGACCGCCGGGCCAGCGGCCAGATCCACTCCCCGCTTCAGCACGATCGAACCCCTCAACAGAACCCTTGAATCGGTCTCAGTGGTTCCCGTATAGTTAGCCCACACAGGGGATGGAGTCCCCCGGATAACCGCCTTGGCAGGGCTGATGACTCCTACGCTACCGATAGTCTCGTAGCGGGGAGTTGTCGTCGACGATGTGACAACCGCTGCCGAGCGGTTTTTTTGTGCCTTCACACAACCCGGAGGACTCCTGATGGAAACCATCTTTCTGACTGCTTCGCTGTGGCTTGCCGTCGCCATCCTGTCGGCCCTCATCGCCAATCGACTCCATCTCTCGATCGCGCTGGTGGAAATCTGTGCAGGCGTTGGCGTGGCTTTCGTCGCAGGTTGGCTCGAGCTCGGGGATGTGCTGGCCTCACACTCTGAATGGGTGCGGTTTCTTGCTTCAGCTGGATCCGTTGTCCTGACTTTTCTGGCCGGTGCCGAACTGGATCCTGACCTCCTCCGGGTCAAGTTGGCCGAGGTGAGCGTCGTGGGGCTCGTTGGGTTTCTTGCCCCCTTTCTCGGATGCGCGGCTCTCGCGTTCTATGGGCTGGGATGGAGCTCCGAGGCCAGTTGGCTCTGTGGCGTGGCGCTCTCGACCACCTCAATGGCGGTTGTGTACGCCGTGATGCTCGAAACCGGCTTCAATAAGACGGAGTTTGGAAAAGGCGTCCTCGGGGCCTGCTTCATCAACGATCTGGCTACGGTCATCGTCCTCGGCCTGCTGTTCGCGCCGTTCACTTATAAAACCGTCGTGTTTGTTGCGGTCAGTGCGATGGCTCTGATCTCTTTACCCACCCTGACCGCCTGGCTGACTAATAGGTATGCTCACCGCACGGCCGCCATCAGGACCAAGTGGGTGATGCTCATTCTCTTTGGATTGGGTACGCTGGCCTTGTGGTCTGGAAGCGAAGCTGTGCTGCCGGCCTATCTCGTAGGCATGGTACTCGCTGGTAGTGCCGCGAGGGATACGCAGTGGGTTTATCGGCTCCGGACCCTCACCATCGGGTTTCTCACTCCGTTCTATTTTATTCGAGCTGGGACCCTTGTCTCGCTCCCCGCTTTGCTGACGGCACCGGCAGTCTTTCTCGCGCTCTTGGGGAGCAAAGTGGTCTCAAAGATCTTTGGCCTCTATCCTGTGATCGGCGTGTTCAGACATGAACGGAACGAACGCTGGTACTACACGCTGCTGATGTCAACCGGGTTGACCTTTGGTACGATCTCGGCCCTCTATGGACTCTCTCACGGCATCGTCACACAAGCACAGTATTCTTTCTTAGTCGCGGCTGTGATCGCCAGTGCCGTGGTGCCAACCGCGATTGCCAGCCTGGCATTTGTGCCCTCACATCTCTTGCCCGAGCTTGCTCAGCCGGGTCAACCGCCCCGGCCGCTCAACAGTTTTAGCGACGAAGGCTAGTCAAGGGCAATGTGTACTGGGGGAGCCCTATGAAGAGAGACTCTCTGAAGGAACTCATCGGGCGCGCATATAGGCTGCTGGCCATGCACACTGAGTCCAACGAAGGCTCTTGCTGTGGGGTGAATGCTCCGAGTGGAGAAACTGCTCCAGATACCCTTCCCCCTGAAGAGAATTCAATCGATCCACTAGCCCGGGAAGGATCGCTTCCGAGCGACCGGCAGCGAGGCGGCCGGGTCGGAGGCGATATCCACCCCCCGCAACCATCTTCCTTCGGAGGCTTCTCTTTAACGGAATGGGGTTGGTGCTCTAGGTGACCAACCCCTTCTGTGTTTTTCGACGACTCGACTGAAAAGTTGAATGTCCCTATTTCCGTACCCCCTGACCCTCGCTAGAGTATCGTGCATAGATGGCTACGCGTATCATGGCAGACCTCCTACTTTTTAGTGCGCTGCTGGAGCAAAGCAGTGTTCCAATCCAACATTGCCATTTCAAAGAAGACCTTGATCGTAGACGCAACACGAGGAACAAGCCCGTAGGTCTGGCGGATCTCGTTGCCAGGATGAAGGCGATTGCGAAACATGTGGATTAGCTCGCATGTGACCCGAATGGAGTCAGCGGGGAAGATGGAATTCTTTCTCGCTTCCTTCAGCAATGGACCCAGCTCTGCCTCGCGAATGTCCTGGCCTTTGTTTAGCGTCGTGATCTTCTTTCGGTAGTACAAGATCGCTAGAATCACTGCTTCGAGTACGATTCCTGTGAGAGCCACCGTGGCAAAGGGCAACTTGCGTCGGGCCACCTCGTCTAGCTCTCGGTAGTAAGCCCGACAACGTGATAACTCCTCTGGAGGTAGTATAGCCTGAAAGGCCGCTTCTACAAGGCGGCTCTTAATGCTCGCTCCGACGATCGCTGCATTGAAGGATTGAAATAGTTGCAAGAAGAACTTCTCTTTGTCGTCCTGATTGGCGAACTCTGAATCGTCGATTCGTTCGAGAATCGCGAGCGCGATATAGGCGGATTGACTCTGCGCTTCAGGCATCCCTTCTGCCGCTTGCTCTAAAAGAACATCCTCCTGATAGGCTGCTTCGAGCTCCCTCTTGCCCCGATCAACATCCCGCGGGAGGCAAGCGAGGCCGAGACGGAAATAAATGTGGCCCTTGTGGGCACGCCCCCATGCCGGATCGATTGTTTGAGCGAAGAAATCGCGGATGGATTCCCAGAAGGTGACCACTTCAGTAACACTTAATGCCTTGTGAATCTCTCCCGCCAGACGATCTGCAAACTTCGTCCAGTATGGATCAGAACGTGGATCCAGCAGTTGACCGGCTAGCAGCTCTTCCTGGAGAAGACACTTCGCGTCGTCGAACTGCGAGTCTACAAGGAGTCTGTCAAATTCAGTTAGTCTTGTCACGGGAGTACAAACCTTAATCCACCCGCTCTGCCAGAGTCACCCGCATCGCGTCGTCTCTCCGATCTCGTCATGGGGCCTGTGCCGGCTCCCCAACTACCACGATACAGCGCCACGCGACCAGCAGGAAGAAGCCCTCCCGGAGTTCCACGCGGCGCACGCGCACGATCGGTGCCGGATGGAACTCCCGCCGGTAATATTGCCCATCCGCCGGTTCACGCGTCACGTAGCCCGCGTTTGCCCTGGCCTGATCCACGGTGACCCGCCCGATGATGACGGGGAAGGGGAACATGTACAGGCAGTCCTCCCCCTCTGCCTGTTCGCGTATTTTCTGGTCCTCGGGTTGCAACTGGGTCGTGATATGCAGGCAGCCGGCGAGGGCGAGCGTGGTAGACAGGCTTGCGATCCGAGCAAGTCCTCCAGAATCAGCCATCGTGCCCTCCTTTTCTGCGGGTCACTCCACGAACTCCGGCACCGTCACTATGAGCGCCTTGGCCAGCCGCTAGCGGCGGCATCCTGCTAACACCCGGCGGCTTTGCAGTGCTGGACCAACTCATTGAGCAGGTCGAGAAATTTCTTGCAGGCACCGATCACATCGGCACCGTCGAGTCGCAGTTTATCAATCGTCACGTATGTCTGCGCGGATCCTGGGTTGCCACCGGGGATGAGACGAGACTCCAACATGTCGCCCGGACCAGCGCGCTGAAGGTATGGAAGCAGGTGGGCAGAGATCGCAGACTGTACGGTTTCTGTCCCCACGATTGACACGTGTACCGCTAACCCTCGGTGGTGATGGGCCATCCGGAAGAAGAAATCGAAGTCCTCCTTTCGTTCCTTTTCCAAGCGTGCCTTCCAAGT
>Ga0187892_10000475_pt1 | contig 104074 bp, 100 predicted proteins | sample MA1701073metaG_FD_139345 | JGI IMG/M metagenome (GOLD analysis project Ga0187892, IMG submission 139345) | Bio-ooze microbial communities from a basaltic lava cave in the Kipuka Kanohina Cave System on the Island of Hawaii, USA - MA170107-3 metaG ... | reverse complement strand
CGCCCGGTCACGCCGAGGCCGGAGCATCCGTGGCGCACACGCCTCCTGCCGCCGCGACGCACACCGGCGGGGGCGAGGACGTAAACCGGACATTTCTACTTTGGGAGAAAGAGGACATTTCTACATTGGGTTGACACGCTCCCTATTAGAGTTGACTTTCCCCTCGAATTCACGCATTCTCTCGCGCTAAGTGTCCCCGTCCGCGCTGGGGCATAGCAACTCACCCGTAACCGAGAGGAGAGATCGAGGATGGCCAAGAAGAAGAGGAGGCCGAGCGCCGCGTTCATGAAACCGATGAAACCCAGTGCCGCTCTTGGCGCAGTGATCGGCATGAAAGCCATGCCGCGCACCCAGGTCACCAAGAAGATCTGGGCTTACATCAAGCGCAAGAGGCTGCAAGATCGCAAGAACAGACGCATGATCAACGCCGACGCCTTGCTCAAGGCGATCTTCCGTGGCAAGAAGCAGGTGTCAATGTTCGAGATGACGAAACTCGTCAGCAAGCACCTGAAGTAGGCCGACCTTCAATCCACGGTCACTCTGAGGGGTCAACTCCTTGGTTGAGTGACCGGTGCGGAATTACGGGGGGCCGGGAGTCGTTGTTCCCTTCCCCCGCGCCGCCACTCTTCGCCCAGAACCTCGCACCTCGCACCCCGTGTGGAGGTCCTCACCGATTCTCCAACCGGTTGTAGTCGAACCATCCAGCCTCCACTGGCGTGCTCGCGAAGTAGGCCTGGTGAATTTGATCACTGTGACGCCAGAACTCCGGGTCGGTCCGTCGCACACCAAAGCGGTCCGCAAACTTGCGATAGTCCTCCTCGCTCGAGAGGGCGGTGATGGCCGCCACAAACTGGGGCAGGCTCGACCGCTGGACCCGATAAAAGACGTTGGGATAGGCTCCGACGAAGCCGCGCGTCACGGTCACGCCGTCTTCATCAGGAAGGCGGCGGGCCTCCTGATTCATCAGCGAGGCGATGTTGCTGAACCCATTGTCATGGAGCAGCGTATACACACGGTCCTCACGGATGTTCGTTCCAACGTCATCCGTGATTGACACGAACGCCACTTCTGGCAGCCACGCCAGCGATCGTCCTCGCACACGCGACAGCGCCTCGAGCTGCGCGCGGAGCTCGGCGTCCGTCTCTCCCGAGAGGTCATACTCCTTGTTCAGCGCGCCGGCCAGACGGCGACGCAAGAGGTCGAAGAGCTCCGCTTTGGGATCGTCCGTTCGGTACTCAATGCCGATGTCATAATCATACCGAACGCGGCTCCCATAGACGTAATCTTTGACCGACTGATGGGCATCCCGGTACCAGAAGTCCCGCTCCTTCTCACGCGTCTCTTTGGGCAAGAGGACCAGGAAGTTGAATTCTCCTTCCATGCGCAGGAAATCCATATACAGGCGGGTATCGAGCTGGTGGCCCATGTACCCAAACACGTCGAACCCGGCGACCAGCAGGTAGTAGATGCGCTCCAGCAGCTGGTAGCTGAGGAGCACGGCGGTCTTGGGGTTGGCACCGACCAGGCCTTGGACGACCGAAGCGCTGTCCCCATGACGGAACACGGTCAGGGCCGCGCTCTTGTTCTGCCCATCGCCAGCCCAGATGAATCCCAGGTTGGGTTCCACGTGTAATCCGTGTTCGGTCAGATAGGCTTGTTTGGCTTTCAGGAAGTCTTTCTGCAACCCGGAAAACTTCACCCAGGACAACAGGCCCAGCCGGCCCACTTCCCCCTCAGTCGGCAATCGCAGGTTCTTGCTCTCGCGCGCCAGGAACTCCGCGCTGCGCTCGAGCAGGGCGCTGCTCGGGTCCACAAAGAAGACCCAGAACCGGTCCTCGATCACGTCCAGGGCGACCTGCCCACGACACGAAGGCCCCTTGATGAACATCATCAGGAAGAGGTACGCATCATCGAGCAGAAACCGGTACCGCGACTGGACCGGCAGGTCGCGGAAGGCCACAAAGGGATTGGACGCCACCGGCGTGTCGTACGGCGGCAGCTTACGGATCTTGTACTCGGCATCCAGGAACAGCGTCGTAAAGCGTTGCTGGCGGGCCTGGCCGAGGGCGTACGGGATATGAGTCTTGGCCAGCACGCTGGCGTGCACCGGCTGGAGACGGTAATAGACTCGGCCCTTGCCAGGGTCATCATAGGGCCGGCGGGTGGCGATCAGGTCGATCGGTCGGCCGGGCGCCGAGCGGGAGCGGACCAGGCGGAAATATTGGCGGTGGGAAAGATCGTCAAAATACAGGCTGGCCAGGTAGAGATGCTCGTAGAGGTAGCGTCCCATCAGCCGGTGCTTGGCATCGTCACCATTCAGAAACGCTTCCCATTCCTGGATTCGCTCCACGTAGGGCGGAGGCGGAGGGTCCGGTTCCTGGTACGGGGCTCCGTCTTCGATCCAGTGCATCAAGGTGTCCTGTTCGGGCTCAGCCAGCCCGGGCAGGCCGTACGGCATGCCCCAGAGCGGGTACTTGGACGCAAAGGCGTCAAACTGGCCCTCGGCGGGGCACTGCTGGTTCCGGTCCAGCGAAAAATCGAATGTGTCCGGCAACGGGACCACCGCGGGCAATGGATGCTCCCGCTTGAGCGCCAGCATGCGTGCCATCACACCGGCACGGCTCGCGTCGCCGTTGGCCTGGGACGCCTCGCTCAAGACGGGGTAGAAGCCCTTCTGGCGCCATTCTGCCACCGACCGCGCATCGTCGAACAGCCGCGTCGGCTCCGCCGTAACCGGACGCGTGGTATCGTAGACCCGCTGCTTGTACGCCCCGCGCACGATGCCTTCGAACGCCGTGAGATTCAGCTGGCAGGGCGCATCATAGCACCCGTGACAGACCACGCAGCGGCGTTCGAGCACCGGCTTCACCTCGCGCCAGTACTCCACGCGTGCGATCCCGGACGTCCTCGCTCGGTACCCGTGATCGGCCGTCGGCCCGGAAGCCGGTCGCGGCGATTGAGAGCAACCGATGAGCGCGACCGGGACCAGGACCAGGCACATCCACCGCAGATTCATTGTCACCTCCAGCGAGAGGGAGGAGAATCGCAAGAGCGACGAGCGCGGTCAATGCTCGACTTTGCTCGCTTGGCAACGCATTGAGAAGATGGTGCGGAAGTGAACGGGTACGGCAGTCGTTTCTCAGGCGCGATCGTGATCAGGAGACGCGTGAACGTGCTCGCCCTCTCCAGTACCATAATTCAACCGGTCTGCCTCGGCCGAGTCAGTCGTCCACGTTCTTTTTCGACGGGGGTTCGATCTGCGGAACTTCACCTTTCTCCACTGACTCCGACTTGATCGGTACCGGTGTGGTCTGCGAAGGCATCCCGACAATAACGGTGTTGCCGGTTGCCGATTGCAGCGCGCGCAATTGCAAGAGTGCGGGGTTGCGTTCAACCAACTGGGCGGCATTGGCCAGATTCCGAAGTGCGGCCGTCTCGCCCCTTGCCTTCTCCAGAGTTGCGAGACCTTCCTTCCTCGCTTTGATCACCTGGGTGAAGATCGTCTTGAGCTGGCCGGGGAACATGATGTCTTTGATGTTCACCGAGAGAATCTGAATCCCCAGCGCCCGCCCTTTGCCGACGCACAGCTCAAGCAAGCGTGCCCCAAGCTGATCACGCTGCTCCAGAAGCTGATCGACGGGGGCCGAGCCAATGATCCCTCGGAGCGCCACCTGCAATTCCAGGTAGAGCGCCGTCTGATAATTGTCGATCTTGTTGACCGCGGTGTGTGGATCGACTACCTCGTATTTCACCGCCAGGCTACACTTGAGGCTGACGTGGTCCGCACTGAGGACCTCCTGGCCGGGAACGGTGACAAAGCAGGGACGGAGGTCGACCGTCTTGATGGCAGTGAAGTATGGAAAATACCAGTGTGCGCCGGGCGATAGCTTTCCGGTATACCGACCGTTCGAGTATTTCAAACCACACTGGTATTCGTAGATGGTCAATCGCCGGAGGACAAATCTGGCGAGAAGAAACCAGACCAGTCCGAATAAAAGCAGTAGCGCAATAATCTCCACGGTACCTGCTCCATAAATATGGGACTACCCCAAAGAGTCTCATCTCGACGACGGGGGTCTGAACCCACAGGGCCGCCGACTTGATGCGTTTCCGCCGACTCTTTGAGATAGTACCCGAGAGGGGATCGAACCCTCGTTCAGCCACAGGAGGAGAGGCGAATGCGAACTCAAAGTGGCGATGCCACCGTGACCGCCGGCCTGACCTCCGGGGAAGACGCTACTCCAAAGGAGGGTTGAAATCAAGGACGTTTGAAGCCGCAAGGCAGGGGTCAGGGTGAGGTGGCCCAGGGGACTTCACAGCGCATTAGCAATGACACGACCTCAGACTGGAGGGATCCCGCTGGGGACGGATGATGGAAAGGTGTGAAACGAAGGACAGCAGGAGTCTTTTTTGCCACAGTAAGTGGGTGGCGGGAAAAGAGGATGTCCTGGTCTCCCTTCGGTTTCCCTATCCCCAGCTCACCGCGACCTCTCCGCCCTTGATAATCAGCTCCCGCTCGTCGATTTCCTCGGGCTCTACCGGCGCCAGGGCCTTGCGTTCGAAAGGTTCCCGTCGCAGGACCTCGCCATTCGGCTTCCGGTAGACGAGCTCGTCCGTCTCCAGGTCGTATTCTGGGATCTCAGGACTCTTCCACCGCCTCGCGAAATACTGATAGAAGAGGGAGTACAGACCGTGCCTGTTGTGGTTGTGTCGGAATACATACTCTGGCATGGCCTGCACATCGACCACGGTGTGGTAGTGTTGGAGCCAGATGTAGTCGCCTAGGATCACGAGCCTGACGAGCGGGGGGTCAGAGTACAGCTTCAAGTGAACGTCCTTGCCGCCGGCCTTGAGGCTCTTCAAGAAACGGATGCTGTCCCGCACCTCCTGCAGGAAGCCCTCCATGGTCAGGTCCAAATCCTGGAGCGCATGCACGCGCATCCGCGCCGCCCTGCTGTGGGGGTTCACGAGCAGGACTTTCGCCTCGATGCAGTTCTCGAGAATGGTATGTAGGTCCTCGTGCGGGTCGACGAAGGTCCGGTGGCCAGTGGACCCGATCAGCATCACGGTTCGACCTGCCCCGTGCTTCTCCTTCAGCTCCCGAACTTGCTGCCTGGCGCGGTACCCGCGCCTCGGTGAGAAGGAAACCAAGCCCGCGCCGGTCGAGATCCGAGCCAGGCGTCCGTCCTCGACGCTTCGACGCACGTAGTTGAAAAAGACGATGAGCACGATCGCGACCATGATTTCGGTCGTGACCAGGAAGGCTTCTTCATCCTGCAGAAGGGACCAATAGACGAGGAAGTTCCGGGCAATCACTGGCAGAGAGAGCGCGATCCCGGCACTTAGCGCCACGACGGCGATGTGATAACCCACCGACCCTGTCGTCTTCACCAGGTTGCGCAGAGTCCCTAGCAGAGCTTGAATCATGCGACCTCCTCGTCTCTTTCCGCACCGCGATGCGCCAGGACTCTCCCTTCACATGAGGATGCGATGCGTCATCCGACATGCTCGTCCTGGCAGCTGACTGGATATGGAAAGCCGGTGCGGGCTTGGTGCAGAAGATGGGAGCGACCATATCACAGCGCCGGCGTAGAAGGCAACCCGTGAAAAGACAAAAAGAGGTTCAGATCTCTCAATTTGTCCAGCATTCCGACGTGGGCTTCTCGAAAAATCGGAGACCGCCCAAGGGAGAAGGGGTTCAGGTCAACGAAAGATCAGCCACGAGAGGTAGAGGATCAGCACGACGATGATCGGCACGACGACGGTCAGCGCCTTGCGCGCGCCGGCGACCAACTGCGCCCCCTTCGCTTGAATGTCCTCAGCGCGATCTTGGATGCGCTCCGTTCGGTCGCTCTGTCTCTGAACGAGCGCAAACTGTTCGCGCTGCAACGCCAAGGCTTCAGCCTGGCGCTCCAGCTGGAGCTTCTGATTGTCGCGCACCTCCTCCAGAATGCGAATGAGACGCTGAAGATCTTGCTCGCTCATCGCCCTTCCCTCAAACAGGTGTCCCCGTCGTTCTAGACTCAGCCACCTAGGGTCAGTATAGCGCCTTCCTCTGTATCGTCAAACAGAGAACTGACGTGCTCGTTGACTGGTCTGAGCACACTTGTATAATGGTTTCATCGCACGCCTGGAGGTGTAGGAGAAGCCATGAACTTGAGAACGGCAGCCGTTGCCGTCGGCAGCGTGGTGGTAGTCCTCTGTAGTGGCCTCCTGCTGTCCAACCCGAGCCTTGTACACTACCGGGAATCCATCTTGTTGCCGCTCGCCGAACTGGAGGCCGAGAAGCTGGCACAGGGTGACCGGCGTGCCATCGAGCAGGAGGCGGCGAAGATCTCCGCTGTCTTTGCGCACGTTCACTTCGATGCCCATAAGCTGGACGCGGAGGTCCTGGAGAGCAATCATCCGTGGTTGGGCGCCTTGCTGGTTCACCAAGATGAGAGGCAGGGTCGACCCTTTACGGAGAGCCTGGAGCTGGCCAAACAGCGCGCGTTTGCCAAGGTGGACCTCCTGAAGAAAGTTGTCTCTCTCGAAGTGCTGGAAAAACTCCAGAACCATTCAACGCGCACGTCCTACGGGCTATTGTCGACCTTTACGACCTGTGGGGAGGGGAAGGCGCTCAACTATACAGGCGTCGCCTGGATGTTCTTTGAGCAGCCCGAAAACAACTGTCCGGTCACGGGAGCAGGAAAGTAGCCGGCGAACTCTTCTGTATGGTGTAGAAAACCGCGCGACATTCTTCTGACTCTGCGATCCTCCCGCCACTCGATGGACGGCCCGACGATGGTGATTCCCGTCCACTGCTATCCCAAGCTGGCCCTGAGGCTGGTGCTGCTCATGGCACTGGCTATCAGTGCGCCCTTCCTATGCAGCGGAGGTGAACAGGCGACCAGACACTGGACCTTTGACAGCGAACCGCCAGACTCGGTCCCTGCAGGATTTCAGGTAGGCACCCTGTTTGATGGGCGGCCGGCTGGGGAATGGAAGGTCCTCCGGACCGATCGAGCGAAGAGCCCCCCGCAGGTGCTCGGGCAACTCATGGGGAAGGGCGCCGAACACGCCTATAAGGTCGTGCTGATCACGGGCACGACGGCCGAGGGTCTGGATCTGCGAGTCTCCTTCCTGCCAGTCTCGGGGAAAGCCGATATGGGAGGCGGCGTGATTTGGCGGGCCTCGGACGACCGTCATTACTATCTGACCAGGGCGAACCCGCTCGAGCAGAACCTCCGGATCTACCGAGTCGTCAAGGGCGTCCGCCACATGCTGCAGAATTTCGACAAGATCATCGAGGTCGATCGGTGGCACACCCTCCGCGTCATGACTCAGGGATGCCGCGTCAAGGTGTTGTATGATGATGAACTCGTGTTCGATCTCTGTGACCGGACATTCACGACGGGGACCATCGGGCTTTGGACGAAATCAGACGCCGTTACGTACTTTGATGACCTGAAGCTGGACATTCTCAAGTAACCTGGCATGAAAACGTAACCAGGCCGATTTTCCGAGACACGCCCAGCCTGGCGAGCAGACTACGGACCAGGCTAGAGCTGCCCCGGACGCACAGGCACGCCGTTGAGAGGGGCTATGTCTAAGCGCGAACCGTTTGTAGTTGTCGGCATCGACCTCGCTGGCTCGCCACGTCGGCCGACCGGCGTGTGTCTTCTGCGCGGCCTGAAGGCGCACACGTACATTGCGTTCAGCGACGAAGACATCCTTCACGCGGTCCAGCGCGCGCAGCCCGACCTCATTCCGGTTGACGCGCCGCTGAGCCTGCCCAAAGGCCGACGAACGATCCATGACCGTTCCGGTGAGCACTTCCGGAAGTGTGACCGGGAATTACTGCGGCGGGGCTTCCGGTTTTTCCCCGTGACGCTCGGCCCCATGCGGATGTTAACCGAGCGTGGGCTCGCGCTCAGAGCGAAGCTCCGCGCGATGGGCTATCGTGTCATTGAATGTTACCCGGGCGCCGCGCAAGATGTCTGGGGGATTCCGCGGCAGCACGAGAACCGGAAGGGACTGTTGGCCGGTCTCCACAAACTGGGAGTCAATGGGTTGGCCACGGCGGCCACCGGCGATGAGCTGGACGCCGCGACGGCCGCGCTGGTTGGCCGGTGGTTTCTGTTGGATCACGGGGAACTGCTGGGCGGTCAGAATGGCATCCTGATCCCGTCAGGCCCATTCTCGAAGAAGGCGGCAAGGGGGCAGTAGGGCTGACTTGGCCAACTGCCTCCCCCGTATCGCCTTCGATACCGCGCGACCCTTCGACTACGGCTGCTCGATGATGATCAGACCCCGCGCCGTCTTCAGCTCGGCAATGGCCCTTTGCGCTTGGGGAGTGCCGGATAGGATCCCCCCCTTGTCTTTTTGGATCAGCCCCTTCGCTTCCGTCAGATGCGCCACGGCGTCGAGATGCAGGCTGACCGTCGCCAGGACCGTGATGCTGTCGTCTATTTCATGGACAGCGCGCTCGACCAGGTCCTTCGCCCGCGCTTGAGACAACCCGGCTTTCTGCGTGCTCCTTTCTAACAGGTCAATGCTTTGCCGAATGTTCTCCAGAGCATTGATCACCCGGAGGAATGCGGCGATCGCCTCGATCTGAGTGCCGTCCAGCTCGATGCCGCCAACGAGCTGGCCCGCTGGGGAATTGTTGAACGCCTCGCCATCGTAAAAGCCCACCGCCCCCTCGATGGTTCGGATCGCGTTGTTATGAAAAAATGGCCCGGTATCTGCCGCTTCCACCAGCGGAGGAGTGTTGAAGGTGCCGTCGCCAGGTTGTGGTTCGCCGCCAACGCGTGGGCTGAAGCCGTCATCAGGAGGGACCAATTCCGGGGTCAGGTCAGCCGGCTGGTCGGGAAGATCCTCCACTCCAGTATTGAAGTTGGCATTGCCATTGCCAAAGCTGGAGTTGGCTCCAGCGTTCGAATGGCACAGGTTGCACTTGCCGATTGTGGGGTCCAGGAACAGCTCTTGCCCACGTTTCGGGACAATCCCCTTGAGGCTGAGGAGCGACAAGTCCAGGTCCTGTTGTCGTCCGAGCGAGAGCATGAAGGCTTCGATGGCGTCCAATTCCTGCTCGGTTGGGGGCCGGAAATCCACCCCGGGGACGCGGTTCAAAGTCTTGGTGAAATGCTGGATGACCGCCCCTTTGGCAAACGACCGCAGCGACCCATCATCCGGCGCCCCGTCACCGCCCCACCCGGTCCGTGGACCCAGACTGCTCGCCACTGAGGTCCGTTGTGCCAGCACGTGGGGGACGCCTCGCATGACGAACTTGTTCGCCAGGTCCCCAAACCCATCCACGTTCTCCTGAATGAGCCCGAACGCCCGCATCAGCCTGGGGTTTTCAAAGTTGGATTGCAGATCCGGGTTGAACTCGGCCACGAAGAGCGGATCGTTCGGCGGGAGCGTCGCGATGAACGCCGGCGTGATGCTGAAGTTGTCTTCCTTGCGGTGGCAGGTTCCGCAGGTCCTGCCGTTTCCGTTGAAGGTCTCGTTAAAGAAGATGTCCTCCCCCTTCGCGACGAGCGTCTCATCGCGATTCTTGAGAGGGGCAGTCAACACTTGCGAGGAGACTTGATACGCGGACAGCATGATGACACCAAGAATCATGACCACGATAATCCAAACCAGCTTGGGACCCTGCATCTGTTGGGATGCGTTTTCCATCGGACCCTCCTTCGATGAGGTGCGCGGCATGTCGTTCTTCTGCCTAGACCCTAACGCGGACGCGCGTAAGGATGCCATTCGGAACATCCCCGGGCTGTATAAGAATTTCCCAAGGAGCGTGATAGGAAACTAACGAAACTGTGGAATGAGGGACTGCGGTAGGATTGCTCTGAGCTCAGGCACCGACCCGGGCGGATACTAGCACAATTACGGGGAAATTTTCGCTCCCCGGCGTTAAATTCTGCCACGTATTCTTTCGGATACAAGCTCGTATCCAAACTGTTACAGAAATGTACATACTTGTGCAGGCAGGTTTCTGCCAGTCGTCGATCTTCACGGCATCGTCAGCAATTTCCTTCAGTGGTTCAGCGTGTTATGAATAGAGACCCTCCTGCGCCTGGACCATGTGTGATGAGGTACGGGCCTTGCTTATGTGGAGTTACTCAGAAGACCAATAGGACCCGGCCGCGTCTTACCCGGGCCGGACTACGGTGCCCGCACGATGAACGGAGGCCGCTATGGCGCCTTGCGAATCCAATAAGGAGCTGACCGCTTTGGTGGCGGTTCTGCTCGAGTACGCCAAGACCCACAACAAAGGCGTCTCTGCCGAACAGATCTCCCGCTTTCACCAGGCTCGGGCAGCGCAGGACATAGAGGCGTTGGACATTCTGTACAACGAGCTCGCGGCCCTCGTGTTCCCCGTGACCGTCGACACGCTGTACGCCACGGACGACGCCGCAGCCAGGGTGCTGGATGAGGCTCTGGGCGATCGCAAGCCAACTCCCACGCCGCGCGAGCGGACAAAACGGGCTCTGCGGTGGACTGCTATCATCACCTCCACGCTGCTGTTGCTGATCATCGCCAACAACATGCTTCAGCGGGTCATGAGCATCTTGGATGTCACGCCCGAATCGGTCCCTCGGTTCACCCTGGACACGTTCCTCATCCTGCTCGGCACGTTCCTCGACTCGACCTTGCCGATGATTTTCGGCGCGCTCGGCGCCTGCGCGTATTTGCTCATCGAAGGCCTCATGTGGGTCTGGAACAAGACCTTCAGTGCCAATCTCATCCAGCGCGACCATCTCAAGCTCGTGATCGGCGCACTCTCGGGGCTGATCATCGTGGAACTGATCTGGCCCCAGACAAACTCCACTGGCTCCGTGCTGGGGTCGGTCAGCGTGGGAAAGGCCAGCTTGGCGTTCCTGGCCGGCTACAGCACGGACTTTTTGTTCGAAACGATCAAGCGCCTGATCGGTTCCCTGCTCCCCAAAACCGAACAGGCGGCCCCGCCGCGGTCCGGCGAGAGCCCTGTCCAGTCTGTCACAACCGAGAAGACCGTTCGGTCCGGTAAGGATGGGCGGAAGAATATGCCAATCGCGCAACTCGAGCAGCATAAGAAAGATGCCGCCTAGATCGTCGGATGCACAAGGTCAGTAACTAGAGTACGATCGTCGCAAGAGTCCCGTGTGCTTTCTCCACCCACAGACACTCAGCCAGAGGGGTAGACCATGACAAACGACCTGTCCACCCTTGCGCTCCTGAAGCGCGTGTTTCCGGTTCTCGTCCTTGTCGCGGGCCTGGCTTTCACCCAAGGCTGCGCAGACTACCAACTCCGCATGCCCGACGACGATCCGATCAATAAGGTGTACGAAGGGGGCACGATGCATGCTTACGTCTTTGGAGCCTGGTATTCTCCCCAGGTCATGACGGCCAATTGCGCCAGTAAGGCGATTAACGATGTGGTGATCAAACGTACCTATCTCCAGGACCTGGCCAGCGTGTTTACCTTCGGGATCTGGATGCCCACGGAGATCACCTACCGGTGCAAGGCCCCACAGGGGGATGTCGGGACGTTTCCTGAAGCACCTCGTGGAAGACCACGATAATCCTCACTGCACCCGCTGACGAAGCAAAGGAGAGACGCCATGCCGCAGAGATCATTTCTTGTCCCCATGGATTCCTGGGAAGGTCGGCACCACTCGTACATCCAGCCGATCGAAGGTCAGTATGATTTTCGGGTCATCCCTCCAGCCGAGAGCCCAGGCGCGCGGTTGGACGCCTACAATCAAGTGACGGCAGAGTTCCAGACCATGATCGACCAGGCGGTGCAGAACGGAAAATCGCTGCGGGCGCAGGGAAGCTCCTGGTCCCTCAGCAAGGTCGCGGTCACGGAGCACCACCTGATCAACACCAAACCGTTGCGCATCGGGTTTTCTCTCCCCAAGAGCCAGGTCTCCGCAGACTACGAGGGTGATCGTGAGAAGCTCCGATTCCTGGAGTGTGGCTTTTCGATCTCCGAAATCAATAACGTTCTCTTTAAGGACCGACTATCTCTGAAAGCCTCCGGATCGAACAATGGTCAGACCCTGCCCGGCGTGATCTCGACGGGGACGCACGGGTCCGCGTTCAAGGTCGGAGCCACGCAGGACTTTGTCGTCGGCATTCACCTGATTACCGGACCTGCCAAGCACGTGTACTTGGAGCGCGAATCCTATCCGGTCGTGAAGCCCAGCTTTCCGGAGATGCTCGGGGCGGAGCTCATCCGTGACGACACCTTGTTCAATGCCGCGTTGGTGAGCTTCGGCTCCTTCGGGATCATCCATGGGTTGATGATCGAGGCGCGGGACCTGTTCCTGCTGCATGCCTTCCGGTCATTCCGGAAGTTCGACCCGGCCTTGAAGAAGGCGATTTCGACCCTGAACTTCTCCGAACTCGAGCTGCCCAAGAAACCCGCCTCCAAGCTCTATCACTTTCAGGTGACCTTTAACCCGAACGAAGGGACCCCGCCCAAGGAGGCGACCGTGTACTTCATGTTCGAGGGTCCGTGGACTGAGAATTATGAGCCCCCGATCTGGGACAATGCGTCGGCGGGGCCGGGGGCGTCGGGTCTGGAGATCATGGGAGGACTCTTTGAACAGCTCCCCAGCGCCGTGGGCGAGGCCATCAAGCCGATCCTGAACAGCCAGGTCAGGAACCACCTTGCGCCTTACGAAATCAAGGGAACCATCAGGGACATCTTTCGAGGCGAGAAAACCCAGGGGAAGGTCTTTGTGTCTGCCATGGGTCTGCCGTTGTCGAGGGGGCTCGAGGCGCTGTCGATCATGTTCGATACGTACGCGAACTTTGGCGCCGTGATCCCGGTGCTCCTGACGATGCGGTTTGTGAAGGGGACCAAAGCGCTGCTAGGCTTTACGAAATTTGATCCCACCTGCGTGCTGGAGGTCGATGGGCTGAACAATGAGCGGACGCGGACGTACACGGAGCAGGTGTGGAACAAGTTGGAGCAGGCGGGCATCCCGTTCACGATGCACTGGGGCAAATTCAATTACTTTCTGACACGAGACCGCCTGCAGAGCATGTATGGAGAGAGCCTCGACAAGTGGATCGAAAGTCGAGAGACCTTGCTGACCCCGGAGGTGAGAAAGGTGTTTACCAACGAGTTTCTCAGAGGGGTCGGGCTCGCGACGTAGCTCGTCTTTACTGATCCGGGCCCCAGGGACAAGGTCTCATCGAAGGGGTCTACGGGACTTCGGCACGCGGCCCAGGGCGGGAGATCTAAGGTTCAGGGAGGCAGGTGGGATGGCGCAGGGAGGGACGGAGACGAGCTTAGCGCTCGTGCCCGTTATGCCCGTTCCCGTTATGGTTATTGCGCGCCTGCCGAAGCTCCGCCAAGGTGGCTTGGGCTTCGGGAATCCACTCCTTGCGACGGTCTGCTTTGGCAATCTTCACGGCCTGGCCGGCTAGCTTGATTGAGGCGTCGTGGTCCCCGCGCTCCGCGTACACGCGGGCCAGTGTCAGGCGAGCGCTGATGGCCTTCCGGTCGTTCCTGATGGCCTGCTTGAGTAGCTCTTCCCCCTTCTCGGGGTCGCCGCCCATAAGAGTCGGCAGTCTGACCAGGAGCGTGCCCTTCGTGGTCAGCGCGTCGACGTGATTCGGGTTCAGCTCCAGCGTGCGGTCCAGCGGCTCCATGATTTTCCTCAAGCCCCAGGCCGCACTGAGATTCTCTCCATCGATTCGCAATTGCTCACCCTTGCTACAGAAGAGCGCAAAGTGCGCATCGGCGTGCCGGTCGTCCAAGGCCACCGCACGCTCGGCCAGTACCTGTCCTTTCTGGAAGTGAGCCAGACGCGCGTCACGCGCTCCGGCCTGTCGTCCGAGATCGCACTCCTTGAGCGCCTGCCGGCTCAGGGACTTGGCCGTTTCGCGAGCCACGCCAGTACCCGGAGTGGCCCACAGCAGGCTCACCAGCATGAGCACGGTCACAACCGGTCGCATACGGCCCCTTTATGGTTTCTTTAGGTGTCGGGATGTCATCAGTGCGAGAAGGAGAGTGAGCAAAGCGGGTGCCATGGATCCGCGTCTCAAGCTGGAGCGAAAAGCCCTTGAGTGGTGGAACGTTCGGGGAGGATGAACGCCGTCGACCTATCCTCGGCGAGTGGCGCGAATCGGACGACGGACGCAAAATGTGGGTGGGTCACCAGCAGTCATTAGATTGCTTCTGGCTTGCTACGGCGGGACGCCAGGGGGCGGATAAAATCTTGATCAGGAACTTATGGAGGCTAATCCAGCCAATCTTTTTCTTTGAGCTTGCGGGGGAGGTACTTCTTCGTCAGGTACTGGAAGTCCTTGTTCGCGAGCGCATCCAGTTCGTATTTGAGCCCGATCGAGAGCATCCGCTTGATCTCCTTCTGCCAGCCCTGTTTCTGGAACCAGGCATAGTTGAGCAGCTCCCGAGCGCGGGTGACATCCTTGTCATTCAGCTTGATGCCGACGTTGCGGGGGAGCCCATAGCGTTCGGGGTCCGCGCTGGAGAGCCCGATGAACTTGGCCTTTGGAATGGCCATGCGCTGGCTCTCGAACGCGAGATTGATCGAGCCCTGCTTGATGACCGAGTAGATGTAGTAGCCCCACGGGTCGTTGTCCACGAGCACGTAGACGGGCAGCCGCTTTTCCTCATGCAGCCTCCGCGCCAGGCGTCTGACGCCGCGTGGCGGCTGGCCATTGCCCGTCAGCAGTATACAGTTGAAGGTCCGCCAGAACTTGTCTTCCGAGAGGCGATTCCATTGGGTCCCCTTCTCGACGAGGAGGACAAAGTCCGCGGTGCATTTCTTGATCTGCAGGAATTCCGGCTCGACGATGGAGGGCACTGAATAGCCGCCTTTCCCGAGCTTGGCGCAGTCTACCCGGTCGCCGTCATCGACCAGCACCAGCGGCCCGACCACGGAGCCTCCGTTCTCGGCGCGGACGTGCAGCTCTTCCCGAAGTGACTCCAGCGACACCTCCAGGTCCTCGATGACCGGATCCGATTCGTCCTGGGTGTCGAACGTATTCTCGTGCGAATTCTTGATCGTGTGCTTGGTGCGGTAGTAGATCTCCCTGAGCGAGGTCGTGAGGTCAGCGCGCTGGAGCTCGCAGAGGGCGTCGGCCACGAGGACCGTCTGCATGAACTTCTTGGCCATCCCGACGTTGAAGAACGAGCGGGCCTGTTTCTTCTTGCCCATCTCGATCATGCCCTTCTGCTCATTGAACGTGACATTCGAGAGGGCGCGGATGGGGATGAACAGGGTGGGATCCTGACGCCGTTGGGCGGCCGTGATCACGACGTCGCCCACGCCGACCAGCTTTTTCTCGACCCCTCGACGACGCTCGGGGTTGAGCCTGAGCCGGGTCGAAGGCTCGACGGCGCTGCTAGTGTTGCGCTGTGTTCGCGCCATGGTTTGTCCTCGCCTATCTGCGCCGTGCGCGCTTCTTGGGTTTTCGGGCCGCCTTGGCCGCTATTGCCTTGTGCTGCGACTTCGCCTTCGCCGTCGTCTTACTCTTCAGCCGCGTCGGCTTCGTGGCCTTCTCGTCTTCGCTGAGGGTTCCTGTCAGAGATTCGGCCTCCTCCGAGACCTCCCCGATCGAAACCGGCACCTCCCCTTCAATGCCCTCCGGAGTCACGATGATCGAGTGCGGGAGCCCCTCCGGGCCACCGCCCTTCTTGCCCAGAACCTCATCCGTCTTCTCGCCCCCGGTCCGCTTCAAGGCGATCTTGTGAAGCTGCTCCTTGAGTTTCGCGGTGGGCAGTTTGCCGCCCTTGAGACGGTTGCAGGCCTCGACGACTTCCTCGATGTAGAGCTCGAAGATGTTGCGCCGGCGGTACTCGCTCTGGGCCCGCTCACGTCGCTTGACGAAGGCCCCCAACCGGCGGCCGCATTCGCGCAGGGCGAGCGTGATCTCTTTGCGGATCTCGTCGTAGTCGGCGATCGCTTCCTTGGACTCGCTGGTAAAGGGCACCCACACGGACGCCATGTGGACGAATATGACCATGGGGCCGGCCGGCAGCGCGCCTCTGGATTGGGACACGCCGTAGGTGCGCCAGGTGGTGTCCAGCACCGACTTGAAGATGGCGCAGGCGGACTGCTGGTAGAGCAGCGGCACGCGGTTCGCGTACCGGATGACGCGAGCGAGCTCGTTGTCGTCTTGTTGCTGCTCGCCTTCGGCGAGCGGAATCTGCTTCTTCTCCTGGCTCTCCGCCGCCTGCTCCGGCCCCCGGCCGTAGGCCAATCCCGCCTCGATCACGAAGGGGTTGCCGCGGTAGACCGCGGGCGGACGGCTCACCGCGGTATAGAAATCGCCCTTGATCTGCTGATAGAGGCCGGAGAGGATCGCCTTTTCGCCGATCGGCGAGAGGCAGTTGGTTGGAGGCGCCATGATCTTGGTGGATTGGATGGCCTTATAGAGGGCCTCGGCGTCCTGCCCGCGGATGTCCCTGGGCCGTGCGCGGGGTGAGAGCTTCGCAGCCTGGCAGATCTCCTCCGCGAGCCGGGGCGACACCCGGCTGAAGTCGCTGGCCAGGAACCCCGAGAGCCAGTGACTGTTGGTGTCCTGCAGCATCTTGAGCAGCATTCCGAGCTCGATGCCGTACGGGTGCGGCTTGATCTCGCGTGGCGACGGAGGGAGCTCATGGTATGTCCGAGCATACTCCTTGGTCTCGCCTTCCGGGGTGAGGTAGGTGAGCTTGACGTGCGGGTTCGCGATGATGGTCTGCTCGACATACTCGTCTACGGAGGCGCGTCCCTTCTGGTAGCGGCCCTCAACCTCCAGGGTGACCTGGGTCCCCCGATGGCTCTCCCAGTCGATCTGCTTCTTCTCCAGAATCAACGGCTCGTTCTTCTTGGTATCGATCTGGACCTCAAAGTAGTGGGCGGGCGTCTTCGCGCTGGTGCGAGAAATGATCTGGACGGGCTTGCCGGTCGTGAGCTGGCCGTACATCCCGGCGGCTGAGATGCCGATCCCCTGCTGTCCCCGACTCATGCGCAGCCGATGGAACTTCGACCCGTAGAGGAGCTTCGCGAAGATCCGGGGAATCTGTTGGCGGACGATGCCGGGACCGTAGTCGGTCACGGTAATCCGGAAACGGCTGGCCTGGCTGGGCGGGGGCGGAGGCCCCCCGTTGCCGACGGCCTCCAGCTTGACGACGACTTCCGGAAGGATGCCGGCCTCTTCACAGGCGTCCAGCGCGTTATCCACGGCCTCCTTCACGCAAGTCAGCAGCGCCTTCCTCGGGTTGTCGAAACCCAAGAGATGCCGGTTCTTGGTGAAGAACTCGGAAACGGAGATCTCGCGCTGGCGGGCCCCCATCTCGACCGCCGAGACGGCCGGCTCAGGTTGGGGTGTGCTAGGTTGGGGGGCAACAGTCTTGGGCGGATGGGGCTGGGGCTTACGCTTTGGTTTTGGCTCCGGCTTTGGCTTGCGCCTGCGTTTCGACATCATTCCTGTAGATGCGTGATACAGGGTCCGATCAATGGAGTCAAGTGTTTCCTTTGGATAAAGATGCAAGGGAGTGGCTGACGTTGTCGAGCAAGCCAAGGGTGGGGATGGACTGGCCCCAGTTTGACAGACCCCTCTCGAGGGGACTACAACCCTTGTGGTGTCGGCCGGGAAGACGGCACCGGCAAAGCCGGCTGCCGATTGGGCAGAACAAAGGAGCACAACCAATGAGCAGGGAGAAATCAGGATCGGCGGTCAAGGGGTTTGTGATACTCGCGGTTCTGGCTGCGGCCGGGTATGGCGTGTGGGAGTACTGGGGAAAGACAGCGCTTCCCAAAGCAACTCAGGAACTGAAGCGTCAGACGCGCGAGGCTGTTGACACCACCACGGAGTACGCAACCTCGCAGAAGCAGGCGCTTGATAAGGCCCTCCAAGCCGAAGTCGATGCCCTGGACGCCCGCATCAAGAGCCTCCGGGCCCAGGCCGCAAACGCATCCGCCGAGGCGCGGGCCGACCTGGACATGCAGATCAACCACCTGGAGGCTCAGAGGCAGGAAGCGCTGAAAAAGGTCAAGAGAGCGTCGGCGGAGCTGACGAAGTGAGCGTTAACGCCGGGGAATAGCTGTGACGTTCTCTTGCCTGTGAGGCCCCTCGATGGCGACCTCCTACCGTCATGATCCCACGCTGGCCCGGACCCTCATCCTGGATGAGTTGTTCGACCTGTCGCTCTACAAGGCCCTGCGGGAAATCACGGGGGGCGATTCGCAGAAGACCTTGGATGATTTGATCCGCGTCGAGGCCGACCACCTGGCGTTCTGGCAAAAGTTCTTCGACACCAGGCTCAGCGAGCTGGATCTCCCGCGCCGCCTGAAGCTCCGGTTCATCACCCTCACCTGCCGCCTGTTCGGGTCCATCGCCATCCACCTGGTGCTCGAGGCGATCGAGGTGTACGGGGTCCGGAAGTACCTCTCGCTGTGGGAGATCTACAAGGGCGGGCCGTTGGGGGAGGCGCTCAGGGGCATCCTGACCGACGAGTTCGAGCATGAAGATACGCTGGTCACCCAACTGACCGAGCGGAAGATCAATCCGGAAAAGATCCGGAACATCTTTCTGGGCTTGAACGACGGCCTGGTCGAAATTCTCGGAGCGGTCAGCGGATTCTTCGGGGCGTTTGGCGACGCCGTGATGGTCTTGATTGCAGCGTCCACCACCGCCGTGGCCGGCTCGCTGTCCATGGCAGCCGGGGCCTTCGCAGCCCTCAGCTCCGAGCAGGAAGTGAAGAAAACGGAGGGAGATAAGCAGCGATTCTTGGGCGCGAACCACTCTTCAGCGCGGATGGAGGAGCAGCCGGTCAGCTCGGCGCTGGTCGTGGGCGTGAGTTACTTCGCCGGCGCCATGGTGCCAGTCTTGCCGGTCCTGTTCGGCGCTCAGAATGCGTGGGCGTCGGCGATCGCCGCCGGCAGCTTGAGCATCGCCGTGTCGACGGTGCTGGCCTTTCTCTCCGGCATGAATATCAGGCGCCGAATCCTGCTCAATCTGGCGATCATCGCCGCGGCTGTGGGCATCACTTACGCGATCGGCATGGTCGCCCGGCAGATGTGGGGAGTGTCCGTATAAACCGTATCTCGTCGTACGTATCTCGTATCTCGTTTCGGACGAGATACACTTCACGAGGTGCGCTTCACGAATAACGTTGGGGGTTACCGCCCGAGCGCGAGTTTGACCGCGTCGCCGATCTCGGCGGGATTTTTCACGACGCGAACACCGGCGGCTTCCAGGACGGCCATCTTCTCGGCCGCGGTGCCCTTCCCACCGGTGATGATCGCCCCGGCATGGCCCATGCGACGGCCAGGCGGCGCCGTGATCCCCGCGATAAAGCTGATCACCGGCTTGCGGATGTTCTGCTTGATGAAGGCCGCGGCGCGGTCCTCGGCATCGCCGCCGATTTCGCCGATCATGACAATCGCCTTGGTCTCCGGATCCTTCTCGAACATCGGCAGGAGGTCCACGAAGCTCGTGCCGTTTACCGGGTCCCCCCCGATTCCCACACACGTCGTTTCCCCGAGCCCTAAGTTCGTCAACTGATTGACCGCCTCGTAGGTGAGCGTGCCGCTGCGGGAGATGACGCCGACGACGCCTCGCTGGTGGATGAAGCCGGGCATGATGCCGATCTTGCATTCATCCGCCGTGATGATGCCCGGACAGTTGGGCCCGATCAGCCGGACATCCCGGTTGCGCAGGGCCCGCTTCACCTGGACCATATCGTTGACCGGGATGCCTTCGGTAATGCAGATGATCAGCCGGATGCCGGCATCGGCAGCCTCCAGGATCGCATCGGCGGCGAAGGGCGGCGGCACGAAGATCAACGAAGTGTCGCACTGCGTCTTCTTCACTGCCTCGCGCACCGTGTTGAACACCGGGATCCCCTCGACCTCCTGGCCTGCTTTGCCCGGCGTCACCCCGGCCACGACCTGCGTGCCATAGGCCTTGCATTGGGTCGCGTGGAAGGAGCCCTCCTTCCCCGTAATCCCCTGCACCACCACCCTCGTCGACTTATTGACCAGAATGCTCATATCTATTCGTTCCTATTCTCTGATCGTTCGCTCTGAGAATCTTCCCCTCACCCCCCCCCTCTCCCCGGTGACGGGGCGAGGGTTTTATGTAGGGACGGGAGGGCCGGGCCTGCCTCGCGAATCACGATTCACCCGTTGCAACTGGGAGCAACGGGTACCCGGGCACCGCGACTCCTATCCTCCCCCCTCAGCGACGGTAGGAAGAGCCACGAGGACCGTCGGAGTGCCGGCGTCAGCGACATTACGCCCGCGCCACGCTGATGTGCGTGGCGGAAGAATATGCGAGGCCCGACTGTCGTTGCCTGTGGAAACAGGCAAGCGACAGATCGGAGAACCCCCGCTTCTGAGTGGGGGATGGGGGGAGCCGCAGCCGTTCTTCCGTTAGCTACAGCAGCTAGGCGCGGGCGTGCCGGAGCACGAGCCGGCTCCCGACGGTCACGCCGGCGTCCCTATCTTCTTCCGCTTTCTCCCCGTCATCGCCACAATCTTCTGCGCCGCCTCCCACAAATCCGTCGCCACATCCACCTTGAGCCCCGACTCCAGCAGCAGCTTCCGCCCCTCTTCCGCATTCGTCCCTTGCAGCCGCACCACCACCGGGAGCTTCAGCCCCACTTCCTTGACAGCCTCCATCACCCCGTGGGCGATGCGCTCGCAGCGCACGATGCCTCCGAAGATGTTGATGAAGATCCCTTTGACGTTCCGGTCCTTGAGCAGAATCCGGAACCCCGCCGCCACGGTTTCCTTCGTCGCGCCGCCGCCCACATCGAGGAAATTCGCCGGCCAGCTTCCGGCCAGCTTGATTACGTCCATCGTCGCCATGGCCAGCCCCGCCCCGTTCACCATGCAGCCGATGTTGCCATCCAGCTTGACGTAGTTCAGGTTGTGCTTGCTGGCCTCGATCTCCAGGGGCTCTTCTTCATTCAGATCGCGGAATGTCTGGACGTCCGGATGTTTGAACAGCCCGTTGTCGTCGAAGGACACCTTCCCGTCGAGGGCGATCAGTCTCTTATCCTGCGTGATCACCAGCGGGTTGATCTCCACGAGCGAGGCGTTCTTCTCCATGAACAGGCGGTAGAGATTCCCCAGCATTGTCACGAACGGATTCAGGAGGGTCGGCTCCAATGTGGGCAGACCGAGAGCAAACGCCAGATTCCGGCCGTTGTACCCCTGGAACCCGACGGCCGGATCGATCGCTTCCTTGAGCACCTTCTCGGGGGTGTGCGCGGCCACCTCCTCGATCTCCATTCCTCCTTCCGTGCTGGCGATGAAGACCGGCCACCCGGAATCGCGGTCCACGAGCAAGCTCAGGTACAGCTCTTTGGCGATCCCGGCCCCTTCCTCGATCAAGACCCGGCGCACCTTCCGTCCCTTGGGGCCGGTCTGGTGCGTCACCAGGGTCTTGCCGACGAGCTCCTTCACGAGCCCCGGCACCTCGGCCCCGTTCTTGGTGATCTTGACCCCGCCCGCCTTGCCGCGTCCCCCCGCATGGATCTGGGCCTTGACTACATACACCGGGCTGTTCAGCGACGCGACCCACTTCTCCGCCGCTCGCGGGTTCTTGATCTCTTTCCCCTTCGGCACGGGAACGCCGAACTGAGCAAACAACTGCTTCGCCTGGAATTCGTGGATGTTCATCTGGTTCCCTTCGGTCGCTGGCAAGAGGCGCGAGGCTAGTGGCTAGGGGGCTGCCCTCTTAATTGCCATTTCAGCCTCTCGCCCCTTGCCTCTAGCCCCTTGCCCGTGCCTATTCTTTTTTGGCGTAGGCGGGAAAGAGCATCGGCGAGGTGACGTCGGAGGACACGCCGCGCGCTCGAGCTTCGCCCCTGAACCGCGCGAGGTGCCCGAGGCTGAGCTCTCCCTGTGGGATGGTCTTGGCGCGGGCCGCCGCTGCGGTCCCCGCCCGCTTCCCGTAGACCATGAGGTCCAGCAGCGAGTTGCCCATCAGCCGGTTTCGGCCATGGAGCCCCCCGGAGGCCTCTCCCGCCACGAAGAGATTCCGGACCAGCGACTCCCCGTGGACGTCGATCTGCACGCCGCCGTTCTGATAATGAAGTGTCGGATAGATGAGGACGGGATCCTTGGCGATGTCGATACCGTACCGTTTGTACTGGCGGACCATCGCCGGGAAATGCTTCTCCACCGTGCCGGGTCCCTGCTCCACCTCCAGCAGCGGTGTGTCCAGCCAGACCCCGATCCGACCGGACATGGTCCGGATGCCGCGCCCTTCCTCGCATTCGCGGATGATCGAAGAGGACACCACATCCCGCGTATCCAGCTCGTTGACGAACCGCTCGCCCTTGGCATTCACGAGATGCCCGCCTTCGGATCGGATGCCTTCGGTCACGAGGGCGCCGATCAACTGCTCCGGATACGCCGCTCCGGAGGGATGATATTGAAAGGTATCCACCTGCAAGAGCTTGGCCCCCATCCGATAGGCCAGTGCGAGGCCGTCGCCCGTCGCGCCGTAGTGGTTGCTGGTCGGAAACCCCTGAATATGGAGCCGGCCAATGCCTCCCGTGGCGAGAATGACCATCTTGGCAGCCACGACGACGAACCGTTGGTTGTCCAGGTCCCGCAGCACGATTCCCGTGCAGGCGCCATCCCTGCCGCTCAATAATTCAACCCCCGCACAGAACTCCCTGAGCTGGATCTTTTGATTCAGCACCTCATCCTTCAGCACCCGCATGATTTCGAGACCCGTGTAGTCGGAGCAGGTCAGGAGCCGGGGCTTCGAGCTCCCGCCTCCCTTCTTCACGTGCAGGTTGCCGTCCGAGTCCCGGTCGAACAGGACGCCCAGCCCCAGCAGCCACTTCGCGACCGACGGCCCCTCTTCCACCATCACCTTCAAGAGCTGGTGGTCGTTCTTCATGTGGCCGCCCTTCAGCGTATCGAGAAAGTGCTGGATCGGCGAATCCTCCTTGGTGATCGCGACCTGGATACCGCCCTGCGCCATCACCGTGTTGGAATCGCCCAGGCGTAGCTTGGTGGCCAGCAGGACTTTTGCCCCCTGCGCGTGCGCACGCAGCGCGGCCGCACAGCCGGCGCCGCCGCCGCCGAGCACCAGCACGTCCACGGTATGCGCCGGGGTCAGGTCCAGGTCGGCCGGGACCGGACTGTCCCCCTCCAGTAAGGCAGCCAGCTCTCGCACCGTCAGCTCGCCGGCGTTCGGCCCGAATTTGATCGGACGGTAGGCGTTTTCGCGATGGTCGGGGTGATATTTCTTGATCAGCGTATCGCGCTCAGCGGGAGAGTACTTCGGGAGCGTCTGCTTGCGTCGCTCCTCGCGGGTTTTATGCACGATCTCTTGGAGAGCGTGGATGTCCATGACTTACGTCAGGCAATGGGCAAGGGGCGCGGGGCAAGCGGTAATTGTCGGTATCCCGGCTAGTCGCCTCTAGCCTCTAGCCAGCGTTATTTTAAATTCGCGCAGGCGGTCTCCAGCTCCTTGTCGTTCATCTTCAGAACCCGATCCCACTCGGAGTCAAACCGTCCATCCTCGATCTCCTTGATCCGATGAAAGAGCCGTTCCGGCTTCTCCGTGAAATGGACCCCCTGGGCGCGGCTGGCATAGAGGGCCACCAGGTTCGGAGCAATGTCCGCGATACAGACCGGCGCGCACAGACCGCACATGACGCAGTCCATGAACATCTCCGAGACCGCTTTGAAATCGCCGAACACCGCGCGCCAGACGCCCTCCCGCACGTCAATGCCCTGCGGGCAGGCTTCGGTGCAGGCGTTGCAGTTCCGGCAGAGTGGCGCCTCCGGGTACAGGTTGAACAGATCCTGCTTGGGATCCTTGAGCTCGGACATCTGATAGACGGCCTTCCGGGCCGGAAACGGCGGCACCATGGAAAACGACATGCCTTCCTCGACCGCGGTGGAACAGGCGAGGCAGGTCTTAACCTTCGGATCGTCCTTGGTCCGGTAGTACGTCGCGCAGGCGCCGCAAAAGCCGCCCAGACACCCCGCGCCACGGATCACTTCCTGGCCGGTGTACCACAAGGCCTTGATCACGGTGATCCCTTCCGGCACCAGGTAGGACTTGCCGGCGATCTCCACCGTGACCATCCGAGGCCGCAGGACCTCCTCCTGGTCAATGACGTTCTCTTTGTCGATTTCGGCCATGGCTCCTAGCATACCGCTTTCAGCCGTCAGCTTTCAGGCCCCCCTCCCTCGCCCTCCCCCTCGACGGGGGAGGGATGGGTGGGGGTGAATCTGACCGCTGATGGCCTTCCCGGCGATTATGCAATCGCATCCACGATCGCATTCAGGGTCGGGCTGGGACGCATCGCCTTGGACGCCTTTGCATCGTCGGGACGGTAGTACCCGCTGAGATCGACCGGCTTGCCCTGGGCAGCGATCAACTCTCCGGCGATCTTCGCCTCGTTATCCGCCATCTGCTTAGCAACCTTGGCGAACTTGGCCGCGAGGTTCTTGTCTTCAGTCTGATCGGCCAGGGCCTGGGCCCAGTACAGGGCGAGATAAAAATGGCTCCCGCGGTTGTCGATCTCGCCCACCTTGCGTGCCGGCGACTTGTTGCTCTCCAGGAACTTGGCGTTGGCGCGATCCAGCGTGTCCGCCAGGATCTTCGCGACGCGATTGTCGGACACCTTGGCCAGGTGTTCCAGCGCGGCAGCCAGCGCGAGGAACTCCCCCAGCGAATCCCAGCGGAGGTAGCCCTCATCCTGGAACTGCTGCACATGCTTGGGCGCCGAGCCACCAGCCCCGGTCTCGAAGAGGCCGCCGCCGTTCAGTAAGGGGACGATCGAGAGCATCTTCGCGCTGGTCCCGATTTCGAGAATCGGGAAGAGGTCGGTGAGGTAGTCCCGCAACACGTTCCCAGTGACAGAGATCGTATCTTTCCCTTCTTTCATCCGCTCCAGCGAGAACCGCATCGCCTCCGCCGGCGACATGATGCGGATATCGAGCCCCTTCGTGTCGTGCTTCGGCAGGTACTGGCTGACCTTCTTGATCACCTCCGCATCGTGCGCCCGGGTCTTGTCCAGCCAGAAGACCGCGGGCGCCCCCGTCGCCTTGGCGCGCTCGATTGCCAGCTTCACCCAGTCCTGGATCGGAGCATCCTTGACCTGGCACATGCGCCAGATGTCGCCCTCCTCCACCTTGTGCTCGAGCAGCGTCTTGCCGGTGGAGTCCACCACGCGAATTGTGCCGTTGCCCGGGGCCTTGAAAGTCTTATCGTGCGAGCCGTATTCCTCCGCCGCCTGCGCCATGAGGCCGACGTTGGGCACGCTGCCCATCGTGCGCGGGTCGAAGGCGCCGTGCTTTTTGCAGAACTCGACCATCTCCTGGTAGATCGGGGCGTAGCTGGCATCCGGAATGACGCACTTTGTATCAGCCAGCTTCCCGTCCGGGCCCCACATCTTGCCGGAGTCGCGGATCACCGGCGGCATGGAGGCGTCGATGATTACGTCGCTGGGCACGTGCAGGTTGGTGATCCCCTTGTCGGAGTTCACCATCGCCATCGGCGGCCGCTTCTGATAGACGGCCTGGATGTCGGCTTCGATAGCCTTGCGCTGGTCGTCCGGCAGGGACTTGATTTTCGCGTAGACGTCGCCCAGGCCGTTGTCCGGGTCCACACCCAGCTTCTGGAATGTGTCCTTGTGCTTCTCGAAGACATCCTTGTAGTAAACCCGCACCGCGTGGCCGAAGATCTTGGGGTCCGAGACCTTCATCATGGTGGCCTTCATGTGGAGCGAGAACAGGACTCCCTGCTTCTTGGCTTCCTCGATCTGCTCCTCGAGGAACTGCCGCAGGACGCGAGCGCTCATGAAGGTGGCGTCGATGACCTCGCCGGCCTGGAGCGCGATCTTGGGTTTCAGCACCGTCGTCTTGCCATCCTGGCCGACGAACTCGATACGCGCCTCGGTGGCGGCGGGCACCGTCACGGATTTCTCGTTCGACCGGAAATCCCCGCCCTTCATATAGGCCACGTGGGTCTTGGAATCTGGAGACCAGGCGCCCATCTTGTGCGGGTGCTTCTTGGCGTAGTTCTTCACGGAGAGCGGTGCGCGGCGGTCGGAGTTCCCCTCGCGCAGCACCGGGTTGACGGCGCTACCCTTCACCTTGTCGTAGCGCGCCTTGATGTCTCGCTCCTTGTCGTCCTTCGGATCCTCGGGATAGTCGGGAACCTTGTAGCCCTGGCTCTGCAGTTCCTTGACGGCCGCCTTCAACTGAGGCACCGACGCACTGATGTTCGGCAGCTTGATGATGTTGGCCTCCGGCGTCTTGGCCAGCTCGCCCAGCTCAGACAGGGCATCCGGCTGCTTCTGCTGCGGCGTCAGGTACTCGGGGAACACGGCGAGAATTCGCCCGGCGAGTGAAATGTCTCGCAGTTCGACAGCCACACCGGCTGCCTTTGTAAATGCGTTGATGATCGGCAGAAACGAATAGGTCGCCAGCATGGGCGCTTCGTCCGTCTTCGTGTAAATGATCTTCGATGCTCTGGTCGCCATGGTCAGTCCCCTTTCACCATCGTGTCAGTTGAGTGCGTTCAGCGCCGAACCAGCCTTGAACCACGCAATCTGCTGTTGCGTCATGCTGTGATTCGCCTGGATGGTGAGCGATTGGCCATCCGCCTTGTGTATGGTCACCTGCACCGGTTTGCCGGGCGCCAAGTTATTTAGCCCCGTCACGCTGATGCGGTCATTCTGCTCAATCTTCTCGTAATCCTTCGGGTCAGCGAAGGTCAACGCCAAGATCCCTTGTTTCTTCAGGTTCGTTTCATGAATGCGGGCGAAGCTGCGGGTGAGCACGACACTGGCGCCGAGATAGCGCGGCGACATGGCCGCATGCTCGCGGCTGCTGCCTTCGCCGTAGTTCTCGTCGCCCACCACCGCCGAGCCGATCCCCTTCGCCTTGTACCGCCTGGCGATCTGAGCAATGGTCAACCCTGACTCGCCGGTGAGGACATCCGTGCCCTTGCCGGGCTCTTTCGAGAAGGCATTGGTGGCGCCCAGGAACGCATTGTCGCTGATCTTGTCCAGGTGGCCGCGATATTTCAGCCACGGGCCGGCTGGCGAGATGTGGTCCGTGGTGGTCTTCCCCTTGGTCTTGATCAAGAGGGGAAGCTTGCTGAAGTCCTTGCCATCCCAGCGCGGGAAGGGTTGAAGCAACTGGAGCCGCTCACTGTTCGGGGGAATCTCGACGGCCACGGCATCGCCGTTCTGGGCGGGCTCGACGTAGCCTTCCTCGCCCTTCGCAAAACCTTTGGCCGGCAACTCTTCGCCCTTGGGCGGCTCGAATTTCAGCTCCGTGCCGTCCGCCGCCTTGAGCTTGCCCTTCACCGGGTCGAAGCCCAAATCGCCGGCGAAGGCGAGCGCCGTCACGACCTCGGGGCTGCTCAGGAACGAGAGGGTCTCGGCGCTTCCGTCGTTCCGCCCCGGGAAGTTCCGGTTGTAGGAGCTCACGATCGAGTTGGTTTCCCCCTGCTTGACATCACTCCGCTTCCACTGCCCGATACAGGGTCCGCAGGCGTTGGCCAGCACCGTGCCGCCCATCTGCTCGAAGGTGTCCATGAAGCCGTCCCGCTTCATCGTGTGGAAGATGCGCTCCGAGCCAGGCGTGACGAGAAACGGCGTCTTGGCCTTAAGGCCGGCCTTCAGCCCCTGCCGCGCAATGTGCGCCGCCCGGCTGATGTCCTCGTACGAGGAGTTCGTGCAGCTCCCGATCAGCGCCGCCTTGAGCTGGAGCGGGTACCCCTTCTCCTTGGCTTCGGCCGCCAGCTTGGAGACCGGCCGGGCCAGGTCCGGCGTGTGTGGCCCGACAACGTGCGGCTCCAGCGTAGAGAGATCGATCTCGACGATTTGATCGAAATACTTTTCCGGGGACTGCAGCACCTCCGGATCGGCCGTCAACCGGTCGCGGTTCGCCTCGGCCAGCTTGGCGATGTCCGCCCGGTCCGTGATCGTCAGGTAGGCCGCCATCTTCTGGTCGTACGGGAACACCGAGGTCGTTGCGCCAAGCTCAGCGCCCATATTGGTGATCGTGCCTTTACCGGTGGCGCTGATGGTTTCGGCGCCAGGCCCGAAGTACTCGACGATCTTGTTGGTGCCCCCCTTGACCGTCAGCAGCCCGCAGAGGTACAGGATCACGTCCTTGGGAGAGGTCCAGCCGCTCAGCTTCCCGGTCAGCTTCACCCCGATCAGCTTCGGGTGCAGCACTTCCCAGGCCAGCCCGGCCATCACCTCGCCGGCATCGGCTCCGCCCACGCCGATCGCCAGCATGCCCAATCCACCCCCGTTCGGCGTGTGTGAATCGGTCCCGATGATCAGCGCGCCGGGGAACGCGTAGTTCTCCAACACGACCTGATGGATGATCCCGGCTCCGGGTTTCCAGAACCCGATCCCGTATTTCTTGGCCGAGGAGGCGAGGAAGTTGTAGACCTCCCGGTTCTCGTCGATGGCGCGCAGCAGGTCCTTCTCAGCGCCGGTCTGGGCTCTGATGAGATGGTCGCAGTGAATCGTGCTGGGGACTGCCACCCGCTTCTTCCCGGCCTGCATGAACTGCAGCATGGCCATCTGGGCGGTCGCGTCCTGCATCGTGACCCGGTCGGGGCGCAGCGCCAGCATCGCTTTGCCGCGCTCCCAGACCTGGGTGTCAAAGTTGTCGGCGTGCGCCACCAGGATCTTCTCGGTCAGCGTCAGCGCGCGCCCGAACTTCTTCCGCGCCTTGGCCAGCACCTCCGGCATTCGTCCGTATATTGTTTTGGCAATTTCTAGCGACATGGTCTCTTCTCCAGTTTCAACCCATTGCCCCTCGCCTATTGCCTCTCGCCTACTTTAGAGGTGGCACCTCGCGCCGCTTCGGGGCCGCGTAATTGACCAGGTAGTCGAACAGGCGGATGAGCCGGCTCTCCTGACGACGCTGGTCCACCCAATGGCCGATCAGGCCGATTGTCCGGGAGAGGATGAAGAATCCGTTGAGGCTGTCCACCGGGAACCCGAGGTCCACCAGCACCGCCGCCATCGTGCCATCCACGTTCAGAATCAGATTGTCTTTTTTCGCCGAGGTTACCTTTTCAACCGCCAGCGCGAAGTCGAGATGCGGCGTCGGAATGCCCGTCCCCTTCACATAGCCTACCAACTCTTTCACCCGCTTGTCAGGGTTGCGCACGCTCTTCACGCGGTGGCCGATTCCGGGTACTGGGCCGATCTCTTTCTTCATGTACGAGAGGAAGTCGTCCACCGTCAGCTTGTTCTCCACCGCGTACTTGAAGTACCGTCCGGCGTCCGTCACTGCGCCTCCGAAGCGGGGCCCGATCATGATCAGGCCGGCGGCCACCGCCTGCGACATCCCGATCCCGGCGCAGGCCGCAATGATCGTGGCCAGCGCGCCGCTCACGCAGGGACCGTGGTCGGCAGACAGCATCATGATCCGCTTGATGATCTCCGCCTCCTGCTTCGAGATGAGCCGTTTGTCCCACAACAGGCCGATGACGTGCGGAATCTCATAGCCCTTGTTGATCAGTTCGGAGGCCGGATACCCATCGTAGAGGGGTTCGTCGCCGCGGTCGTCGCTGATCGTGGTCTTCACAAGCGGCGCGACCAACAGTTCCCCGGCCTTCATCCCTTCTTCGACGGTCTTGGGCAGCTTCGGCAGGTCGGCCGCGCTCAGCTCCGGGATCGGCCGCACCTGGCCACTCTTGAGCAGCTCCGCATAGGCCGACTTGATAGAGGGCCCGAGGGCCCCGAACGTTTCCGGCACGAATGCGCCCGCCTTCTTGAGCGCGTCGGATTTCGACCGCGCCGAGCCCTCCCCCTTCAAGCCCTCCTTGGCGCCCGCGTGGCCGAACTTCATGCCTTTGGGGAGACTCTCTTGGCAAAAGCCAGAGACCACGGCCAGGAGCTTGATCCGACGAGGCTTGGCCCCGTACCATTCAGCCGCCCGTTCTTCTAGATCACCGCCCATCTCGCCGACGATCACCACCGCTTTGGTCTGGGGGTCCTGCTCGAATCGCTCGAGATAGCTGACGTAGTCGGTTCCCGGGTAGGCATCGCCGCCGATGCCGATCGCCGTCGTGATGCCGTCGGCAAACTGCGAGCAGATCCAGATGATTTCGTTTGACAGGCCGCCGGACTTCGTGATCACTCCGAAGGAGCCTTCCCGGTACAGCTTGCACGACACCAGATTGTCGAAGGCGCCGCCGATCACGCCCAGCCGGCATTCGCCGGCTGAGATCACCCCGATGGAGGAGGGTCCGTTGAAGATCTTGCCGAGCTTGATCGCGTGCCGCGCCAGGAGCTTGGCGTCCCGCTCCGGCACGCCTTCGGTGATCATCGAGACCATCTGAATCCTGGGATCGTTCAGCGCTTCCATCCCGGCCGCGCAGGCCCGGTCGGCGCCGATGTAGACGAGGCTGGTGTTGATCTGGGGGTGATGGGCGGTGGCGTCCGCCACGCTCTTGTAGACCGGGACGGTGACGAGGCCGCTGCCGTAGGTGACCTCATTCGTCTTCCCGGCGTCCGGCGGGTAGACGAACGCCTCCACGTTCAGCGGACGCTTGATCATGTAACAGAACTCGGCCATGCGCCGTGCCGCGTTCAGACCCGCCGCGCCGCCCTGGATCACCACCTTGGTGTCCTTGTTGGCCAGGATGCTCATCGGAATCTCCCCTTCTCAGAGGCCGTGACGGGTGACCGGTGGGAGGGCTTCCGGGCGACTCGTCACGCGTGACGCGTCACGCGTCACTTCTTATCCAGCGCCATGTCCACGATATCGGTGAGAGGGGTGTGGCGGTCGTACACGTGGATATCAAATCCCTCTTCCTTGAGTGCCCGCATGGCATCGAGGCCTTCTTTCTCACGCGGGCCACCGCGGCGCACCCAGATCTTCACGCCGCTCAGCTTGCCCTCCGACTTGGCCTTGCGGAACCCGGCGATGATGCCGCCGAAGGTCTTCTTGACGTCCGTGAAGTTCGCGATCGCGCCGCCCACGATGATGTTCTTGATGCCGGGCAGGGAACAGACCTTGTCCGTGAGCACTTCCACGGCCCAATCGGGCGGATCCCCCGAGTATTCCGCGTAGTTGGCCAGCTTACCGCCTCGGGCCACCACGGCGTCCGAGTAATACACGCTCGCCCCACCGCCCGCGGGCAGCATGGCCGTGTTCCCGCCCGGGATCTCGATGAACTTCACCGAGCCCTTGATCTTGGCGTCCACGGCCATCACTTCCAGCTCCTGTTTGGTATAGGCGCGCCCGAACTCCGCCGCGAAGGAAAAATTCCAGTCCGGATGCCGGAACCGTGAGTCGGCGTCCAGGAGCGTGACCGCATCGAGCGCCACCAGCTCCCCGCCACCCTCCCGCGCCACCACCGGGTTGACCTCCAGGTACTGCGCGTCCTCTTTATCGAAGCAGGCGAACAACTTGCCGGCGAACTCCGCCACCTTCTTGGCCAGTTCGCCCGAGAACCCCGCCTGCTTGGCCAGCGCGTCCAGTGCGTCGCTTGAGGGACTGTTCCCCACTTCGACGCTGAGCTTCTTGACCCGATCCCAGTTCGATTCTACTTCAATCCCCCCGCAGTTGGCCGCCAGAACCTCGGCGCCCTCCCGGGTCGATTTCACCGCGACATAGTACTCTTCCTTGTGCGGCACCATTTCCGAGACGATGAGCTGCGTGACCGTGATGCTGCCGACTTGCCGGCCCAGCATCTCGGCCACGGCGGCCTTGGCACCCGCTCGATCCAGCCCCACCTTCACCAGCCCCAGCTTGAACCGGGACCCCAGCGCCTCATGGGCCTTGGCGACCAACTTCCCTTTTTGGATCCAATCGTTTGCCTGCGCGAGCTGCTCGAACTGCTCGACCGAGGTGACGACCACGAAGTTGGGCACCGCGATGCCCCACTTCTTCATCAACCCCATCCCGGGACCTTCAAGCACCTTGGCCATAGACTTCCCTCCGTCCCCTCCCAGCCTTTAGGATGGGAAGGGCGGCAGTTTAGCCGATTTACACGAAACTCTCAACACGCCAAAAGGCCCACTACGGACAGAAAAAAGACCTATCCAGACCGAAGCAGGCTTGGGCTCTAACTCTTTGAAAGTATGCGATAGTATAGTCCGACCCGTCCCCCGTGTTCCACTAGGATATTCCAGCGTTCTGGGGGATGCGGTTTAGGGACGGATTGGTCTCACCGGGAGGACAGGAGAAAGGGACTCGCCGTCACGTCACCTGTTCCCAGATGGCCTGGAGCCCTGATGGGAACAGCTCACGACACTGGGCCGTGGTGAGCCCGCCGATATATTGGAAGTGCGGGACGTCCTTGAAGGATTTCCAGTCGCCCCCCCATTCGAGCCCGACCGATTTCCCGAGCTGAGCCGCCCGCTGCCAGAACGGGTGTTCGGTATCCCAGTCGGCCTTGCCCACCGCATCGAGGACCACGATGTCGAACGCGAGGCCGAAATTGTGATAACTGTACCCCCCCTTTGCCTTCGTCACGATTTTCCCCAGAGGGGGCACGGTACGGCCCTTGGCGTAGAGGGCATCCTGTTCCTCCCAGGTCCGGAGCCCCTGGGTCACCAGGATGGCGATTCCCTCATGGGCACAGAGCTCGATCATGCAGCGTCCGCGAATCGCCAGGATCGGGTGGAGTTGGCTGAGCCGCTGCTCGTTCAGCCGGGCGGTGGGGTTCGCGACGGGCGGGCCGCTCGCTTGACCAGGGCCGCTGGAAGTGGTTGTCACATCCGCTGCGACCAGGGCTGCATCCGGGATGAGGATCTCCTGCCCGACGGTCAGCTTGTCCGGGTCGGGAAATTGATTCGCGGCCACGATCAGGGGAAAAAGGCTCGCATCATCGTAGAATCTTCTGGCGATCTTTCCGAGGGTGTCCCCCGGCTTGACCCTGTACCGCACGGGGGCGGCTGGCGCATTGAACGACGGTTGCGAGGTTCCCATGGCGTGTGTCTACCGAGAGCGCTTCGCCGAGGTCTTTGATCGTCTTGGCCGGACCGTATAGCGCTCGTACCGGATGGCCCGTCTCGCGCCCTTGGCCAAGCCCTTGATCTCCAGGCGTCGTGCTGCGATCGTGTCCCCTTTCATCGAGAAGGTCTCGTGCTCCCCGGTCGCGGGGTTAAAAAATCCCACATAGCCTCCGGGATTCACGCCAAACGACCGCAGGGTCTTGCCCTCGTAGGCCCGGCCGAGGAAGTCATTTCGCCCTCCGACTTCCTCGCCCCCCGTGAAGTACAGGGGTAGCACGAAGTTCGAGACATCCACCCCGTCGAGCTTGTACGTTTCGGCCTGCACCGCGTCGCACATTTCGTACCAGTGGAAGACAAGCTTGTTGGGGTCGGCCGGGTGCGGACCCTGGACCAACAAGTTCACCTCCGGGTCACCGATCAACTCCAGTGCTTCGTGTGACAGTGTGACCGTCCAGCTCTCGCCGACAGTGCGGGAGAGCTCGAGCCAGACGAATCCGTAGGGAATCCCGCGGTTGTTCCGGTCGTGGTACCCGAGGGCATTGTCCACATCAATCTTGTCCCACAGATAAATGACCGCATCGCCCCGCATATCGGCCAGGCTCTGCTTGCTCGGCTTGGTCCCGCTCCTCCCCTCCAGCCTGAGCTCGGCCCCGAGGCTCCAGTAAGGCTCAAAGTCTTCGGCGATCTGCCGATTAATCGCCCGGACCACCCCGTGGACCTGCTCGTCGCTCACCTGCCCGTTCGTGTGGTTGATGACGGAGATGATCATCGTGAGGTTACCTGCGGCTGTCGTCCTTTTGCAGCTTCTGCAACATCTCCTCAAACAAGGGGCGGTCTCTGAGACTCATGAAATCGTTCTTGAACCTCAGGGCCTCCATCTCAGCCGCATTCCCGTGGACATCGCGTAGCACTAGTGCGAATCGGCTCCCGTCACTCAACTTGGTATTGTCCATGTAGGGCAAGTCGAAATACGACACATCAAACTGCAAACTCCGTCCCGGCCGACTGAACCGGAGGACCTTGCCTCCGAAGAAGTCTTCATAGACGGTCACCTGCACTTTGGCGCGGGCCTGAGCCACCTCAACGAGCCTCAGCTCGAGCGAGTGGCGCTTCTCGTACCCTGTCAAGTCGGGTGTGTTGATTCGCGGATCGCTGGCTCCACCGTTCACGCCGTCGGCCGCGGCGCCGGGGGCCGACCCATCACTCTCCTGTGCCAGACACCCATTCTCCCGAAAACTCTGAAACGGGGTGGTCGAGTCTTGTCGCTTGAGCGTTTCGAGATCAGCCCGGTCGTATAGTCTCACGCAGTAGGGCTTCTCCATCTCGATGTAAAACACCGCGCTGGTCCCGATGTTGTTCAACATGGTGGCCTGTCTGGAGGCTACGTTTCTGGCCACGCGGATAATGTCCTGCTCCAGGTCATCCCAGGTCTTGCTCCCGGCCACGGTTCCCTTGGATCCCGAGCGTTTCCGCTTGATTCCCGCGTACACGTCCTCGAAGAGAGGCTTCGCATTAAAAAACTCCTGGAAGTTGACCGTCAGCAGCTCGAGGAACATGATGCGTCTTCGAAAGGATTGTTCATTCTCTTTGATGAAATCGTCCTTCACGGCGCCTAGGTACCCGGTCAGGAGACTGTGGAACATGGACTGCCTGATGTCGGTATCCGCCTTTTCCCGTTCCGTCATCGTTTTGATGAAGACTTCCGCCCGACGATTCTGCTCCGAGTAGGAATTGATCAAGAAGGGGATCGCGAGGGCCCCGATGGCCGCACTGAATCCCGCAAAGATCTTGGCGATGGATTCCCACTTCTGCCACGCGTCCCTGGTCGTTACGGCTTTCTCGGCCATCTCGCCCTCTCCTCCGTTCAGAAGCGAATGTCTTTGGTGGTCCCCCCGGCCGGCACGGTGACCGGAAATTGCTTCCCCCTGACGATCAGAGTGTAATTGCCAGGGGGCAGATCAATCTTGTACCGTCCATTGGCATCGGTCTTGATATCTCCCTTCCCTTCGACCGTAATCGTTTGGCTGGCAACCGGCGCTCCCTGACTATACACCACCCCCGACAGGTCTGCGGCCGCAACAGGCCCGGCCAAAACCATCAGGAGCAAGAAGAGCGCGAAGGCGCGACCGTACCTCATCATAAGAGTAGTCCTCCTTCCTACGGTTTCTGAATTGCGGGCTGAATTGCAGTGTACGTGTTTATATCCAAGGCATGAGTAGACGCCTCTGAGAAGAGTTTGTCAAGGAGCAATTCTGTGCAGGACCTGGACAATTTCGAACAGGACATGCGTGGGTTTGGTTCTCATCCCGGCCGCACGGCGCCCTGAGCCCATCTCAGCGATCCACCATCAGCCGAAATGACAGGTAGCCGAACCGACGGGCGACCGGAAATGGTTGGAAATTACCTCCGCTGGCAGCTGGGACAGTAGAAGATGCTGCGTTGGTCGGAGCCCGACAGGCGACGGATGGTCGTTCCGCACCCGGATGGGCACGGCTCGCCGGCCTTGTCATACACTCGGTGGCGACGGCTGTACCGTCCCTTGGTGCCGTCGGGGGCGATGAAGTCCCGGACGCTGGAGCCGCCCTCACGGATGGCTTCGGTCAGGACTGCCTGCATAGTCTCGTAGAGGCGCCTGATGGATTGGGTCCGCAGCCGGCCGGCCGTGCGATAGGGATGCAGCCGGGCGCGGAAGAGGATCTCGTTCGCGTAGATGTTGCCGATCCCGGCGAGGACCTGCTGATGCATGAGCAGAGCCTTCAGCCGGCCCCTGCGTTCCCGGACCACCGCCCAAAAGTTCTCCCAGCTCACCGCGAGTGGATCGCAGCCGAAGCGCTTCGCGACAAACCGCTCCAGCTCGGCAGGGCCCAGCAGATAGATCCGGCCGAAGCGCCTGGGATTCCAGTAACGCAGCTCGGACTCCTGTCCGCCATCCAGCGACAGCACCAGGTGTGTGTGCTTGTGGTAGCGCTCATCCGGCACCCGGAACAGCAGGAGCCCGGTCATCCCGAGCTCGGCGACTAGATAGCGGGTTTCCTCCGACCGTTTAAGACCCAGCACGATGCTTTTCCCGCGGCGCTCGATGCTGACTACGCGCGCGCCCCGGTACCAGTCCAGCGTGTCGAGCCCCTGCCGCACGATGTCAGGACGGCCCACCCAGCAGTCCTTGAGCACCGCCCCAAGGATGCGGTCCCGGAGTTGACGCGCCACCACTTCAGCTTCAGGAAGCTCGGGCATCTTTCACCATAGGTACGTGACGCGCCTGCGCGCCCGCCCTCCAGGGGCTTCCGGCGGACGGGCTGCAGCGCTACGGCGCACAAGCGCGTGATGCCTCATGAGGAAAGCGACTTGTAAAGCCGCGAGATCTGAGTCACCCTCACCCTCCCCTCCCCCCTCGAGGGGGAGGGCAATGGAGGGGGGCGTCTGTAAGAGTTCAAGCATGAGGTGACCTGGCCTCAAGTCGCGTGATCAACCGACGGAGTGTCACGGCAATGGCCCGTTCGAACGCCTTCATGGAGGGATACCGCTTTCGGATCGTGAGCTGGTTACGGGGTGAGGGGTGGGGAAACGTCAGAAGACGGGGTAGCGGGGTAAGGGGTATGGTCGCCAGTGCTCTGGCGACTTGTTCGGCCGCCGTCTTGCCAAACGTGACGATCGCCGAGGGGCGGAGCACCTCGAGCTCTTGGAGCAGGTAGCTCGAGCAGGTTTGGACCTCGGTCCTTCGCGGGGAGCGGTTGGTGGCAGGGTTGGCGGCCGGTGCCGGATGACACTTCACGACGTCGGTCATGTAGAAGAGATCTTCGAGGTCTCGGTAGCGCGGGTCACCCACCGACTGCAGTGCCCGCCTGATCAGCATGCCAGCCGGGCCGGTGAACCGCCGGCCCTTGATCAAGCTGATATGGCCGGGCGCCTCACCCACGAGCAGATAGCCAGTCGAGCGATCCCCGTAGGCTTCCGGCCTGAATTGGCGCCACGGCTTCATTGAGGGGCAGAGGGTGCAGGCGCCGATCTGGCTCTGCAGCGCGCGCAGCGCCCCCTGGCCCGGGGTAGTGGAATCACCCTCAGCGGGAACTCGGCTTTGCGCCCCCCTGCGGGTCGGCCTGTCGACCCGGGATCTGATGGCCACGAGCCAGCCTCATCTGCATCACGGTTTCGATCGTCTGCTCAAGGGCCGGAAGCGGCGTGGTGCCCGGTCTCCGCGCCTTGGCGAGGTTCACCGCGTCTTCATACGACATCCCTTTGACGCAGCACAGGTAGGCAATCACCATCGAGACGGACCGGCCCATGCCTGCCCGGCAGCACACCAGCAGCCGTCGGGAGGCACCGTGCTGTTCCAACCAGTCCACCGCCTCCAGGACATCGAGCGGATCGGCCTCGCCAAACTCCTTGAGGGGGATGCGGGCGTAGGCCATGCCTGGGGGCGACGGGATCTCGTGCTCGCCGGCGAGGAAGAGCAGCCCGTGGATGGAGTTCGGCGGCTTCTTCGCATCCTCGAGGTTCCCGACCAGAATGGAGTCCGTGATGAAATGCATAGGGGGCATTATACCGAAGGGGGAGCGAATAGCGAATAGCCAATAGCTCCGGCTCTACTGGAACAACCGGTGGACAGCCCGGTCCAGTCGCCGTTCGAGACCCGGCAATTCCGCAGCCCGTCCCCGGTCGGCGACCCGGTGAGCCTGCCTCGATAGCGCCGCGATGCGCCGATGCAGAGGGCTCCGACGGTCATACAACGGAACGCGGACATGACGCAGGATGGAAGGGGCGCCGAACCCCCGTCCGGACGCTGAGAACGACCGGATGAAGCGCCGGGTCGCGGGCGCGTTCAAGACCCCGCAGAGATAATGGGCCTCGCTGGGGCTCCGGGCCGGCACCAGGGCGGTGGTGTCAGTCGGGATGACTGGTTTGCGGCCCAAGTCCGGATGGCTGGCAGGGCTCACTACGGCGGCCTGCATGTCGGTCGCAAAACGCTGCCAGACCACCTTGTGCCGCGTCACTGTATAGGGGCCGATCCCGTACATGGCGTAGAAGGCGCTCTTGTGGGCCAGTGCGCGGACGACGCGCGACCCTCTGGTGAGCAAGACCTGTTTGAACCGATGGAGATACTGGTAGGTCTTCGGGCAAGTCGCTCGGAGCCAGTCTTCTGCATAGGCTTCCCGGCTCCGTGGATCCTGGGGCATCACGATGTGCGTCCGCGGGGTCGTGCGCCACCGTCGAATCTCAGCCCCTCGCACGGCGGGATAGACGAGGTCCGCTTCGATCTCGATACCGGTCACTTTGGGGATCGGCCGCTTGCCACGCTCGGGAAGATTGTCGACGATCAGCGTGCCGGTGCGCCGAATCCCAGATGGACGGTTCAATCTCATGCCGCACGATGGGCGTGAGATCGCAACCCAGTAGACCCCATAGGGTTCCGTCGAAGCGCCACGATAGGCCCGGTAGGCTCCTTGTCCCTCCATGGCCCCGGGCGGCACCGCAGTCGCAATCGTGCTTGGACGTTCCTGCTTCCTCCGACCATTTTGCCCGAGGTCATGGCCCTCGGAGACCAGCCACGGCGCCAGCGCATTGGGCCGATCGTTACCGTGCTCATAGATCCCGAGGGGACGGGCGTGCCCGTGAAGCCGACGGGTACGGCGCCGGACCTGCTCCAAGCTGAGGTCCGGGCTGATCCTCCGTTCACGGGCGTGTGACGCATCGACTTCCCAGCGAATAAACGGCACCGGATAGACGGTCCGGGCTCCTCGGGTCAACAGCAGCAGGGCGGTCTTGTTCGAGATGCCGGCGAACGGCGCCAGCGCGACCAGGTCGTGGACGCCCAGCACTTTCAGCGGATCGCCTGCGCATCCCAGTTGAAACCGACGGAACCCCTCCCCCGCCCCCTTGCCTCGGAGGGCCTCCATCGTAATCAGGAAGGCGAGCCGTCCCCCCGGTTTGAGATAGCGGTCAGCGCAGCGGTAGGTGAACAGGAAGGAGAAGTCTTTCTCGCCGGAGCCCAGGATCGACTCCAGGCCTTTGAGGGAGAACAGGCCATACTCATGCCACAGCGGGAGAGTGGCCGTTCGGTACTGCGGCGTCAGGCTTCCCCAGCGAATCCACGGCGGGTTGCCGACCACCAGATCAAACCGTGGCGAGCTCAGCGTGAGCGGCGTTAGCACCGCATCGCAGCACCAGACCGGGAGTCGAACAGGCGTGCGCACGGCGTTGAGGATCGGGGCCAGGGTGAGGACGATATTGGCACGCGCGGCCTCGGTCGCGACGGGGTTCAGATCGAACCCCGCCATTGAGGCAAGCGCCTGCAGCAACTGCTCAGCCTTCTCGGGTCTCGGCTCCCTGCTCCTTCCGTGTCCGTTCCCTCCCGCACGACGCAGGGCCTGGACCAGGAAGGTCCCGGAGCCGCAGGCCGGGTCGAGCAGGCGGACTGAAGGATCGCCCGCGTAGCCGGCTTCGTCGAGGACGAGCGTGGCCAGCCAGTCCGGCGTGTAGAACTCCCCCAACACCGCTCTGATCCGCCGAGGCACTAAGGACTGGTACAGGTCTTTCAGGAGATCTGCCGACGCCCCTCGGGCCTGGTCCCCGGTCGGCCGATAGGCCCACCGGTTCGCCACGAGGGTTCGGGCCAAGTCCGAGAGGCCGGCCGCCACCTCGCGATCCAGTCCCTCCAGGTACCAGGTGAAGGGTCCGGGCTCCTCCTGTCGATCCTGCCAGGTGATCCCGGCATCCTGGAAGACCGCTCCGCTTTCGAGGCGAGTGAGGTCAGCATGCACGCGGTCCACCCGGCCGTCGGCCAACGTGGACAGGAACGAGCCGGAGGCGGCGTCCGCTGCGATCAGCTTGACCAGCAGGACGAAATAGGTCTGAACGGCAAAGAGGAACGGCCGCAGTTCAATCCGTGCGTCGAGGAGGCCATACTCCTCGAACAGTTGGTCCTTCCTCCGCACGCCCGCGTCGCGTCCTACGAAGTTCTTCTCGAGACGCGCGATGCCTTCTTCATAGAGGAGCCCAACGCTCGCCTGCCACCGTTTCAATGCCGCCACAGCGGCTGGGGTCTGGCGCAACCGGGCCTGCTGGTAGAGTGTCGAGACCAGGCGTCGCGCCACGAGGCTCCCTGGCCCGACCGCGGACAGGAGGCCCTGAGAAGGGATGGCCGAGTGTGAGGGCATGGCGGGCATCTCGGGCTAGTACCCTAGCTCAGACAGAGCGCGATGACAAGGCAGCCGCGCCGCCCGATGCGAAGGCAGCCGCGCTGCCCGTTGCGGATGACCAGCCGCGCCGGTATACTCACCTGAGCCCATGAGCTCAATGAGCCTCATCGGCCCCGATCAGAGGGGTCTGAGATGAACCAATCGCTCGACCCGACAGGTTGAAAGCCCCCTCACCTATCCCTCTCCCCTCGAAGGGGAGAGGCGAAGGAGAAGGGTCGTGAATCGAGCGGGGGTTCAAGGGAGCCTATCGGTATGGCCAGTCCGTCCGTCGAACAGGTGGAATCCAGGCTCAAGAGCGTCCGGTGCGCAATCTGCAAAACCAGCGAGTTCACGATCGATCGCAGAACCATGCAGCCGGACGGGGAATGGAGGGGCGCCTGCCTCAAGTGCCGGTACACTTTCCCGGTCCACACCGATATGGAGTTTTACCAGCGCACACAGCCCGACGTGCCCTACCGGCTCAAGGAGATTGCCTGTCCTTACTGTCAGAACCACGGCGTCAATTTGGATTTCCGCATCGTCATGTCGGTGCGCGAGGCCTTCTATTTCGTTACCTGTACGGCCTGCCATCGGGCCTTTCCGGAGAAATCCTCCCTGGAATCATTTGAGTAGCGGCATCAACCCCTGCTTAGTGTATACTTAGAACATGAGTGCGCCGAAGCCCCCTCAGAAGCCCGACGCCCCGGCCCCTGAGCCGGAAGGCGAAGCCCGACCGAAGGCTCGGAAAGAAATTTCCCTCGTCTCGGTCCCGAACGACCGGGACATGATCGCCGACGAAATGGCCGAGCTCTTCGAGGAAGACAAGGTCCGGCACGAGCACGGCTCATCCGAACCCGAAGCGGATTAGCCCCGGCCCGGGCTGACCGCTCCTGCCTGCTCAGACGCTGCGGCTCGACCGCAGTAAGCCTCTCATCTGCTCGGCTGTGGAACTCGGTCCTTTCTGAGCTCCGCTCGAAAGGACCTTCAAACGACTCCTGCCGCCTCACCGTCTCGGCGGCGCGCGCAGACTTGACGCTCGTTATTCCTCGCGTCGCGCGCCCTCGTCCGTCCGCTTACATGCACCGCATCTTTTTGGCAAGTGCAGCGCCCGGGTACCCGTTGCTCATACCTGCAACGGGTGAATTGCGATTCGCGACGCAGGACCGGTCAGCCCTGTCATGAAGTCGTAACTCTAAAAAAAAGTGAAAAGGCGACGCGTCGCTTCCAGACCCGTCGCATTTCTCTCGCGGTGAAGCACCACTCACCTGGCCTCGGTCAGCCCGCGGGCTCGCCGAGTTGCCGCCGTGTCCTACGGACAGTTATGCGGCGTCCAGTGGGGAAATGCGCTCAATCTTTCTCTTCGTGTTCTTGGCGACCACCCAGAGAGCAACTGCCCTCTGGGCGTTCAACCAAAATTCAGGGGTATTACCGAACAGTCGAGAGAGGCGTAGCGCCATCTCGGGGCTCACTGCACGTCGTTCCCTAAGCACATCATTCACGGTCTGGCGCGACACCCCAAGAGCCTTGGCAAAACTTGATACTGTCAGCCCGTAATCCGGCAAAAAATCTTCACGCAGCATCTCGCCGGGATGGGTAGGGCGAACCCTCCGTTGTCCCTTGTTGGGAATGCTCATAGCGAACCTCGCACTAGTGATAATCGGTCAACTCGACGTTATCAGGCGCCGCGGCGAGCGAAAGCGAGGCATGCTTTCGGCGGGTCCGGTGAAGCGCGGAATTCGTCGGTCTTGCTACACCGCGAGTTTGGCCACACGAAGCCGTTTGCGGTGCTGCTCGGCGTGCCATAGGTCATACTGGGTCTGCTGATTGAGCCAGCTCTCAGCCGAAGTGTCAAACGCAATGGACAGGCGGACGGCCATCTCTGGACTGATACCCGTACGGCCATTCAGAATGGCGGAAAGGGTCTTTCGGCTGACCCCCAGCGCCCGGGCTGCCTGCGTAACACTCACTCCTAGCGGTTCCAAGCACAGAGCCTTGATGATGGCTCCCGGGTGAGGTGGATTGTGCATGCGCATCGTAGCGACTCCTCTATTGACTAGTGGTAGTCCTCCGCGGCCTGGTATAGCCGCTTGTTAGGCTGAGCGGGCACTCCTCACCTCGCCTTCGAACGTCCGCACGCGAGCTCTTCCATACGTTGGTCCAGCTCATACTGGGTGCGCACACCACTAGAGATAATGAAGGCCTTTGTCCCCACTATGAATGTCATGTGTTCGAATCTGCAGCCACCCGAAGTGGTAAATCCGCTCGCGCGGAGGTAGATGCCAACGGTCGGATCAGCTCGGTTTTCAGGTGTGTCGTGAATTGCGGTAGTCCATATTGTCTCGATGGGCAGCAACGAGCCGTCACTACGACGATAGAAATACTTACTTCGTTTCCAGCTCCGTACGAGCTCGCCAACCGCCAACAGAACACCATCCTCCGGGATCTCGTAGGTGGTCACTTTCCCCTGCCTTCCGTTGTCCTCGACCTTCAGATCGGGACGAAACACAATCGCTACCTCACCCATGTAGCTGTCGGGGATGACAATCCTCTCTTCGACCGCAGTAATGAGCGGAAACGCGATGACGCCAACGATAACGAAAGGCAGAGTGGCGAGCGCCACCCTTAGCACGAGGCTCGGGCCTTCCGTGACTTTAAGCCAAGGTGCCCGACGCCGAATGATCAGCCTACGGCATCCATCCACAGTGACGAGAAGCGGCAGCACTCCAACAATGGCAATCTCGCTTAGCCGCGGGCTCGCCGACATTAGGCCGACAAGTGGCCAGCAGAGGGCGACGCCGCCACCCAGTACAGCGGCCAGCGCACCAGGCTTCTCCAGGAAGAGGCTGAGCCCGGAAGCGATCAGCCCGAGCTCCAGAAACGCCAGAAGCAAAATGTACGGCAAAGCGCTAGCGGGCCCGGCTGAAAAGCCCCAGGCAAAGAGGAGAATCCATAACTGTAGGAACCCTGCCACGAAGTACAGTGCGTACTGAATGATCGGTCTCATATCCCAGTCAGTCGGTCGCCTAAGAGTTCGGTAAGCTGCGGACGCGAAGTCGGCGGCGGCGTCAATGGCTTGCTAGGCTGATCTCCGCCAGTGCTTCCAAAGAACAAGAAACGTGATGTAGTGCGTCACCAGCAGCGCGGGCACCCAGAACGCCGGGATCCAGTACGCGGGCCCCATAAACGCCGCTGCATCGTAGACCGTCGCGAGGGTAATCGCGACGAGTAGGTCCACTGTACCCTCGATATTAAAGAGCCAGACGAGGATTCGGGCGCTCCGCGCACGCCCCGCCACCGCTGGAATCGCCACGATGGCGAGCCCGGCGGCCACCAGATCGCCGACGGCCGCCGGATAGGCAAACTGTGCCGGCATGCCTGGGTAGATCCCGCCGGACGCCAGGAACATCAGACCCAGGTGACGGAAGGCGTGCAGGAGCAGGATCGGGAGCAAGTTGGTTCGTGGCTTGAGCTCGTTGAGTTTTGGGAGAACGTAGATTTTGGCTGCAATCCAGAACACCACCGTGCTGCACAGGAGATTGAAGGTCAGGATGTTCATCAGGGCCTCGGCAATCGAACGTTTGGGTGACGTGAAGCGTCGCTCGTATCTCGTGAAGCGCGACGTGGAAGGAGTCTGAATCCGAGGACGAGATACGCTTCACAAACGACGAACAATGCTTAACTCAAGAGGGTCGGATCCCCGCCCATTTCCACGAGACCTTTTATTCGAGCCAGCCGCTCCACGAGATAGACGGCGGTGATTTCTCGAACCACTGACACGGATAGTGGATCATTCCGGGGATGAGGCGGCTCCAGGCAGCTGCGACCAACGCGAGGACGGCCACCCCTACTGCAACAGGCTGCCAGATTGCAAACAATCCGGCATGGGTGTGCACCATGATCAGGGGATTGGCCCCTGCGGGTGGATGCACGGTTTTGGTCGCGAGCATGACCACGAGTGTTAGCACGAGCGCGAGGACATAGACCCAGAGGGCGTCCCCAAACAGGTGAGAACACAGGATACCAACCAGCGCGCCACCGATGTGCCCGCCGAACAGGGCCCGCGGCTGGGCCGCGGGTGACATGGTGAGACCAAAGAGAAAGACCGTTGAGCCACCCAGTGAGACCAGGAACAGCGGAGCCCAAGGCGGGTCGACGAATCCGAGGACTAAGCCGAGTCCTAACGCGGCTCCGGCCGCGGACGCCATCAGGCGAAAGGCACCTCTGGCCAGATGTCGCGATCGCTGCGAACGAGCAGATTCTCGAGGAATCACTCCGGGGCCGACGCGTGGAAGACTGGGGTCTGAGTCCATGTTCGTACTATGAGGGTCGGGGCCTCCCCAGTCATCTCCGTGATTCACTCACAAGAGGCCTCCTAACACTCGTTTCGGTCTGCTCCGCAAAATCGCTCTCCGTGCCCACTTGACCGGTGAAAAAGGGAGTATTGACCTAATTGGGGTGTGAACGACTCTAGGTGGTCTGCCGCGTTTGGTTTCCCCACGCTCGTTGGGGGACGCGCTGACTCTCAGACTTTAATCGGCCGAAGCTGAAACACGCGTGCGAGTTGGCCGGCTCGTTTCAGATCTCCGCCTCGCAAGGCTTTGCGCACCTGATCAAGTTTCTGCGCGTCCGATAGCGACAGGTAGGGCGACCATCCGGTGTCGGTGTCGATCAAGTCGACGTCGACTTCGGCAGCATACTGGCCCTCGTGAACCAGCTTGGTATGGCGGCGCCGGCTCATGATTTCCTCCTTAGAAAGTCCTCGCTCCAGCGGGCAGGATCTGGTCGGTACGCCGTCACGACGACTGCCGGCGAAGAAGTGCCCTTGGGTATTCCCCACACCACATGAATCGACTGCCCTTGTCCATCCTGTTGGAGTACGAGCACACATGGCCCCTTGCCATAGGTTGGATAATCCTCCACAACGACCGCAGTGGCAAGCCCGGCCAGAATTTCTTCAATAAAGATGCCTTCGTCTGCCAGCTCATCATATCCATGATCCGATATCTGAACCTCCTGACGGTCAACTAGCTCTTTGATTCGCTCAAGTGTTCTGCTCATCCACGCAGCTGGCGCTCGAGCTCCGCACGAACCTCTTCCCAAGGCCGACCTGAGGCGGGATTGGCCCTGTACGCCTGCTCCCGATCCTTGAGGATGCGCAGGTGCCACTCAGGGACGGGGACCTTTTCAGGCGAGGCGGCGATCCGCTCCCAGAGCGCCTGAACGTAATCGATCTGCTCGCCGACCGAGAGATCGTCGAACCCAGGAGGCGGATTGGGCATAACCTCGGACATGATGAGGACTCCTGTACCGCCAGTATAGCGTAAACCCAGGGGCAAACAAAGTGCTCTAGCCTGCCGGGTTGGGGACATGCCTGCTGCTTCTCGCCATTTCCACGGTGTCACGAGGAGACTCCCGAGCGGGTCGGATCGTCCCGGGCCCTCTCGGGGCTCCACCGACAAGATGGCTCACGAGTTTCCCGTCGATCTGCTCCATCAAAATTGTTCTCTGCCCCGATTTCTATTCTGGTGGGGAACACCGGGTTAGGCGGCTTTTCCTGATGTCGTCTTTGTTCGTACCAGCAGATCGACATCACAATCGAGCACATGAAGTAGGGACAAGAGCTGATCAACAGACTTTCTGTAGTTGGTTTGGTCAAGAAGACGATAGAGCTGCGTGGCGGATGTTCCAAGCCGGCGGATAATTTCACGCTTGGACAAGGGGCTTGCCTCGACTCGCTTTTGTGCCTCTACCGTCAGCTTATACAGCAACGCATCCCGCAAATAGCTTGGGTCCTGGTTGTACTCCAGCACTTGCTCGATGTGGACCGTTCCCTCCCTGCCGGATTCAAGGACGTATGTGAAGCCCTCACGCCCCAGTTCCTTGTCGACGAACAGTTTGGTGATCGGGTCGGCGACGCTTGGCTGAGGATCGATCTTTGAGTATGGAAGCTGAAACGTCTTCGTCGAAGTCTTCACCTCAAACGCTTTCTTGCGATTGTTGTGGGTAACTGACCGGATCTTCATAGTAACCCCTCTGACTCAAGTTGTTCGATCAACTCGCGAACTCGTCGCGTGGCCTTGCCCTTCATCGGTTTCTTATGATCCAAGTCCCATTTCACGACAAGCTCTCCGTCGCGGTACACATGCACGTGCCGAGGTGGATGATCGCCTTTCCAGGTGACCAAAACATAGCCACCCCGGCGAATTTTTCCCATGCTGAAACGTTACCTTATAAGGTAACACTTGTCAATCCCGGCCACCCAGAGCGGACATTCAAGGGGTCAGACCCCGTTGATTGCAGACCCCATTGATTGATCCACGGGTGGTTAGAGATTCCTTTCATACGCCTCAACCTTCTCGAAACCCTGACCTGCCAAAGCTTCGACAATGCGCATCAAATTCGCTTGCGAATTCGAATAAAAGGTCGTGTACTCATCGTGATCCGCATAAATCACGAATGCCTTGGGCGTGGGAACAAAGAAACAGTCGATCCAATCGGCCAAGGTGCAGCGCAGAAGCGCCTCGACCTCATGCTGGCCGACAGCATCCAGCGATATGTCATGACCAACTTCCTCTAAAATTGAGTGCTCGCCCAGGAAAGCCTTCAAGGTCTGAGGCTCGAAGACAACTTGCTCGATTATGACACAAGCCTTCTCGATAGGTGCATGTGCTGAAATGATCGTTGAAACAAATCGTTCTAAGTTCTTGAGCGGGGTGATAAAGGTCTGCTGAAAGTTCCAGGTAGTCCTGCGGAGTCGCTTTAACGACCCGGGAGTGCTAGAGAGTGTCATGTCTCTAAATATTGAGTGTGCTGCTGTTACCCGTGGAGCATAGCAATGTCGCCCAAGCAATCTACTGGAAGCCGATTCAACATCGAGACTCATTCAAGGGGTCAGACCCCATTGATAGATTCTATGACTTCAGGTTCATTTCGATTCGCACCCAATATGATTTTCTGTGTGGACTCCGGAACTTGCCCTTGCGAACCTCTTCGCGAAGACACTTCGCCACCATCGTCGCTGGCTGAACGAGTACCTCTTCGGGCACTCCAGTCCCGGAGACGCGGACCAGAAGATCGAACCGCGCCAAGTCCGCGGTCGTTGCACCTGCCGTACACCGGACCGTTGTATCGACATAACGTTCCGCGAACTGCTTGCCGAACTGCTTGTCGTACTTCTTCCCCGCTTCCGTCTCGACGTTCGCCTTTGCCGCCGCGAGAGCGACCTCAAACGGCGTCGACTTGACGGCAGCCCCTGTGGCTGGGAGCCCCAGAAGAACAAGCAGCACCACGATAAGCAGAACGGTTCGGAGAGGCCCTATCATCGCCGATATCTTTCGTTCCCACCTACTGTTCTCTGACCCAAGGCTCGCTGCGCCCCCATCTTTCTAACTCAATAACAAGGGTCAAAACGGCACTAGCAACTATGCGCTGAATACCACTCGAGGCCGAGCGCGCCGGGGTGGCGGAGCACACAGATCACTTGACCGACATCTGTGTGGAGATAAAGGTCTCTAGACACCCGAATCTCATTGACATCTTCGTATGGACCCCATGCTGGGACTTTGAAATATTGAGTGGCTCCCTTGCCGACAGTTTGCCGTTGTTGCAGCACCTCTACCCGATATGCTTTTGACTCATTGCCGTCGAATAGGGAGTTGGCAATCGCAATGGAGCCTGCGGGATACGCGGCCAGCAGTAGTGCGATCAGAGCTAGCTTGCCTAAGTGTGCTCGATAGGCGGGAGCAGTCCATACGAGGCAAGCAAGCATCACTGCAAGTCCGTATACGGTCGGTGCGATGAGCTTCGTTGGGTCTATGAGGTTAACATCATATACCGCTCGAAGGGCGAGGATGAGACCTGGCGTTATGAGAAAGTATATCGGGTCAGCGTACACGCTGTTCCAGCCGGGATTGTCCCAAGAGAACGAACCTTTGAACTGCCACCAAAGCCACAACGCAAGCCAAGGCAACGACGCATTAACAACAAACATGAGTGTGTATGGTTCCGGGTAAAAATAGGCCCAAGCAGCCGCGACTATGCCGCCAATGTTCAATACGCGCGCAATTTGTCGCGCACGATCCACGTTCTCCAGGCGCTCTCGGGGTGTGTTTCCCAGTTGCCGGTCTTGTTCGATATCTCGGACAGACGCCGCCATCTCAAGGGCATCGAAGTTTGGGATGCCTTCAAACCATGCTCCAAACGCATCGTCAAGCTTAAAGAGCAGGCTAATCCTGGTATTCTCTGTCTTGGTGTGTCCGGGGCGTACCGACTCCAACTCGAGAACTTTAATACCCTCTACGTTCAGAGTTCGGTATCCTTTGATGTCTCTTCGAGATACGACCGTAACCTTGAATAGGCCGGGAATTTGAAGCTCTTGAGGCGTAAGCACAACAACTGTTGTTAGCAGCGGTGCGATCGCTGACCAAAACCCGAGAACTGCCAAAGTCAACGAGATAGTAACGAGGACGACCAGCTGGGCGTCGTTGTGAATCTCGTGGCCGGTACCGAAATACCAAACACCAAATAGGCCACCAATCCCAAGGGTGAAACCCGAGGTACCAAGGAAGAGCTTCCATCCAAAGGATGCTGAATAGCTTCTTGGATAGAGCGCGGGGTCCATATATTGCCTGTTAACTATTAGGTGTACTGACCCGTATAGCCCGCGGAACTCGTCACACCACCGAGGATGAGCCAACTGGTTCTGACGAGAAAGAGTACGTCGTGCGGCTCAGGTGATCGCATCTGGCGCGCCAAACTCGACCAGGATTCCATCCAAACCTTTCTCGCTTGTTCTCGCTTCTCGTCTCCGCAATGATTCCAAGTTGCTCTCTGTTTGTACTGGCTTTGCCGCCACGAGGCGTGACTTCAGAAGCCGCAGCCGCGCCGAGAGTAGTCGCTTTGCGAGATTTCGCACCGTCTTTGCTTTCTGCTCGCGTCGATCGCTTGAACTGGCCGCATGAAACGCCATCACTGCGTTGCGTAGCGCAGATTCCGCATCTCGAACCTTAGTGGTGTGCGTATTTCCGGTGAATTGATTACGCCACTGCGCCATGCCACACCTCGACGCTTCTGCGAGAGGTCTGCCCAACTATGGACTATCTGTTTCCGTGTACGATGCCTATCTTCAGTGCTGCTCGATAAGATCCCCGAATCATCATGCCAGTAATGCGACCTAAGCCCAAGCGATTTCGTCGATATTGTTCTTCGGATCTCTTCCATGCGGAGTCTTGTACCGTTAAACTCCGAGCGGGGGACAGGCTTTCAAAACGGCCTGTCCCCCGCCCACTTCACTTTAGGCTCAGATTGAGTCGATGGGTAAGGAGGCGGGTAGTCAGGTGGCCTCAGATTGCGCGCGTGGAGGTGCTCAGGGCAGGCGGCTTGGTAGCCTCAGACTGCGCGCGTCATTTTCACCCGCCCGCCCCGGTCGCGCCAAGACGCGCCGTTGCCCGAGCGATCACTCCGTCCGCCCCTCTCTTAAGATCCGGCGGCATGGCTGACCCCTATTGCGCGCGTCGAGCGAGCACACATCCTTAGCTCCTCAAAACCCATTGATCTGGTGTGCGCGCTCCGCGAGCAGGTGGGTCAGCCATGCCGCCGGTTCCCCTCCCCTTCTTGAGTGAGCGGAGCGCGAGCACGAGGGACAGCCCGCCGCCCAGGCCTCACGAAGTTCTGATCGCTGTGCTCAGCATGTCCGGCTATCCTCAGACGGGCCTGACCACCTCAACCTTCGCCGCGGCAGGAATCCTGGCCACCACCCGTTTGCCGTCCTTCCCTTCCTTCCGAGCCAGCCCTTCCACCCGCACGATCGCCCCGCGGTGCCACTCATCCAGCGCCGCGTTGGCCTCGGACCGTTCCCGATCCAACCGGCCAACCTCGGGACGTCCGGTTTCGTTGCACAGCCACGCCCGCTTCTCTCCCTTCATCTCGCGCAACTCGCTGACCACACGATAACAGTCTGGCGCCCGCGGCACGATCGTCCGGCCATCCTTTCTGAGAATCAGGTATGAAAACTTGAGCGCGTCCTTGATGAACCCGACTTCTCGGTCGATCGCGGCCACGAGCGGAGGAGGAGTCCAGGGACGTTCTTCATGGCACCAATCGTCCTGATTGATCAGCGCGGGACAGGGACCTTCATGCAGGCACGGGCTGTAGACCGTGCAGGACTGTTCCGCAACCAGGACATCTCGCACTCGGTGCAGGTCCCGAGAGACGCCGCGCAACGCCGGTTCGATGACGAGGAGTGAACCCTGTGGAGCCAGCAGATCGAGCAGGGTTGAGATCAGCTTGGCGCGGCGCGCAATCGGATTCCGTGCCGTCCCAAACAGCTCGTTCAGCGTGTTGGCCATCACGATCAGGTCGAACCGATCCGGTCCCGACGCGCTCAGGTGTTTCAGCGACCCCGCGCGCTCAAGATCGGCCTGGGTCGGCAGGAGGCGAGCGTCCAGACCTCCGGCGAGCTGTCGATATTCATTCCACAGTCGTTCCGTCTCGACCAAGGCCGGCCTGGATCGATCCACGGCGACCACTTCGATTGGCCTTTCGCGGCCAAACTTTACGTGCCGCAGCCAGTCGAGCACCCCGAGCGACGCGGTGCCAGGTCCGCATCCAAGGTCCAGGACTCGAAACGGCGGACGCGGTGCGCCGGTCACCTCCTTCATGGCCGGCAATTCATCCAGCAGCGCCTGGACCTTCGCCAGATTCACGGGCAGAAAATACGCCAGGTAGCCGCGTCTCAGGGTCTCGTCAGCCAGGTAGTCGGCGGCCTGCGACCCGCGATCCCTCGTGAGCGCCTCTCGCTCCCGCGTAAACATCCGGGACAGGCTGGTGACGGCACCGCACAGCGCGCGGAATGCCTCGCCCCGCTCAACACTCACGAGGCGTGAGAGGACGAGCAGGACCGAGGGGGACAATTCCCGGACACGCGGCATAGGCGGTTGACCCTTTGAAAGACCGTGGTGTAAGCTCGCGTGTATCACACGCGAAGGGCACGAGGCTAGAGGCAAGGGGCTATGGGTCGGTTCCTATCGCCATTACCCATCGCCTATTGCCAGGAGTTAAACAATGACCGATCAGATCATGCAAGCCTATCGGGAAGTCGAGCGTGCCATGCAGCAGTACAACCAGGTCCTGGAGGCGCAGGTCACTGCGCTCAGGTCCAGCGAATCGGCTGACGCCACCAAGCTGGAGCGCATGACCCACGGGGCCAAGGCGATGCGGGACAGCAGCATGATCTATCTCTCCTATGCCAAGTTTATCGCCTATGGGATGCCCGACAGCGAAGAGATGATCGAAGGGGACCTGCAAGCCTGAACGCCGCGCGTCGTCTCTAAAACAAAGAGCCCGTCCGGCGCTCCGGACGGGCTCTTCTGTGTTCAGGCACCGGGTGTCGGCGGCTCAGATGTTCTGCATGAAGTGAGCGACCGCGGCCTGGTCGACGTCGCAGCCCATGATGGCCGACATCGGGACATTGCCGGATTTCTTACCCGTCAGACCGCCGATCACCTCATCGACGATCAACTCCACCGGCATGGACTGGCCACCGTAGACATGGGGACCCGCTACAATCTTCGCCTTCGAGTAGCCGTAGATCGCCGCGGCGACATCCTTGGCCAACCAGCCGACATAGTTGAACTCCGGAATCACGATCAGCTTGGCCTTGGCACAGAGCTGGCGTAGCTCCATCGTCGGGAAGGGACGCAGTGAGCGGACCTTGACCAGGCCGACCTGGATGCCCTTGTCTTTGCAGAGGCGGATGGCTTCGCGAGACTGGGCTGCGGCACTCCCTGACGCAATGATCAGCGCATCGGCGCCCTCGATATTCTCCCCCGTGCAGAGCCCGCCCATATACTTGTTGATATACTTCCGCGAACGCTCGACGGCGGCCCACACCTCCTGCTGCCAGACGGCATGGATGTTGTAGGCCATGAAGTTGGACTTCTGGACGGGCGCGTCGCGGGACAGCCGGGCCGGCGGATTCTCCGCGTCCAATACCGGGACGGCCCCGCGCCACGCCTCGCGCGGTGGCAGCTTCAAGCCACGATCCTGCATGTGGACATAGCCGCGGGCATGGGTCACGAAGAAGCCGTCGCAGCACACGCCAACCGGCAGCGTCACGTCGTTCTTTTCGCTGATGATGAACCCCTTCATGATGAAGTCGAACATGTCCTGCTGGTTCTCGGCATGGAAAACGATCATGCCGCAATTCAGGAGGTAGGAGATCTCGATATTGTCGGGCTGGATGGCCAGCGGGGCATTAACCACCCGGCAGGTGAACATGGCCACGGCCGGCAACCGATGCCCCGGCCAGGAGGCGATCGGCTCCAGCCCTCGCAGCGTGCCCGGACCCGCCGTTGCGGTAAAGCACCGGACGCCCGCGCGCGACGCGCCGGCGATCGCTGACATCACCCCGTACTCCTCCTCTCCCCGATAGTATTCCTTGACGTAGCCTTCGCCGTAGAGCACCCCGATCAACTGCATCGTCTCGCTCTGGGGAGTGATCGGATAGGCGATCGAGAGATCGACGTTGGAGCGCCGCACCGCTTCTTTCGCGGATTCACTGCCGGTGATGAACTCCTTGGTCCGCGGGGCTTCATTGAACATGTATTCCGGCGTGACCACCCGCTGCCTTTTGGCTTCCGCGTGAGGATCTTTCTTGACCTCCAACTTCGGCGCCGCCACGCTGGTGATCGGATCACCCTGCGGGTTCGTTTTCTGTTCGGGCTCGAGGCTGGTAATCGGATCGCCTTGGGGGTTGGTCTTGACTTCTGCTTCCAGGGATTCGCTCATCGCTCCACCTCTTTATCTTTTGGCGCCAGGCGCCAAAAATAGGACTGAGTCACGAGGACTGAGGACTGAGAGAAAGAATCCGGACCTCAGTCCTCAGCACCCAGTCCTCAGTCCTGTATCGATCTAGGCTTCCCGCTGCATCTGCTCCGGCTTGTGGCCAAATGCTGCCGCGCTGGCGGAGCCCGCCGGGCCGGGCATGAAGACCAGGGGGTTCGCGTGGGTCTTCCCGCCATGCACCTTCGACTGAGTACCGGTAAAACGCACGTTCTCCCCGTTCGCCGGCAGCTTGATCCCCATCTGCTCGCGGACCCGTTTGAAGATCTGAGCCACCCGCTGCAGCTTGACCTTGTCGGCGTCCCGGATCGTGAGCATGGCATCTTCGTGTCCCTGCTCTGCGCAAATCGCGCTCGTGCAGCAGTTTGTGCCGGCCCGGATCATTTTCAACGTCAGGTTGGCATAATGACAATGGACGCCGATGAAGATACAGGCCTCGATCTTGTTCCCCCAGATGGTCAGATTCGGATGGTTCGGGTTGATCACTTCCTCGGGGTCGATCTTCGGATACTTGGGACGGTAGTCCGGCATGGGGATGATCAGCACATCGGGGATCTGTGCGGCAATCTCCAGAACTGCCTTGGCCTTCTCAACGGCGTGATCGTTCCACGCCCAGAGGACCAAGGGGCCGGGGAAGATCGTGGCGTTCGGGCTGGTCAGCATCTTCCGGGCGATCTCTTCGATCACCTTCTCTTCATTAGACTCCAGCAGCCCATACATGAGGCCCTGTCCCGGATCGGGCAGTGAGACACCTAACTGCGCTGCCGAGGGAGGGTGAAACCCAGCCGGCCCCGGGACGATAATGCGTTCATCCTTCTTCTGCTGTGTCGCTTCCGCCTTCGCCATCTCTTCGTTACCCCACCACCGGACTGGCCAGCAGCGCCGTGGTGTCCTTCTCGCCGTAGGTCACGTTATCGGTGATGGCCGCCTGCGGAAGCTGGTCGATCATCACCATCTTGATCGCGTGGTGCTTGGCCATGTTGTCGCAGACCCAGACGCACTGCGCGCACCCCTTGCAGCGGTCCACCGCCACATAGGCCGACCCGTACTTGAGTCCCTTGTCTTTCCCGGCCTCGTTGTTGTACAGAATCGTATTCGCTTCGGGGCAGAACTGAGTGCAGAGTTTGCAACTGGTCGCGGCGCAGATTTCAATGTTGATATCGGCTACAAGATACATGGACGCCTCTTTCTAGCCTGACAGTTACGCCTTCGCAGCGGCGGCTTCCGCCTTCTTGGCGGCCTTGCTGACCTCGTCCCAGCCGTTCTTCTCCGCGAATTCCCACCCGGCCTTAATGACCGCCACGTTTTTGTCGATTAATTCCTGCTTCTTCTTGAATTTCCGCTCCACCACGCTGTCCAACGCGGCCGTGCCACCGGAGACCACAAACCCTTTTCCGAGGAACCGATCCTTGACTGCCTGGGCCAGCGCATCAATGGTGGTGAGGCCTGTGATGCACCCGATCGCGCCCATCAGGGCCATATTGGTGGACAGGTCCATCCCTGCGACCTCCAGCGAGAGTTTGGTGGCCGGCAGGTAGAAGAGCCGCGCGCGCCGCTCCTCGAGCTCACGCGCCTGATCCTTGTGCAACTTCATGGGGCCGTCATTATTGATCAGAGCCACCCCATCCTCCTTCAACCCGAAGTAGAACGGCATGGTGTAGGACTTGCCGTGCGTGATGACCTGCGGGTGAAAGATGATGATGATGTGGGGGAAGGTAATTTCCCCGATCTCGTAGATCGGCTCGTCCGACACCCGCACGTAGCTCTCGACCGGCGCCATGCGTTTCTCGGACCCGTAGAACGGGACGATCGTGCTTTCACCGCCCGCGTTGATCACGGCCGTGCTCAGGATGTGCGAGCCGGTGACGACCCCCTGCCCGCCGACGCCGGCCATTCGGATGTTAAAGCGCTTTGCCATCGACCCCTCCTTCGGCTGTCCCTACTGCGCCGATCCCGACTGCCTCGATCCCGCCCGGCCCTCGCTCACGCCTTGGGAATCGCGGCGGCCGGCTTCGGGAGGAACTCTTTGTAGCCATAGCGCTCGGTCAGGTACTGTTTGGCGTCCTCGGTGACGTACTCAGAGAACTGGTAGCGATCGTTCTCGACGGTCTTCGCGTCCTCCATGACTTTGTCCGTCGGGATCGCGTATTCGATATTGCAGGAGGTGTAAGCCTGGATGTAGGTGGGACCGACTTCGCGGGCGATGAGGACCGCTTTCTTGATCACGCTTTCCACACGCCGCGGGTTATTCGGCACGACGGTGGCGACATAGGCGCAGCCCGCGATCTTGGCCATCCCGAGCATGTCCATCTTTTCGAACTTCTTGCCGAGCGGAGCCATCTTGAGCACGGCGCCCTGGTTGGTCATGCCGCTTTCCTGGCCGCCGGTGTTGCCGTAGACTTCGTTGTCCAACATGATCGTCGTGAACTTTTCCTTCCGGAACCAGGAGTGGAGCGTGCCGGAGAATCCAATATCGGCCATTCCGCCGTCACCCACCATCACGACCACATCCTTGGGCTTGTCGCCGAAGCGAAGACGCAACCCTCTCGAGAGCCCGCTCGCCACCCCGTTCTGGTCGCCATAGTTTCCGTACACGAACGGAATCGCGGCTTGCGAGATGGCCAGCCGTCCGCACCCCGCCGTTCCCACCGTGATCGTATCCTCCGGGTTCGGAAACGAGATCATCGCCAGCCTGATGAACAGCGTCATCGCGCAGCCGGCGCACATCGGGTGCTCCTCAAGGATTTCCTTGAAGCTCCCCATCTGGGAGACCGTCACCTTCTTGCCGAAGGGACCGTGCTCCACCATATCCCGATATTCCTTGGGCATGAATTTTTCGAACCCCGGAGAGAACTTGACGTAATCGAGACTCATCGGCGTGCCTCCCTCAGCTACTGGCCTACAGCCAGTTCATTAGTCGTGATCGGATTCGTGATCGCCTGATGACAAAAGAAAGGGCCCAACGGCGTCGACGCGATGCCTCAACGAAGGCCAAAATCCCTAGTAATCCAGACCGGTTGCGGAGACGTAGAGTCTAGCAAAGGGCCCGAAACGATGTCAATCCGAAACTTTCGGAACTTGGGCACCTTGGAACGCCCCCAAATCCTATAACGTGTCGGATATTAATGCAACTTGGCATAAGGCCCACCCCTCTCGAAAGATGGCCTATCCGGAGCGCCAGAGGGTAGGCCATTGGGCCCAACCCGGGCGAACGGGCTCCAAGGGCTCCGCGAGTTTTTGGGGGCAGGCTGCAAGTGCGGCTTGACGAGTGGAGCAGTAGTTTCCTATAATCCCGGGAAATTACGTGGCCTTGTCACAAATCCTTAGGCCGGCGCCTCTGATGGCACAGGGATTGAATTTTCCCCGGCCGTTCCAAGATTGGGCGAGGCCGGCTGGTGGTGGACGCGGCGAAAGGGCGCGGTATGGGTCGTACACTCGGCGTTAAGATACTGACTGTCGAAAGCCTCGACCGGGTCAAGCGAGTCGCCTCGGACCTGGTCCGGCAGGCCCGCACGAAACTGCGGGGCTGCCGGTACGCGGACATTCGGATCGACGTCACCGAGGTCAAGTCTGCCCGCGCGGAGAACGGGGTCGGCAAGTGGTGTGCGGACGACTATGTCTTCGGGTTTGGTGTTCGCGTGTTGGCGGGAGACCCGCTCCCCTCCCCCGGCTATTTTGGACACCGCCTGGGGAGCGCCGACGTGGCGCGCTTGCCCATCCTGCTGCGTGAGGGCCTTCGCCACGCCTACGATCGCGCCATCGCCAATGCGCGGTACAAGCAGGAAACCCGCGCGCGCTTCAAGGGGTTGGGCGATTCCTTAGCCGCGCTCACCCTGGCTCCGATCGAGATCCACCAGGACACCGTCAAGGCCGAATACGTGGTGGATCCCCGTTCGGTCCCCCTGACCGAGGTGAATCGGCATACCATCGACATTTCCCGGGCCGTGAAGGGGCTGGGCCCGCGCATCCGGTTTAACGCCATCTCGACCTCGACCAGTCTGACCCGTGAGCTGTTCGCCAGCTCGGAAGGGGCGTTGATCGACCAGTCCTTTGCGACGACACTGGGCTACTGCACGGTCGTGGCCGAAAGTGAGACGGCTGAGCAGTCCTTGTTCGACTACATCGGCCATCAGCGCGGCTGGGAGGTGATCACCGAGGGCTCGCGCAGCGAGCTCGTCCGCCATCTTGACCTCCTGACGTTTGCCACCAGCCTGGGTCGAGACTGCCTGAAGCTCGTGGACGCCCCTCCCCTGCGCGCCACGGACAAGGAAGTGGTCGTCGTGACCGATCCGCACTACAACACGCTCAAGGCGCATGAGATCATCGGGCACCCGACTGAGCTGGACCGGGCGCTGAAGATGGAGACCGGGTATGCGGGTCGGAGTTGGCTGCTTCGGAACCTGAAACAGAGTCAGGTCGGCCGGCAGATTGCCTCGCCGCTCGTCTCCGCGTATTCCGACCCGGGTCTGCCGGGCCTCGGGCATTACATCTACGACCACGAGGGCACGCGAGGAAGCAAGGTGGTGCACATTGACAAGGGGATCTTCACCGGGTTCATGAACAGCCGGCAGACGGCCGCGCTGCTCGGGGTCGAGCCCAACGGCTCGTACAAGGCCATCGAGGCCTCGATGGTCCCGCTGATCCGGATGTCCAACACGGTGTTCGGGGCCGGCGCCACCGATCCCGAAAAGATCATCGGTGAAGTGGATCACGGGTACTACCTGGTCGGACACCGTACGCCTTCGATCGCCGAGTCGCGTGAGAATTTCAGCATTTCCGCCCAGAAGGTCTACGAGATTCGGAAGGGCCAGATCGGCCAGCTCTACCGAGGCGGCGGCATGACCGCCGATACCAAGGATTACCTCATGAAGGTCGACGCCGTGGGGCGTGATTTCCGGCTCTCCCCGATTCCCAACTGCGGCAAAGGTCAGCCGATGCAGACCAAGCGACTTGGCAACGGCGCCCCCACCATGCGCAGTCGTGCTCGGCTCACGGGCCTATGATCCAGCTTGCCAACCTGAAAGTCGCCGTCCAGCGAGCCCTCCGGCTCGTCACGGCCATGAAGGATGTCCGGGAGGCAGAGGTGTTCGCCTCCGCGACCGGCCACCATACTTGCCGCTTGAACTACACCTCCGAGATCCCCTGTCATGGCGTCGAAGAACCAAAGTCCTCGGAGTCCTCCGGAATCGGCATCCGAGCCGTGTTCACGAGTCCTGAGGGGCCCCGCATCGGCTTCGGGAGCGAGGCCAGGGACTTCTCGATGAAGGGAATCCGGCACGCCATCGAAAAGGCACGATACGCCGCAGTACCGGATCCAGACTTTGTGTCTCTCCCCGCGCCCGCCGCCCAAGCCTCGCCCTCGGAGCGCAAGGGACAACCACTGACCAAGTACCACGATCGAGCCATCATGGACCTGCAGGACAGCGCCTTGGTCGAGGCTGGATGGGGCGTGATCGAAGACGCTCTGAAAGCATTCTCAGGGTCCGAGCCCCTCGCGAGGCAGGCCGGCTCGAAGGACAAGCTGGCCCCGATGGGGCTGATCCTGAGCGGAGATGTCAGTCTCATTCAGCAGCGTATCGCGCTGGCCTCGACGCGCATGCCGAAGGTCCAGACGGACGAGTCAACCTGTATCAGCTCATTCGTGACCGGGATGGTGGAGCGATACCAGGCGAAGGGGAGTGGCTATGCGGCCGCGACTCACCTGGCCAAGTTCAAAGGCGACGCGGGGGGTGAAGCGGCGCGGAATGCGGTGAAAGCCATCGGCAGCCAGCGGCTCCCGACCGGCACGTATAACGTCATCCTGGGTCCACAGCCCGTCTGCGATCTCCTGACCAACCTGATCCTGCCGAGTCTGAGCGCCGAGGCGTTCTATAGCTGCCGCTCGTCGTTTCTGGGGGAGGTCGGTCGCCCAGTGGCCGCGGACCTCACCATCTACGACCATGGCGCGCTCCGCGGGTTCGTGGGGAGCAGGAGCATCACGTGTGAGGGCCTCCCAACCGGCCGGACCGACTTGATCCGTCGGGGTGTCCTCCAGGGACTCCTCTCCAACCACTACCAGACGCAGCTGCTCCTTCGTGACCCGGACGCCCGCGACAAGCTCGGCCTGAACCCGAAGGACCACCCGGAGGTGCTCACACCACGGAACGGATTCCGTCTGTCGAATCGGGGAGGCCGCCAATACGACGCCCTGCCGTCGATCGCCGCCACCAACGTCTTTATCGAGGGGTCGGTGCCGCACACCACCGCCACTTTGCTGAACCTGGTGAACCACGGCGTCTACGTCGGCCGGATCTGGTACACCTATCCCATGAACGGGTTACGGGCCGGGGACTTTACCTGCACCGTGGTCGGGGACTCCTACCTGATCCGTGACGGGCGGATCGGAGCCCCACTGCAGAGCAACACGATCCGGATCACCGGCAACATCAGGCAAGTGCTTCAGAACATCCTGGGGATGACCAAGCAGACCAGGCCGATTATTGGGTGGGGCGCTGATGAAGTGGTCTATGCGCCCGAGATCGCTGTGCAGGGCCTTCACCTCACAGAAATTGCCCAATTCATGGATTCGGTGTAGTCTGAGCCCGGATCACCCATGAGGTATCTACTGCGACAGTCGATCCTCTCGTCCGGCGCGGCCGTTCTCGCTCGGCCTCCTCGACGTAGTGCAGCGACTACGCCTGCGTCGCCCTTGCTTGCGGGCGACCACGGCGGCCTTCGGTCTCAACTGTCTCGCGACGATACCCAAGGGTAATCCGGACTCACTTATGCCACTGCGGGTCATCATTCCGGGCGAGGAGGAGGGACAGAACCATACGGGGGGCGTACACAACCGTCCTCCGATCCCCGACGGCTCTCCGAAAGCGGAGTGCCCCAAGTTCATGAGCCATGGCCCCTGCGGAGGCGTGCGCAAGGGGGGCTATTGCGAAGTGTACCCTGAGATGATGTGTCCCTGGGTCACTCTGTATTTCGAGCTCGAGAAGATCGGCCAGGTCGACTGGATGAAACAAGTGTGAGTACGGGCCTGGTAGGGCGCGGGGTACCCGTTGCTCTGGGTATGCAACGGGTCTAGGCTCGCGCATCGCGCACACAAGAAGGCGGCGGGGCGCCGGCCAGACTCCCTCCTGTGCTCGCGCTCCGCTCACTCAAGATTTAATGGTTCCGGGCCAAGGTGGATGGAGTGATCGTCGGACGCGCGCAGTTGGAGGCAGCCTGGCCGTCACCCCCAGAAACCAGAGGAGAGTGGATGTGTGCCGGGGGACCCGTTGCGCTTCGTTGCAACGGGTCGCGACGCGCGCAGTCTGAGGCACCCCCACCAGCCCCGTGGTGGAGGTGGTGGAGAGGAAGTGAAGCCTAAAGGGTCAGGGACGAGGACAAAGGGACAAGGCTCCGCAGAGCGCGGGTACACAGCAGAGCATGCCAAGAGCGGCATCTCCACCGACCTGCCCGAGATCGAGACCTGGCCCAACCAGTTCAAGCGCTACGAGATCTCGATCGAGATCCCCGAATATACGGCGATCTGCCCCAAGACCGGGCTGCCGGACTTCGGGACCATCCGGCTGCGCTACATGCCGGACAAGGCCTGCCTCGAACTGAAGTCGCTCAAACTGTACATCCATGCCTACCGGAACATGGGCATCTTTTACGAGAACGCGGTTAACCGCATCCTGCAGGACGCGGTGAAAGCCTGCCGCCCGATCTGGGCCATCGTGACCGGCGAGTTTACCGCCCGTGGGGGACTCCGGAGTACGATCGAAGCGAAATACCCCTGAGCCTCCGCGACACTCTACCCGCTCCGTCGTCTTCCTTCATCTTGCGTCCCCAAGACCAACAGGCTACCCTCACCGCAGAGTGATATGCCCACCTACGCCGTCGGCGATGTCCAGGGCTGCTTCTCAGCCCTGCAGAAACTCATGGAGCAGATTCGCTTTAATCCAACCGAAGACCGTCTCCAGTTCGTTGGTGACCTGGTCAATCGGGGACCGCATTCACTGGCCGTGTTGCGCTATGTCAAAGGCCTCGGCCCGGCCGCCGTGACGGTCCTTGGCAATCACGATCTGCATCTGCTGGCGGTCGCGGCAGGCATCGAGCGAGTACGTGCGAAGGACACGTTCCAGGACATCCTGGCCGCGCCTGACCGTGAAGCGTTGCTCGACTGGCTCAGACACCGGCCGTTACTCCATCGCGAGAGGAACGATGTGCTGGTGCATGCGGGGCTGCTCCCGCAATGGACGGTGGACCAGGCAGAGCAACTCGCGAGGGAAGTTGAGCAGGCGCTACAGAGTGATGACTATCGGACGCTCCTACGATCGTACTATGATCGATCGGCTTGCCGCTGGTCCGACGACCTCACCGGCAAGCCGCGACTGAGCGTGACCGCCAGAGCCCTGACTCGGCTGCGCATCTGCACGACGGACGGGGAGATGGATCTGGCGTTCACCGGCCCACCCCAGGAGGCGCCGAAGGGCTATTTCCCGTGGTTCCAAGTCGTGGGACGGAAAAGCGCCGACGCCACCATCATCTGCGGCCACTGGGCTGCGCTGGGCTTGCACCTGCAGGACAATGTGCTCGCGCTGGACAGCGGTTGCGTCTACGGCCGACAGTTGGTCGCCGTTCGTCTGGAAGACCGGCAACTCTACCGGGTCTCCTGTGCAGGGCCGGACAACTCAGCTGGACCCCAGTAGTGGTTCGAGAACAGAGGACGAGCCCACCTCAGGGAAGGCACCAGCCCAGCGCCGTCAGCAGCACGGCAAGCCAGGCGATGCCGAACAGGAGGGGCGAGAACAGGAGGTACCATTTGGAGGATACGGCACCAAAGATCCGCATCATCAGCCGGGCGCGCTGCTGGTGCTCGCCCGTCTCCAGAATGGAAAAGCGCGGGTCGTCTGGATATCGGGCTCGAAACTCCTGGAGTTTCAGTTGCCAGACGTCCTGGAACAGCGCGGTTCGCCCGATCGAGAACATCCAGATAAAGCAGAACACGGCAGCGGCAAGGTACACATACCACCGCTCCTCCCTGATGCCGCCGGAGAGATTGACCGCCGAGACCAACAAAGCATTGACCGCCAGCAGCACCTGAAGCTTGGCCGTCTTGATCGGATTCTCCTTCGCCCACAAGTCGAGGAGGATCTTATAGGTCTGGTAGTCGCGTTCAGCCGGTTCACTCCGTGTTGGCATCTCGGGACTCCGCACGTTTCCTCTGTGAGTACTCCGACCGGGCATCGTGAGACTCCGGACCCTGGCTTAAGCTGCCGAAGGATAGAGGAACCCTCCTCAACCGTCAAGCGCTAAGTAGTTCACAGGCAAGAGCTTGACGAGGGCATTCATTTCGACTTCTGAAGGAATTCTCTTAGTTGCCCCAAAGTATCGAAACTCCTTCCCGGAGTTGCTCCATAGTCAGAGGCAGTGGGACCCTTTTTACTTTCGGAAAGGGGGTCGGGAAAATAAATTTTCCAACCCTTGATCGAGAGATGATCAGGAAAGGTAGGCTCAATTGGTTCACGCTTCCATTGTCCAGAAAGTAAGGCACTGACCTCACGCGCGTTGAGTGACTGGAATGTAAATCTTAAATCGAAACCAACGCTGTTGGGTCCCAAGGTTTTCGCTGATCCAGAAAGTAGCCATGGAGGAAGGTATTCACCCTCAGCGCTTGTTGTGTTTATCTGAAGCTTTTCCTTTTTCTCATGGACCTGGATCGCGGAATTGGAACCAACTGATGCAGGTCCTTGCGGGAACGCCTTCGCCAGCAATTTTTCCACCAATTGAAGCGCTAGGGCCGGTCCATCCACCTCATCGGTCTCGAAAGCTTCGCCTTGTCTCAACCCATTGACAGCCATGGCCTTTCCAGAAACCAGAAGAATCGTGGCAGTTCTTCTCATCCCATGTAACTGCTCATCTCTTGTGATGCGAATGTCGCCTCCCTTCCCTATTTCAAGATCCCACTTAGCGGAATAGCTGCCCTCTGGATCCCCGGTGCGAATGTGAACGTGGGTTCCCTTCGACCAGCGCAATTCGCTCTTTGATTTTTCTTCGGCAGGTTCCCCACTGACTGGAATCTGTCCCGAGGAAATAGCTACGAGGGCGAGTAAGGTCCAAACGCCTGGGAATTGTCTAAAGGTATGGCCGGGTTTGTACATCGTTTCCCTTATTTTTCTTCCCATAGATGCTTTCAAAAGTTACAGGCTGGCAAATTAGCTCAAGAAAAGCTAGTTCGCGTCTTACATCCATAAGCCTCGGTGCGGCGGGCCTTAGAGCTATCCCTTCGATCAAACTCAGGGCAGCCAGCGCGAGAGTATCCTGGACAGGCTGCTCAAAAAGGCCAGCCAACGAGGCCGCAGGGAGCGGGGACACCGGAGCGTACGTGGTGAGGTACGTGAGGAGGACACGCGACCGAGAACGAAGTTGGTGGCCTTTTTCAGCAGCCTGCTAGTGGTAGCTTTCGGAATCAGTCGGAAACTTGCCCTGCTCAACCTCTTCCTTGTAGCGGCGGAGGGCCTGGAGGGCGTCGGCTTTCAGGTGAGCGTACGGCTTGACGAACTTCGGGACGAACTCATCGAAGAGACCCAGCAGGTCATAGAGCACCAGCACCTGCCCATCGCAAGACGGGCCGGCCCCGATCCCGATGGTCGGAATCGTGAGCGCCTGGGTAATCGCCCGGGCAAGATCCGCGGGAATCGCCTCCAGCACGATCGCGAACGCGCCGGCAGACTCCAGCGCCTTGGCGTCCGCCATCAGGGTCTCCGCCTGCTCGCGCTCCTTCCCCTTGACCTTGTACCCACCATACCGATGAACGGACTGCGGCGTCATGCCGAGATGCCCCATCACCGGGATGCCGAATCGAGTCATGGCTTCCACGCGGTCCACCACAGCCGCCCCACCCTCCAACTTGACCGCCGCGGCTCCCACCTGGAGAAACCGCCCGGCGTTCCGGACCGCTTCCTCCACCGTAACCTGATAGGACAGAAAGGGCATGTCGGCGATAACGAGCGCGCGCTTTGCGGCCTTGGTCACGAGCCGGGTATGGTAAAGCATGTCCTCCATCGTGACCGCTAGCGTGTCCTTGCTCCCCTGGACCACGACACCGAGCGAGTCGCCGACCAGGATCACCTCGATCCCCGCCTCCTCTACGATCCGCGCGAAGAGCGCGTCATACGCGGTCACCACGATGAGCTTCTTGCGCTCGCGCTTATGGCGTTGGAACTCGGGAATTGTCATCAGCTCAACCCGGCTTTAGTGAGAATTTCGGGGAGGCGATCGACCGCTTTGATCGCCATGATGTGCACCCCGTCGCAGTGAGGCCGCACCGCCTTGATCGTCCGCACGGCGATTTCCACCCCCGCGTCCAGGGCGTGCTTGTCTCCGGCCGCGCGCAGCTCGGCAATCATCTCGTCCGGCACCGAGACGCCGGGAATGTTGGCATTGAGGAACTCCGCCATCTTGCCCGAGCGCAACAGGAGAATGCCGGCCAGCACCTTCACCTTGAACTTGCGCACGCGCTGCATGAACCCGGTGAACACGTTCGGATGATAGATGGCCTGCGTCTGAAAAAATTGAGCGCCGGCGTTCACCTTGGTCTCGAATTTGACCAGCATGGGGCCCATCGGGTCCGCCTCGGGCGTCACGGCCGCGGCGATCGTGAAGTCGGTGGCACCATCCAGCTTGTTGCCGGCCAGGTCTCTCCCGTTGTTCATCCCCTGCACCAGTTGCATGATCTGCACGGAATCCAGATCATACACCGGCTTGGCGTCCTTATGGTCGCCCACCGTCGGATAATCGCCGGTGAGGCAGAGAATGTTGCGAACGCCTAACAGGTGCGCGCCGAGCAAGTCCGATTGAATAGCCAGGCGGTTCCGATCACGGCAGGTGATCTGCATCACCGGATCGTGGCCCATTTCATAGAGCAGCCGACAGATCGAGAGCGAACTCGCCCGCATCACCGCGGCCGTGTTATCCGTCACGTTGACGGCGTGAACGCGGCCCACCAGGCCGTTGGCGTTTGCGAGGATCGCCGACGCGTTGGTGCCCTTCGGCGGATTATACTCGACCGTGACGGCAAACTCGCCCCGGTCCAGGACTTCTTTCAGACGCCGCGGACGGCTGGCCATGCTCACCCTTACAGAATGTGCGATGGATGATGGTTAATGGTCAATGAGCGAGTGGGATTTCCCATCAACCATTCACCCTTCAGCCACTCGCCATTGTTCAAGCGAGCCCGCGAACCGCTTGGCCGATTCGAGGGTGTTCTCCAAGAGCATGGCGATCGTCATGGGGCCGACGCCGCCGGGGACCGGGGAGATCCAGCTTGCCTTCTCGCTCACCGGCCCGAAATCCACGTCTCCCACGAAGGTCCCGTTCTCCAGCCGGTTCACGCCGACGTCCACCACGACCGCACCGTCCCGCACCATATTCGCCGTCACGAATTTGGCCTTGCCGATCGCGACCACCAGGATCTCTGCCTCACGACAGACGGCGGGCAGGTCACGGGTCTTCGAGTGACAGACCGTCACGGTGGCATGCCGGTGCATTAGCAAGAGGGCCGCCGGCTTGCCCACGATATTGCTCCGCCCCACGATCACCGCCCGCTTCCCCTCGATCGCCACTCCCGTGGATTCGATCATCTTGATGACGCCCTTGGGCGTGCAGGGCGTGAACATGGGCACACCCTCCACGAGGCGTCCCATGTTGTAGGGATGGAAGCCGTCCGCGTCCTTCTGCGGCGACACCGCATCCAGGATGACCTTGCTGTCGATCTGTTTGGGCAGCGGGAGCTGAACGAGGATCCCGTGGACCTTTGGATCGGCGTTGACCTTCTCGATCAACGCCAGCAGTTCGGCCTGAGTGGTGGAGGCCGGCAGTTTGTGCTCATCCACATAGATGCCGGCCGCATCGCAAGCCTTCTCTTTGTTCTTCACATATAGCTTGGAGGCCGGGTCGTCCCCGACCAGGATCGCGGCGAGCCCCGGCCGGATGGCCGTTCGGGCGTGTAATTCCGCGACGTCTTTGGCGATACGCTCCCTGATGCCCTGCGCCAGCGCCTTCCCATCAATCACTCGTGCAACCACAAGACCCTCCGTAGAAAATCGCGCTCGACAACCTCAAAGGATTGCACGATACCAGGGGCTCGGAAGATAAGTCAACGATTTGCCCGGCTCCAACCGCTTCCTTGACACCTCGTCTGAGCGTCCAGTACCATGCTCGCCTGAGCCAACGCCTCTCACGCTGGCCCTGCCGGCGCCCGGCGCAGAAGCCACCTTGTGAATCCGGCAACAGAAAGCCCCCGCGTGATATCTCTGCACCACTCCGTACCCAGAGACGCTGCGCCACTGGTTCAGCGCGTCACGCTGGCTAGTCTCGGCTTTCTGCTCGGTCTGTCGACGACGACCCCGGCTGATGCCCTGCAGGTGACCAACCTTCAGACTCCCTACGGGTTTCTGGCGGATGCTTCGGGAGAGGACTACTTCATCTCCAACGTCAACGGTGAGGCGGAGGTCAAGGACAACAACGGGTTCATCACCAAGCTGGATCCGTCCGGCAAAGTCGTCAAGTTGCGATTCATCGCCGGCGGGGAGGGGGCCACCGTCCTGCATGCCCCCAAGGGCATGGCCATCGTCGACCAGATCCTGTACGTCACCGACCTCGACACAATCCGCGGCTTTGATAAGAGGACCGGGAAACCGGCGCTCATGGTCTCCTTCAACGGCTATGCAGGCACGTCGCTGTCCGACCTGGCCTACGACGGGCACGGCCTGCTCTACGCCTCGGACACCGCAGCCAATGCAATTTACCGGATCGATACAGCTCGCCAGCACGCCATTACGGTCCTCGTACGGGATCCCGCCCTGGCCGGACCGCGCGGCCTGGCCGTGCATCCGAAAACCGGGAACCTGATCGTGGCAAGCTGGCTCAAGGGGAACATTCTGGAAGTGAAGCCCGACGGCACGATCACCGAGTTAGTCTCGAATTCGTTCTTTTCATCCCGGTTCAACAACCTCGACGGGGTCGATTTTGACGGTCTAGGGAACATGTACGTCTCGGATTTTACCGGCGGCAAGATCTGGAGGATGAGACCGGATCGCCACTTCGACGTGATCGCGGAGTTCTTGTCCACCCCGGCCGATATCAGCGTGGATCGCAAGAACCACCTGATCCTGGTCCCCTATCAGTACGGCAATGCGGCCGAGATCAACGGGCTGGAATCGCCGGTCAAGTCGGGCAACAAGAAGCGAACGCTGGCCGACTACGGCTTCATCCCACCGAAGACAGGCAAGGAAGGGAAATAGATCAGGTCGATGAGCAAGTGCGTTTACTGCACGCAGCGCAAAGGCAAGCGGCCCTGCCCGGCCCTCGGCGGCCTCATCTGCAGCCAGTGCTGCGGCGAGCACCGCATGAGTCGCATTGCGTGCCCGTCAGATTGCGTCTATCTGGATGTCAGCAGCGATTATCAGCAGAAACGGGTCGGCGAGCGGTTCGCGCTGCAGCGGAAGGATTTCTACAAGGAGCTGTACGAACTCGGTGGCGAGAAAGCCGCGGCGCTCTTCAACCTGATTGAAGTAGTCACCTTCAGCTATTTTCACGGCCGACGCAACGCGCAGGACGGCGAGGTGATCGCGTCCATCCAGTCGCTTCGCCGAACCCTCAGCCCGCTCCACATCCCGGCGGCCCCTCCCCCGGTCTTCGCCGATCTCCTGAAGAAAGAATATGAGGCGTTCAGCAAGCAGCAGGGGCAGGGTCAATCAGCACAGCAGACGATCGATCAACAGGCTGCCATGGACGTCTTGGACCGGGCGCTCAAGTTCGTGTCCGAATTTTCTGGCGAGGGGTTACAGTCTCAGCGCTTCCTCACAGGCCTCATCGGCTACATTCGCATCCACCATCCGGAGGTGGCTGAGCAATTGACTCAGCGGGCCGAGGAAGGCGGTCGCATTGTGCTCCCCGGCGAATTCACGCCCGGCAAGGTGGAGCCGGTCGGTCACTCGCACCCCGGCCCCCAGCACACGCACCACCACACCCATCGGCACTAGCAGGCTGTCAGCGATCAGCTCTCAGCTCGATCGGTCAGTCATCCAGCCTGTTCTCAGTTTTCTCTGTCCCGATTCACACTCACTAGACACTAGGGCTTCACATCCCGAGTAAACACCTCCCAGATTCCTAGCTGAGCGATTCGCACAAACAGTTTGTCATTCTCTAAACGCAGTTCTTTTCGAATCGATTGCCCCTCCGCACTTCCGTGATACTCCACAACTATCGAACCGTTCTTTTCCCTATAGATTCGGCACGGGAAGCTGTCTACGTCATCATCCAGTTCAATGCTGCACTGCCCCTTGCCAAAGGTAACCTTCAGTCGACCGAAAAAGTTCGGCGCGGTCAGCAGGGTTCGCTGTTGCTCAGTGAGGCCAGTAGCCTTTCTGACCTCGATCAATGTGAGGTCTCGATTCGACTTCCATGTCCCGAACAGAGTTCGTTCAAGCTCCTCCGGTGCGGCAGCAATAACCAACAGGAGAAGAATTGTCGTGATCCAAGTCCTACATGGAGGAAAAGACTCCCAGTTCTTATTCACGGCCAGTAGTTGTAGATGCCCGGGCTGAACCGCCCACTCTGAGCCAGCTTCTCCAACTCGTCCGAGTTTATCTCTCCAGGCTGCTACGACGGAATTGTCCTCTGACCCTAAATTCTCCTCCACCGGTACTGAACTGTCGACCGACGTCATTCGTCACTCGTCATTCGTGGACAGATCTTCGAGAATTTCTCGGAGGGATATAACTCCCGACCATGATTCGGCGTCCTCTCATAGTCCAAGGTATGATGTGGTGATCCACGCGAATGCGTTCTCTCCCTCCCCACCTCGCCAGTAAGCAACCCCTGAGTGCCTGCCTTCACTACCTTCCATATCAGCCCAAATCTCATCGAGTCCATCATCGTTGATGTCTCCAACAGACCATGGTTTGATATGTGCGTAGTCGTCCTCGCCCAACACTGAAATTATAGAGAAGTTACTGTCCAGAACTGCCGCGATCCAGTGGCGGGAGCGCAACTCCGCATAGAACGGTGAATCAAGCCGGGCATTTGGATCTAGGGGGTCCGATGGAGCATGATAGCTCAGATAAGCCACATACTGAGCGCTGTCACGCCTCGTGAAGTGTCCCGCGAGAGCGATCAATTCCTTGGGCCGGTGCTTTCCTTGGGGAGCGGCTCCCTTAAGGATGGCCGCGCGAATTTTCTCCAGAGTCTGTCTGTTAGGTCGTGTCTTTGTATTTGTGCAAATGCCTTTGCATGGAGGAAGGTCGCGCGCGGCGATAAGTAGCTTTGTATCGGCCACCCTAAAATCGGCAGCAGGGCGAGCGACCGCGAGCAGTAAGTCATCCTCGCTGCCGTCATAGTGATGGATCGCATACCCGGTGATGGTGGCAGTTCCCAACCCGATTGGGGTGCGAACTTTCACATGCTCCCCAATCTGCAACTCAACCGCCGTCGCCACATACTCGACGTCGAGGCTCTTATAGACAGCGTCCCCCCAGTAAGGCACCGAATCTGCCCGGGAATCGTCTGGGGAACCCTTGGCTGCTCGCTTGAAAAAAGCTGACCAAACATCGTGTCGCTCTTCATTGCTCTTGGCCTTCGCAAAGAAGCTGTCTTTGAGATTCAGCTCAAGATAAATGGTCCCCTTAACTGCACCACCCATCGTCAGGCTTTTGAAGAATCGATCGGCCTGACTATCATCAGCCTGAGTCCAGACTGGTTCGGTGGATGCCCACGACATCAACAAGACAACGAGCATCATTGCAAAAGCTCTTAGATGATGTGAGCCTGAAGTGGAAGGCTTCGGCACGGAGGGGTCCTCGTGGCTGGAGATACGCTCAGCTAGTCGCATGAGTGCCGGGTACGTTTCCACACCCCCCGCCAACAAATGGCGTCGGTAGGGGCGATCGAGAGGCGACCTTGCGGGCAAGCCATGCTGATGTGCGAGCCGGAAGAACGAGTGAGGCCCGACCAAGTTCGGCTGCTGAAGATCAGCCGAACTTGGATCGGAGAACGCCCCAAATTCTCATTTGGGGGATGGGGGGCGCCGCAGCCGTTCTTCCGGTAGCTACAGCAGCTAGGCGAGCACGCGCAGGAGCCGAACCGCCGCCCCGACGGACGTCATTCCACTATCGTCACCGTCATCTCAATCCGCTCGAGCGGGTTGTCGCACGACCCTTGCCCCGGCGGGGTTGGACGACCCTGGGGATCACAAATTACCCGTGGCTCGCTCACGATTTTATCGGCCACGCCGATACCCTTTACCACTTCCCCAAATACCGTGTACTTACCGTCCAGGAATCGCGAATCCTCGACGACGACGAAGAACTGAGATCCCGCGCTATCCGGATCCGCCGCCCGAGCCATCGACACGATCCCCCGCTTGTGCGGCGTGTCGTTGAATTCAGCCTTGACCGTATAGCCTGGGCCGCCCTGGCCATAGGTTTCCTTCTTGGCCGGATCCTTGGTGTTGGGATCTCCTCCCTGGATCATGAAGCCGGGGATCACGCGGTGGAAGATGGTCCCGTTGTACACGCCGCCTTTGGCCAGCTTGATAAAATTCTCGACGTGTTGTGGAGCCAACTGGGAGAAAAACTTGATCTCCATCTCGCCGAGCTTCGTCTTGATGATCGCGCGGGGCTCCTTCTTCCCACTCGATTGCCCGGGCGCAGCAGGCGGCGCTTTCTTCTCTTGACTGAGAGCCTGACTCCCCCAGACTCCCAGCAGGATCACCCCGACTGCCGTCGCTACCAGTGACCTGACAATTCCGCCGCGGCCATTTCTCAGCATCGCCCGCCTCCTGTCCATGGATAAGTGCAATGATTGCTTAATACGTGATCCGTGAACCGCCGACGAGCGACAACATCTCCTCGGCGAAGCCGGTTTTGTCCATGACACGACCCAGAATGACTTTCCGCAGCACTATCCCAATATGTACCAGTGTCCGCACACGATCTCACGATTGAGCGGCCTGTTCGAGCGCCTGCTTGGCGGCCATTTGCTCCGCCTCTTTCTTGCTCCGCCCGACCCCGACGCCTAACACCTCGCCCCGGACCGTCAGCTTGACCTCGAAGGTCTTCTGATGGTCCGGACCGGTTTCCCGCACGGTGGCATACTGGGGCAGGACCTCAAACCGCTTCTGACACCACTCCTGGATCTGCGTCTTATAATCCTGAATCGCAGCCGGCCCGTGTAGCTCGCGAAGCTCCTCAAGCTCCTGCGTCAACGTCCTGATCGTGAACGACCGCGCCGCCTCCAGTCCGCCATCCAGATAGACGGCAGCGATGAGCGCCTCCACGGCATTGGCAAGCAGCGAATTCTTCTCGCGCCCCTGCGTCAGCTCCTCCCCTCGTCCCAACCGCAGCCGGCTCCCGAGGTTCAGCCGGCGAGCAGCTCTGGCCAACGAGGTTTCGCTCACGAGGCGGGCCTTCAGCTTGGAAAGCTCCCCCTCGGTCGAGCCCGGGAACGAGGCGGCCAGGTATTCGCTGACGATGAGCGCCAGTACCGCGTCGCCGAGAAACTCGAGTCGTTCGTTGTGCCGATCACTCTTTTCTTTGGCTTCGTTGACGTGGGACTTGTGGGTGAGCGCCTCTTCGAGCAGTCGCGGTTGCCGAAACTCGTACCCGAAGGTGTCGAGGGTCTCGTTGGTATCGCGCGTGGAGTGCGCCATGCTATGCGAGGAGTCGCCGGCGCTCAGAAGTCCGGCCGTTTGAAGAGAAGGCAGGCGTTCACCCCTCCGAATCCGAACGAATTGGAGAGTGCCGCGTTCACCGTCGCCGACCGGGCCGCTCCTGGCACGTAGTCGAGATCACATTCGGCGTCGGGGTGCTCCAGGTTGATGGTGGGGGGAATGACGCCGCGGTGGATCGCCAGGATGCTCACGACTGCTTCCACGCCGCCAGCTGCGCCGAGCAAGTGCCCGGTCATCGATTTCGTCGAGCTCACCGGGATGCGATAGGCACGCTCACCGAACACGGTCTTGATCGCGTGGGTCTCGACCTTGTCCGCGAAGGTGGAGGTGGCATGGGCGTTAATATACCCGATCTGCTCCTTGGGGAGGCCCGCATCCTTGATCGCGAGCTCAATGCAGCGCACGGCGCCTTCCCCATCTTCCGACGGAGCCGTAATATGATACGCATCGCTGTTCATGGCATAGCCGACCAACTCAGCGTACACCCGCGCGCCACGCCGGCGTGCCGTCTCGAGCTCTTCCAACACGAGCACACCTGCGCCTTCCCCGAGCACAAAGCCGTCCCGATCCCGATCGAAGGGCCGGCTGGCCTTGGTCGGCTCGCCGTTCCGGCGCGACAGAGCCCTGGCAGAGGCAAACCCGGCGACGGCCAGTGGAGTAATCGTGGCTTCTGCGCCGCCAGCGAGCATGACGTCCGCCTCGCCACGCTGGATGAGCCGGAAGGCATCCCCAATGCAGTGATTCCCCGTCGCGCACGCCGTGACCGCGCAGGAGTTGGGGCCCCGCATTCCAAACCGGATCGCGACCTGCCCAGAGGCGAGATTGATGATGACCATGGGAATGAAGAAGGGGGACACTCGGTCGGCGCCCTTCTCGAGAAGAATTTTGTGAAAATGCTCAATCGCGGGCAAGCCTCCGATCCCCGCGCCGATGTACACACCGACCCGGTCCCGGTTTTCGTCGGTCACTTTCAGCCCTGCGTCATCCACCGCCATCTGACTCGCGGCCACGGCGAAGTGGATGAACGTGTCCATCTTCTTGATTTCTTTTTTTTCAATGTAGCTGGCGGGGTCGAAATCCCTGACTTCGCCCGCGATTTGACAGGGATAGTCGGTGGGGTCGAACCTGGTAATCCGGCTGATGCCTGATTCCCCTGCGCAGAGCGCCTTCCAGGTCTTCTCAACGCCGATTCCGAGCGGCGTGACCAGCCCCAGACCGCTCACGACCACTCGTCGTTTGACACGCTCATTCATCGTCACGCGATACGGCCTCGTCAGATCTTCTCCTTAATATAGTCCATGGCGCGCCCGACCGTAAGGATCTTCTCTGCATCCTCATCGGGAATCTCGATGTCGAACTCCTCCTCAAACGCCATCACGAGCTCGACGGTGTCCAGAGAGTCCGCGCCCAGATCATCGACAAACGAGGCCTCGGGGACCACTTCATCCTCGTCGACGCCGAGCTGCTCGGCGATGATTTTCTTGATGCGATCCTCTACCGCCATTGGTTTGCCCACCTCCTCCCCCATCGTAGCCCTCCCTTTCAACCATCATCGCAGTCGGTGATACTCGCGAGGCGGTGCCTCCGATTGACCTTCCGGTCCGGACTCACGGCCACGCGGACTGGACCGTCCTGCCCCTACGCCATCAGCATGCCGCCGTTCACATGGAGAACCTGTCCCGTGATGTAACTGGCGGCGTCTGACGCCAGGAAGCGGACCGCCTCCGCAACATCCGACGGCTGACCGAGCCGGCCCAGCGGAATCTGCTTCTGAAGAGTCTCCTTGATTTCAGCCGATAGCCCATGGGTCATCGCCGTCTCGATGAACCCCGGCGCAACCGCGTTGACGGTGAGCATGCGACTGGCATACTCACGCGCCATGGTCTTGGTGAGCCCGATCACCGCGGCCTTTGAGGCCGCATAGTTGGCCTGTCCTGCGTTCCCCATGACCCCCACGATCGAGGCAATATTCACGATACGACCGTAGCGCTGCTTGGTCATCGGCTGGAGGACTGCCTTCGAGCAATGGAAGGTCCCGTGCAGATTCACTTGCAGGACCAGGTTCCAATCCTCCTCCTTCATCCGGACCAGGAGCCCGTCCCGCGTAATTCCCGCATTGTTGACCAGGATGTCGATGCGGCCCCACTCCTTCATCACCTGTTCGGCCATGGCACGGGCGTCGTCCCATTCCGCCACGTTGACCTTGAGATTCAACGCCCGGCGGCCAATCTTCTTGATCGCCTCCACGGTGTCCTGGGAACGGCCCGGGTCCAGATCGGCCACCGCCACATCCGCGCCGTCACGCGCCAGGGTCTCCGCGATCGCTCGGCCGATCCCCTGAGCCGCACCGGTCACAATGGCAATTTTACCCTCCAGTGTCATTCACTCGCTCCGCAGCAGGCGTCATGCATCAATTCGGCTGCGTTGTCCGCATTTCGTCTCTCGTCATTCGTGAAGCGTATCTCGTCAGACTCTTCACAAGATACGAGATGCGAGATACGAATCACGCGCCTTGAGTCGCGTTTAACGTCTTCAAGGTTGCTTCGAGCGACTTCGGATCCTGCACATTCAAGGTCTCTGCCTCGGGTGCGATCCGTTTCACGAGTCCGGTCAACACGCTCCCCGGTCCCACCTCGACGAAGGTCTTCACACCCAGCCCTCGCATGACCCGGACTGACTCTTCCCACCGAACTGGCGACGGTAGCTGGCGGATCACCGAGGCCCTGACCTCGACCCCAAGCCGCAGCGGCTTGGCATCGGCGTTGTTGACCAGCGGGGCCGTGAGATCCGACCACTTCGTCGCGGCGACGTCAACGGCTAACCGATCTGCGGCGTTTTGCATGAGCGGCGTGTGCACGGGGACGCTCACCGGGAGCGGGATCACCTTTCTGCAGCCTTTGGCCCTGGCCACCTCGATGGCCTTTTCCACCGCGGGCTTTTCGCCGGCGATCACGATCTGCCCCGGACTGTTGAAGTTCGCCGGGGCTACGACGCCGACCCTGGATGCCTCACGGCAGGCCTCTTGCACTGCCTCGCTGCTGAGGCCGAGCATCGCTGCGACCAGGCCGCTCCCAGCCGGCACCGCCTCGGCCATGTATCGGCCTCGCTTCTGCACCAGGGAAACGGCGGCGCTGAACGTCAGTCCTCGGGCCGCGACCAGAGCTGTATATTCACCGAGACTGTGGCCCGCGACAGCCACGGGCCGAAGACCAGCGGGCTGAACGGCCAATTCCAGGACGCGCAGGGCAGCCACGCTTGCGGTCAGCAAGGCCGGCTGAGTATATTCCGTCAGGTTCAGGCGCTCCGGCGGACCTTCGAAACACAGCGCAGCGACATCATACCCGAGGATCTGCCCCGCGTCTTCGTAGACCGTCCGAGCAACCTCGTGGGCTTCGTACAGCTCACGCCCCATCCCGACCGATTGAGATCCCTGGCCGGGAAACACCAACCCGATCCCGGATTCTGCAGCGGGGTATGATATGGGCGAATCATTTTCCATTGTCAACAGTTTTCAAGTACAGGCGCGAGGCTCGAGGCGATCTGCAATGGGCAAGAGGGCAGCGAGCTCGATCGGGTCGCTGACACCTATAGCCTATCGCCCCTAGCCTCTAGCCTGTTGTCAGTCGACAATAAACTCGCCGCCGTCTACACAGAGAACATTCCCGGTCACCCACTGGGCTTTCGGGTGGCTGAGGAGCCCGATGGCCTGCGCCACATCCCGCGGGGTGGTCAGACGCCCAGCCGGGTTCTTGCGTGTGGCGAGGGTGATCATTTCGTCGGATCCGGGAATCTTTCTCAGGGCCGGCGTATCGGTCACCCCAGCCATGATGGCATTCGCCGTAATCCCGAGCGGTGCCAGTTCGAGCGTCAACTGCCGGATGTGCGACTCCAGCGCAGCCTTTGCTGCTGAGACCGCACCATAGGTGGCCCAGACCCTGGCGCCCCCCGCACTGGTCATGGCGAAAATACGTCCGCCGCGCCCCATCAACTGGCGGGCCACTACGTCCTGCACCCAGTACACGAGGCTGTTGGCCATTACATCCACCGTCATGTCGAGGTGAGCTTTGGCGATGCCATCTGCCGGGGATTTGGTGATGAAGGGTTTGAGTGTTCCGAACGCCAGCGAATGGAGGAGCACGCGGACCATGCTGGGGCGCCCCGTCGAGGCCAATCGCGTCTGCATCTCGTTCAGGATCTCCTGCCGCTTCTCAGCATCGGCTGCATTCGCGTTGAAGAAGACCGCTTCTCGACCGGCGGCGCGAATCTGCCCGGTGATCCGCTCCACGTTCGGCAAGGTTCCCTTTCGGTCCAGATGGACCCCGAAGATATGCATGCCGAGTGAGGCCAGTTCGAGCGCCGTGGCCTCTCCGAACCCGCTCGAGGCTCCCAAGATCAGTGCCCAGTCTCCCTCTAACGGCCTGTTGTCAGTTGCCATCTTGCGCCTCTCATTATCTAGGACTGAGGGCCGAAGTCAGTGCTGAGCAATGAGGACTGAGGACTGAGAGATCGAATTCGGACCTCAGTCCTCAGCACTCAGTCCTCAGTCCTGAAGATGTCCTCAGCATTGATTCACCATCGTATCAGCGCCGTTGCCCAGGTCAATCCGCCGCCGAATGCCTCGATCATGACCAGGTTCCCGTCCCGGACGCGGCCGGCCCGCACCGCCTCATCCAGCGCCAGCGGGATCGAGGCCGCGGAGGTGTTGCCATAGCGGTCCATATTGAGAACGACCTTTTCCATCGGCAGCCCCAGCCGGCTCGCCACCGCCTTGATGATCCGCACGTTGGCTTGATGGGGGACGTAGAAATCGAGATCCTCCACCGAGAGTGAGTGAGCCGCGAGCGCTTCGAGCGCCCCCTCTTCGAGGGTCTTCACCGCCACCTTGAAGGTTTCATTACCCTTCATCTTGAGATATTGGAGCCCTTCAGCCAGCATCTTCTCGGAAGTGGGATGACGTGATCCCCCGCCTTGAACACAGATCAGATCCCAGAGGTTTCCGTCCGAATGCAGATGGGATGAGAGAATGCCTCGGTCCTCGTCCGTCGCGCTGAGCACCACCGCTCCCGCGCCATCCCCGAACAAGACACACGTGCTCCGGTCCGTCCAGTCCGTGATGGCCGACATCACCTCGGCCCCCACGACCAGCACGTGTTGTAGCCCGGTCTTGACATACGCGTCACCCACCGAGAGCGCGTACACGAAGCCGCAGCAGGCGGCCGAGATGTCACACGCCGCCACGTGTCCGGCGCCGAGCCGATCCTGAAGGAGGCATGCGGTGGAGGGCAAGGGGACATCCCCGGTGCAGGTCGCAACAAGAATGAGGTCAAGGTCGGTCGCACGCAGGTTCGCTGCCTCGAGCGCCCGTTCAGCAGCCTTGACACCCAGGTCGGAACACGCTTCGCCGGGCGCCGCGATCCGCCGTTCGCGAATCCCGGTCCGCTCCACAATCCACTCGTCAGAGGTCGCGACCATGCGCTCGATATCGGCATTGGTCAACACACGCTCCGGCACATAGGATCCTGTCCCCGCGATTCGGGCCCTCATTCGTCGGCCTCTGCCCTGTTGCCTTCCCGCTGTTGCGCCAGACTCTCCTCGATATCGCGCTGAATCAGCTCATTGAGATTGCTCTCGGCCAGACTCTTGGCCAGTCGCACCGCATTCTTGATCGCCTTGGCAGAGGAGCGACCGTGGCAGATCACGCTGATGCCGTTGACGCCCAGGAGCGGCGCGCCACCGAACTCTGCGTAGTCCATCTTCAGACGGAGTTGCTTGAGAGGAGCGGCCAGAACCGGATACGCCAGCCGCCCAAGACGGCTGCCGGCGATCTCCTTCACCAGCAGTTTCTTGATCGTCTCCGCGACCCCCTCGGAGATCTTCAGCGCGACGTTCCCGATAAACCCGTCGCACACGATCACATCGGCCATACCGCTGTACACATCCCGCCCCTCCACGTTGCCGATGAAGTTGATCGGGCTGGCCTTGAGTAGGCGGAAGGCCTCTTTGGTGACCTCATTGCCCTTGGTATCTTCTTCCCCGATGCTGAGCAGACCGACACGTGGGTTCGGTTTCGCAAACAAGTGTTTCCCGTATTCGTGCCCCATCAACCCGAACTGGTGGAGATGCTGGGCCGTGCAATCCACAGTGGCGCCCACATCCAATAGGACGGCAGTCCCCGTCAGTGTGGGCAGCGTGGCGGCAATGGCCGGCCGCTCCACTCCTTTCCTCAGGCCCAGCACAAAGAAGGCCGCGACCATGCTGGCGCCGGTGTTGCCGGCGCTCACCACGGCGCCGGCCTCGCCGGACTTGACGAGTTCGGTCGCCACCCAGACGGACGAGTCCCGTTTCTTCCGGGCGACTTGCGCCGGAGACTCGTGCATGCCGACGGTTTGCGGGGCATGGTGAATCGTCACGCGCGGGTCGTCACAGGCAAAGCGCCTGAGGTGATCCCGGACCTGGACCTCGTCCCCGACCAGAACTACCTGGAGATCGAGCTCCTTGATCGCCTGGACGGCGCCTTCGACGTTGGGGGCTGGACCGAAGTCCCCACCCATCGCATCAATTGCGATTCTCATCGTCTGTGGTGGCAAACCCGAGGATGTCCCTGTGAGTTCATAGCTGCCAGCAATCAGGTATGGGCGACTCGCTCTCCGCTGCTAGCTGCGAGCCAGGTATCAGGTTTCTTCGACTGCGATCACCGCAATACCTTTGTAGGTGCCGCAATGGAGGCAGGTGTAATGCGGGAGCTTCGGCTCGTGACACTGCGGGCAGATCGATAGGCCCGGAGGCGTGAGTTTCTTGTGAGTCCGGCGCTTATCCCGTCGTGACCTGGAGAGCTTGTGTTTCGGATTTGGCATCGTTCTTCCTCACTCAACGAGAACCGGGTTCAGATTTGCCGACGAGGAACCGGGCTCGCGTCCCCCTCAACCGGTTCGCTCGCCGCCACCCGAACCTGAGCCTTTCTTGTCTTGTCCTGTCCGCTGTCGCAAGGCTGCAAACGGCCTGTTCATTCCGGTGTCCGCGCAGCCGCAGTCGCGCTCGTTGCGATCCTGCCCGCACACCGGGCAGAGGCCCAGACAACCCGAGGCGCAGAGCGGTTGCATCGGGGTCCCCAGGATGATCTGTTCACGCAGCATTCCGGCCAGGTCGATCTGGTCGCCGTCCAACGTATAGACGGCGTCGTCGTCCCCTTCGCCTGCTTTCCCGATCGCCGCCGGCTGCGGGTCGCGCCCGGCAGGCCTCGAGCGGACGGCCCTGGGAGGCACGTGGCTCCCGGCCACCGGCCGATACACGGCTTCAAAGGGGAGTTCCACCGCGTCTTCATACTCCTTCAGGCAGCGGACACACTGTCGAACCGCCGTCCCGACGAGCACGCCCGAGACGTTCACCTTTCGGCCGACCTTGTCCACGGCGATCGTGAGGGAGAATCCGTCTTGAAACACTCCCTCGGTGGCGCTGAGCGTCAGCTCCTCCTGCTGGACCTGGGAGGTCAGGTTGAGTCCCTCTTCAGGGATCTCCTCGAGGCGCAGGGTAGGAAGCGGCATGGGCGTCACTTCCTCGGCGAAGGTGTTCACGGTTCTATACACTCAAGCCTTTGCCAAGTCAAACCAATGCGGCTGATCCCACGCATGTCCTGTCACCGCTCTTCCGAAAACGCCAGCATCGCAATGGTTCTTGCTCGCTTAATCGCAATGGTCAGTTCCCGCTGATGGCGCATGCAGTTTCCGGAAATCCGACGCGGAACGATGCGGCCCCGCTCCGTGAGAAAGTTTCTGAGAAGACCGACGTCCTTGAAATCGATTGGCATCGATTCTTGACAGAACCGGCAGACTCGTCGTCGTTGAAATAGCCGTCCTCGCTCCACTCTGCTCCTCCATTCACTTCATTCAGGCATGACCGCCGGTTATGCCCGAGGTTCTTCGATCTCCTCCTCAGGCTCGACCGGATGGCCACCCTCCATGCCCGTGTCCTGCCGCTTGGGCAGGAAGGTGACGGTCTGCGCGACCACCTCATGCTTGCTGCGTTTCTGGCCGTCCTCCGTTTCCCAGCGACGCTGCTGAAGCCGCCCGTCGATGATTACGCCGTTGCCCTTGCTAAGGTACTGTCCGCAATGTTCGGCCTGCTTCCCGAACACCACGATGTCGACGAAGCACACCTCTTCCTTCAGCTCCTCGCCCTGGCGGAAGCGACGGTTGACCGCCAACCCGAAGCTGGTCACTGGCGTGCCGTTGGGCGTGTAGCGGAGCTCAGGGTTCTTGGTGAGGTTCCCGACCAGGATGACCTTATTGAACCCGGCCACGGTGAGACTCCTTGGGCTCACCCGCAGGCCTCTGAACAGCCTCCTGCTGGAGCCGGACGGTCAAGAACTTGATCACGGAGTCCTCCAGACGGTAAGATCGTTCGAGGTCGCTGACGACGCCTCCATCGGACTTGAAATGCAGGTAGATGAAGGTGCCCTTCCGCTCCCGCTTGACTTCATAGGCGAGTTTCTTCTTGCCCCAGTTCTCGGACCTCAGCACGGTGGCGCCGGACTTTTCCACCACGCCCTTCATCTTCTCGATGATTTTCTGAGTGTCTTCGTCCGTCAGGGAGGGGCGAACGACAAAGATAGACTCGTAGAATTGCATGGATCATCTCCTCTCGGTCAATGGCCCCAGAATTATGGAGCCTATCGGAGAATCGCCTTTCTACTGCGGCGAACGATGCAAGGCCAGCTGCGTCGTTCTCGGCTTGAAAAAATCCTCAACGTATCTCAGAGGATACGCTTCCGGTGTTTTTCAAACCTGCGGCCTAGCAGCTAACCCTGCCTCATTTGCCTCGTCACGAAAGGGATTCTCCGACAGGCTCCTTGCCTGGAGCGAGGTGGAATGATCTTCGCGAAGCGTGGACCCTACCACAGCCCCGGATGAGTGTCAAATGTTGCTCCGCCTTACGTTCGTGTGGGAAAATTCGCTGCGGGTTTAGAATTGGAACCAGTAGGCTCTGCGTAACTCGTCATGACCACTCTGCCCTTCATTGAGGGCTTTATGCCACTCCAGTTCCTGCTGGAGCTGGCTGGGTTGTTGTTGATCTTCAGCGGAGTCTCTTCCCTCCTCGCCCGAGCAGGCCGGCCAGTCAATCGCTTTGCCAAGGTAATTATCCTATTTGTCGCGTCTTTCCTATACCTCAGGTTCCGCGTCTACCCACCGATGCCGTTCAGTCTGCTAGCGACTTATTTAGTACTGTCGTTGATTGGAATTCTGCTCTGGGCCTCGTCGTCCGAACAGTATTGGCAGGAATTTCGACTTCCAATTGTAGCAATACTTGATGGAGAAACCGGATTTACCAGACTGATAAGGGGCGCATTTCTAGCTTTCTTTCCGGTTCTTGGTTGGTTCCTCACCTGGAATGCAATGATCCTGAAGATCGAGGCGCCGATCGAACTGCGAACCATTCACCCAGCTCCTCCGATAACAACGCGTGTCCACGGGAAGACGATTGACATTCAGAACACCCGAAACCCTTACCGTGTTGATAGTTCTGGACAATACAACGCCTCCCTCGAAAAGCAATATGCCGGCGCAAATACCTTCGGCGAGAACGCCACACCTTATCTGCGGTCTGTTCGAGAAGGTGGTCAGATTTATTTCCAGGAATGTGTCTTGTGCCACGGAGCGAGTCTGAGCGGAGGAGGCATGTTCGGAATAGCTTTCGAGCCTCACCCGGTGTCGTTCACGTCGTTTTTTCAGGTGTTGCGACCGGGTTACGGCGATCTCTTCTTTCGCACAGCCAAAGGATGGACCGAATTGCCGCGGGAAGGATTTCCTTGGGCCTCCACCATGCCTCCGATGGAACAGCATCTCTCATCTGATAACATCTGGAAGGTTACGCTTTTTCTATACTGGTACGTCGGGCTTGAACCATATTGGGAAATCGAAGACCATCAAATAGAGTGATCATCAAAATAGGCAGCTCAAAGAGGCCAGCCACGCAGTGGAGATCTAATCCTTGTACGCACGGCCGGGAGAGACAAAAAGCTGCGGGTGTTCGGCGGTCCGTGCCGAGCGTCTTGCTAGCCACACTTCTGACTCATGTCATCAATGGCCTGGCACTTGAACACCATCAATGAAATCTTTGGCTTCAACGTTCAATTTTGGATACAGGTCCCGTCCTCGGTGCGAATAGACGATGCTGAAACCGGTATCTTGCTTCACAGGGTGCCGGCAATAGAGGGATTTGATCTGCAGTAAGAGCCTCTCTATGGTACTTGGCGACGTCTGCGCCTCCCTGTCGTTCACAAGGATCGCAGCACTCACACAGGGATAACTTCGCTGACTTGAATACTGGAACTCTGAGTCAATTATTGAGAAACGCACAGAATCGGTGTCAGCTTCATAGCCCTTCTTTATGAGCGAGATAAACTCTTTTTCACCCGTCGTTTGGGGAAGGGGAAACCAGAACACCTGAGCACCAAGACCTTCCCCTGGCTCACCCCCGCTCCGGGCGAATTCCATGCCAGCGGACGAAGAGCTCACCAAGTGCCAACCATCTGAGTTAGGAGCATGTACGTTGAGATAGTCACTCTTGTAGAGGTGGCCAGCGGGAACGGGCGTGATACTACGTGAACGTGCTGGGGCAGTACAAGAAGACATCACGAGAGGGATGAGAAGAAACGACAAAAGTACAATCTTCGGTCTCTTCATATATCTATGCCTAACAATTGACCATGCTGACTGGCATAGCATCCGTATGCAAGTTGAACACTGCTACGGGATTATCATTGCGGCGCGGTGACTTGTCAACGCTGTCCACAGCGGGGGTGCGACGTGCTGTGCCGAATGGAGTCTCAAGAATGGTGACCGAGCGGGCGCGGCCTCGGAACGAGCGGGTCGCGCCCGCCCTCCACTCCTCTCCTCGGTTGTTACGGTGAGATTATGGGAGTCGCCGGGGTGGTCGGCGGTAGCGATATTGCGGGCGAGGCCCGCTGGTGTGCGGAGCGGAAGCCCGAGCGAGGCCCGACCGGACTCGCCTGTCGGATCAGGCGAGAACGGATCGGAGAACCCCCGCCTTCCGATGTGGGGGAGTGCGCGATGCGAGGAATAACGATTCACCCGCAAGGCGGGTACCCGGTTTGCGCACCGGGGACCCATTGCTCTGCGCGATGCAATGGGTGATGACATGGTGAGGTGGCAGGGGGGAGCCGCAGCCGTTTCGCAGGTAGTTACAGCAGCTAGGCAGGGACGTTCAGAGCGGGAGAGCCGTCGCCCCGACGGTGAGTCCAGACTGACCCCATTATTCCTGGCTCAAACGCTTGTGAGGCTCCAACCCGCTCGAGTTTCCCTGGGGAGATGCCATCAAGGGCTGCAACGATGCCGGGCACCAACGGCCGCAGGTGGACCATACGGTTTGATGGTGCCTCGACGAGAACGACCCCGAAGGAGTAGGCCGACAGCTTCTGCTGACCCGGCAGTTTCCTATCCATCGTGACAAGCGCATCGAACCTGCCGTGCATCCGACCAACAACTCGCCGTTCTTGATGCCACTCCAGCCGAGGCCGCTCACGGTCTCAACCTCGTGATCGCCAAGCAGGCCGGCTAGATCTACGGGAACGTTCTCGTCAAGCAGGACGCGCATCGGCCAACATGGAATCGCGAGCGAGCTCGAGCGCAGCTAAAGCCTGCTCCCGCTTGACCGATGGGAACTGGTGCAGGAACTCATCGAGCGTTTCACCACCTTCGAGATAGTCGAACAGCGTCTGCGCGGGCACTCGCGTCCCAACGAACACAGGCGTTCCACCGAGGATCTCGGGATCGCTGTGAATCACCGTCGCTTTCGAGGTCATGGCTCGGCTCCAACGTAACCGACCAGAGCATTATACACCGACTCAGCAATCAACGCTTGAGGAATAGGGGTCGCCCGTGTTTGTTAAACCAACCTTTCGTGGGCGCCGAGGCCGCACGGCGAATTCGTTCCGCAGCCGTCTCGCAACTCGCATGGCAGACATCCCGATTCATCGGCCAAACAATGACTCCCGACCCCTTTCTTCCTCCCCGACCCCTTTCTTCCTCCCCCGAAGGCACCGCATCTGTGTTGAGCGCGGGGTTAGGCAGCGTGTTTCGACCGCGAGATGGCGCCTAGTACCAGCCATGCTGCCAGCCACCAAAACAACAGAGTCACCCATAGATGAATTCGGTTGGTCGTGAATACGCCAAACTGCTCCAGGAGCCACTGCACTGCTCCGCCTGGCCAAAACGCAAATCTGGGTCCAAGCGTGGGCTCAAGTAGGAGGAAGCAGGCAGTCGTTGCCCCTAGGATGATGACTGCAACTCCCAAGGCAATTAGGACTCGTCGCATGTCTTCTTAAGCTGCCTAACGTTGTGCTTGAGCCGCGGCCGACGAGCGAAGCGACGAGGGGACCGCAAGCAACGCTTGCGGCCGTCGGCTGCAAGGCGTGGCTAGAAGCGCTACTTCCGCCTATGGAAGTGCCATCGGATTTCCTTAGACGGTTTGTCGTTTGGGTCGGTTGACCAGAGCATCACGACGGCCGCTTGAGCGGGTGAGCCTGCCTTTCGGGGATCTTGCGTGATGTACCACACCCACACATATTGTCCCGGGCGAAGTTCGTTTGGCTTGTAGGCACCCCCATACGCACTGAAAAATTCAGTACGCGATGTGAGTCGCACAACGGGAGTGTCGCGTGCCTTTCCGTCACGGCTGTCACGCTTTAGCGTGATAGAGTCGGTCGCTACAGTGACGAGATAGCCTTGGACCGATGGTGGTGACGGTTCAACATCCCCGCCGTCCGGAACAGGAAGGACCCAGCGTGCGTGAGAGGCACCTGCGTTGAGGCTCAGCGCCATGATTAGCGCGATTGCTATTGCCACATGGTCCCTGCCGCACACTTCGACCTCCTAACTATTGAGTATGCAGACCGGAATACCGCGCGAATGCGGGCTGCGAACTGCTAGGTGATTCTCCTCGGGGTTCCCTCGCTTGTCAATGAAATCCACAACTCACGGCTGGCGCGCGATGCCGATCGGTATCGCTTCATTGTCGCTGCGAATGATTGAGCACCGAGGTGGCGAACGAGCGGCTGAAGTGCATCAAACAGGATGGAGTCTCAGGAAAGTGTCCCAGCGGGCGCGGCCTCGGGACGAGCGGGTCGCGCCCGCCCCTCTCCCCCTCCACCAAGGCTGGAGCAAAGTAGTAGAACATTCGACTGGACGTCGGAGTGGATATCATCGGAACAGCAAGCGCCCATGCGGGATGGCTGGGTCTGACTCGCGAATCGCGGAGGCGAGGGCACCGCGACTTAGCGAGCAGATGCGCTCGGCGCCAGCCGACGGCGAGGACTGTTTGAAGTTCCGTTCGAGCGAAGCTCAGGACGGAACGAGTTCCGCAGCCGAGCAGATGCGACGCTTAGTGCGGTCGAGCCGGAGCGTCTGAGCAGGGCAGGCCCAGCCATGCCGCTAACGAGCCATGACGTACGCAACCAGCGGGCGCGGCCTCGGGACGAGCGGGTCGCGCCCGCCCCACCTCCACTCCTTAGGGTTGGACGGCGGAATCGTGGGAAGAACGCCTGGGCGGTTGGCAGAGCGACATTGCGGGTGAGGCAAGCTGCTGTGCGTGCCGGGCGAGAGTGCGAGGCCCGAACATCCTCGCCTGTCTGAACAGGCGAGGATGGATCGGAGAACCCCCGCCTTGCGGGGGATGGGGGGTGCCGCAGCCACTCGACCGGTAGCTACAGCAGCTAGGCGAGCCTGCGCTGGAGCGGCTGCCAACGCCCAGGCGGCTACCTTCATACATTGAATCGAAAATACACCACATCTCCTTCCTTGATCACGTAATCCCTTCCCTCCAACCGGAACAACCCCTTCTCCCGCACCTTCGCCTCCGACCCGCAGGCGACCAGCTCATCATAATGATAGACCTCGGCTCGGATGAACCCGCGTTCCATGTCCGAGTGAATCTTTCCGGCCGCCTCGGACGCCTTCGTCCCTTTCCGGAGCGGCCAGGCCCGCGACTCGACTTCGCCCGCTGTGAAGAAGGTGATGAGGTGCAGCAAGTCATAGGCGGCCCTCGTCAGTCTGATCAACCCGGACTCGGTGAGGCCGGCTGCCTTCATGAATTCCCCGCGCTCGTCGGCAGGTAAGGTCGAGAGCTCCGCCTCCAACTGTCCGTAGAGAATGACCAGCCTGGCCTCTCGCTTATCGGCCAAATCCTTCACGGGCCGCACCAGGGGATCGTCTTCGCCGGCTCCTTCCGCGGCATTGGCGATAAACAACACCGGTTTGGCCGAGAGCAACTGACACTCGTTCAAGATCGCCAGCTCTTCCGGCGAGAATGGCCGGCCCCCGAGCCACTCGCCCTTGTTCAGTAGCTCGATAAACTTCTGCACGGCCGCCAGTTCCTTGGCCGCCTTGGGATCGCCGGACCTGACCTTCTTGTCGACCCGCTGCTTCCGGCGGTCCAGGGTCTCCAGGTCGGCAAGCATCAGCTCGGTCTCGATCGTCTCAATGTCGCGCAGGGGATTCACACCGCCGCCCACATGCACCACGTCCGGATCCTGAAAGCACCGGACGATGTGCATCAGGGCGTCTACTTCACGAATCTGCGAGAGGAACTGGTTGCCGAGGCCTTCCCCCTTGCTGGCCCCTTCCACCAGGCCGGCAATGTCTCTGACCTCCAGTGTGCTGGGCGTCATTTTTTTCGAGTGGAAGATGTCAACCAGCTTGTTGAGGCGCGGGTCGGGCATCGGAGCAATCCCAATATTGGTCTCCACCGTGGAGAAGGGGTAATTCGCGGCCACCGCGCCGGCGCCGACCAGCGCATTGAACACCGTGGTCTTCCCGACGTTCGGAAGCCCGATCATGCCGCAAGATAAGCCCATAACTCCCATTGCCTACCGCCGCTAAAACCGGACGCACGATGCGTCACGGGTTCGGCGGGCTGACGTTGAACCGATTCATGGCTGCGGCCACGCCCTCGGTCACGAGGCACTCCAGCGCGAGGACGGCCTGCTCCACCGTCGAGTCCACCAACGCGCGTTCTTCCGGTGAGAATGGTGCGAGGACGTACTCGGCGCTGTCTTCGCCCGGCGCGGGGCGCCCGATACCGACCTTCAGCCGGCAGAACTGGCTGGTTTCCAATGCGGTGAGAATTGAGAGGACGCCATTGTGACCGCCGGATCCGCCGAGGCGTTTGATTCGGAGGCGACCCGGCGCAAGGTCCAGATCATCATGGACCAGGACAAGGTCTTGGGGGGAAAGCGCCAACTCGTCCAAGAGGCCCTTGACCGCCAGGCCCGCCTGGTTCATCCAGGTCAGCCGCGAGGCCAGCGCCACTTCGTACGATCCAACACGCCCACGTTGCCACACCGTGGGACCGGCCGGCCGCAGGGTAACCGCCCACCGGGAAGCCGCCGCCTCAACAACCCGGGCCCCGAGATTGTGGCGGGTGAGGGCGTAGCGTTCCCCCGGATTGCCGAGCCCAACGATGAGACGCAAGGTTACTTCTTCTTGTCCTCCTTGGCTTCCTTCTTCTCAGCCTTGACTTCCTTCTTCTCAGCTGTGGGGGCCTTGCCTTCCTTCTTCTCGCCCTTCTGCTCTGCCTTCGCCTCTCCTTTAACCTCAGCCTTTGCTTCGCCAGGGGCAGCAGGCTTCTCCCCCGCTGCCGCCGCCGCCGCGGCCGCCTCCTCCGGGGTCAATTCTTTGCCCTTCCCGATGACTTCGGGTTCCTTGCCTTCCTCAGTCACCGCGCTGCTGGTCAGCAAGGCTTCCAATTTCGCCTCGGACATCGGGGCCGCCACGCTTACCACCATCTGGTCTGGGTCCTCTAGCAGCTTGACCCCCTCGATCGGTTTGAGCTCGCGAGCGTGAATCCCCTGGCCGATCTGCAACTGGGAGGCATCCACCTCGATGCGTTCGGGAATGGCAGCGGGCAGACACTCGATCTGCAGCTCCCGAAGGTTGTGTTGAAGCACACCGCCATCCTTGACCCCAAGGGGCATCCCGCCCACCACGCTGACCGGCACCTTGAGCCGGATGGCCTTATCCATCGATACCTCAAAGAGGTCCGCATGCAGGAGGGCTCCGGTGACCGGGTCCACCTGATAATCACGGAGGAGCGCGCTCCGGACGCGCTTCGAGGTCGCACCGGCGATGGTCAGGGAAATCAGGGCGGTACTCGAGGCATGAGCGCACAGGATCGTGACATTGGCAGGATCGAGGGTCAGATGAAGGCATTCCCCCTGGCCATAGAGCACCGCGGGGATCCTGCCGCTCCGCCGGAGCTGGCGGGCGACCCCCTTCCCGACCGACTCCCGAACTTCCGCGGTCATGTCAAACTTCATACTGTCTCCTCATAAACATGGAAATAGCGAACAGCGGGTAGCCCTCAACTCCGAACCTCAGCGGCTCGCTACCAGCCACTCGCTATTCGCGCTCGACACTAGGCGAACAGTGAACTGACCGACTCTTCCTCGTGGATCCTCGTGATGGCCTCGCCCAAGAGCGGCGCCACGGACAGCACCCGAAGCTTGGGACAGCGTTGTTCTTTCCCATTGAGCGGGATCGTGTTGGTCACCACCACCTCAGTCAGACAGGAGTTCTGGAGCCGCTCGAGTGCCGGCCCGGACAGGACGGGATGGGTACACCCGGCCCAGACGAAGCGCGCGCTCTTTTCCATACAGGCCTGCGCGGCCTGGACGATCGTCCCGGCCGTGTCAATCATGTCATCCAGCAGCAAAGCGCTGCGGCCTTCCACTTCACCGATGATGTTCATGACGTGGGCGTTGTTGGGGCCTTCCCGCCGTTTATCGATGATCGCCAGTTGAGCCTGCAGGCGCTTCGCGAAGGCGCGCGCCCGTTCCACTCCCCCGGCATCCGGAGAGACCACCACCAGGTCTCGGAATCCCTGCTTGTTGATGTAGTCCAACAGGACGGGCGTAGCGTACAGGTGGTCCACCGGAATGTTGAAAAACCCCTGGATCTGCCCGGCGTGGAGGTCCATCGTGAGGACTCGATCGGCCCCGGCCGTGGTAATCAGATCCGCCATCAGCTTGGCCGAGATCGGAACGCGAGGCTGATCTTTTCGATCCTGGCGGGCATAGCCGAAATACGGAATCACGGCCGTGATCCGGTAGGCCGAGGAGCGCTTCAGCGCGTCGATCATGATCAGCAATTGCATGATGGACGTGTTGACGGGATCGCAACATGATTGCACCAGGAACACGTCCGCACCGCGCACATTCTCATCGATCCGGACGCGGATTTCGCCGTCGCTGAAGCTGGAGACGGTCGCCTCGCCCAGGCCGACTCCCAGATGTCCACAGATCTCTCTCGCCAGCGCCAGATTCGCGGTTCCCGAGAAGACCTTCAGTTCCTTCTGCATGGCATTCTCCGAGAAGCACGAGGGGCCGCCTTCGGCGCCGCCTCGCGCTGGTTAGCCACCTGGCCGATGTGCTTGGAGTTCAGCCGAGCATTTGAGCGTATCGGAAAGAGCGGTCGTTGTCAACCGACGCGTACAGGGCGGGGGCCGGGCTCCTCTTCACAGACCAGGGCACGGGTCCCGGCCGGCACCGCGAAGGCTTTCCGCCCGGGAGCCCGCTCAACCGAGGCCATTGCGCGCATCGCCGCCGCGTCGTCTCGAAAGATCCCGAAGACCGTCGCGCCGCTCCCGGAGAGCAGGGCGGCCTCCGCGCCGGCCGAAAGCAGCTCACACTTGATGGCTCCCAGCACCGGGTGCTCGGGTGTCAGGGCCTCCTCGAAGTCGTTTTCCATCAGCGGGATCACGTCCTCCCAACGAACCGAAGATTTGCCGATGAGCAAGGCCAGTGCCGGCGAGAGGGGCCGCACGGTCTTGCGGAGCGCAGCCAGGCGGTCATAGGCCCAGCGCGTTTGGACGGGAAACCCCGGATGGACGAGAACCACCCAGCGTGCTCCGGTCACGGACAGCGCGGCCACGTCCTCCCCTCGCCCCCGCACCCGGGCGCTCGGTGAAAAGAAAAAAAACGGCACATCGCTGCCCAGGACCTGGCCCACGGCCGCCATCTCCCGGTCAGACCAGCCCAGCCCGAGCAGGCGATTTAATCCGACGATCGTGGCCGCGGCGTCACTGCTGCCTCCACCCAGGCCGGCGGAGACCGGAATGCGCTTCGTGATCCGGATCTCAAGCCCCGCGGCCTGAGCGCCTTGCAGGCCGGCGCGTTCCAGGACGAGCGTGGCCGCGCGGTGGATGAGATTCCGCCCATCGGTCGGTAAGCTGGCGTCGTCGCAGCTCAGGCTGAGTCCGGATGACCCCGGTCGGAGCCGGATGCGAAGCTCATCCTCCAGTCCGACGGTCTGCATCAGCGACCAGAGGTTATGGTAGCCGTCAGGACGGCGATCCAGCACTCTCAGAATGAGGTTGACTTTGGCCGGCGCCCTAACCCGCACCTCCCGCTCAGTCCCCGGCATCTTAGTTTCCATCGAAGCCGCAAACTCCCCACCCGTGCCTTAGCTGGCCGTCGCCTCTCCGCACAAAGCTTATAGCCTATTTGGTCTTCGGATGGAAGAGATGGGCACGGAGATGGCCGGGATGGACTAAGAGGACTGAAAACAGTTTAAGCTTAAACAAGAAATCGCGGTGCTGCTCCAGCCCGGAGGGTCCTTTTCATTCTTCGTTAGCGAGGCATTGCGGCTAGCAGAGAGAGGGATTTTGTTTGTTCATACCACTTATAAAGCCTGTTGAGAGCCCAATTGTATTCGTTATCACCCTTTGATGCGGTTTCCACTGCGATGCGGTACCAATCAGATGCGGCTTCCATTCTGCCTTCGCTTTCGGCGCGCAACCCAAAATAATAGCCTGTCTCGCATCGTTTGCTTGCATCTGTCGCAAGCGCAAGGATTGTCTCTTCACGCTCCAGCCCCAGCAGGTAACGACCTAACAGGTGAAAGCGCCCACTCTCTGGATCAGACGGATGAGACTCTTGGAAATGGCGCAAAAGTACGGCTCCGTGTGGGTCCTTGTCTGGTCCGAGTTGGAGATGAGCTGCTGCCCTCAGGAGCCAGGTGAATTCAGGGTGATCGCCTTTTTCAGGTTCCTCAATCAAGTCCCAGAGTAATTCCGGTGCTCCACCGACGAAGCTTTGTGTCCCCATTGCATTGGTGAGGTCTGGGGGTACTTGGTTTCGCAGCCAGGCCAGCGCCACCGTTTTGCCCTGCCACGCTTTTCTAAACTGATACCCTTGGAGGAGAAGGTACGCCTGGTCATATCGGTCAGGGACTTTCACCTGCACGATCATCCCGCTGGCCAGTTCATGATTTCCAGCCTCCTTCATGGCTTCAGCAACAACCTGCAGATCCCATGGGTTGGAACGGCTCTTGATCAAGGCCGAGAACGCTTCTAGCCCAACCCTGGCGGGCCGGTTTTTAAACATCTCTACAAACGCCTTTCCTATGATGAATTTCCAATCATCCCAGTCGATTGGGTAAGGATGGCCCTTCAAGACATCAGCAGCCTGGGCATACTTCCCGTGTTGCCAGTAAATCTCTGCCATGAGGGCTCGAGCATGCAAGGAGTCTGGATAACGTTCCAAAGCTAATGCTGCCATCCTTTCGGCTTCCCCTCGCCGGTTCAGCTTGTCTAAGAGTCGAGCGGCATTCTGCATCGCCCCGCCCTGCCAGCTTTTCACCACGGGCGCAATGGCAGCCAGGCCCTCTTGGTATCGGCCTTCCTGATACAGCGTGTCTGCGATCACGTTGTGTGCGTGGACGTATTCGAGTCCGGCGGTACTGACATCGCGCTTGAGCCAGTCTTGGGCCATCAAGCGTGCCGTCTTATAATCTTTTTCTTCGTTCAGGTAGCCGATGTATTCCCTGCGCAAGGGCCAACTATCTGGGTCTGCGAGGAGGAGCTGAGCAAATTCATGTCTGACAGTTTCTGGCGTAAGCGTCTTCAGCTGATTGAGGGCCTTGAGCGCGTTCACTTTCGCGTAGGGTTTAAGGTGTGGACTATGGAGTATTTCATGCAGACGCTGGCTGTCGCCGGTGTAGGAAGCGAACCAGGCTTGAAGATGCTGGTGCTTTGAAGGCGAAGTTTCTAAGACGCTGCGATACAATTTCTCCGTCAGTTTCTGGTCCATGAGTTGATCATAGGCAGTATAGGCAAGTTCCCCCCGGTGCGAGGGTCGGGTGTCCATTCGCACTACTAACAGTTTGACTGATTTTAGGACTGCTGGGTCACCGTACCGAAAATGTTTCTTCTGCTCCTCCATCGTTCGGAGGAGTGGAGGGGCTCCAAAGCCGGGGAGCCTGGCCAAGTCGTCTACTAAACGGGAGAGGTCCGCTTTCCCTGCTTTTGACTGGGCCAGGTTACTATACCAACGCTGAAACCGGGCTGCGGTTCCGGTACGAGGGTTGCCCAATGCGGCCGCAAACTGTCGAGCTGCTGTTTCAGAGGAAAGCGAATCCAGGTAGTGGAGCCCCAAGATGTAATACGAAGAAAAGAAGTACCCTCTGTAGTAGGCTTGGTAAGTCGGCGAGTCGAGAAACGGGCCGCGGTAATGGCGATCCAGGACTTGTAAGCCCGACTCGAAGCGATCAAAAAGCGTCGATGATTCGGCACGGAGAATAGTATCAAGCGAAGCCATAAGTGCACGTACTGCTTCATCGGTAACCGGCTTCTCACGTGCCTTATGAACAATCTCTATCAAATTCGGCATCCCGACTTCCTGTGCCAGATTCAGCAGAACCAATCGTGGAAGGGCTTCAGCCAGGTCGGAATTAGTCCCAAAGCGATTCAGGTCGAGGCCCGCTTTGATGATTGGCAGTGACATCCAGTCCGATGGAAATAGGGCCTGGAGCCCGGAGGTGAACACTTGAAGATCATCAGCATGGTCAACCAGGCGAAGTAATCCCAAGTATCGTGCTTCAATGTTCTTGCCTTGGCCAAGTGCGACTTCCATTAATGATTTGTCATTCCCCGTTACGAAAGGCCGGGCTGGGTCTGAATCGGGCAATCCCTTTGCTACTCGCTCTGCATGGGCGGAATAGTCCATGCGCTCAGCCAGCAGCGCTTCTTCGTGGGCCACCGGGAGATTGGTGAGCGATTTGGTGAGCGCCAGGAGAGCCAGGGCTTTGGCTGCAAGTTGATCCGCCGCTTCCAACCGATCCAGGCTCTGGACATTCAGAAAAAGGAGAGCGCGCGTGCCCTGTTGAAGCAAGCGTCGATGATGCACTCCTTTGCTCCAGAGATCGTTCATCCGCCTCGCTGCCACGGCTACCTCAGGGGCGAGAAAACGATCCAGTTGTTCATCCAGCTCAACGAAATCCTGAGGGGTCATCTTGGCGGTCATCAGGCGAAAGGAGTTTGGACACCGCAGCGCCTGAGCGGAATACCTGACCCGGTCAATCAGGCCCTGTTGTTCAAGGTTATCAGCGGTCAGGCACAGCGGGTATTTCTCATGGACTGCCTGAGCCCAGTGTGTCAGAAGATTCAATGCGTCGGGGAAATCTGGGAATTCCGGCAATGTCGCCACTTCTGTAGCGCCATAGCGCACGGTCCAACGATTGTTCTGAAAGTCGGCCGTGACCTGCTGGGGGGCTTGACCAGACAAGAAGTGGTGGATCTCCTCGACGGCGAGCAGGAATCGCTTATCCGGTTTCAGTCGGTATGCTGCGTGGAGGGCGTCCCGCATCTGTGCAGGCGGGACGGTCAACACTGAGACCGGAGTCGGTTCACCGGTCAACGGTTGGTCGGTTGGGTTCGTCGAGTTCGTGTCGGCGGACTGGGACAGCTTCTCGGGAAAACTGAAGAGGTCATATTCGGCCGCCGGCCCGTTTATGAGCCAATACAGTCCGATCACCAACAGCAACAGCAGTAGCAACAGCCGCTGACGCATCGATGTTTCTTCGCGAGGTTTCGAATATTGCCGGCTCTGCTTAAGCCCGACTCTTCAAGTATATCGAGCAGGTTTCACGCTGCTGTCCACGGATTTACAGTGGCAGGCAGGCGTACTGACTCACGATGCCATCGCGAGGCTGATAAGATGTTATCGGCTGCCTCTCGTTCAGCCTTTAGCCATGCGTGTCAGGGAGGGATGCTCAAGGGAAGGGCTTCGAATGTGCTTCGCAGGGACGACTAGTGGGCGAGTGGGCTGAGACTGCACGCATCAGCAGGCGTTACGTATGCGAGCAAGCAACAGATAGCGGCACACCCATCTCTCCTCTCCAATCAGTGCCTGGGGTGGAAGGGGAAGGCGCGATGCGCGAGCGCCCTCCACCCTACTACCCAAGAAGGCCTACTTGGCTAGCCCCTATTGCGCGCATCGAGCGAGCACACATCCTTAGATCCTCAAAAGCAATCGATCTCGTGTGCGCGCTCTGCGCCCACCCTTCACCTTGCCACCCAATTAGGGTGGGTGGCCTGGGAGCCTCAGACTGCGCGCGTCCAGCGAGCACACATCCGCCACTTTCCGAAACGATAGGTCTTGTGTGCGCGATGCGCGAGCACGTGAGGCTCCAGGCCGCCCGCCCTAATCTCTTCCTCCTTTGATCGCGTACTTCTCCAACCGATACCGGAACGAGCGGGTGTTCAGGTGCAGGAGCCTCGCCGCCTTCTTCTTGACCCACTTGGCCCGCTCCAGCGCCTTGAGGAGCAGGTCCTTCTCGATCGTGTTGATCATCTCCTCCAGGTCCAGCCCATCGGGCGGCAGCTCAGTTGGATGGCCCGGGGTGGCTGCCGGAGCGACGGCACGATGGAGCCATGCCCCGATATCCTCCTCCGTGATCCCCGGCCCCGCGGCAAAGGCAACCACGCGCTCAACCAAGTTCTCCAACTCCCGGACGTTGCCCTTCCATTCATGCCCCAGGAGGAGGCGCATCGCCTCTGGAGCGACGGTCGGCACGGCCTTGCCGTTGGCGGTCGAAAACTTCTCCAGGAAGTGCTCCACGAGGACCGGGATGTCGCCCGCCCGCATGCGGAGCGGCGGGAGCTGAATCGGGATCACGTCCAGCCGGTAGTACAGGTCCTCCCGGAAGGCCCCCTCCGCCACGGCTTTCTCCAGATCTCGGTTGGTGGCCGCGATGATCCGCACATCCACCTTTACGTCGCGGGTGCCGCCGACCCGTCGGAATTCCCGTTCCTGGATCACACGGAGCAGCTTGACCTGGGTGGCCGGGGTGGTATCTCCGATCTCGTCCAGGAAGATACTGCCGCCACTGGCGACCTCGAAGAGGCCCGCCTTGTTGGCCACCGCGCCGGTGAAGGACCCTTTCATATGACCGAACAGTTCGCTCTCCAACAGCGGCTCCGGTAAGGCGCTGCAGTTGACCGTGACGAACGGCATCCGGCTTCGCGAGCTGTTGTAATGGATCGCGCGGGCGACCAGCTCCTTCCCCGTGCCACTCTCTCCACAGATGAGGACATTGCTCTTGGTGTCGGCCACCTTCCTGACCACGTCGAACACTTTCTGCATGGGCTCGCTCTTGCCGATGATCTGGGACAACGAAGCCTGGCTGGCCATCTCTCGCTTGAGCAGAATGTTCTCCGCGGAGAGGCGACGCTTCTCCAGCGCATTCCTGATGATCAGCTGGACTTCATCCACCTGGAATGGCTTCGTCAGATAGTCATACGCCCCCGACTTCATCGCCTCGACCGCCGACTCCGTCGACGCGAAGGCCGTGATCATCAGCACGACGGTTTCAGGCGAGGCTTTCTTCACCGCCTTCAGGACCTCCAATCCACCCTTCTTGGGCATCTTGAGGTCCGTGATCACGAGGTCGAAGATCTCCTTGTCGAGCTGCGCAATCCCCTCTTCGCCGTCACCGGCGACCGTGACATCGTAACCAGCTCGCTTGAGCATGATGCTCAAGACATCCCGCATGCTGCGCTCGTCGTCGACGATCAGTATCTTTTCCACGGTTCCCTACCCTCATGCCTGAGACGCGCTGCGAGCTCGGCCGCCAACGGCAGACAGACGACGAAGCGCGACCCCTGCCCTTCCTCACTCTCCACGCGGATCCATCCGCTGTGAAGGTCTACGATCCGATGGACGGCGGCCAGGCCCAACCCGGAGCCCTCCCTCTTCGTGGTGAAAAAGGGGAGAAAGATTTTGTCGAGATCCTGTTTCTTGATCCCCTCGCCGGTATCCTGGAAGGCAATCTCGATCACGTCGCCTCCCCGGCCGCCCGAACCGACCCGCCGGCGGCTCGTGGAGATCGTGAGCAACCCTCCGTTCGGCATCGCCTCGAACGCGTTGGTCGCCAGATTCCAGAACACCTGCTTCATCTGGTCAGGGTCCACTTGGGCGACCATCGAGCCGGGAGCCGGATTGGTCCGGATGGTGATGTTTTCGTGCGACCGCGCTTCGTGGCGGATCAGGTCTAGCGTTTCGGCCAGCAGCGCGTTGAGGTCACATTCTTTGAGGTTCAGAGCCGGCGGCCGGGCGTACATCAAGAATTCTGTGATGATCGAGTCCAACCTTGTCGTCTCCCGGATGGCGATGTCCATGAGTGGAGCATTGCCCTCGTCCAGGGCGAGGTCACGTCGCAGCATCTGCATCGCTCCGGCCAGCGCGGCTAAGGGGTTTCGAATCTCGTGCGCCATGCCAGCCGACATCTCACCCAGCGTGGCCAGCCATTCCTTGCGACGCATCTCCTCCTCCATTTCGCGGATCTGCGTCACGTCCTTGAACACACCGACGAGGCCGGTGCGGACTCCGCCCTCCGTGAGTGGGGTCAGGGTCATTCCCAGTACGAGCCGGCTGCCATCGACTCGCTGCCCCTCCCCTTCAAAGCGGTACGGTGATGTCAGGGCTGAGGGATCCGTTCCAAACAGGTCGCCCTGTTTCCAGTGGAACACCTCCCACCACAGTCGCCCGTGCACCGCCTCCAGGGAGTACCCAGTCACCTCTTGAGCAGCCAAGTTGAAGGAGGTGATTCGGCCGGCCGCATCGGTGGCAAACACACCGCTGCTGATGCTCTGGACGATATTCTCATGGAACGCCTGAAGCCGACTCAGTCCGCGTTCCTTTTCGACAAGCGACTGGTCAGCCCGGCGCAACTGCTCGGCGAGGGCTCCGCTCAGCAATCCCACCATCACCAGCGCCAAGCTGTGCACTCCGAAGGCTTGAAACGACTCCCCGACCGACAGGCGACTCGGCTGGAGCCACCCCGTCGACTCGAAAAGACCGTACAGTTGAATGCTGGTGATTAACCCGAACAAGATGACGGAAAACCCCGCCGTGATCAGCCCTCCGCGGCGACGCAGGATCAAGCTCGACAACGTCACCGTGATGACATAGAGGACCGAGAACGGACTTTCCACGGCTCCCGTCCTGGCCACCAGAAACGTCTCCAGGAGCAGGTCCATTCCAAGCTGCAGATAGGCGAAGCGGGTGAGGGACTGGAGCGAACTGAGGTATCGGATCGTCAAGGCATAGGCGATCGTGATCCCATAGGTGAACACGATCATCGCATAGAACGTGAAGACAACTTCGCCCCGTCCGATCTGGAAGGCGATCGACAGACCGAGCAGTAGCGTGACCGCCACGACTCGAAGGCCCATCAACCAGTGCAGTTTGACTCTCAGGTCTTCCATCGGTTCCCATCGCCCACCGACCCAAGACCGCAGCAGCGCGCGCGATCGCGCTGAACGTCCGAACCGCTGGTGACGCCAGCGTTTACCACACGACTGACCCGGCGCTGGAGAGGCGCAGGAGGAGGAGGGCCTCGCCTGGGCCCTCGGAAGGACGTCATCGAACTCTGTGCGGCTGCATCTTTCTTCGCCGCGCCGCGGACTCTAGCCGACCACCGAGGCCATCTGGAATATCGGGAGGTACATGGCGATGACGATGAACCCGATGATCGTGCCGAGAAACACCATCATTGCCGGCTCCAGGAGTGAAGTCAGCGCGGCCACGGCCGCATCCACCTCGTCATCATAGAAGTCAGCGATCTTGCTCAGCATCGCGTCCAGCGCACCAGTGGACTCACCCACTGAGATCATATGCGTAACCATCTTGGGGAAGACGTCACTCTTCGCCAGTGGCTCAGCCACGGTCTTGCCCTCGCTGATGCTTTGCCGTGCGCTCAGAATGGCTTCCTCCACCACCTTGTTGCCGGACGTTTTGGCGACAATGGAGAGGCCTTCCAGGATGGGCACGCCGCTGCTGATCAGGGTGCCGAGCGTCCGGGTAAACTTCGCGACGGAGGCCTTTCGAATCAAGTCTCCCAAGACTGGCACCTTGAGGAGGAAGCGATCGATTTTCAAGCGTCCGTCGGGCGTCCCGCGATACTTCTTGATCCCGAAGCCCGCCAGGACCGCGCCGATGATCATGTACAGGAGGTTCGATTTCATGAAGTTGCTGATGTCGATGACCAGTTGGGTCGGACCTGGGAGTCCGGTCTTGCCACCGGACATCTCGGCGAACATCTGCGCAAAGATCGGGATCACATAGACCATGAGGATGGTGATCACGATCACTGAGACGCCCATGATGGCGGCAGGATAGACCATGGCCGACTTGATCTGGCTCTTCAGCTTCATGGCCTTCTCGATATGCTTGGCCAACCGTGCCAGGATGGTATCCAGCAAGCCGCCGATTTCCCCCGCATGGACCATGTTCACGTAGAGCTCGTCGAACACTTTGGGATGCCGTTTCAGCGCGTCCGCAAACGTGGACCCTCCCTCCACGTCCACCCGGACGTCCCCGATCGCCTTGCAGAACTTCTTATTTTCCGATTGGGTGGAGAGAATCTCCAGGCATTGGATGAGCGGGAGGCCTGCGTTAATCATGGTCGCAAACTGACGCGTGAAGACCACAATGTCCTTGTCGGTGATCCCGCCACCAATGGCGAAGCCCAAGGTCCCCGGCTTTTCCGTGACCGTCGAGACGATGAGGCCTTGTCTCCGGAGCTGATCGAGTGCTTCGTCACGGGACTTGGCGGTATGCTCGCCCTTTCTAACGGTCCCCTGGCGGGTTCTCGCGACATAGGTGAAGGTGGCCATTTGATCTACCCTTTACGATCACAGCCCACGCACTCCACACCCAGGAGGAGCCGCCGGCTGCTCGATGCGCGAATCGTGGTGGTGGGCTGCACGATGCAGAGGGAAGGACGGGGCGCTACTCCCACGGTCCGAGTGATCACGAACCGTCGCGCCCGATGAGCACCCGCAACTGTTCCCATTTCACGCGCTGTTCTCAGGGGTTAGACGAACATTCGAGTCATACCTAGACATGGGGAAGTCTATCGAAGGACCCCCGGCTTGTCAACTTTAGAGGCAGTTTCCGGATCAGGGGTGATGGCGGGAGACCGTCGAGGGCTCAGGCCTCGCCGGCACTGACATGGGTGAAACCACGGTAGAGGTAGTGGAGTCCCGACACCACGGTCAGCGCCACCATCAGATAGAGAACCGGCTGGAGCAGGTTCAAATCCATCTGACGGGCGGTCAGCATGACCACCAACAGAATGTAGACCAGCTGCAGGAGGGTCGTCCCTTTCCCCAGCAGGGTCGGCGAAATGTCCACCCGCGACTCCGTCAGGCGTGCCACCAACGTCCCCGTCATCAGGATCATGTCACGGCTCACGACCAGGATCACGACCCACAACGGGACCAGATGGAGGACGGCGAGCGTCACGAAGCCCGAGGTGAGGAGCAGCTTGTCGGCCAGCGGGTCGAGGTAGGCGCCGAGTTTCGTACGCTGGTTGGCCACGCGCGCAATCGTGCCGTCCAGGCCGTCCGTGAGCGCCGCCGCCGCGAGCACGATCAGGGCATACTCATACTGCTCATAGATGAGGAAGCCGATGAAGACAGGAATCAGCAGGATGCGCAGGACCGTCAAACTGTTCGGGACGTTCATAGCGTGGGAAGATGCGGCCGGTCCCTTGGCCATAGTTTCAGACCTTCTGACTGACGGAGCGTGCATGGCGGGTGTCATGATAAGTAGCCCGCGCAGGCTTGTCAACAACGGTTGAACTCCATGACCGGCCCGCTTATAATCAGCCCGTTTCAGGCACAACCCGGCCACACTGGAGGGAATCCTTGAGTACGCTCCCGTTATCCTTCAAGAAAGAGGGAGTCATCGAACGCCATCAAGTAGAGGGGAATGATCCCAGCGATCGCTCGTTCAGCAGATCTATTCTGGTGAGCCGGACGGCGCAGGGATATTCCGCAAAAGTGATGTACGAAGCCCTCGCCGTGGAAGGCCCCACTTCGTCCACGGTGACCGCAGCAGTCAAGGGGGTGGTGGACAAACTCCGAGGTTTGGGCTTCCGCCGGATGCGGACCCGGCTCAACTTCAAGGGACGCCGCTACCTCGCTGAAAAAGAAACCTGGATCGAGCATCCCGACGAATTGACTCATTGAATTATTGACGATTGAGTCATTGATCGGAAGCAATGATCCAATGATTCAATGAACCAATTCCTTCTGAATTGATCCCTTGCTCCATTGACGATTGATTCATGGCCGGAGAATCCCCCAAGGAAGCGATGACCCAATGAATCAATGATTCAATGGATCAATCTCCGATCAATTCTTCATAGATTAGATCGTGGATGAGGGGCCTGAACGTCTGGATACCCTGGTTGTGTCTGGTCGGATGGACCCGATTGGAGAGCAGGACCACTTCAAGTCGGCTCCGTGGGTCGATCCACAGCGAGGTCCCCGTATAGCCCAAGTGGCCGAAGGAAGTCGGCGAGAACCGCGTTCCTGAAGAGGACGGCGCCGATGGCGTGTCCCAGCCGAGACCCCAGCTCGAGCCGGCCGTCTGCTCCTGCCTCGCGGCAAAGCGCTGGACCAGCTCCGCCGAGAGCAGGCCGTCGCCTCCCAAGTAGGCTTGCATCCAACAGCCCGAGACCGCCAACACCGCCGAGGCCGTTCCGAACAGGCCGGCGTGCCCGGCCACTCCCCCCATGGCATAGGCATTCTCATCATGCACGTCCCCGCGGAGTACGCGGCCGCGCCACGGATCCTCCTCGGTCGGCGCCACGAGGCGGCGGTCGATCCTGCCACGCTGCGTGTCGTCGCCCGGACCCCCGGATCGCGTGGCTCCCCGTGGGAGGAAGGAGAGAGGCGCCGCGTTCATCGGGCCGTGGATTCGGCTCTGGCAGAAGCCGGCCAAGGAACCTCCGGTGAGCCGTTCCAGGATGAATCCCAGCAACATGAACCCGAGATCACTGTACAGGCTGCGCGCTCCGATCGGATAGACGACGGCCTCCTGTCGAATCAAGTCCAGAACCAGGTCCTTGGCTGCGGGACTACCGAGATAGCCGGGCTGGTCGCGATCGCGCTCCGCGATCCGTTCGTAGAAGGGGCGCCAGGCAGGCAGGCCAGAACTGTGATTCAACAGATGGAGCAGCGTGGCAGGGCCGATCCCGCTCCCCTGGAGTTCCGGGAGCAGGTCTTGCACTGGCTGCTCCAGGCTGAGGCGTCGCTCCTGGATCAGGAGCAGCACGGCAGTGGCCGTGGCCAGTGGCTTCGTTAAGGAGGCCAGGTCATACACCGTCGCGAGAGTGGCCGGCTCCGGTCCTGGAATGAGCGCAGCCTGCCCGAACGCGCGCTCATAGACCACCCGGCCGCGCAGCCGAACGATGAGGACCGCGCCCGGGAAGACCCCGGTTTCCAGGGCCGCCTGCATGGCGCGGGCGATAGGATCGGACCGGTTCATCCTGGAGTGTGCGGGGTGAGGGGTGAGGAGTCAGGAGGGCTAAGAATCATGGAGTTCACCGGCATGCCGCTTTATCACGCGTGCGCCCGAAACGGGGACAGGCACGCCGCAGCGGCGAGCTAGTCCCCTGGATCAGCCGGTGATCTCCTCCGCTCGACTGTCGCGGGCCGGGTACTGCCGGTCGCTCTCCTCGACCTCGAGCATGCGTTCAAACGTTCGCAACATGGAACGCAGGCGCTCGATCGCCAGCAGGCGCTGTTTCTGAAGGTCCGTCAGCTCACGCTGCAGCGTAGCAAGTTCGCCCCGAGCGTCCCTGAGGAGCTCGGACGCCTTCAATTCGGCTTCCTTCATGATCAGCTCCGCATCTCGTGTCGCGATCTGCTTCAGCTCATCAGCCAGGGCTTGGGTAGAGAGGAGCGTGTGCGACAGAGTCGACTCGGTTTTCTTCAGTTCGGCCAGGTGCGCTTCGCTGGACGAGAGCTTGTCGCGCAGCATCGTCACCTCGCGATTCTGATGCTCCACTGTGGCGGCCAGATCCTCGAGAAACCGGTCCACCTCGGCACGATCATATCCTCGAAATCGGACCCTGAATGCCATCTGCTGAATGTCAAGCGGTGTCAGCTTCATGGTTCTCGAAGCCTCCCTCCAAGGTCATACACGGTGCCGACCAGGAAAAAGTCCAGGAAGTAAATCGCCGCGATGAGAATAATGGGCGAGATGTCGATCCCCATCCCCCGATAACCCATCATCTGATGGATCCGGCGACGAATTGGCTCAAGCAACGGATCGGTCAGGCGATTCAGCGTCTGGACGATCGGATTCCACGGGTCTGCGTTCACCCATGTTAGCACGACTCTGATGATGACGACCCAGATATACGTCTGGAGGAGCATGTGCAGGACTGAGGCGAGCGCCGACAGGAAGTTACCCGCCACAAACATCAGTCGCCGAGCTCCTTGGATCGTTTCGTCGCGGCTTCGACCGCGGCGATGAGGCTGGCCCGCAGACCACCCAGCTCCAGTTGGTGAAGCCCGGCGATGGTTGTTCCCCCGGGAGAAGCCACGCGATCCTTCAAGCGGCCCGGGTGCTCACCCGTCTCAAGGAGCATGCGCGCAGCACCCAGGAGAGTCTGGGCGGCCAACAGTTCAGCCGTCGCCCTGGGCAGGCCCATCTTGACGCCGCCATCCGCCAGGGCCTCGATCGCCGCAAAGGCATAGGCCGGCCCGCTCCCGCTCAGTCCCGTGACGGCATCCATCAACCGCTCTTCAACCACCACGACGCGACCGACCGATTCGAACAGGGTTCGGACCAATCGCATTTCGTCCTCGATGACACCCGGACCGGCTGTCAGGGCGGAGACGCCCTCGCGCACCAGAGCAGGCGCGTTCGGCATCACCCGCACGATCCGGCTCGCGGGTCCCAGCCACACGGCGAGTCGCTCGATGGAGACCCCGGCAGCGATCGAGATGACCAGCCGCCCCGTGAGCACAGACGTCAGGCCCTTCAGCACCACATCCAGAGACTGCGGTTTCACCGCCAGGAGCACCACCTCGGCCCAGGCGACGGCCTCGCTGTTGTCGGACCCCACGCGCACGCCGAACCTCCGCTTGATCAGGTCTCGTCGCTCGACGCTGATATCGGTCGCGTACAAGGCGTCCGGGGAGACCGTCTGGGAGGCAAGGAGGCCCGCCAACAACGCCTCAGCCATCTGGCCCGCGCCAATCACCGCGATCCGTTTCGTGACCGTTCCATGCATGAGTCACCCGGGACGCGGACCAAAGATCGCCGTGCCGACTCGCACCAGGGTCGCGCCCTCTTCCACCGCGATCTCGAAGTCCTGGGACATTCCCATCGACAATTCGTCCATCCGGACTCTGGATAGGCCCATTCTCGCCAGGCGTTCGGCGTGCTCGCGCAGCCGGCGGAAAAACTGCCTGCGCGACTCAACCTCGCCCGCGAGCGGTGGAATCGCCATCAGGCCCTTGACCGCGAGGTTGGGCATCCGATCAAGTACCACGACTGATTCCGTGAGGACGTCCGGGCTAAAGCCGGCCTTGGTCGTCTCCCCTCCCAAGTTCACTTCGAGGAGCACAGGCTGGCAGCTCCCCTGCTCTCCTGCCCGACGATCGATCTCCGAGGCCAGGTCCACGCTCTCCACCGAATGAATCATCTCGAATCGACCCACCACTGACCTGACCTTGCGACGCTGGAGCCGACCGATGAAGTGCCAGGCCAGGCCCTCACGGGCTCCGATCGCGTCCATCTTAGGGATCGCCTCCTGAAGCCGGCTCTCCCCCAGAATCCCCACGCCCGCCTCCAGCGCCGCGCGCGCGTGATCCACCGGGACAGACTTCGTGACTGCGACCAGCCGAACGCCGTCGGGCCGCCGCCCTGCGCGCTGGGCAGCGCGGTGGATCCGCTCCAAGACGGCCCGAACGTTCCCCGCAATGACATCTGGATCGAGTCTGTCCGCCAAGCCGGACCACCATTCTCAACCAGTGATGAACGATGACCGCTGGCCGATTTGTTGAATTTGTGATTTCGTGATTGGTCGATTTTTCAATGAGGAAATCACCAAATCAGCAAATCAACAATTCTTCTGTTGTTCATCGTTCTTGTCGTTGTCCGGCTGGCCCGTATTCTACCGGAAGACGCACGAGAATGTCAGGCCTCTTCAGCAGGCCGGTGACGTCAAGCTGCTTGTGTAAATGCGCGAAGGGGATGCTGGGCCCAGTCTAAGTTAAACCGGTTGATGATCGAGTAGAGAATCCGATCCACGCTCTGCACGTTCACGAAGCACACCATCG
>Ga0187892_10000473_pt1 | contig 104180 bp, 98 predicted proteins | sample MA1701073metaG_FD_139345 | JGI IMG/M metagenome (GOLD analysis project Ga0187892, IMG submission 139345) | Bio-ooze microbial communities from a basaltic lava cave in the Kipuka Kanohina Cave System on the Island of Hawaii, USA - MA170107-3 metaG ... | reverse complement strand
TTTCTGATCGATATGAGAATAGCGATCGGTATCGCGTACGACGGACGGGGCTTCGAAGGCTGGCAGTCGCAGCCCGGCGGCAACACGGTCCAGGACCGGCTCGAGGCCGCGCTCGCCGCGGTCGCCGACGCGCCGGTGCGTCTGACCGCGGCGGGGCGGACCGACGCCGGCGTGCACGCGACCGGGCAGGTCGCGCACTTCGACACCGCCGGGGAGCGTCCGGAAACCGCCTGGGTCCGGGGCGCGAACGCACAGCTCCCGGACGCGATCGCGGTGCAGTGGGCGCGTCCGGTCGACGGCGAGTTCCACGCGCGCTACGCCGCGACGAGCCGCACGTATGCGTACGTCGTCTACAACCACCCCGTCCGGCCGGCGGTGTTCGCCGGCAAGACCGGCTGGTTCCATCTGCCGCTGGACGTCGCTCGGATGCGCGCCGCGGCCGGCGCGCTGGTCGGGGAGCACGACTTCAGCGCCTTCCGCTCCGCCGAGTGCCAGGCGAAGAGCCCGGTGCGTGAGCTCATGCGCGCGGCGGTGGAGCAGCGCGGCGAGTACATCGTCTTCGAGTTCACCGCCAACGCGTTCCTGCATCACATGGTGCGCAACCTCGTGGGCTGTCTCGTCTACGTCGGGAAAGGCGCGCATCCTCCCGAATGGATCGCACAGGTGCTCGCCGGGCGCGACCGCAGCCGGGCGGCGCCGACCTTCGGACCGGAGGGCCTCTACCTCACGCGCGTGGCGTACCCCGAGCACTGGAGCCTGCCGCAGTCCGCGCCCACGCTCGCGCTCTTCTCTGCGCCGCGCGCCGAGTTCGCATGAGGACGAGGGTCAAGATCTGCGGCATCACTGCGGTCGCCGACGGCCTGGCGGCGGCGCGGCAGGGGGCGGACGCGATCGGGCTCATCTTCTATCCGCCGAGCCCGCGGCTCGTGACGCTCGAGCGCGCGGCCGAGATCGCCGCCGGTCTGCCGCCGTTCGTCGCGCGCGTCGCGGTCTTCGTGAACCCGTCCGCGGCGCAGGTGAGCGCCGTGATCGACGGCTGCCGGCCGAGCCTGCTCCAGTTCCACGGCGAGGAGACGCCGGCGTTCTGCCGGAGCTTCGGCGTGCCCTACCTGCGGGCGGTGCGGGTGAGATCCGGAGTCGATTTGCTAGAATCCCTGGCCCCTTACGAGGACGCCGCCGGCTGGCTGCTCGACGCGTACCGCGACGACCTGTACGGCGGCACCGGCGAGCGGTTCGACTGGCGTCTCGTCCCGCCGCGCCTCGCGCGCCCGCTCGTGCTCTCGGGCGGCCTGGACGCGGCGAACGTGGCCGAAGCGATCCGGCACGTGCGCCCGTGGGCGGTCGACGTCTCGAGCAGCGTCGAGTCGGCGAAGGGCGTCAAGGACGAGCGGCTGATCGCCACCTTCATCGCGGGAGTCCGCAATGCAGATGTACGACCTTCCGGATAGCGGCGGACACTTCGGTCCGTACGGCGGCGTATTCGTCGCCGAGACGCTCGTCCATGCGCTCGAGGAATTGCGTGCCGCCTACGAGCGCTGCCGGGACGATCGCGAGTTCGTCGCCGAGTTCGAGGGCGAGCTCGCGCACTACGTCGGCCGGCCGAGCCCGATCTTCCACGCGCGACGCTGGTCGGAGATCCTCGGCGGCGCACAGCTCTTCCTCAAGCGCGAGGACCTGAACCACACCGGCGCGCACAAGATCAACAACACCATCGGCCAGGCGCTGCTCGCGCGGCGCATGGGCAAGCCGCGCGTGATTGCCGAGACTGGCGCCGGGCAGCACGGCGTCGCGACGGCCACCGTCGCCGCGCGCTACGGAATGGAGTGCGTGGTGTACATGGGCGCGGAGGACGTGAAGCGGCAATCGGCCAACGTCTACCGGATGAAGCTGCTCGGGGCGACCGTCGTGCCGGTCGAGTCGGGGTCGCGGACCCTGAAGGACGCGCTGAACGAGGCGATGCGCGACTGGGTCACGAACGTGGGCAACACGTTCTACATCATCGGCACCGTCGCCGGCCCGCACCCCTATCCGATGATGGTGCGCGACTTCCAGCGGGTGATCGGGCGCGAGTGCCTCGAGCAGATGCCCGAGGTCGCCGGCCGGCAGCCCGATGCCGTCATCGCGTGCGTCGGCGGCGGATCGAACGCGATGGGGATCTTCTACGACTACATTCCGCACGGCGACGTTCGCCTGATCGGCGTCGAAGCGGCCGGGCTCGGGCTCGCGAGCGGCAAGCATGCGGCATCTCTCACCGCCGGCCGCCCCGGCGTGCTCCACGGCAACCGCACCTACCTGCTCCAGGACGCGCACGGCCAGATCGTGGAGACGCACTCGATCTCGGCGGGCCTCGACTATCCGGGGGTGGGACCCGAGCACGCGTGGCTCAAGGACACGGCCCGAGCCGAGTACGTCACGATCGACGACGCGGAAGCGCTGCAGGCGTTCCACGACTGCTGCCACTACGAAGGCATCATCCCGGCGCTCGAGTCCTGCCACGCGCTCGCGTACGCGGCGCAGCTCGCCGCGAAGCTCGCGCGCGACAAGATCCTGCTCGTAAACCTCTCCGGGCGCGGCGACAAGGACATGCACACCGTCGCCGACAAGTCGGGCATCAAGTTCTGACGCACGTGTCCCGGATCGCCCCCATCTTCGCCCGCCTCGCTCGCGCTCGGCGCAAGGCGCTGATCCCGTTCTTCACGGCCGGCGATCCTTCGCCCGCGGCGACGGTGCCGCTCATGCACGCGCTCGCCCGGGCCGGGGCGGACGTGATCGAGCTCGGGGTGCCGTTCTCCGACCCGATGGCCGACGGCCCGGTGATCCAGCGCTCGAGCGAGCGCGCGCTGCGCCACGGGGTGAGCCTCGACGCCGTGCTCGGCTACGCCACCGAGTTCCGCCGTCGCGACGACGCCACCGGCCTGGTGCTCTTCGGCTACGCGAATCCGATCGAGGCGCTCGGCGTCGAGCCGTTCGTCGAGCGCGCCGCCGCGGCCGGCGTCGACGGCGTGCTGGTCGTCGACTACCCGCCGGAGGAGTGCGGCCGCTTCGCGGAGCTCGTCCGGCGGCACGGGATGGATCTCATCTTCCTGATCGCGCCCACCTCCACCGAGGCGCGCGTCGAGCGGATCGTGCGGATCGCGAGCGGCTACATCTACTATGTGTCGCTGAAAGGGGTCACGGGGGCGCAGCACCTTGACGTGGCCGACGTCGCCACCAGGCTCGCGGCGATCCGGCGCAAGACCTCGCTTCCGCTCGGGGTCGGTTTCGGGATCCGGGACGGCGAGACCGCGCGGGCGATCGGCGAGGTCGCCGACGCGGTCGTGATCGGCAGTCGGCTCATCCAGGAGATGGAGGAGGGACCGGCCGGCGCCGCCATCGAACGCGCCGGGGCCTTTCTCGCGGGGATCCGCCAAGCGCTCGACGGCGCTGCGGAGAAGGTCGCGGCGAGGCGCGCATGAGCCCCGCCGGGCCGCCCCAAGGGGCGAACCCCGAGCGCGCCTTCGGCGCGAGGGTAGTCCAATGAGCCCGCCGGACCGCCCCCGGGAGGGAAGACAGGGCCCCTCCCCCGTCTTGGGCGAATCCCGAGCGGCGGGAGCCGCGCGGGTAGTCGCATGAGCTGGCTCCAGAAGCTGCTGCCCCCCAAGATCCAGCGGACCGGCGCGGTCCGTCGCACCGTGCCGGAGGGTCTATGGACGAAGTGCGAGGCCTGCGACGCCGTCCTCTACACGACTGACCTCGAGAAGAATGCCAACGTCTGCCCGAAGTGCGGGCACCACAGCCGGCTCTCCGCGCGGGCGCGGCTCGATCTCTTCCTCGACCCCGAGGGCCGCTACGAGATCGGCGCCGAGGTGCTGCCGGTGGACGCCTTGAAGTTCAAGGACTCGCGCAAGTACGCCGAGCGTCTCGAGGAAGCCGAGAAGGACACCGGCGAGGGCGACGCGCTCGTCGTGATGCAAGGGGCGGTCAAGAACGTGCCGCTCGTCGCCGCCGCGTTCGAGTTCGCGTTCATGGGCGGCTCGATGGGCTCGGTGGTCGGCGAGCGGTTCGTGCGCGCCGTCCACGTCTGCCTCGACCAGAGCCTCGCGCTCGTGTGCTTCACGGCCACCGGGGGCGCGCGCATGCAGGAGGGCCTGCTCTCGCTCATGCAGATGGCGAAGACGACTGCGGCGCTCACCCAGCTCGCCGCGCGCCGCCTGCCGTTCATCTCGGTGCTCACCGACCCGACCATGGGCGGCGTCTCCGCGAGCTTCGCGATGCTCGGCGACGTCGTGATCGCGGAACCGAAGGCGCTGATCGGATTCGCGGGCCCGCGCGTCATCGAGCAGACGGTGCGCGAGAAGCTGCCCGAGGGCTTCCAGCGTGCCGAGTTCCTGCTCGAGAAGGGCGCGATCGACCTGATCGTCGACCGCCGCAGCCTGCGCGATCAGATCGCCGCGCTCGTCACGCTGCTGATGCGGCTGCCGCCGGCCGCCTAGCGAGCGGTCGCCGGTCCGGGTCGGCTGATGGATCTCGCCGGCTGGCTCGCGTACATCGAGCGGCAGCACCCGCAGGCGATCGCGCTCGGCCTCGACCGCGTGCGGGCCGTGCTCGACCGGCTCGCGACGCCCAAGCCCTGTCCGGTCTTCACCGTGGGCGGCACCAACGGCAAGGGGTCGACCTGCGCCATGCTCGAGGCGATCTTGCTCGCCGCCGGTCACCGCGTCGGCTGCTACACTTCCCCGCATCTGCTGCGCTACAACGAGCGGGTCCGCGCCGACGGCCGCGAGGCCGACGACGCGACGCTCGTCGCCGCGTTCCGCGAAGTCGACGCCGCGCGCGGCGACGTGCCGTTGACGTACTTCGAGTTCGGCACGCTCGCGGCCTGGCTCGTGCTCGCCCGCGCGCGGCTCGATGTGCTCGTGCTCGAGATCGGGCTCGGCGGCCGGCTGGATGCCGTCAACGCGTTCGAGCCCGACTGCGCGATCCTCACGAGCGTCGCGCTCGACCACCGCGAGTACCTCGGCGACACGCGCGAGCGGATCGGGTGGGAGAAGGCACACATCTTCCGGCCCGCGACGCCGGCCGTCCTCGGCGATCCGAACCCGCCGCAAACGGTGCTCGCGCACGCGCGCGACATCGGCGCGGACCTCCAGCTGATCGGTCGCGACTTCGGCTACGCGGCGGCGCCGCGACAGTGGCGGTACTTCGGTCGCGGCGGGGCGCGCGGGGGGCTTGCCTACCCGACCCTGCGCGGGCCGCGGCAGCTCGCCAACGCGGCCTGCGCCATCGCCGCGCTCGACTGCCTCCGGGAGCGGCTGCCGTTCGCGGCGCAGCACGTCCGCGGCGGGCTCGCAGCCGCGGCGCCGCCAGGCCGGTTCCAGGTGCTCCCCGGCCGCCCGACGGTCATCCTGGACGTCGCCCACAACCCGGAGGCGGCCGCGGTGCTGGCCGAGAACCTCGCCGGGATGGAGCGCTACCGGCGGACGCTCGCCGTCGTGGGGATGCTCCGCGACAAGGACATGGTCGAGGTGTGCCGCGCGCTGCGCGGCCGGATCGACCACTGGTACGCGGCGACGCTCGACAACCCGCGCGGGGCCACGGCGGAGGCGATCGCGCGGGCGATCGTCCAAAGCGGGGCGGGCGGGGTGATCGAATGCTTCGGCTCGCCCGGCCAAGCGCTCGCTGCAGCGCAGGAAACCGCCGGGGAAGGTGATAGAATCGTCGTGTTCGGTTCCTTCTATACCGTGGCGGAGGTGATGGCCGCGCGCGCCGCGAGATCGCGGAGCCAAAATGGCGGGTAATGACGAGGCGCTCGAGCTGCGACGACGGGCGCGGCGACGCCTCATCGGCGCGATTGCCCTGGTGCTCGCGCTGGTGCTGATCCCGCCCTGGGTCATGGACCTCGAGCCCAAGCCCGTCGTCACCAATCTCAACGTCGAGATCCCCAGGCAGCAACCCGGTGGGCCGAAGCTCCCGGCGGCGCCGGCCGGCGCCCCGGCGTCGGCGAAGGCGCCCGACGGGGACAGCCCGCCGCGTGCGGCGGCCGAAAAGCAGGAGGTCCCGCGCCCGCCGGATGTCAGGCCGGAGTCGGGGCTCGCCGGCGAGCGGTCGAAAGCGACCGCCCCAGCGCCGAAATCGACGACGATCGCCCGCGCGGCGCCGGCGGAAGCGGCGCGCAAGGACGCCGAGGCGAAGCGCGCCGAGGCGATCCTGAACGCCGAAAGCTTCGTGGTGCCGCTTGGCGCGTTCGCCAACAAGGACAACGTCAAGCAGCTCGAGGAGCGGCTCGCGAAGGCGGGCGTCAAGTACTTCACCGAGACCGTGAGCACCGCCGGCGTGGCGCACACCCGGGTGCGGGCCGGGCCCTTCCCGACGAAGGATGCGGCGGAGGCGACCCGCGAACGACTCAAGACCCTCGGCCTGAGCCCGGGTGCGGTGATCGCCGGTCAATGACCTGGTTCGACTACGGCGTGCTCGTGGTGCTCGGCCTCTCGGCTTCGATCGGCGTCTGGCGCGGGCTGATCCGCGAGGTGTTCGCGCTGGCGGCGTGGATCGCCGCGGCGCTCGCGGCGATGCTGTTCGCCGGCGAGGTGGCGACGTGGCTCCCGGCGAGCTTCGCGACGCCGCTCGTGCGAACGGTCATCGCCGTGATCGTGGTTTTCGTCGCGGTGCTGATTGCGGTCAGCCTCGGCGGGCTGCTCGTCTCGAAGCTCGCGCGCGCGGTGGGCTTGAGCGTCGCCGACCGGACGCTCGGCGCGGTCTTCGGAGTCGCGCGCGGCGCCCTCATCCTGCTGGTGCTGGTGCTGGCGGCGGGCTTGACGGCGCTGCCGAAGGAGCCGTTCTGGCGCGAAGCGAAGCTGTCGGCGCCGCTCGAGACGGCGGCGATCGCGGTGAAGCCCTACCTGCCGCGTCCGGTCGCGGAACGCGTGCGGTACGAGCGCTGACGGGGCACGGGGAAAAGACGCGAGGAGTGATGCGATGTGCGGGATCGTCGGCATAGCCGCGAAGACCCGGGTCAACCAGCTGCTCTACGACGGGCTGCTCCTGCTGCAGCACCGCGGGCAGGACGCGGCCGGGATCGTCACGGCCGAAGGCGCGAAGTTCCACATGCACAAGGGCCCGGGGTACGTGCGCGACGTGTTCCGGACGCGCGACATGCGCGCGCTCGCCGGCCGGCTCGGCATCGGGCATTGCCGCTACCCGACCGCGGGGTCGGCGTTCGCGAGCGGCGAGGCGCAGCCGTTCTACGTCAATTCGCCGTTCGGCATCGTGCTCGCGCACAACGGCAACCTGACGAACGCCGCGCAGCTGAAGCAGGAGATGTTCCGGACCGATCTCCGGCACATCAACACCAACTCCGACTCGGAGGTCCTGCTGAACGTGCTTGCGCACGAGCTCGAGCGCGCGGCGACCGGCCCGAAGGTCGATCCGGAAAAGGTCTTCACGGCGGTTGCGAACGTGCACCGGCGCTGCCGCGGCGCCTATGCGATCGTCGCGCTGATCGCCGGTTGCGGGCTGCTCGCGTTTCGCGATCCGTTCGGGATCCGGCCGCTCGTGATCGGCAAGCACGAGACCGAGCTCGGCACCGAATGGGTCGTCGCCTCCGAGAGCGTGGCGCTCGACACGCTCGGGTTCAGCGTCGTGCGCGACGTTGCGCCCGGCGAGGCGATCCTGATCGACGAGGACGGCGTCTTTCACAGCCGGCAGTGCGCCGCCCGGCCGGTGCTCGCGCCGTGCATCTTCGAGTACGTCTACCTCGCCCGGCCGGACTCCCTGATGGACGGGGTCTCGGTCTACGAGGCGCGGCTGCGCATGGGCGAGCATCTCGCGGCCAAGATCTCGCGCCAGTACCGACACCTCGCGGTCGACGTGGTCATCCCGGTCCCCGACACGAGCCGCCCGGCGGCGCTGCAGCTCGCGACGCGGCTCGGCCTCACCTACCGCGAGGGCTTCGTCAAGAACCGCTACGTCGGCCGCACCTTCATCATGCCCGGTCAGACGATCCGCAAGAAATCGGTGCACCAGAAGCTGAATGCGATCTCGCTCGAGTTCAAAGGCAAGAACGTGCTGATCGTCGACGACTCGATCGTGCGTGGAACGACCAGCCGGGAGATCGTCCAGATGGCGCGCGAGGCGGGCGCGAACAAGGTGTTCTTCGCCTCGTCGGCGCCGCCGGTGCGATTCCCCAACGTCTACGGGATCGACATGCCGACCCGCACCGAGCTGATCGCGACCGGCCGCACCGAGACCGAGATCGCGCGTCACATCGGGGCGGACGCGGTGATTTACCAGGACCTCGACGCCCTGAAGGCCGCGGTCCGGGAGGCGAATCCGCGGCTCGAGCGCTTCGAGGCCTCGTGCTTCGACGGCCACTACGTCACCGGCGACGTGACGAGCGAATACCTCGCCGAAGTGGAGCAGCGCCGCGACGACAAGCGCCAGGAGAGCGCCGAGGAGAGCGAGGCGGGCGAGGCCAATCTCGATCTCGCCTGAGCCCGTCCACCCCGCGGCGCCGTACACCCCGGCCGCGACCCGCGCCCGGTGCCCGTTTGACAGCGGCGTTCCCGACGGGTACCTTTCCGTCTAGCGCCGATTTGATGCACAGCTTGCGGGCGCCGCCGGCCATGGCCGGCGATCAATAAATCCGGCTAAAGCGTGGGCAACCCGTCTTGAGCTGCGCAAGCTGAGACGGGTTTTGCTTTTTCGGGCCGCTACCATGGACGACCAGCTAGATCTGGACACCCTCGCGGTGCGCGCAGGCATCCACCGCAGCCAGTTCAACGAGCACTCGGAAGCGCTCTACCTCACGTCTAGCTTCGTGTTCGAAAGCGCCGCCCAGGCGGCGGCGCGCTTCGCGAACCAGGAGCCGGGCAACGTCTACTCCCGGTTCACGAATCCGACGGTGACGGGCTTCCAGGAACGCCTCGCGGCGCTCGAGGGCGCGGAGAGCTGCGTGGCGACCGCCTCCGGCATGTCGGCGATCCTCGCGACGGTCATGGGGCTGATGAAGGCGGGCGATCATATCGTTTCGTCGCCGAGCATCTTCGGCGCGACGGTCCAGCTCTTCACCGGCGTGCTCGCGAAGTTCGGCGTCGAGACCAGCTTCGTCGAGAGCGTCGAACCGCGCGCCTGGGAGCGGGTGGTGCGGCCCTCGACGCGGCTGCTGTTCCTCGAGACGCCTTCCAATCCGCTCACCGAGGTCGCCGACGTTGCCGCCCTCGCCGGGGTCGCGAAGCGCGCCGGCGCGCTGCTCGCAGTCGACAACTGCTTCTGCACGCCCGCGCTCCAGCTGCCGCTCGAGCTCGGCGCGGATCTCGTGATCCACTCGGCGACCAAGTACCTCGACGGGCAGGGCAGGGTGCTCGGCGGCGCGGTCCTCGGCCGGCGCGAGCTGATCATGGACGGGGTGTTCGGGTTCCTGCGCACCGCGGGTCCGAGCCTCTCGCCGTTCAATGCCTGGGTGCTGCTCAAGGGGCTCGAGACGCTGCGCATTCGGATGGAAGCGCAGTCGGCCGGCGCTTGGGAGCTCGCCCGCTGGCTCGAAGCCCACCCGCGGGTCGAGCGCGTGTACTACCCGTGGCTCGAGTCCCATCCGCAGCACGCGCTGGCGAAGCGCCAGCAGCGGAGCGGCGGCGCGATCGTCTCGTTCGATGTTCGCGGCGGGAAGAGCGCGGCGTGGCACATCGTGGATGCGACCCGGCTCATCTCGATCACCGCGAACCTCGGCGACACGAAAACGACGATCACGCATCCCGCCTCGACGACGCACGGCCGCATCAGCGCGGAGGCGCGAAAGGCGGCGGGGATCGGGGACGGCCTGCTCCGCGTGGCGGTCGGTCTCGAGTCGGTAGCCGACGTGAAGGCCGACCTGGCGCGCGGGCTCGACGCCTGACCCTCTCCACGGCTCGCCTTGCAGGGCGAGCCGGCTCACGCGGCGTCCGCGTTCCGCGCCGGCCCGGCGCGCCGTATCGCGCCGGGCGTCCGGCGGCTCGCACGTGCGCAGGCACGTGCTTCGAAACCCCGCCTCACCCCAAGCAGTTGGGTTCGACGAAATCCCGCGTTCGCCCCCCGAACCCCTCTCCCGCTCACGCGGGAGAGGGGAGCACGGTCACTCGAGGATCATCGGCGTGCAGCCCTGCGCGTCGCAGCGCAGATAGCTGCCGCGCTCGTACCAGTCAGCGAGAACCCAACGCTCGCACTCGTGCCCGTCGACGACGTGCACGTGCCGGGCCGGGCGGTGGGTATGGCCGTGGATGAGGCGCGGATAACCGTGGGCGCGCAGCGTCGCCTCTACGGCCGCCTGGTTCACGTCCATGATCGCGGGCGCCTTGATGCGTTTCTCTCCCGCGCTGACCCGCTTCAGTCCGCCGCCGATCGCCTCGCGCGCGCCGCGCGGCAGCGCGAGGAACGCCCGGATAAGCCCCGGTCGCCTGACCCACCCGCGATAGCGCTGATACCTGACGTCGTCGGTGCAGAGCGTGTCGCCGTGCATGAGCAGCGTGCGCGCGCCGAACAGCTCGCGCTCGAGCGGGTCCGGCAGGAGTCTCATCCCGGCGCGGTCGGCGGCCGTCCGACTGAACAGGAAGTCGCGGTTGCCGTGCATGAGCGCCACCTCGACGCCGCCCCGGGCGAGGCCGGCGACGCGCGCGAGAAGCTCGCGATTGAACGCCTCGTCGGCGTCGTCGTCGCCGATCCAGTGCTCGAGGAGATCCCCCAGGATGTAGAGTCCCGCGGCGGCGCGGGCCTCCTCCCGGAGGAAGCGGAAGAAGCGGGCGACGATCTCCGGCCGCTCGGGCGAGAGATGCAGATCGGAGACGAACAGAACCGGCCGCACGCCGGCGCGCGCGGCGCTCAGCCGGTGACCTCGGCGCGCTCGATGACCACGTCCTCGAGCGGGACGTCCTGGTGCATGCCGCGACGGCCGGTCTTCACTGCCTTGATCCGATCGACGACCTCGCGCCCCTCGGCCACCCGTCCGAACACGCAGTAGCCCCAACCCTGCGGCGTCGGGGCGGTGTGGTCGAGGAAGCCGTTGTCGTTGACGTTGATGAAGAACTGGGCGGTGGCAGAGTGCGGATCCGAGGTGCGCGCCATCGCGACCGTGTAGCGGACGTTCTTGAGCCCGTTCGTCGCCTCGTTCTTGACCGCCGCGCGCGTCGGTTTCTGCTTCATTCCCGGCTCGAAACCGCCGCCCTGGATCATGAACCCGTCGATTACGCGGTGAAACAGCGTGTTCGCGTAGTGCCCGCCCTCGACGTACGCGAGGAAGTTCTTGACCGTCTCGGGGGCGCGCGCGGCGTCGAGCTCGAGGCTGATGATGCCGAAGTTGGTGTGCAGGCTGACCATTGGCGCGCTCCGTTATTTCGCGGCGACGAGCGTCGCGGACTCGATGATCACCGGCTCGCGCGGCACGTCCCGGTGCGGTCCGGCGCTCCCGGTCGGCAGGCGCGCGATCCGCTCGACGACGTCGATGCCCGAGACGACCCTGCCGAAGACCGCGTAGCCGTAGCCCTGCGGGCCGGGCTCGCGGAAGTTGAGGAACGCGTTGTCCTTCACGTTGATGAAGAACTGCGCGCTCGCCGAGTGCGGATCGGGGGTGCGCGCCATGGCGACCGTGCCGTAATCGTTCTTCAGACCGTTCGCGGCCTCGTTCTGGATCGGGGAGCGCGTCGGCTTCTGCTGCATGTCCTTGTCGAAGCCACCGCCTTGGATCATGAAGCCGGGGATGACGCGGTGGAAGACCGTCCCGGCGTAGTGCCCGTCCTTCACGTACTGCAGGAAGTTCGCGACCGTCTTCGGCGCCTTGTCGGGATAGAGCTCGATGACGATCACGCCGCGGTTGGTCCGCAACTCGACGCGCGGATCGGCGGCGAGCGAACCGTGCGCGGCGGCGAGCGCGATTCCGAGCGCGATGAGCAAGCGACGCAAGGTGGATCTCCCTTCGGGCTCCTGCAGGCGGGCGGGCTGGAGGCTCAGTTCTGTCGCGGAGCGCTCGCGGCCGCGGCCGCCGGCCGGGGCTTGGGCGCGACGTTGACGAGGTCGCGGGCGAGCGCGAGCTTCGCCCGGGCACCGCGGTTGGCGGCGTCGAGCTTGGCGGCCTTCTCGTACGCGCGGCTCGCGAGCCGCGCATGGACGTCGCCGAGGTTCTCGTAGGCGGTGGCGTACTCGGGGTTGACCCGGATCGCCGACTCGAGCATCTCGCGCGCCCGCTCGTACCGGCCGCGGGCGGCATAGATCACGGCGACGTTGTTGTAGGGCTCGGCGAGCTCCGGATGATCCTGCGTCAGCGCGAAGAACGCGTCGAGAGCCTCGTCCTCGCGCCCCTGCTCGGCGAGGACCACGCCCTGCAGGAACCTCCCCCGCGGGTCCTTGGGGTGCAGCGCGAGATGGCGCTCGACCGCGAGGGCCGCGCCGACCGTGTCGCCGCCGCGCAGCGCCTCCCGCGCGGCGGCGAGCCCGTCGGCCTGCGCGAGGGCCGCGCTGCCGACGGCCAGCGCGGCGAGCAGGGCGAGAATGGGCGCGATGTGCATGGTGGGTTATACTGCCGCGGCCCCTGGTTTCCACGCGATTCTAACAAGAAGGCCGCGCCGGTTGCGCCGTCCGCGCGACCCGATTCCCCCGATCCCCGCCTCCCCGGATGCTGAAGATCTTCGACACGCTGAGCCGGGCGAAGCGCGAGTTCGCCCCGATCGAGGCCGGCCGGGTCCGGATGTACGTCTGCGGCATGACCGTCTACGACTATTGCCACATCGGCCACGCGCGGGTGCTGGTGGTGTTCGACGTCGTGCAGCGGTGGCTGCGCGCGAGCGGCTACGCGGTCACCTACGTCCGCAACATCACCGACGTCGACGACAAGATCATCCGCCGCGCCGCCGAGGCGGGCGAGCCGGTCGAGGCGCTCACCGAGCGCTTCATCCGCTACATGGACGAGGACGCCGCGCGGCTCGGCGTGCAGCAGCCGGATCAGGAGCCGCGTGCCACCCGATACGTCCCGGAGATGCTCGCGATGATCGACGTCCTCGAGCGGCGCGGGCTCGCGTATCGCGCCGGGAGCGGGGACGTGAACTACGCGGTCCGCAAGTTTCCCGGCTACGGGAAGCTCTCGGGAAAGTCGCTCGACGAGCTGCGCGCGGGCGAGCGGGTGGAGGTCGACCCCGACAAGCACGACCCGCTCGACTTCGTGCTGTGGAAGCGCGCGAAGGCGGGCGAGCCCGCCTGGCCGTCGGCGTTCGGGCCGGGGCGGCCGGGCTGGCACATCGAGTGCTCGGCGATGAGCACGACGCTGCTCGGGCGACACTTCGACATCCACGGCGGCGGCGAGGATCTGCAGTTTCCCCACCACGAGAACGAGATCGCGCAGTCGGAGGGCGCGCACGGCGGCGCGTTCGTCAACTACTGGATGCACAACGGCTTCGTGCGCGTCGACGAGGCGAAGATGTCGAAGTCGCTCGGCAACTTCTTCACCATCCGCGAGGTGCTGGAGAGGTACGATGCCGAGGTCGTGCGCTTCTTCATCCTGCGCGCGCATTACCGCAGCCCGCTCAACTATTCCGACAAGCACCTCGACGAGGCGCAGGCCGGGCTCGCGCGGCTCTACACTGCCCTCAAGGGCGCCGACCAGGCGCCCGCGCCGATCGACTGGTCGGAGGCGCACGCGGCGCGTTTCCGCACGGCGATGGACGACGACTTCAACACCCCGGACGCGATCGCCGTGCTGTTCGAGCTGGCGAACGAGGTCAACCGGGGGGGCTCGGCGGCGCTCGCCACCCAGCTCAAGGCGCTCGGCGGCATCCTCGGGCTGCTCGAACGGCCGGCGGACGCGTTTCTCCGCGGCGACCTGCCGGCGGGTTGGACGGTCGAGCGGATCGAGGCGCTGATCGCGGCGCGCAACGCGGCGCGGAAGGCGAAGGACTTCGCCGAAGCCGATCGCATCCGGCAGGCGCTCCTGGATGCGGGGATCGTGCTCGAGGATACGCCGCAGGGCACGACCTGGCGGCGCGCGTGAGGAGCGGGCGCGGCCCGCCCCTCGTCGACGACTACGCCCTCCGGCGGGCTACTCGCGGAACGCGAGGTCGCGGCCGAGGATCGTCAGACTGACGAAGCTCGACCCGTTGTGGTTGGTGGGGCTGAAGCTCACGACGTACCCGCCGACATCGAAGTTCTGGATGCCGTCCAGCGCCCGCAGCAGGCTGTCGCGCGTGAGCTGCGGTCCCGCGCGACGCATGCCTTCCACCAGCACCTTCGCGGCGATGTAGGCCTCGAGCGACTGATACGAGAAGTCCTTCTTCTGGAAGGCCGCCTCCATCGCCGCCTGATACTCCTTGACGATGGGCACGGAGCGCCGGAAGTACGACGGCGTCACCTGCGCCATCGCCACCCCGAGCCCTTCGCCGCCGAGCGCGTTCGCGAGCGACGAGGAGCCGGCGAACGAGGTGCTGACGAACTGCGCCCCCATGCCCTGCTTCCGCGCCAGCTTGACGAAGTCCGCCGAGGTCTTGTAGAGCGTCGTGAGGATCACGACGTCCGGGTCGGCCTTCGCGACCGCCGCGACCTCCTTGCTGAGGTCGGTCTGGGTCCGCGTCGCCGCGGCGATCGCGACCGGCGCGAGCTCGCGCGATTTCAGGGCCCGCTGCACGGCGTTCAGGTTTTCGTTGCCGACCGCGTCGGGGTGATGCAGCACCGCGAACTTCTTGATGCCGAACGTCGTGTAGTGCTCGACGATCTTCTCCAGCTCGTCGCCGTAGCCCGCGCGGTGGTTGTAGACGTAGCGGTTGAACTTCCGCATCGGGTCCGCGCCGGTGAACGGAGCGAAGAACGGGATCTTCGCCGCCTCGACGTACGGCAGGGCGGGGCGGCTGAGCGTCGCGCTCCCGTAGCCGAACAGCGCGATCGGGTTGTTACTCTCGAGCAGCTGCTTGGTGTTCGCCTCCGACCGCTTGGTGTCGTTCGCGTCGTCGAGCGACACGAGCTCGATCTTGCGGCCGTTCACGCCGCCGGCGTCGTTCACCCGCTTGAACAGCGCGAGCGCGCCGCTCCGGATGTCGTTGCCGAGGTCCTTGTTCGAGCCGCTGAGCGGCACCGACTGGCCGACGACGATGGTGCTCTGGGCGAGCACCGGCCCGGTCAGGCCGACGGCGCAAGCGAGTGCAATCAGTGAAGCGCGTTTCATGGACCCCCTCCGTGGCTTCATAACTGAATGATAACCTTACAAATATCGCGGATTCTAGAGCGTCTCGCCAGGGAATACTGCCGGCCGCCCCGAGGTCCCCGCCACCGCCCCGGGATTACGTCACGAACGCGAGGTCCGGGGGTCCGCGCGGGGCTGAGCGCGGATCACCGCGCGTCCGCCGCGCGCGATTTCGAACGACGCCGGCGGAAGGCCCGCCCGCGAGCGCTCGACCATGGCGCCGAAGGCGGCCTCGAGCTCGCGGACGCGCGCCGCCATATCGAACAGCGGGGCTTCCTGGCGCGCCGCCCGGAGGCGCTCACGAACGGCGGCCAGCGCACCCGGGTCCGTGGCGAGACGGGTCGCCCGATCGACGTAATCGTCGAGGTCCTTGGCGATCAGCTCCGCGAGGCCCAGCGCGGCTAGAGCGCTCGCCGACTGCCTGCCGGCGAAGCTGGCCGAGGGGCAGGCGAGCACCGGCAGACCCTGCCAGAGCGCGTCGAGGCAAGTTGTCCCCGCGCTATAGCCGGGCGTGTCCAGGAACAGATCGGCAGCCGCCTGGCGTGCGAGATGATCCCCGTACGGCACCGGGCCGGCGAGGACGATCCGGCGAGCGTCGACGCCGTGGCGCTCCGCTTCGCGGCGCAGGTTTTGGCCGGTTTCCGCACGGCGCGCGAGGACCCAGAGCGCGCTCCCCGCGACGCGCGCCAACAATTCCATCCAGCGCGCGAAGATCTCCGGGCCGATCTTGTACCCGTTGTGAAACGCGCAGAACACGAAGCCGCTTGCCGGGAGACCGAACGCGCTGCGCTGCCGCGGACCATCGGTCGCGCGGGAGCGCCCGTAGCACCAGAGGCTGTCCGGGAGAAACACCAGTCGTTCGGTGAAGTCCTTCTCGGCGCCCGGCGGAACCGCGACGCGGTCGGCGAAAAGGTAGTCCATGCACCGGGCGCCCGTCGTTCCGGGATAGCCGATGTACGCCGCGTTGACTGGGGCGGGTCGCATGGCGAACACTTGCGGGCGAGCGTCGGTGAGATAGCCGCCGAGGTCGACCAGGACATCGACGCCGTCCGCGCGGATCCGCTCCGCGATTTCCCGCGCCGACTGGGTCGAGACGTCGCGGAACGCGTCGACCTCGCTGGCGATGCGCGCGCGGACCTGGCTGCCGTCGCTCGCCGTGAGCGCGTAAGCGAACACCTCGAATCGGCTCCGGTCGTGGCGCGCGTGGAGTTCCTGGGTGAGCAGCGCGACCGGGTGCATGCCGAACTCGGGCGAGACGTACCCGATGCGGATCCGATCGCTGGAGCGCGCAGGGACTGCGGGCGGCAGCGGCGTCACCGAGCGTGCGATGCGAGCTGCGACCCGCGCGGCGAGAGCGGCTTGGCGCGTCGCGTCGATGCCGAGCGCCACTGCCCGCCACGCGAGCGGGAACGCGTCGATGGCTCCGGGCCCGGGATCGTCGATCCAGGCCCGAAAGCGCGCCAGACATTGCTCCCGGCCCGCCCAGTCGCAGGCGTCGAGCGCTTCGAATCCGCGGACGAGGTAGACCTCGCGCGCGTCGATCGGGCGGGCCTGCTCGCGGGCCGGATAGACCCGCGCCTCGAGCGCGTGCATCCGTGCGGAGTCGATGACGCGCGCACGCGCGAATACAGCGGTCGCCTCCTCGATCCGGCCGCGCGCCGCGAGCGCGAGGCCGCGATCGAAGAGGCTATCCACGTGCCGCGGGTCGAGGCGCAGTGCCCGGTCACAGTGCTCGATCGCCTCGTCGTAGCGTGACAAAGCGAGGCAGATCTCGGCGAGGTTGAAGTGGGAATCCGCAGCCGTGGGATAAAGCTCGGCCGCGCGGCGGTTGTTCGCGTAGGCTTCGGCGAGGCGCCCAAGGCGCGTGAGCACGACACCACGATTGAGCAGCGCCGATCGGTAAGCGGCGTCCAGCGCGAGCGCGGCGTCGTAGCTTGCGAGGGCCGCCCCGAGGTCGCCCCGCGCCTCGTGGACGAGCCCGAGGTTGAAGCGCAGCTGCGGGTCGGCCGGGGCGGACTCCAGCAGACGCGCGCCGCGTGCGAGCGCCTCGTCCGCGCGGCCGAGCTGCGTCAGGACTGCAATGACGCCTTGCGCAGCCTGGAGGTTCGCCGCATCGAGCTCGAAGGCTCGATCGAAAGCGTGCAGCGCCTCGTCGAGGCGCCCCAGGGCGTGGCCGCACGCGCCGCGGAGGAAGTGGGCTTCTGCTGACTCGGGAAGCTCGTAACAGGCGGCGTCGAGCTTGGCAGCCGCGGCCAAGAAGTCGCCGCGCGCCAGGAGCGCTCGCGCCTGCTCGAGAAGCGAGTCGGCGCTCGTCAACGGGCTCGGGGCGCGCGCTGCGGGTCAGCGCTTGAAGGCGGCGGCACCGACGATCTGCGTCGACCCGGCGCTGAAGTCGGTGAGCTTGTACGCGAAGCCGGCGTGGGTCGCCCCGGCGCCCATGAACTGGCCGCTCACTTGCGCGGTGCAGAACGTCGAGGCACACGCCGCGCCGCCCGTCGGAATGACCGCGACGCCGGACAGGAACGCGGACCCCACCACGTTGATCCCGCTCTGATTCATGCTGTAGGAGTTACCGGCGATCGTCAGCGAGAAGTTGCTGATGTCGACCGTGGGTGCCGGCCCGAAATTCCCGATGAGCTGCCCGCCCGTCACCTTGCCGGTGTTTATGCCGTCGGTCGGTGCGGTCGCGCCCACCAGGTTGAACGTGAATGTGCCGCTCATGGAGGTGATGTCCGAGACGGGCGTCGGCACGCCGGTGACGTACGCGAGCGTCTGAAAGCCGTTGATCGGAGCGCCGTTGATCGTCGCGCCGCCGATCCACCGCCCCCACGCCACGACGCCGTCCATTGCGCCGGTGTCCGTGTGGACACCCGTCAGCGCCGTGGTTTGGCCGGCGTTGGTGAAGGCCACCATCGTGCCGTCGGCCGCCTGGATGATCTTCAGGGCAGGTCCGGCGGAGAGCTGGGTCGGCGTGGGTGCGGAGAAGTTCACCAACTCCGCGTAGGCGAGGTCGCAGCCGGCAGGAGCCGCGCAATTCGGCGCGAAAAAGAGCGAGCTCGGGAAGCCGCTCTCGGTCACCTCGTTGCCGGCGATGAACGCGTAAGGGGCACCGTCGGGTAGGGCCGACGGGAGATTGTCCAAGCCTTGCACCAGCCGGACCGTCAGCGGCCCGGGGGGCGGCAGCACCGGGCCCTCCACCGACTCGACCGGCGGGACCGCCGGGTTCGGACCGGCCTTCGCGGCCCTGCCTGCAGGCACATCGAGCGAGCCCGCCCGGTTCGTCAGCGACCAGACGCCGCTGTTGCCGGTGACGAGCGTGGAGCCGTCGGGAAGGATCTGGATCAGGCCGCCGGTGCCGCGGATGCCGATCGTCGCCGTGGGCGTCTGGATCTGATAGGCGCCACGGTTGACGCGGCCGATGGCCCCGGTGACCGTCCGAAGCGCCCCGCGGAGGAGGCCGAAGACCCCCTTCTCGGTGCCGTCGGTCCTCCCGTCGAACCGGTACTCGCGGATGCTGAAGTCGCTGTTCGGCTGCAGCGAGACGTACGCGCCGTCGGTGAAGCGGATCTGCGCGCGGCCGCTGCCGGTCACCACGCGGTCGCCGGATTGGAGCTCCAGCCCCTTCGTTGCCGGGCGGCTCCGCCCGTCGGCGCCCGTCACCGTGACGCCGCCGATCGCGAAATCCACGCGACCCGCAGGCGCCGCCGAAGCGGTCCCCGTCGCCGCGAGCGCTGCCGAGACGACCCATGCGAGCTTGCGCAGCCGAAATGGAACGCGGACCGTCATATGCACACCCCCATCTGCCGGCCCGAAAGCGTCGCCGGCCAACAGCCGGAATTATGCCGCCAACATGTACGCCGCGGCGCCGACCGGCCGGCCCGGCGACGGCAGACCGCGACACCCTTCACGGAACCGCTCGGGTTTCGGGTCGGGCAGGGGCCGGGCCCCGTCGGGCGGTCAGAAGTCACGGCGAACCGAAACGGACGCGACCGTCCGCTCGTACTCGTACAGCTGGATGTTCGAGAAGCTGTACGTGTACGCGACCTGGGGCGTGACCGTCCAGCTCGGCGCGACGACATAGGCGAGACCGAGGCGCCCGTCCGCTTGGTCGTCGCGGCGCCGGACCAGGAAGAGCGGGTCGGTGCCGTTGTACTGGCGATGCTCGTAGCTCGCCGATGCGAAGAGCAGCGCTCGATCGGTGAGCGAAAGCTGCCCTCCGAGGCGCAGTCCGAGCGGCCTGTGGCCGAGCCAGGGGAAGGCGGTGTTCCGCTCCTTCTCTTCGCCGCCGTAGGCGGAGACGAAGAACACGGGCGCGTACCGGGCCGCGAAGGCTTGGGAGTAGCCGACGCCGCCGATGTACCGGTTCGCGTTGCGAAGCTCCTGCGGCGCCGCGTAGCGGAGCGCCGCGAACTGCCCGAAGAGCGTGAGCTGCTGGGTCGGGCTGAAGTTGTAGAGCCACTGCGCCGTGCCGCCGCTCGTGTCGCGGTACCGCGCGTAGTCCGCCCAGAATCGCTGGTACTGCCCGATCGCGAGCACCTGGTGGTTGCCGGAGGCCCAGCGCACGCCGGCGCTCCCGTCGATCTGCCCCGTGTCGAAGCCGTCGACGTCGAAGTTGTACTTGCCGGCGTAGCTCGCCGCGCCGATGAGGTACCACTGGTCCGACAGCCCCTGGCTCAGCGAGACCCCCGCACCGAGACCGCCGAACCAGTCGGACGTCCTCACGCCGAGCGGGTTCAGCGTCGCGATCGTGCCGCCGAACGCCGGGATGGCGATCGTGCTCTTCGAGGTCGCGCTGTTTACGTTGGAGTCCCATCCCGCGGTCGCCTCGATGTAGGCGCGCACCTGGGTCCGCTGCGGCTCGAGCGCCGAGAGATAGCGGTCGATCGTGTCGCGCGCCTCCGGCGGCACGCCCTGTTTCTTGACCGCCGCGAACTCCTGCCGCGCGGTCTGCCGCTCGCCGAGCACGAAGTAGGCGCGCGCGATCTCCGCGCGCGCCTGCAGGAAGCCCGGATTGACCGCCAGGACGCGCTCGAGCGCGAAGACGGCCTGCTGGGGGTCGCCGGCGTCGAGCGCCGCGATCCCGAGGAGATAGTCGTACTCGATTTCGCCGGCGCGGCGCGCCTCCAGGGGCAGCAGCAACGCGTACGCCGCCTTAGGGTTGCGCTGCTCGAGCAGTTTCCTCGCCTGATCAAGGACTTGATCCGCGAGCGGAGCGCTGGCCGCGCCCAGCCACAGGAGGCCGACGAGCGCTAGCCGGGCCGCAAGAGCAAACCGCATCCCCTCCCTCCGATCAAAGGCTTATCGGCGGATGTTAATACGAAGATTCAGGATTCTCCAATCGCCCGCCTTGACTAGGCAGGGCGTTGTTGGCGTGGGGCGGGCCGGCCGCCGAGCGGCCCCAGGGAGCTATTGAGCGAAGAACTCGCGGACCTTCTCGACCCAGGATTTGGCGCGCGGATTGTGGCGGTCGGCGTTCTTCTGGCTGATCGCCTCGAACTCGCGCAGGAGCTCCTTCTGGCGCTCGGTCAGGTTGACCGGGGTCTCGATGACGACGTGGCAGAAGAGGTCGCCCGAGGTCTGGCTGCGAACCCCCTTGATCCCCTTGCCGCGCAGGCGGAAGGTCTTCCCGCTCTGCGTTTCGGCCGGAATGCGGATCTTCGCGCTGCCGTCGAGGGTGGGGAGGTCGATCTCGCCGCCGAGCGCGGCGGTGGCGAAGCTGATGGGCATCTCGCAATGCAGGTCGTCGTGGTTGCGCTGGAACACTGCGTGCGGCTTGAGACGGAGCTGCACGTACAGGTCACCCGGCGGCCCGCCGTTCACCCCCGGCTCGCCTTCGCCGGCGAGGCGGATCCGATCGCCCTCGTCGACGCCCGCGGGGATCTTGACCGAGAGCGTCTTGTGCGTCTTCACGCGTCCCGCGCCGCTGCAGACCGGGCAGGGGTCGGGAATGACTTTGCCCGTCCCGTGGCAGCGGGGGCAGGTCTGCTGGATCGAGAAGAACCCCTGCTGCATCCGGACCTGGCCCTGGCCGCCGCAGCTCGGACAGGTCTGCGGCTTCGTGCCGGGCTTCGCTCCCGAGCCCTGGCAGCTCGCGCACCCCTCGAACGTGGGGATCCGGATCTTCGCTTCGGTCCCGTGCGCCGCCTGCTCGAGGGTGATCTCGAGGTTGTACCGGAGATCGGCGCCGCGGTAGACCGACGAGCGGGTCCGTCCCCCGCCGAAGATGTCGCCGAAGATGTCGCCGAACGCCTCGGCGAAGCTGCCGAAGCCGGCACCGCCGAAGCCCGCTCCGGCCGCCGCGGTCGGATCGACGCCGGCGTGCCCGTAGCGATCGTAGGCCCCGCGCTTTTGCGGGTCGGCGAGCACCTCGTAGGCTTCCTTCGCCTCCTTGAAGTGCTCCTCCGCCTTCGGGTTGTCCGGGTTGCGGTCCGGGTGCCACTTCATGGCGAGCTTGCGGTAGGCCTTCTTGACGGCCTCCTCGTCGGCGTCGCGATTGACGCCGAGCACTTCGTAGTAATCCCGCTTGGCCATCCCGTACTGCCGCCCCCGCCCAGATCGCACGCGGCCGAGTTAAGCGGACGGTGTCATCGTCCGCTTCAACTCGGTCCGATATCCCGTCACGTCCCGTGACGGGATATCACTTTTTGTCCTTGACTTCCGTGAACTCCGCGTCGACGACGTTCTCGTCGGCCTTCTTGCCGCCCGCCGGCTCGCGCCCGCCGGATTCCGCCCCGCCTGGGCCCGCGCCTTGCGCCTGCGTCTCGGCGTACATCCGTTCGCCGAGCTTCTGCGCGACCTTGGCGAGCGCCTCGGTCTTCGCTTCGATCCGCGCCTTGTCGTCGCCCTTGATCGCCTCCTCGAGCTCCTTGATCGCGGCTTCGATCTTCGAGCGCTCGTCGGCGGCGACCTTGTCGCCGAGCTCGGCGAGCGATTTCCTCACCGAGTGGGCGAGGGCGTCGGCCTGGTTGCGCGCGGTGACGAGCTCGAGCGTCTTCCGGTCCTCGGCCGCGTGGGCGGCGGCGTCCTTCACCATCCGCTGGATCTCCTCCTCGGTGAGGCCGGAGTTCGCCTTGATGGTGATCTTGTTCTCCTTGCCGGTCGCCTTGTCCCTAGCCGAAACGTGCAGGATGCCGTTCGCATCGATGTCGAACGTCACCTCGATCTGCGGAAGCCCGCGCGGCGCCGGCGGGATGCCCTCGAGGTTGAACTGCCCGAGGCTCTTGTTCCCGGCGGCCATGTCGCGCTCGCCCTGCAGCACGTGGATCGTCACCGCCGACTGGTTGTCGTCGGCGGTCGAGAAGATCTGCTGCGCCTTGGTCGGAATGGTCGTGTTCTTCTGGATGAGCTTCGTCATCACCCCGCCGAGCGTCTCGATCCCGAGCGAGAGCGGCGTGACGTCGAGCAGCAGCACGTCCTTCACCTCGCCCTGGAGCACGCCGGCCTGGATGCCGGCGCCGATCGCGACCGCCTCGTCCGGGTTGACGTCCTTGCGCGGCTCGCGGCCGAAAAACTCCCTGACCGTGTCCTGGACCTTCGGCATCCGCGTCTGGCCGCCGACGAGGATCACGTCGTCGATGTCGCTCACCTTCACGCCCGCGTCCTTGATCGCGATGCGGCAGGGCTCGACCGTCTTCTGGACGAGGTCGTCGACCAGGCTCTCGAACTTGGCGCGCGTGACCTTCATCGTCAGGTGCCTGGGCCCGGACGCGTCGGCGGTGATGTAGGGCAGGTTGATCTCGGTCTGCTGGGTCGAGGAGAGCTCGATCTTCGCCTTCTCCGCGGCCTCCTTGAGCCGCTGCAGCGCGAGCACGTCCTTCGACAGGTCGACGCCCTGGTCCTTCTTGAACTCGGCGATGATGTAGTCGTTCAGCCGCTGGTCGAAGTCCTCGCCGCCGAGGAACGTGTCGCCGTTGGTCGCGAGCACCTCGAACTGCTTCTCGCCGTCGACGTCGGCGATCTCGATGATCGAGATGTCGAACGTGCCGCCGCCGAGGTCGTACACCGCGATCTTCATGTCCTTGCGGCCGACCTTGTCGAGGCCGAAGGCGAGCGCCGCCGCGGTCGGCTCGTTGATGATCCGCTTCACGTCGAGGCCGGCGATGCGCCCGGCGTCCTTGGTCGCCTGGCGCTGCGAGTCGTTGAAATACGCCGGCACCGTGATGACCGCCTCGGTGACGTTCTCGCCGAGGTAGTCCTCGGCGGTCTTCTTCATCTTGCGCAGGACCTGGGCCGAAACCTCCTGCGGCGCGATCTTCTTGCCGCGGATCTCGATCCACGCATCGCCGTTGTCGGCGCGGACGATCTTGTAGGGCATCAGGCCGACGTCTTTCTGGGTCTCCTTGTCCTCGAACCGCCGGCCGATCAGCCGCTTGACCGCGTAGATGGTGTTCTTCGGGTTGGTGACGGCCTGCCGCTTCGCGGGCGCGCCCACGAGGATCTCGCCGTCTTCCATATAGGCGACGATCGACGGCGTCGTGCGCGAGCCTTCCGAGTTCTCGATGACCTTCGGCTTGCCGCCCTCCATGATGGCGACGCACGAATTGGTCGTTCCGAGGTCGATCCCGATGATCTTTGCCATGGCCGTTTCCTGTGGTCTCCGGGCTGGGTCCTGCAGCGAATGTGGGGTGAAGTCCCTGTCGATTCAAGCGTCTTTCGGCTTCGCGACCGTCACGAGCGCCGGTCGGAGCACCCGGTCGTGCAGCGCGTAGCCCTTCTGCAGGACGTTGATGACGGTGTTCTGCTCCTTGTCCGAGGGCAGCATGCTGATCGCCTGGTGCCAGTGCGGGTCGAACTTCTCGCCGACCGGGTTGATCTCGCGGATCGCCTGCCGCTCGAACACGGCCTCGAGCTGACGCAGCGTCAGCTCCACGCCGCTGCGCATGGCATCGCGGGTCGCGTTCTCGGCCGCGAGCGCCGCCTCGAGGCTGTCCTTCACCGCGAGCAGCTCGGAGGCGAACCGCTCGGCGCCGAACCGGTGCGCCTTCGCGATGTCCTCCTGCGCGCGCTTGCGGATGTTCTCCGCCTCGGCCTTCGCGCGCAGCCAGGCGTCGTGATGCTCGGCGGCCTTCAGCTCGGCCTCGCGCAGCAGCTCCGCGTGGCTCGGCGCCGCCTCGGGCTGCGCGGCACCGCCCGCGGCGGCCGCCGCGGCGTCGGGCGTCGGGTCGGGCGGGACGGACTTGGACGTGAGCTCTGGTCGGTCTTCCGGCATCGCGCGGTTCCCCCTGCGAACCTCGGGGTTATCGGGGCGCTTCGGCCGAATTCAAGTGGGTGGAATAATCGATGTCAAGCAAGGAGATGGCATGAAGCCAGAACGGATCGCCGATCTTCGCGGCGAGGCTCCGGCGCGGGTGCAGACGGCGGCGTTCTACGAGGTGCGGGACCTCGCCCCGGGCGAGTCGGTCACGCTGCTGACCCGCGAGGCTCCGCGCCTCCTGATGGAGAGCCTCAACCTGCAGCTCCGCGGGCTGCTCGCCTGGGAGACCGAAGGATCGGAGGGCGAGTGGCGGACGGCCGTCCGCCGCCGCGCCGAGACCCCCCCGCGGGACGTGATCGACCTGCTGGTGCGCGACCATCGCCGGCTCGACGAGCTCCTCGCCGTCGCGCTCCGCCGGGTCAACGCGGGGGACTTCTCCGGCGCCGCGCCGCTCGTCGCCGAGTTCGCGCGCGGCATCCGGCACCACATCCAGGTCGAGAACGAACGGCTCGCCCCGAGCCTGCCCCCGGTCGTGTCGCCGGACGGCGCCGATCACGTGGCGATCATGCGGCGCGAGCACGACGAGATTCTGGCGCAGTTGGCGGAGCTCGAGACCGCGCTCGGAAGCGGCGCGCAGCAGAGCTGGGAGGTCGAGCCGTTCATGGCGATCCTCTCGGGAACGCTCGCCAAGCACGAGCACCGCGAGGAGGAGAGCCTCTTTCCGCGCTGGCAGGCCGCGGTCGACGCGCTCGGCGCCGAGCGCTCGGCGGTGCTGCTGGCCGAGGTCAGCGAGGCGCTGGCGGGCTAGGCCCCTCGCCGCGATAGACCCGCACCTCCATGCTTCGGTCGCCGAGAATGAGGGCACTCGCGGCCCAGCTCACGAGCGAATAGACCGCCGCGCCCCAGAACGCCGACCAGAACCCGCCGACGTCGAACCCGTCGACGAACGAGGCGACGAACCAGAAGAGCGCCGCATTGATCACGAGGATGAACAGCCCCAGCGTGAGGATCGTGACCGGAAGGGTGAGGAGGATGAGGATCGGGCGGACGACCGCGTTGATCAGCCCGAGCAGCAGCGCGACGATCAGCGCGATGTAGAAATCCTTGACCTGGATCGAGCTGAAGAGATACGGCAGCGCGAACAGCGCCGCCGCATTGATGAGCCACCGCAGGATCAGTCGCATCGTATCGCTCTCACCCTCACCCCCACCTCTAGCCCCTCTTCCGTCGCCTGTCGGCGCGGGAGAGAGGAACGTCCTGACCGCCCGCCGCACCCTCACGGCTGCGGCGAACCTAGCGGCTGGCTCCGAGCCGCTGCGCGCGCGCCGCGCTCGCCTTGCCCGCGGCCTCGGCGGCGGCGCGATCATAGCCTTCACCGACCCAGCCGCCCAGGTGATCGCGCGCGATCGCGGCGAGCGCCTCGATCCATCCCGGCCGGTCGTTGAGGCAGGGCAGCAGCTCGAGACGCTTCCCTCCCGCGCCGAGAAAGATCGATTTCCCCTCGATCCCGAGCTCCTCGAGCGTCTCGAGGCAGTCGGACACGAAGCCCGGGCAGATCACGTCGACGCGCCGCGCGCCGACCCGACCGAGCTCCGCGAGCACGCTCGCCGTGTACGGCTTCAGCCATTCCGCCCGGCCGAAGCGGGATTGGAAGGCGATCTGCCAGGCGTCCGCGGCGAGCTCGAGGTCTTCGGCGAGGAGACGCGCGGTCTTCTGGCACTCGCAGTGGTACGGGTCGCCGCGCTCGAGGGTGGCGCGCGGCAGGCCGTGGAAGCTCATGACCAGCTTGTCCGGCCGGCCGTGCGCGCGCCAGCGCTCGCGCACGAGGTCGCCCAGCGCGCGGATGTAGGCGGGGTGGTCGTGGAAGTGCTTCACGAACCGCGTCTCGGGCACGTTGCGCGTCCGCGCCAGGCCGGCGCAAACCCGGTCGAACGCGGTGGCGGTGGTGGCCGCGGCGTACTGCGGGTAGAGCGGCAGCACGAGGATGCGCTCGCAACGCGCCCGCTTGAGCTTCGCCAGCACCGCGTCGATCGACGGCTCGCCGTAGCGCATCGCGTACTCGACGACGAGCGGCGCCTTGAGCCGCTCGCCGAGCAGCCCTTGCAGCAGCTTCGCCTGCCGGTCGGTGTAGACGCGCAGCGGCGAGCCCTCGGGCATCCAGATCGCCGCGTAGCGCGCGGCGGAGCGTCGCGGCCGGACGTTGAGGATCACCCCGTGGAGAACGGGCTTCCAAACGGCGCGCGGGATCTCGACGACACGCGGGTCGGACAGGAACTCGCGCAGGTAACGCTTGACCGCGGCCGGAGTCGGCGCCGCCGGCGTGCCGAGATTGACGAGCAGGATCGCGGTCTTCGCGATCGCGCCGTGCTGGTACGCCGGCTCGGGCAGGAAACCCATCGAAGGTAGTAGCTGGCCTGGCGGCGCTCTGCCGCGCGGCCGCCGCTCGTCAGTGCTGGGACAGGGCGCTCGAGAGCAGCTTCGCGGTGATATCGACGATCGGGATGACGCGCTCGTAGGCCATGCGCGTCGGCCCGATCACGCCGACGGTCCCGACCACCTGTCCGTCGACCTCGTACGGCGCGGTCACCACGCTGCACTCGTCGAGCGGCGCGATACCCGACTCGTCGCCGATGAAGATCTGCACGCCGTGGGCGCGCTGGCTCACCTCGAGCAGCTGCATGAGCAGGGTCTTGGCCTCGAACAGCTCGAACAGCTCGCGCAGACGGGTCATGTTCGAGGCGAGATCCGCCGAGCCGAGCAGATTGCGCTCGCCCGAGATCACGTAGCTCTCGGCGCTCTCGGTCAGCGCCTCGTTGCTCGCCTCCAGCGCGAGCTGCATCAGCGCGGTGATGTCCTCGCGCAGCTGGGTGAGCTCGGCGTGGATCCGGCGCCCGATCTCGTCGAACGTCATGCCGGCGTAGTGCTCGTTCAGGAAGTTCGCCGCCATCGTCAGCTCGGCGGGCGTGAAGCTCTTCTCGGTGGCGAGGATCCGATTCTGCACGTCCCCCTCGGGGGTGACGATGATCAGCAGCAGCCGCTTCTCGGACAGGCCGAGGAACTCGATGTGCCGGAACGCGGGGCTCTTGCGACGCGGCGCGCCGACGATGCCGGCGAATCGCGTGAGCTCCGAGAGCAGCTGCGAGGCCTGCGTGATCACCCGCTGCGGATGATCCGGGTGGAGATGGCCCTCGAGGTGTCCGAGGTCGATCCGGTCGAGCGGCTTGATCGTGAGCAGGGTATCGACGAAGAACCGGTAGCCGCGCGGCGTCGGCACCCGGCCGGCCGAGGTGTGCGGGCTCGCGATGAAGCCCAGGTCCTCGAGATCGGCCATCACGTTGCGGACGGTGGCCGGGCTGAGGTCGAGGCCGGAGTACCGCGAGAGCGCGCGCGAGCCGACCGGCTCGCCTTCGGCGATGTAGCGCTCGATCAGCGTCTTGAGGAGGATCTGCGCGCGCTGGTCCAACATGGCGGAGATTCTAGCAATGTTTGCCCCGGCCGCCGCTGTCGGCGGCCGGACGACTATGATGTAATAGTGTCCATGGCGTCCGCCTTCAAGACCATCGCGCTGATCGGCCGATACAAGAGCCGGGACGTCGCCGAGCCGCTGCGGATGCTGGGTGCCTTTCTCGCCGGCCGCGGCTGCAGCGTCCTGATCGAGCAGGACACCGCGGCGGAGTCGGGCGTCGACGCGTTCCCGGTCGTCGACTTCGCCGGCATCGGGACGCAGGCCGACCTGGCGGTGGTGCTCGGCGGCGACGGGACCATGCTCTCGGCGGCGCGGGCGCTCGCTGCCTCCAACGTGCCGCTCGTCGGCGTCAACCAGGGCCGGCTCGGCTTCATGACCGACATCGCGCTAGAGTCGATGACCGCCAAGATGGCGAGCATCCTCAATGGCGAGTACGCGCTTGAGCCGCGGACGATGCTCGCCGCCGAGGTATCGCGCGCCGGGCGGACGATCTTCACGACCACCGCGCTCAACGACGTCGTCGTCAGCAAGGGGGCGAGCGGACGGCTGATCGAGCTCATCGTCCGCATCGACGGCCAGTTCGTCTACGACCTGCGCTCCGACGGCCTGATCGTCGCGACGCCGACCGGGTCCACTGCGTACGCGCTCTCGTCGAACGGGCCGATCATCCAGCCCGGAGTCCCGGCGTTCGCGCTGGTGCCGATCTCGCCGCACACGCTGTCCAACCGCCCGATCGCGGTAAACGACGGGTGCGCGATCGAGGTCGCGCTCAAACACGGCACCGACGCGCGCCTGCAGTGCGACGGCCAGCCGCAGCTCGACCTGCAGGAAGACGATCGCCTGAGCGCGCGCCGCAGCGCGCACGCGGTGCAGCTCGTGCACCCGCCGGGCTACAGCTACTACGCGATGCTGCGCGAGAAGCTGCACTGGAGCGAAAACCCACTCTGACGCATCGGTCGTGCTGGCCGCCCTCTCGATCCGGGACTTCGCCGTCGTCGACCGGCTCGATCTCGAGTTCGAGCCCGGGTTCACCACGCTCACCGGCGAGACCGGCGCCGGCAAGTCGATCCTGATCGACGCCCTCGCCCTCGCGCTCGGCGAGCGCGCCGACCCCACGGTCGTGCGCGCGGGCTGCGAGCGCACCGAGGTCACCGCCGAATTCGCGATCGATCGCCTCCCCGAGCTGCAGCGCTGGCTCGCCGAGCGCGCTTTCGAGGGCGACGCCGGACGGCTCCTGCTCCGGCGCGTCGTCGAGCGCGGCGGCCGCTCGCGCGCGTTCATCAACGGCTCCTCCGCCACCGTGCAGCAGCTCGGCGAGGCGAGCGACCGGCTCGTCGACGTCCATGGGCAGCACGCCCACCAGTCGCTCGTGCGGCCCGCCGCGCAGCGCGAGCTGCTCGACGCCCACGCCGGCCTCGCGCCGCTCGCGGGCGAGGTCGCGGCGGCGTTCCGCGAGTGGCGGCGGCTCGCGGCCGCGCGCGCCGAGAGCGAGACCAACGCCGCCGCGCGCGCCGCCGAGCGCGACGCGCTCGCCTGGCAGGTCGACGAGCTCGCCAAGCTCGGGACGAAACCGGGCGAGTGGGATACGGTGCAGGCCGAGCAGACGCGGCTCGCCCATGCCGCGGGACTGATCGAGGGCGCGCGAGCCGCCCTCGACGCGCTGTCGGAGTCCGAGGGCTCGGCGGCGGGCGCGCTCGCCGCCGCGGCCGCGCGGCTCCGGGCGCTCAAGGGCTACGACGCCGCAATGGGCGAGCCGCTCGAGCTGCTCGAGGGCGCCGAGGCGCAGCTCGGCGAGGCCGCCCACGCGCTGCGCCGGTACGCCGACCGGCTCGAGCTCGATCCGGCGCGGCTCGCCGAGGTCGAGCGCCGGGTCGATGCCATCCACTCGACGGCACGCAAGTTCAAGGTGAGCCCGGAAGCGCTGCCCGAGCTCGCCGAGCGGCTGGCCGCGCGCCTCGCCGAGCTCGAAGTCGCCGCCGACCTCGACGCCCTCCGCGCCCAGGAGGACGCGGCGAAGTCACGCTACGCGAGCCTCGCGGCGCGGCTCTCGGGGCAGCGGAAGGAGGCAGCCGCCAAGCTCGCGCGGCAGGTGACCGCGGAAATGAAGGCGCTCGCGATGGCGGGCGGGCGCTTCGAGGCCGCGCTGCGGGCGATCGACGGCGGCAGCGCGCAGGGCGACGAGGCGGTCGAGTTCCTGGTCTCGACCAATCCCGGCCTCGCGCCGCAGCCGCTCGCGAAGGTCGCCTCCGGCGGCGAGCTGTCGCGGATCAGCCTCGCCATCCAGGTCATCACCGCCAAGGCCGCGGCGGTGCCGACGCTGATCTTCGACGAGGTCGACGCGGGCATCGGCGGCGCGGTGGCGGAGGTCGTCGGGCGGAACCTGCGCGCGCTCGGGGCGCGCCGGCAGATCCTGTGCGTGACCCATCTGCCGCAGGTCGCCGCGCAGGCCGAGCACCAGTGGTCCGTCGCGAAGACGACGGCGAACGGGGTGACCCGCAGCCGCGTCGCGGTCCTCGACGGGGCGGGGCGCGTCGAAGAGATCGCGCGCATGCTCGGCGGGGTAGAGATCACGGCGACGACGCGCAAGGCCGCCGCCGAGATGCTGCGCGCCGCCGGCGGGTGAGCGTGGGGTGCGCTGTTCGGCGGCAGGGCGGTTTGCCGGTCCGCGCAACCTCCGATAGAATTTCCCCCTCTCAGGCGCGTAGCTCAGCTGGTTAGAGCACTACCTTGACATGGTAGGGGTCGTTGGTTCGAGTCCAATCGCGCCTACCAGATGCACGGCGATCGAAGGAGCCCGGTGGTGACGCTTCGAGCTGCGACTCGCGGCGATTGAGCCTCGGCGGTGGAGCGCGTCACGACGGAGAAAGTGCGGCTCGACCGCACTTTTTTTTCGCCCCGGAGATCCTGACCCCATGCCGAACATTCGTCTGCCCGACGGGTCGCAGAAATCCTTTCCCGGCCCGGTGACGGTCGCCGAGGTCGCGCAGGCGATCGGGGCCGGGCTCGCCCGCGCGGCCCTCGCCGGGCGCGTCAATGGCAGGCTCGTCGACACCTCCCACCGAATCGAGGGCGACGCCGAGGTCGCGATCGTCACCGACAAGGACAAGGACGGCCTCGAGATCCTTCGCCACTCGACTGCCCACCTGCTCGCGTACGCCGTGAAGGAGCTCTTTCCGGACGCGCAGGTGACGATCGGGCCGGTGATCGAGAACGGCTTCTACTACGACTTCGCCTACCAGCGGCCGTTCACGCCCGAGGACCTCGCGGCGATCGAGAAGAAGATGGCGGAGCTCGTCAAGCGCGACATCCCGGTCGCGCGCGAGGTCTGGGAGCGGGACCGGGCGGTCGAGTTCTTCAAGTCGATCGGCGAGCGCTACAAGGCCGAGATCATCGCCGCGATCCCCGCGGGCGAGCCGATCACGCTCTATCGCGAGGGCGATTTCGTCGACCTCTGCCGCGGCCCGCACGTGCCGTCGACGGGCAAGCTCAAAGTCTTCAAGCTGATGAAGGTCGCCGGCGCCTACTGGCGCGGCGACTCGAAGAACGAGATGCTGCAGCGGATCTACGGCACGGCGTGGGCGAAAAAGGAGGAGCAGGACGCCTACCTGCACATGCTCGAGGAGGCCGAGAAGCGCGACCACCGCCGGCTCGGCACCCAGCTCGACCTCTTCCACGTGCAGGAGGAGGCGCCGGGCATGGTGTTCTGGCACCCCAAGGGCTGGGCGGTCTGGCAGCAGGTCGAGCAGTACATGCGGCGCGTCTACCGCGACAACGGCTACCAGGAGGTGCGCGCGCCGCACGTGCTGGAGCGCGGCCTGTGGGAGCGGTCCGGGCACTGGGACAACTTCAAGGAGAACATGTTCTTCACCAGCTCGGAGAACCGCGACTACGCGATCAAGCCGATGAACTGCCCCGGGCACATCCTGATCTACAACTCGCGGCTCCACAGCTATCGCGAGCTCCCGCTGCGCCTCGGCGAGTTCGGCGGCTGTCACCGGAACGAGCCCTCGGGGGCGCTCCACGGCATCATGCGCGTGCGCGCCTTCACGCAGGACGACGGCCATATCTTCTGCTCCGAGGACCAGATCCTCGACGAATGCGTCGCGTTCACCGCGCTGCTGCAGAAGGTCTACCGCGACTTCGGCTTCACCGACGTCATCTACAAGGTCGCCACGCGCCCGCCGAAGCGCGTCGGCGCGGACGCGCTCTGGGACAAGGCCGAGACGGCCCTGATCGAGTCCCTGAAGCGTTCCGGCTGCGCGTTCGACGTTTCGCCGGGTGAAGGCGCGTTCTACGGGCCGAAAATCGAGTACTCGCTCAAGGACGCGATCGGCCGCGTCTGGCAGTGCGGGACGATGCAGGTCGACTTCAACATGCCGGGCCGGCTCGGCGCCGAGTACGTCGCCGAGGACAACACGCGCAAGGTCCCGGTCATGCTCCACCGGGCGATCGTCGGGTCGATGGAACGCTTCATCGGCATCCTCCTCGAGCACTACGCCGGTGCGCTGCCGGTGTGGCTCGCCCCCATCCAGGCGGTCGTGCTCAACATTTCCGAGCACCAGGCCGACTACGCGCGCGAGGTCGCACACCACTTGAGGCGGGCAGGCTTCCGCGTCGAGGCGGATTTGCGGAACGAAAAGATCACCTATAAAATCCGTGAGCATAGCCTGCAAAAGTTGCCCTACCAGCTGATCGTCGGCGACAAGGAGCGCGTTGCAGGCACGGTGGCCGTGCGCACCCGCGGCGGCGAGGATCTCGGGGGGGTCGACCTCCCGCGCCTCGTCGAGCGCCTCACCCGTGAGGCGGTGGCGGGAAGCGCGGCCTAATTTTTCGCGTTTTGCGGGGGTCGACATCGCACAGGACAGGCCGCAGCGGATCAACGGCGAGATCAACTCGCCGGAAGTGAGACTGGTCGACGAGAACGGTGAGCAGCTCGGCATCGTCCCCACCCGGGAGGCGTTGCGGATGGCCGAGGAGCGGGACGTGGATCTCGTAGAAATCGCGCCGCTGGCGAAGCCGCCGGTGTGCAAGCTGATGGACTACGGGAAGTTCAAGTACCGCGAGCAGAAGAAGGCGCACGAAGCCAAGCTCAAGCAGAAGCAGATCCAGGTCAAGGAGATCAAGTTCCGCCCGGGCACCGACGAGGGCGACTACCAGATCAAGCTGCGGAACCTCATCCGGTTCCTGGAGGAGGGTGACAAGGCCAAGGTCACCCTGCGGTTCCGCGGCCGCGAGATGGCGCACCAGGAGTTCGGCGTGCGCCTGCTCGAGCGGGTGAAGGCCGACCTCGAGCCGTATGGGGTCGTGGAGCAGTTTCCCAAGCTGGAGGGCCGGCAGATGATCATGGTCCTCGGGCCCAGGAAGACGCCGGCGAAGAAGAAGGTCGCCGGGAAAGCGGCGAAGCCGGAGGCTGCGAAGCCTCCCGGCAAGGCGCCGGCGGCGTCGCGATAGCGACGCCCGAGGCCCCGCAGCGGGGCCGCAAACAAGTAGTGCCGCGGTCGTTGAAGCGCTCCGCCAGGAGCCACCCGGCGCTACGCGACAAACGGAGTGTCTATGCCTAAGCTCAAGACGAAGAAGAGCGCCGCGAAGCGTTTTCGCATGCAGGCGCGCGGCGGGATCAAGCGCAGCCAGGCGTTCCTGCGCCACATCCTCACGAAGAAGTCGACCAAGCGCAAGCGCCACCTGCGCGGCACGACCGCGGTGAGCCCGGCCGACAAGCGCTCGGTGCGGATCATGCTTCCCTACGAGAGGACCTGAGCGATGCCACGCGTGAAACGGGGCGTCACCGCGCGCGCCCGGCACAAGAAGGTCCTCGCGCAGGCGAAGGGATATCGCGGCCGCCGGAAGAACGTCTTCCGCGTCGCCAAGCAGGCGGTCATGAAGGCGGGGCAGTACGCCTACCGCGACCGCCGCCGCCGCAAGCGCGAGTTTCGCGCGCTCTGGATCGCGCGCATCAACGCCGCCGCGCGCCAGTGCGGGCTCAGCTACAGCGCGTTCATGAGCGGCCTGAAGAAGGCGGCGATCGAGATCGACCGCAAGGTGCTCGCGGACATCGCCGTCGCCGACCGGGCGGCCTTCGCCAAGCTCGCTGAAGCCGCCAAGGCGAAACTGACGGCGGCATAGGCGGCGCGCGCCCGAGCCCGATTCGCGAGCAGCCGCGGCTGCGGGCGGCTCGCCGGGGGCCCGGCGCCACGAGTCTTCACGCCATGCAGGATCTCGACGCCATCGTCGCCGAAGCGGCGTCGGCGTTCGCCGCCATCGACGCCCTGCCCCAGCTCGAGAACGCGAAAGCGCACTATCTCGGAAAGCAGGGGGTCATCACCGAGCTGCTGAAGGGGCTCGCGAAGCTCTCGCCCGAGGAGCGCCGCACCCGCGGCGCCCGCATCAACGCGGCGAAAGACCGCATCGAGGGCCTCCTCGTTGAGCGCCGTGCCGCGATCGCCGCGTCGCAGCTCGAGGCGCGACTCGCGCAGGACGCGCTCGATGTGACGCTCCCGGGCCGCTCGCGCGGGCGCGGCAGCATCCACCCGATCATCCGCACCTGGCAGCGGGTCGAGGCGATCTTCCGCTCGATCGGCTTCGACGTCGCCGACGGGCCCGAGATCGAGACCGACTGGCACAACTTCACCGCGCTCAACCAGCCGGAGAACCATCCGGCGCGGTCGATGCACGACACCTTCTACGTTGAGGGTCACGACTCGCGCGGACAGCCGTTGCTGCTGCGCACGCATACGAGCCCGATGCAGGTGCGCTACGCGCGGACCCATTCGCCGCCGATCAAGGTGATCGCGCCCGGCCGCACCTATCGCGTGGACAGCGACGCCACGCACTCGCCGATGTTCCATCAGGTCGAGGGGCTGTGGATCGACAGCCACATCAGCTTCGCCGACCTCAAGGGCGTCTACACCGACTTCCTGCGGCGGTTCTTCGAGACCGGCGACCTCCAGGTGCGGTTCCGTCCGTCGTTCTTCCCGTTCACCGAGCCCTCGGCCGAGATCGACATGGCGTTCAAGGACGGCGGCTGGCTCGAGATCTCGGGGGCCGGCCAGGTGCATCCCAACGTGATCCGGAACTTCGGGCTCGATCCGGAGCGCTACATCGGCTTCGCCTTCGGCTCGGGCCTCGAGCGGCTCACCATGCTCCGCTACGGGATCAGCGATCTGCGGCTGTTCTTCGACGGCGACCTGCGGTTCCTGCGCCAGTTCGCCTGAGGCATCCGCGCCATGCAGTTCCCCGAGAGCTGGCTGCGCACGATGGTCGACCCTGCGCTGTCGACCGACGAGCTCGCGCACCTGCTCACGATGTCGGGCGTCGAGGTGGAGACGGTCGCGCCGGTCGCGCCGGCGTTCTCCAAAGCGGTCGTCGCGCACGTGCTCGAGGTCGCGCGACATCCCAATGCCGACCGGCTCACCGTGTGCAAGGTCGATGCCGGAACGGGCAAGCCGCTCGAGATCGTCTGCGGCGCGCCCAACGTCGCCGCCGGGATGAAGGCGCCGCTCGCGCTCGTCGGCGCCGAGCTGCCGGGCATGACGATGAAGGCGACCTCCGTCCGGGGCGTCGAGTCGCAGGGCATGCTGCTCTCCGCCCGCGAGTTGGGGCTCTCGGACGACCACTCCGGGCTGCTCGCGCTCGCGGCCGACGCGCCCGTCGGCCGCGACTTGCGCGACTACCTCGAGCTCGACGACAAGATCCTCACGCTGAAGCTGACGCCGAACCGGGCCGACTGCCTGTCGGTGCTCGGGGTCGCCCGCGAGGTCGCCGCGCTCGCCCGCGCGAAGCTCGCTGCGTCGGCGATCGCCCCGGTGCCGCCGAAGAGCGCCGCGACGTTCCCGGTCAAGATCTCGGATCCGAGCGGCTGCGGGCGCTTCGCCGGCCGGGTCATCCGCAACGTGAACGCCGGCGCGCCGACGCCCGACTGGATGAAGCGCCGGCTCGAGCGCGCGGGGAGCCGGCCGATCTCGGCGCTCGTCGACGTCACGAACTACGTGATGCTCGAGCTCGGGCGGCCGCTGCACGTCTACGACCTCGACAAGCTGCAGGGCGGGATCGACGTCCGGTTCGGCCGCGGCGGCGAGACCGTGAAGCTGCTGAACGAGCAGACGGTCGAAGTGCATCCCGACGTCCTCGCGATCACCGATGCGAGCGGACCGATCGGGCTCGCCGGCATCATGGGCGGGGACAGCACCAAGGCCGACCTCGGCACGCGCCACGTCTTCCTCGAATCGGCGTTCTTCTTCCCCGAGGCGATCGCCGGCCGCGCGCGCCGCTACAACTTCACGAGCGACGCCTCGCACCGCTTCGAGCGCGGCGTCGACTTCGCGAACGAGGTCGAGGGCATCGAGCGGGCGACGGCGCTCATCCTCGAGATCTGCGGCGGCGAGCCGGGGCCGACCGTCGACACCGTCGCGCGGTTGCCCGCGCGGGCGCCGGTGCGCATGCGGGTCGCGCGGGCGCACAAGGTGATCGGGCTGCCGGTCCCCGTTGACGAGATCGCCGACATCTTCCGGCGCCTCGGCTTCGCGTTCCGGCGCGGCGGCTCCGGTGCCGACGCGGCGTTCGAGGTCACGCCGCCGTCCTACCGCTTCGACATCGAGATCGAGGAGGACCTGATCGAGGAGGTCGCCCGGGTGCACGGCTTCGAGAACATCCCGGCGCATCCGCCGGTCGCGCCGGCCGTCATGCACGCGCCACCGGAAACCTGTCGCTCGCTGCACGAGGTCCGGGAGCAGCTCGCGGGCGCCGACTACACCGAGGTCGTCAACTTCAGCTTCGTGGACCCGGAGTGGGAGCAGGATTTCGCCGCCAACGCCACGCCGCTCCGGCTCCTCAACCCGATCGCGAGCCAGCTCGCGGTGATGCGCACCACGCTCATCGGGAGCCTCGTCGCGAACGTCCGCTACAACCTCAATCGGAAGCTCTCGCGGGTGCGCGTGTTCGAGGTCGGGCGGGTCTTCCTGCGCGATCCGAGCCTGCCGGACGGCGAGCTCGAGGTCGCCGGGATCCGGCAGCCGATCCGGGTCGGCGCGATCGCCTACGGCCCGGCGTTCGAGGAGCAGTGGGGCGTGCGCGAGCGGCCCGTCGACTTCTTCGACCTCAAGGGCGACATCGAGACGCTGTTCGCGCCGCGTCAGCCTCGGTTTCACAAGGCGGCGCATCCGGCGCTGCATCCGGGGCGCTGCGCGCGGATCGAGTTGGACGGAGTCCAAGCGGGCTGGGTCGGGGAACTCCACCCCCGGTGGCAGCAGAAATACGAACTTCCGACGGCGCCGGTGGCGTTCGAGCTCGACGCCGGGCCCCTAATGGCCGTTCCGCTGCCCCGTTTTGCCGGAGTTTCGCGGTTTCCGCCCGTGATCCGGGACCTCAGCGTGCTCGTCGACGAGGTGGTGCCGGTCCAGGCCATGCTGGAGGCCCTGTCCGCGGCCCGGTCCGGCCTCGTCCAGGGTGTCCGGCTCTTCGACATTTACCGTGGCGAAGGTGTGAGAAAAGGCAAAAAAAGCCTTGCTTTTCGGGTAGTTATGCAAGATACTGCGAGAACACTTACAGACGCCGAAGTGGACGCCGCGATGGCGGACCTCGAGCAACTCCTCACCGCCCGCTTCGGCGCACAACGACGCACCTAGGGAGAGCGAATGACCCTCACCAAGGCCGAGCTGGCCGACATGCTGTTTGAGAAGGTCGGCCTGAACAAGCGCGAAGCGAAGGACATGGTGGAGGCGTTCTTCGAGGAGATCCGGACGGCGCTCGAGAACGGGGAGAGCGTCAAGCTGTCCGGGTTCGGGAACTTCCAGCTCCGCGACAAGCCGCAACGGCCCGGGCGCAACCCCAAGACCGGGGAAGAGATCCCGATCACGGCCCGGCGGGTAGTCACCTTCCACGCAAGCCAGAAGCTGAAGGCGCTGGTCGAGCAGGCGCACAGTGGAAACCGCGAGCAACAACAGGGCGGCGAAGGTTAGCCTCCCGCCGATCCCCGCCAAGCGTTACTTCACCATCGGCGAGGTCAGCGAGCTGTGCGGCGTCAAGCCGCACGTGCTGCGCTACTGGGAGCAGGAGTTCACCCAGCTCAAGCCGGTGAAGCGCCGCGGGAACCGTCGCTACTACCAGCACCACGAGGTGCTGCTCATCCGGCGCATCCGCGAGCTCCTGTACGAGCAGGGCTTCACGATCAGCGGGGCCCGCAACCGGCTCGACGAGGCGATGCGCGAGCGCGGCAACCACAAGCTCGAGAGCGGACCGGTCGACTACGCCCGCATCCGGCGCGAGCTCGCGAACGTCCTCGACGACCTGAACGGCTGAGCGCGGCCCGCGCTACGCGAGCGGCGAGCAGGCGAAGCGCCCCTGCAGCCGCGCGAGGATCTCGCCCGCCTCCTGGATCCGCTCGACGACCCGCCCGGCGTGGAACTCGGTCAGGGTGAGATCGTCGATCGCCGGCCCGGCGATCTGCCGCGCCTCGACCGCGGCGCTGTAGGAGCCCCACGCCGTCAGCCGCGCCGAGTGGAGCGCGGCCGCGAGCTCGTCGAGGGCGGCACAGGCGCCGGGCTCGTCGCCAGCGGTGGCGAGCGGCACGGCGAGCAGCATGACGGCGATCAGGTAACGCATGGTCGTACACCTCCTTTTTTGCCGAGTGTAGCCGGCGGCGCGACGTGCATGTGTGAAAACGGGTTAAACGCGCGCCGGCTCGGCGCCGGGAGGCGGGACTCCTCGACTACCGCGCGCGCCGGCGATAGGCACCGCGCGGGCGATCCCTATACAATCGCGCTTCCGGTCGGGGCGTAGCGCAGCCTGGTAGCGCACCTGCATGGGGTGCAGGGGGTCGAGTGTTCGAATCACTTCGCCCCGACCAATCGGCTCCTTCTGTGCGACGGCGGGGCTCGAGCCCTGATCCCCCGCCGGTTCCTCAGCGCCTCAGCAGCTCGACGGCGCGCTGCACTCCGGTGTCGTTCGGCCCCCCGTAGGCGGCGAGCGGCTCGAGCTTCGCCCCGGAGGCGAGCGCCACGTCGGGAGTGACGCCCTCACCGTGGATCGCGCGGCCGTTGGGCGTCTTCCAGTACGCGGTGGTGAGCTTGAACGCGCTGTTGTCGGGGAGGGGGTAGATCGTCTGGATCGAGCCCCGGCCGAAGCTCTTCTCGCCGGCAACGGTGGCGCGTTTGTGGTCCTGGAGCGCCCCGGCGACGATCTCGGAGGCGGCGGCCGACGCGCCGTTCACCAGCACCACGAGGGGCACTTCACGCAGGTCCCGCGGCAGCCGGGCGCGGGGATCCGGCACCGGGGCACGGTAGTCGCGCGGCTGAGCGGTGAATTGCCGCTGGCTTTCGGTCGAGCGGCCCGCCATCGACACGACCAGGGCGTTGTCCGGCAGGAACAGCGCCGCGACGCCGACGCCGGAGTTCAGCAGCCCGCCGGGATTGTTGCGCAGGTCGAGCACCAGCCCGGCGAGCGCGCCGCCGTTTTCTGCGCGCAGGCCCTCCAGCGCTTTCGCCACCAGCTCGAGCGTCGGCTCCTGGAATTGCGTGATGCGCAGGTAACCGATGCCGCCGCCGAGGAGGCGCGAGCGCACCGATTGCACCCGAATCACCTCGCGCGTCATCAGGAGCTCCGTGGGCGCGACGGCGCCCGCGCGCACCACGCTCACCTTCACCTGGGTTCCCGGCGCGCCGAGGAGCAGCTTGATCACCTCGTGCAGCGCAAGCCCCGCGACGTCAGTGTCGTCGATCTTGAGGATGACGTCGCCCGGCTGCACGCCGGCGCGGTCGGCCGGGGTGCCTTCGATCGGCGCGACCACCTTGACCCGGTCGGCGAACCGCGTGATCTCGAATCCGACCCCGCCACGCTGGAGGTGGCCGACCTGCAGCCGCCGGAACTCCTCCCGGTCGAGGTAGTCGGACTGGCCGTCGAGCTTGCGCGCCAGGCCCGCGAGGCAACCGTCGATCAGCGGCGCGTCATCGACCTCGCCCGCGTAGTTCGCTTTGATGAAGCTCAGCGCATCGGCGAGCTTGCGAAGCTGCTCCACCGCCATCGGCAAGGGGCGCTGCTGCTGCCCCACCGCGCTGACCGCGACCGCGAGAACCACTCCCGCCGCCACGCCGGCGACGAACGTCCGAGCTTGCATGGCGCCCCCTTCTTGTCTGGCCGGCCGCGAGTGTAGTACCACGGCCGCGCGCCCTGCGGTAGCTATGCGCGGCGGCGCGCTCGGCCGGCCGTTCTGGATCGCTTGCGCGCCGAACGCGCTTCATCTCCTGGGATTCGGTACCCCGACTTCTGCAGGCTCGAGGCACCGCTGTAGCCCCAGAGGGTGATCAACGGGTCGTTCGCGGACGCATTCTCCAGGCCGTGGTACACGTTGCGCGGGATGAACGCGAGCTCGCCGGCGCGCATCAGGAACGTGTCGCTACCGACGTGCTTGATCGCGGTGCCGTGGATGATGTACTCCCACTCCTCCGCGTTGGTGTGCCGATGCCGCGCGTGCTTCGCGCCCACGCCGGGCGGAAGAATCGTCTGCCCGACGACGGTCATCTCCGAGCCGACGGTGTCCTCGGTCACCAGCCAGCGCACGTCCATCTTGTGCCAGCCGCGGCTCGCCTTGAGCGAGCGGTCCCGCTTGAAGGTCGCTGGGTCGATCTTGTAGCGGCTCGTACGCTTGATCTTCATCTTCATGGTCTCCCCTGTGCTCGGGCGGGGGCGGTGCCGGCGCGTCCGGTCATTTCAGTCCGCTCGCGCGCGCCTGCGCGATCGCGACGACCGACTGGTCCTTCTCGGCGAACCCGAGGGCGATCGCGCCGATCAGCCGGTCGCGCCACGCGTTGCCGCTCGGCAGCGGCACCTCGACCGCCTCGGCGGCGGCGAGCGCGAGATTGCAGTCCTTCAACGCCAGGCGGGCGGTGATGCCGATGCGGTCCCAGTCCTGCTTGGCGATGATGTCCCCGTAGCCCTTGTAGGCGGGGCACGCGAACAGCACGTCGGTCATCACCTCGTAGAGCAGGGCGCGCGGGACGCCGTGCTTCTCGGCGAGCACGAACGCCTCGCCGAGCGCCTCGATGGCGCAGCCGAGCACGAAGTTGTTGGCGAGCTTGATCGCGGCCGCCGCCGCCGGGTCGGCGCCCGCCTCGAAGGTGCGCCGCCCGATCACCTCGAACAACGGCGCGCATTTGCGGACCGCCTCGGCGGGCCCTGCGGGCACGAGGCCGAGCTGACCGGCCGCGGCCACCTCGGGGCGGCCGATCACCGGCGCGGCCACGTAGAATTGGCCGGCTTCGGCGTGCGCGCGGCTGAGCGCGCGCGTGGCGGCGACGCTGTGCGTGCCGAGCGCGAGGTGGATCGCGCCCTTGGGCAGGGCGCCGCGCAGGCCGCCGGCGCCGAGAGCGACTTCCTCGAGCGCCTGATCGTGCGCGAGCATCGTGATCACGACCTCGCGCTCGGCGCAGGCCGCGGCGATCGAGCCGACGACCTTCGCGCCGGCCTTCTCCAGCGCCGCCGCCTTCTCGCGCGTGCGGTTGTAGACGACGAGATCGTGGCCGGCGCCCTGTACTCGCGCCGCGATGCCCTGGCCCATGCGGCCCAACCCGATGAATCCGACCTTCATGGCAGTCCTCCGAACGTCAGTTGCAAGAATTGGTGTCTACTTGGAAAGCGGGTCCCATTCCCGGCGAAAGCGGAACGCCTCGAAATCGGCCGGCAGCGGCGCCTGCGTCTCGATCCAGCGCACCGGTTCGTCGCCGAAGCATTCGAACTGGTGGAAACAGCCGGCGCTCGTCCAGACGAACTCGCCGGGTCCGACGATGAACTCCCGGCCCTCCAGGGTCGCGCGCGCCTTGCCCGACAACAGGAAGTAGATCTCCTCGTGGGGGTGGTCGTGCGTCGTCCCGGCGCCGCCCGGCCGGAACTGAACCATGAACAGCGACTGGTGCCGTGCGCCCAGCATGCGGTCGACCAGCTCCTTCAGGATGATTCCGCGGATCGACGTCGAGCGCGCCCCGGCGGCGGAGATGAATCCGCCGTCGCCGGCCATGTGCGCCTCGTCGAACCGGCCGAGATACTTGACGCGCGGGTCGTCCAGGTCGGGCGCGCGGGCCTGCTTCGCGACCTCGCCGGGCTGGAAGATCGTGTCCTTGAAGTCGTGATCGAGCGGTTTCGGCTGCGGCGCATTCATGTCGAAGATCCGCGCCGGGACGCTGCCCGGATTGAAGAGCGTGTACTGCACCGCCTTCGAGATGACCCCGTAGTGCCCGACGGCCAGGCGATGCGCCCGGTCGTGGAAGCGCAGAATGACCTCGCCGCTCAGGACGTAGAAGGACTTTTCGAAGGCATGAATGACGGGCTCGTGGTAGCCGCCCGGCATGATCTCGACCAGCCCGACGCCCATGTGCACCGCCGCCGGCGAGACGGTGTGATCGACGAGCTCCAGCCGGCGGTAGCCGCTCGAATGCCCGGCATAGTTCTTCGGGACGGCGAACTTGCTTTCGTCGACGGCGCCAACGTAGAACTTCGACATGACGACTGCTCCTCGCTCGGGCGAGCTATCTCGAACAGGCCAGAATCGCGGGACGCTATCCGCCGCGGGTCAGGGAAGGCGAACCGGCCTCAGTCGAAGCTGTTCTTCCTGCCCTGCCTGACGTAGGCGCCGCGCTCGGCGATGTGGGCGCGGCCGTGCATCGACTTCCGCTTGGCCAGATGCGCGAACATCTGGATGCCGAACCCGCCGTCCAGATCGTCGGTGATCCGCTGCCGCCAGGGGCGACGGATGATCTGCGTCGCCAGGCGCCGGGTGATGCGGGGCTGCGTCATGATGTGGTCGGCCAGCCGGTAGGCGCGCTCGATCAGCCGGTCCTTGGGTACCACCTCGTTCACCATCCCGTACTCGAGCATCTTGCGCGCGTCGAAGGCCTCGCCCGTCAGCAGCGCGTACGCGGCGCGCTTGACCCCGAGCAGCTCCTGGAAGCAGCTGTGGATGCCGTCGCCGGGCACCGAGCCGATGTCGTAGTGCAGGTCGTAGATGATCGCGTCCTCGCTGCACAGGGTGATGTCGCACATCAGCGCGATCTCGCTGTGGAATCCGGGGCCGTTCAGGATGCCGATGGTGGGGATCTCGAGATCGTTGACCAGGGCGCTGACGTTGATGCGGCCGTCCTTGTAGGCGTACTCGTAGGCCCAGTGGGGGAGGTCCTCCTCCTCCAGCTTGAACCCCTCGGGGTCCGCGTCCATCATGAAGTCCTTGCCGGTGCCGGTGAAGATCATCACCTCGTTCTCCGGATCGGCGCCGATCGCCTTGAAGAGCTGCCCGAGCGAGCGGTGGTTCTGGACGCTCAGCTGGACCGACCCGCCGCGCGTGTGCGCCTGGGCGAGAATCACGCCGTCGGCGCGCCGCTCCAGCCGGTAGTGGTCCTTGAAGCGCTCCTTGTAGTGCTCGAATTTCGGGGACTCGACGAAGTCCTGCAACGACATGGTCATCCTCCTTTCAACGCGCCCGAGGGAGCCGATCTGCTTGGCCGGGTCCGGCGGAAACGCTAGCGAGCTTAACCGAAGCGGTCCAATTCAATCGGGACGCGTGCGCCGATACCCGGAAGGTAATGCTCGCCGTACCCAAAACGTTTGGTCGCCGCATCCGCTAACCTAAGCAGCTTCGGCGGCGTCGAAGCGCGGCGCCACCGGACGCTCCGCAAGGGACCGAATCGGCGCGGTCCGCGGAAGCCTGGAGCCGTTGCCGGCGCGCGATCGCCGGCCAGCTTGCGTGACTGGAGACGGGAATGGATCTTGGAATGGGCCTCGGCCACTTGTCGTACTCGACGCTCGTCCATCCGGGGGACACCTGGGACGAGATGAAGGCGAGCCTCGTGAAGTACGTGCCGGCGGTGAAGGCGCGCGTCGCTCCGAACCGCCCCTTCGCGGTATCGCTCCGCCTCTCGGCGGCCGCGGCGCGGACACTGGCGGCGGACCCGGCCGCGCGGAGCGACCTCAAGCGGTTCCTGGCGGACAACGACTTGTATCTCTACACGGTCAACGCGTTTCCATACGGGCCGTTCAAGAACACCGTCGTGAAGGAGCAGGTCTACGAGCCCGATTGGCGGTCCGAGGAGAGGGTTCGGTACACGATGGACGTTGCCGACGTTCTCGCCGACGTGGCCCCCGCGGGCGTCGCCCCCTCGATCCAGACCGCGCCCTTAGCGTTCAAGCCGCGCGTGAGCGGACCGGAATACGTCGCGGACTTCACCCGCAACGTGCTGCGCGTCGTCGCGCATCTGGTCGAGCTCGAGGCGCGCGTCGGGCGCAGGGTGACGCTCGCCCTCGAACCCGAGCCGTACTGCTTCCTCGAGACGACCGATGAGGTAGTCCAATACTTCGGCGCGCATCTCTACTCGGGTGCTGCCGCGACCAAGCTCGCCGAGCTCGGCGGTCTCGCGGTCTCCGAAGCGCACTGGGCCTTGCGCCGGCATCTGGGCGTCGTCTTCGATATCTGCCATCAGGCGGTCGAGTTCGAGGACATGGGCGCCTCGCTCGGCAAGCTCGTCGCCGCCGGCATCCCGATCTTCAAGCTCCAGGAGGCGGCCGCGATCCGCATCCCGGAGGTGACGCAGTCGATCGTCGACGGCCTGGCGCGCTACGCGGACACGATCTACCTCACCCAGACGACCGAGCGAAAGGGCGGGACGATCACGCGGTTTCTCAACCTCGAGGATGCGTTCGTGGCGTGGAAGCGGGATCCCGGGCCGCGCGAGTGGCGGGTCCACTTCCACGTTCCGGTGTTCCTCGACGACCTCGGCCTCGTCCGCACCACTCGCTTCGCGATCGAAGAGGCGCTCCGCGTGCACAAGGCGACCCCGCTGTCGACGCACCTGGAGATCGAGACGTACACCTGGGACGTCCTGCCCGACGACCTCAAGACCGGCGACGTCGTCGAATACGTATCCCGCGAGATCGAGTGGGTGCGCGATCAGTTGACGCGTTGACTGCGATCGGGTGGGCGCTTCGGGGGAAGACCCTCGTCGACGGCGAAGCGTGCCTTCGCGTCACGGCGGCCCGATGGTCGGGGGCGATCGAAGGCCCTCCCGACCGTGTCCGGCGGCGCGTCCGCGGCCGTTTAAGGAATTCTTAGGGTTCCGCTAGCCAAGATTTAAGAACCCCCTTCCGCCCGCGTCCCTATCCTCGCGACCTCATCGAGAGCGAGTGGACGACGGCGATGGATTCTTTCGGTCACGGGGATTCGACGATTCCCGCCGGCCATTGCGGCGCGGCCCGGTCGGAGCCGGCATGAGCTTCCTCCGCCTGGCGGCCGCATCGCTGCTCGGGCTCGTCCTCGCCGCACCGAGCGCCGGACGCGACCATGCGGCGGCCTTGCCCGAGCGGCTGCGCGACACGGGCCTGTTCGTCGCGGGCTCCACGACCGCCGTCCGTCCGGAGAATCTGCCCTACTCGCCGCAATATCCGCTGTGGTCCGACGGCGCGACCAAATGCCGCTGGCTGTATCTGCCGCCCGGGGCGGCGATCGACGCGTCGCAACCCGACGCCTGGGAATTTCCGCCCGGGACGCGGCTGTGGAAGGAGTTCGGCCACAAGCGCCCGGTCGAAACCCGCTACATCGAGCGGCGCGCCGACGGCTCGTGGCGGTTCGCCACCTACCTCTGGAACGCCGCCGGCACCGACGCCGTGCTTGCGCCGCCCGGCGGCGTCGTCTTGACGCTGGAGGACGCGCCGGGCGGCCGCTATGTCATTCCTTCCCAGGCCGACTGCCTGGCGTGCCACGAAGGTGCCGCCGTTCCCGTGCTGGGCGTGAGCGCGCTGCAACTCTCGCCCGATCGCGATCCGCTCGTCCCTCACGCCGAGCCGGTCCGTGCCGAGGACGTCGATCTGCGCGGACTCGTCGCGCGCGCGCTGGTGCGCAACCTGCCGCCGGCGATGCTCGAGCGCCCGCCGCGCATCGCCGCAGCCTCGCCGACGGCGCGCGCCGCGCTCGGCTATCTGCACGCCAACTGCGGCCACTGCCACAACGACGCCGGGCCGCTCGCGCCGCTCGAGCTCGCGTTGGCGCAGGGCGCCGTCGACGGTGCGGACGGCCCGGCAAAGGCGTTGCGCTCGCTGATCGGCCAGTCGAGCAGATACCGCCCGCAGGGTGCGGACGCCGGCGCGCAGCGCGTCGTGGCCGGCCGGCACGATGCGAGCGTGCTCGCGGTCCGGATGCGATCGCGCAACCCCCTGGTCCAGATGCCGCCGCTCGGGACGCAGATCGTCGACGGCGAGGGCGTCGCCCTCATCGAACGCTGGATCCGTCAATACCTGCAAACCCGAAAGGAGCTCGCCGAATGACCCGATCTTTCTTCGCCAAGACCTCGCGGGCCGTTTCTCTGGTTGCGGTTTCGCTGCTCGCGCTGACCGCCGCGCCGCGTCCCGCCGCCGCCGCGGACGACGCCGCCAAGCGCGCCACGGCGGCCGCCGAGAAACTCGCCCGCGGCAAGTACCTCGTCACCGTCGCCGGCTGCAACGACTGCCACACCCCGTTCAAGGACGGCCCGAACGGTCCCGAACCGGACATGAGCCGAATGCTGTCGGGTCACCCCCAAGACATGGTCGTGCCGCCGGCGCCGAAGCCGCAGGGACCCTGGATCGCCTCCGTCGCCGCCACCAACACGGCGTGGTCGGGACCCTGGGGGGTGAGCTTCACGGCCAATCTGACGCCCGACCGGGAGACCGGCCTCGGCAAGTGGAACCTGCGCACCTTCATCGACACGATCCGCACCGGCCGGCGCATGGGCCGCGGCCGTCCCATCCTGCCGCCGATGCCTTACCCGATGTACAAGCACTTCACCGACGCGGACCTGGAGGCGATCTTCACCTACCTGCAGTCGATTCCGCCGCTGAAGAACAAGGTGCCGGAGCCGCTGCCGCCCGCCGCGCCTTCCGCCCAGGGCGGGTGACGGCGGGACGCTGCGCGCGGGCCTTCCTATATAGTGCGGCCGGCGGGTCGCGGAAGCTGCGCCACCCGCCGCCTCACTGCCCCGTGGGCGCTTCGCGCACGGGGCCTTGCCATGCCCGCAACGGCCGTCGCCTTCCACTCCGACCGGCATCGCATCGCGGCGCACCTCTACGTTCCCGAGTCGACGGCCCGCGCGAAGCGCCCGGCGATCGTGCTGGCGCAGGGCATGGTGGGCCGCAAGGAGCTGTTCGGGTTCCCGCGCATCGCCGAGCGCTTCAACGCCCTCGGCTACGTCGCGCTGGCGCTCGATTACCGCGGCGTCGGCGACAGCGAAGGCGAGCGCGGACGATTGTTTCCGCACGAGCTGGTCGAAGACCTGCGCAATGCCGTCACGTTCCTCGAGCAGCAGCCGGGGATCGCGCCCGGGCGCATCGCGCTCTGGGGCACGAGCTTCGGCGGAGCGACCGTGCCCTGCGCGACCGCGCTCGACCGCCGGGTGTGCGCCGCAGTCAGCATCGCGGGCTTCGGCGACGGCGAGCGCTGGCTGCTCGGAAGGCGCAGCGCGGCGCAGCGCGCCGCGCTGGAACGCCGGATCGCGGCCGACCGCCGCCAGCGGGTGCTGACCGGGCGGTCGGAGCTCGTCGCGCCCTCGGAGCTGTTCGCGCCGGACGAGCGGTCCGCCGAGGCGCGCGCCCGGGTCGTCGACGGACCGCCGGGGATGGACGTGCGCACGCCGCACGTCACGCTCGAGTCGGTGGAGCGGATCCTGGAGTTCCGCCCGGCCGCGATCGTGGACCGCATCGCGCCCCGCCCGGTGCTGTTCGTCGCCGCCGAGCTCGACACGGTGACGCCCGCCGACGATATCGTCGACCTCTATCGGCGAGCCGGCGAGCCGAAGCGCGTCGAGATCGTCCCGGCCATCACCCACTACGAGATCTACGCGGAACCTCACCTCGGACGCATCGTCGGCTGGACCCACGAGTGGCTGAGCGAGGGTCGCGCTGCGACGCAGCCTTGACAGGCGAAATCAAAGCGCCTCTACTTCCCGCAGAACAAGAATCGTCCCTGCGTACTCGCGCAATCAAAAGGAGGTTAAAGGTATGAGAACGTCGCGCGCTCTCCCTGTCATCGCTGCCGTCGTGGCGCTCGGACTCAGTGTTGCAAGTCCGCCGCCGGCCCTGGCCCAGGCCCAGCCCCTGGTCCTCAAGTTCCAGGCGAGCTGGGGTCCGGCCATCCAGCATTTTCACGGCTTCAACAACATCTTCGTCGACCGCGTCAACAAGCTCTCGGGCGGCCGGCTGAAAATCGAGCAATCGGCCGCCGGCGCCTTCGTGCCGGCGTTCGAAGTCCTCGACGCCACGAGCAAAGGCGTCATCGACGGAGCCGTGACCTATGCGCCGTTCTGGATCGGCAAGAACAAGGCCGCGATCCTCTTCGGCGGGGCGCCGGGCGGCCCGTTCGGGATGGATCCGGTCGACTTCGTCGGGTGGCTGATCGACGGCGGCGGGCTCGACCTCTACCAGGAGATGTACCGGGACGTGCTCAAGCTGAACGTCGTGGCCTTCCCCATCATGTCGCAGCCGCCGCAGGTCCTGGGCTGGTTCAAGAAGCCGATCAAGAACTGGGACGATCTGAAGGGCGTGAAGATCCGCATGTCCGGCATCGCGGCCGACATCTACCGGCAGGCCGGGATGGCGGTCGTCCAGCTCGCGCCCGGCGAGATCATTCCGGCGGCCCAGCGCGGCGTGCTCGACGCGGCCGAGATCCAGGGCGGCGACCCGGACCTGAAGCTCGGCTTCCACCAGGTGTGGCGGTATCACTACGCGCCGGGGATGGCCGAGGCCAACAACGTCCAGGAAATGATCATCAACAAGACGGTGTGGGACAAGCTGGAGCCCGAGCAGCAGGAGATCATCCGCTCGGCGGTGATGGAGAGCCTCCTGCGCACCTCGTTCTTCTTCAAGCGGATCGATGCCGAGGCCTACCGGGTGTTGACCGGACAGCACAAGGTCCAGGTCCGGCGGACGCCGCGCGACATCCTCACCAAGACGCTCGAGGTCTGGGACAAGATGGTGGAGACCGAGTCGGCGCAGAACCCGTTCTTCAAGAAGGTGATCGAGTCGCAGAAGCAGTACGCGGCCTTGATCGTGCCGTATCGCCTCTCGGTGTGGCCGCCGTACGAGCTGGCGGGCCAGCACTACTGGAAGAAGTCGGTGTACGCGCGCTAGCCGAGCGCGTCAGCGCGGAGGGCTGGCGAGGATGACGCCGCCGTCGACCGGCAGCACGACGCCGGTGATGTACCGCGCTTCGTCGGAGACGAGGAACAGCGCGGCATAACCCACGTCCCACCCGGTTCCCTCGATGCCGAGCGGCGCCGCCAGCCGGCGCTGCTCGCGCTGCTCCGCGCTCATCCCGTCGGCGTAGACCATGGGCGTGTACACCGGCCCGGGCGCGATGCAGTTCACGCGGATGCCGTCGCGGGCGTGGTCGATCGCCATCGCCCGAGTGAGGGCGATGACCGCCCCCTTGGACACGGAGTACGGCGTGAGCCCATGCGGCCTCAGCGCCGAGATCGACGAGATGTTCACGATCGCGCCGCCCCCGCCGCGCGCCATGGCCGGAATGGCGTGCTTGGCGGCGAGCATCATGCCGGTCACGTTGACCCGCATCAGGTGGTCCCACTCGGCCTCATCGACGTCGACCACGGTGGCGCGGCCGCCGATCCCGACGTTGTTGTCGAGGATGTCGAGCCGACCCCAGCGGCGCACCGCTTCCTCCACCATGGCGCGGGCGTCGTCGCTCTTCGTCACGTCGGCCTCGAACACGGCCGCGTCTCCGCCTTCGGCGGCGATCACGGCGAGCGTGGCCTCCGCCGCCGCGCGATTGACGTCGACGAGCAGCACTTTGGCGCCTTCGCGCGCGAACAGGACGGCGGCGGCGCGGCCGTTGCCGATGCCCTCCGCGCGCGACCCGGCGCCGGTCACGATCGCGACCTTGCCCTCGAGGCGTGGCGCTCTCATCGCCGCCGCTCGGGCGTGAGGCCCGTGCCGCCGTCCGGCAGCGTCATTTCTTGTAGCCGAGGATTCCGGACGCCACGGAGCGCGAGTCGCGCCGGCCGATGCGGCCGGCGTCGACCCGGGCGAGGAATTCGAGCACCGCCGCGTTGAACGCCTGCGGCTCTTCGATGTTGATGGTGTGGCCCGAGTACGGCAGCACCACCAGGCCCGCGGTCGCGATATGCCGCTTCATGAGCAGCGCCGGCTCGAGGCAGGGGTCGTCCTCGTCGCCGGTCATGATCAGCACCGGCACGTCGATCTTCTGCATCGCCTCGGTGAGCTCCCACAGCGACGGGCGGCGCATCTGCACGCCGCGCATGGTGAGGGCGTGTCCCTTGGCCGATTGCTCGCCGAGCTGGCGCGCGAATTCCGCCCAGCCGCGCGGGTCCTTGTTCTGGAACTGCACCCGGGTCGGGCCGAGGGCGTACTTCCCGGTCGCCTCGGTCCAGTTCGCCTCAAACGCCGCGGCCGCGGTTTCGCACTCGGCCTGGAACGCCTCGCGCTTGCCGGGCTCGGCGCCGTAGCCGCAACCGCCGATCACCAGCGAGCGCGCCCGTTGCGGATGACGGATGCCGACGTGCAGGGTGGCGAAGCCGCCCATCGACAGCCCGACCACGTGTGCGCGATCGAGCCCGAGGTGATCGAGGACCGCCACGGCGTCGTCGCATGCGTGCGTCTGCGAGTAGCGCGCCGGGTCCTCCGGCACGTCGGAGGGCGGAAAACCCCGCGCGTTGTAGGCGATGCAGCGGAAGTAGCGCGCGAAGAAGCGCATCTGCGGCTCCCAGCTCCGCAGGTCGCCCGCGAACTCGTGGATGAAGATGAGCGGTACACCGCTGCCCGCTTCCTCGTAGTACAGGCGGACGCCGTCCTTGGCGGTGGCGTGGGGCATCGGATTCTCCCTGGGGTTGGACGACGGTCGGGTCGCGGAGGGCGACGATCAAAAAATTATAATGGCTCCGAGAGGAGCGACGCCGATGACGGTGAAATGGCTGGCGGCGGAGGCGATCGAAGCGATGCTCGCGGCGCAGGGCATCGCGGTCGCGCCGGGGCGCGGCGGGCGGCTCGCGCGCGGGCTCGAGGCTTCGATCGCGCCGAGCCTCGAGGAGGCGGCGCGGGCCGGGCTCGAGCTCGAAGGCGAGCCGTGCGACTTCGCGTTGGCGCTCGAGCGCTGCAAGGCGCGATGACCGATCCTTGCGGCTGGTCGATCGCGGAGGCCGCGCGCGAGCTGCGCGCCGGGCGCGTGTCGGCCCGCGATCTGGTGAGCGCGTGCCTCGCGCGGATCGAGCGCTGGCAGCCGCACCTCAACGCCTTCGTGGCCGTGGAAGCCGAGGCCGCGCTCGCAGCCGAGCCGGCGGCGGGCGCGCTCTCCGGCGTGCCGCTGGCGCACAAGGACATATTCTACCGCGCCGGCCGCGTGTCGAACTGCGGCTCGAAGATCAGGCGCGGCTGGATCGCCGACACGACCTCCACCGCGCTCGAGCGGCTCGCCGCTGCGGGCGCGTTGCAGCTCGGCACCCTCAACATGACCGAGTTCGCGTACGGCCCGACCGGGCACAACGAGCACTGGGGCGCCTGCCGCAACCCGTGGAATCCGGCGTACGCGCCCGGCGGATCCTCGAGCGGCTCGGGCGCCGCGGTCGCGGCGCGGCTCGCTTTCGGCGCGCTCGGCTCGGACACCGGCGGGTCGGTGCGGCTACCGGCGGCGCTCTGCGGCGTGAGCGGGCTGAAGACGACCTGGGGCAGGGTGTCGCGGCACGGCGCGATGCCGCTGTGCGCGTCGCTCGACACCATCGGGCCGCTCGCGCGCAGCGCCGAGGATTGCGCGCTGCTGCTCGCGGCGATCGCGGGCTTCGACCGGAACGATCCGCTGAGCGCGCGCGCGCCGGTGCCGGACTACGTCGGCGCGCTGTCGGCGTCGCCGCGGGGCTTGCACATCGCCGTTTCCAGCGCGTGGATCGAGCGCGAGGCCGAGGCCGAGGTCGGCGCCGCCGTGCTCGGGGCCGCCCGGGTCCTGCGCGAGCTCGGCGCCACGCTGGTGGAGGCGCAGCCGCCGGAGGTCGATGCCCTTTCGGCACACTGCATGGTGGTGATGCAAGCCGAGGCTTCGGCGCAGCACGCCCGCTGGATGCGCGAGCGGCCCGCCGACTACTCCGCGGTAGTGCGCGCGCGTCTCGAAGCCGGGTTCGCGATCCCCGCGACCGTTTACCTCGAGGCATTGCGGCGGCGCGGGCCGCTGCTCGAGCGCTTCTGCGCGACCTCGCTCGCGAGCGCCGACGCGTACCTGCTTCCGGCGATGACGATCCGCGCGCCCACGCTCGAGCAGACGGGGCCTGCGGGCGGGCCCGAGATGCCCCGGACGCTCGGCGAGCTCACCCGGCTCATGCGATGGGTGAACTTCCTCGGCGTCCCGGCGCTCGCCGTGCCTTGCGGGTTCGATTCGCGCGACCTGCCGATCGGCGTGCAGCTCGTCGGCCGGCCGTTCGCGGAGGCCACGTTGCTAGCCGCGGGGCACGCGTACCAGCGCGCGACGGACTGGCATCGACGCGCGCCGCCGGAGCCGTCTTGACACGAGGCGAACAAGGGAGGACCGCGATGACGACCGCCGAACGGACCCGCTCCACCGAGTCGTTCAACCGCACGGCGCTGCCGAAGCGATTCTGCAATCTCGATCGCCTGCTGCACGCGATGCAGGCGCGGGGGCTCGACGGGATCGTCGCCACCACGCCGCTGAACGTCTTCTACCTCACCGGGTTCAACGCGATCGCCCACAAGTCCGACGAGCCGCGGCCCTACGCGGTCCTCCTCTCGCGGCACGCGCCCGACGCGCCGATCCTGGTCGTCGCCGACTACTATCTCGCGACCTTTCTCGTCCAGCCGACCTGGGTCGAGGACGTCCGCCCGTTCCGCGCGGTGATGATGCCGCTCGATCTGCCGGCGCAGCCGACCGACATCGATCGCTTCATCCCGCCGAGCGCCGCGGGCATCGAGTGGGTCGAGCGCGCCCGGCGCAGCTACACCTACGACATGACGACGGCCGTGGTCGGCGCGCTGCGCGATCTGCGGCTCGGACGCGGGCGGGTCGCCTTCGACGATCTCGCGTTCGGGTTCCGGCTCGGGCTCGAGCGGGCGGAGGTGGTCGACGGCTACGACGCGCTCATGTTCGCTCGCGCCGTGAAGACCGCGACCGAGCTCGGCCTCCTCGAGCGCGCCACGCGGCTCAACGAAGCGGCGATTCTGCGGACGCTCGCGGCCTGGGAGCCGGGTGCCACGTGGCGCGATCTCAACCGGGCGTACGCACGGTCGGCGGTCGAGCTCGGCGGCTTCGTGCGCGATCCGGGCGCCATGGTCTGGGGGCATCCGCGCGGCGCCGATCCGACGCTGCGGCTGCAGACCGGGCTCGAAGAGGACCCGATCGAGGCGGGCACGCACGTCATGTTCGACTGCCACGGCACCCTCGATCTCTACTGCTGGGACGGCGGCAAGACCTGGGTCGTGAACGGCGCGCCGGAGGGCAGGGGCAAGCAGTTCGCGGACGCCACCGCGAAGGCGGCCGAAGCGCTGCTCGCCGCCATGCGGCCGGGCGCGCGGGTGAGCGCCTTGCAGGCGCTCGCGCGCGATGTCTACCGCAAGGCCGGCGTGCCGGATCCCGCCGCGGCGGTGATCTTCTTCCACGGGCTCGGCCTGTCCCACATGGATCTCGAGCAGAAGACCGCCGACGGCAAGCCGAACGGCGACTGGCAGCTCGAGGAGGGCATGGTCGTGCCGGCGCATCTCCTGTATCCCGGCGGCGAACGCGAGCGCTTCTGGCTCGAGGAGGTCGCCGTGGTGAGCCGGGACGGCGGCCGGCCGCTATTCTCCTGGGGCTTCGCACCGCTCACCGGTCGCTGAGCGCCGCGCCGCTGCCGCGGCAGGCGCGGTCGTCGCAGGGCGTGACGCCGGTCACGCTCGCGGGCGAGCGGGCGGCTCGCCTGGCCGATCCGTCGTAGGCGTTGCCGAAACGGCTTTAGTGGCCGAGCGCTGCGCGTCGTACCTTCGCGTCGGGTATTCGACTAGGAGCAGCGTGATGCCGACCCCGATCGAACTCTTGCTCGACCCCGTCTCGCTCGCGATCTTCGCGCTGTACGGCGGCCTGATCCTCTGGGAAGCGCTCGCGCCCGCGCGGCCACTGCCGGTCGTGAAGGGCTGGAAAGCGCTGGGACTGGCGGCGTTCGTCGCGTATTTCTTCCTGTCCTCGTATCTGCCGCTCGCCTGGACCGAGCACCTCGCGCGCTTCCAGCTGCTCGACCTGACCGCGCTCGGCACCTGGGCCGGGGCGCTCGCCGGGCTCGCCGTCTACGAGGCCGGCGTGTACGCCTGGCACCGCACGCTGCACGGCTCGAATCTGCTGTGGCGCATCTTCCATCAGATGCATCACAGCTCCGAGCGGCTGGACACTTACAGCGCGTTCTGGTTCAGCCCGTTCGACATGGTGGGATGGACGGCGCTCGCCAGCCTGTGCCTCACGTTGCTGGTCGGCGTGACGCCCGAAGCGGCGACGCTCGTGCTGCTCACCACGACGCTCCTTGCGATCTTCCAGCACAGCAACATCCGCACGCCGCGCTGGCTGGGCTACCTCGTGCAGCGGCCGGAGAGCCACTCGCGCCACCACGCGAGCGGCGTCCACTACGGCAACTTCGCGGACCTGCCGGTCTTCGACATCCTGTTCGGCACGTTCCACAATCCGCAGGAGTTCGCCCGCGAGACCGGCTTCTATCACGGCGCCTCGCGCCGGGTCGCCGAGATGCTGTGCTTCCGCGACGTCTCGCTCGCGCCCGCGGGCGAGCGCCGCGCCGGAGCCCTCAGGGCATGATCTCGCCGCCGTTCGGGTGCAGGAGCTGCCCGCAGTAGTAGCGGGCCGCGTCGGAGGCGAGGAAGACGAACGCCGGCGTCATGTCCTCCGGCATGCCGAGCCGCTTGAGCGGCAGGCTCGCCGCGTGGGCGCGCTTCACGTCCTCGGGGAGCGGGTCGAAGCCGGTGTCCACGAGTCCCGGCGCCACGCCGATTCACGCGAATGCCGTGCGGAGCGAGCTCCTTCGCGAGCGCGCGCGTGAACGCGATCACGCCGCCCTTCGCCGCCGAGTACGCCGTGTAGCGCTCGCGGCCGATATACCCGAGCTGCGGGCAGACGTTGATGATCCAGCCGCGCCGGCGCGGCAGCATGCGCCGCGCGGCCTCCCGGGAGCACAGGAACGCGCCGCGCAAGTGGACGTTCATCGTGCGATCCCAGTCGGCGACCGACATGTCGGTGCGTTGTGTCATCGATGCCTCGACGGGAACGCAAGAGCGCTGGCCGAACGGCGCGCGCGGCTGTCGTCTGCGATCTGCGGCCGCCAAAGTTCCTGCCCGCGCGAGACCATCATATACTGGCCGCCCTGGCTAGGGGAGGTTCCGCGCAATGACGGCCGCCCACGACGCGATCACCTTCGAGCTCTTCAAGAACGCCATGTTCTCGATCGCCGACGAGATGGCGCTCACCGTCTTTCGCACGACCTACTCGGGGGTGCTGAAGGACAACATGGACTACTCCACCGGCTTCGCCGACGCCGACGGCAAGCTGGTGGCGCAGGGCCTCACGCTCCCCGGGCACCTCGGGTCGGTGCCCACGGCGATGGAATCGATCATGCGCCACTTCCGGGACGACATGGCGCCGGGCGATGTCTTCATCATGAACGACCCCTTCGACGGCGGCATGCATCTTCCCGACATCTTCGTCTTCAAGCCGCTCTATCACGCGGGCGAGCGGCTCGCGTTCGCCTGCACGGTGTGCCACCACACCGACGTCGGCGGACGGGTCGCCGGGTCGAACGCATCCGACTCGACCGAGATCTACGCCGAGGGCCTGCGCATCGCGCCGCTCAAGCTCTACGAGGCGGGAAGGCTCAACAAGACGCTGATGAGCATCATCGAGAAGAACGTCCGCCTGCCGGTGAAGGTGTTCGGGGATCTCCGCGCCCAACTCGCCGCATGCCACATCGCCGAGCGGCAGTTCGCCGAGCTCGTCGCCAGGCACGGGTCGGAGGAGACCCGGGCGTACATGAAGGAAACGATCGACTACGCCGAGCGCCTCACGCGCGCCGCCCTCGAGCAGCTGCCCGACGGCGAGTGGAGCTTCGAGGACTGGATCGACGACGACGGCATCGACTACGGCAAGCCGATTCGCCTGTTCGTGACGATCCGCAAGCGCGGCGGCCACATGCTGGTCGACTGGACCGGCACGCATCCGCAGGTGAAGGGCGCGATCAACAACACGCTGTCGTTCACCAAGGCCGCCTCCTACACCGGCGTGCGCTCGGTGCTGCCGCCCGGGATCCCGAACAACGAGGGCGTGTTCCGCGCGATCGAGGTGATCTGTCCGCCGGGGACGGTCGGCAACGGCGTCCTTCCGGCCGCCTGCGCGGCGCGCGGCCTCACCGGGTTTCGAATGACCGACTGCATCTTCGGCGCGCTCGCGATGATGCTGCCCGACCGCGTCAAAGCGGCCGGCGACGGCGGCAACACCGGGATCTCCATCGGCGGCTACTACGCCGATCGCAAGCCGTTCGTGTACGTGGACTTCACTTGCGGCGCGTGGGGCGCGCGGCCGTGGGCCGACGGGCTCGACGGCAACTCGCACATGTTCGCGAACATGGCCTCGCACTCGATCGAGGTGACCGAGGCCGAGCACCCGATCTCGCTCCTCGCCTACGAGTTCGTGCCCGACAAGGCGGGCGCGGGCAAGTACCGCGGCGGCGTGCCCTTCAAGCGCGACTACCGCTTCAACGAGGCCGAGGGCATGCTGCAGGTGCGCTCCGATCGTCGCGACCACCGGCCCTTCGGCCTGTACGGCGGCAGCCCGGGCCAGCCGTCGGAGAACTACCTCAATCCCGACGGCGAGAATCGCACGCTGCCCGGCAAGCTGACGATGACCGTCAAGCAGGGGGATGTCTTCAGGCACGTGCTCGCGGGCGCGGGCGGGTGGGGCGATCCGCTGGAGCGCGACCCGGCCGCGGTGCTGAAGGACGTGCGGAACGAACTGCTCTCGCGCGCGAAGGCCGCGGCCGACTACGGCGTGGTGGTCGACACGCACCGGTGGGTAATCGACGAGCCGGCCACGCGGCGGCGCCGCGAGGAGATCCGCACGGCCCGCGGCTGGCGCGAGGTACCGAAGGTGCAGCGCCACGACCCGCTCCCCTCGGCGAGCGCGGCGGAGCGAGCCGGATGATCACGTATCGCGTCGGCGTCGACATCGGCGGGACCTTCACCGACATCGTCCTGCTCGGCTCCGACGGCACGATCCACACCAAGAAAGTCAGCTCGAGCGTCGAGAACTACGCCCAGGCGATCGTCGACGGTCTCGCGGAGGTGTTCCGGGAGACCGGGCTGGCCGGCCGGGTGATCGAGGAGATTCGACACGGCACGACGGTCGCCTCGAACGCGATCCTCGAGCACAAGGGCGCCCGCGTCGGCCTCGTCACCTCGAAGGGATTTCGCGACATTCTCGAGATCCGGACGCTGCGGATGCCGCGCCTCTACGACATCGGCTGGACCAAGCCCGCGCCGCTCGTCGAGCGGTACCTGCGCAAGGTCGTGGACGAGCGGATCGACGCCCACGGCCGGATCGAGCGCCCGCTCGACCCGCAGGACGCGGAGCAGGCCGTCGACGCGCTGCTCGCGGAGCGAGTCGAGGCCATCGCGGTGTGCCTGCTCAACTCCTTCGCCAATCCGGCGCACGAGCTCGCGCTGAAGGCGATCATCCGGGGGAAGGCGCCGGGCCTCCCGCTGAGCGTCTCCTGCGAGGTCCTGCCGGAGATCAAGGAGTACGAGCGCACCTCGACGACGGTGGTGAACGCGTACGTCATGCCGATCGTCGCCCGCTACCTGCGGGCGCTCCGCCGGGGCCTAGACGAGGCGGGCGTCCGCGCGCAGCTGCTCCTCATGCAGTCGAACGGCGGCCTCACGACCGACGGCGCGGCGGTGGAACGACCGATGAACATCATCGAGTCGGGTCCCGCCGGGGGCGTGGTCGGGGCGCAGGCGCTCGCGCGCGCCAAGCGCCTCCCGAAGATCATCACCTTCGACATGGGCGGCACGACCGCCAAGGCCTCGATCGTCGAGGACGGCGCGGTGACCCGGGCGAGCGAGTACTCGGTGGGCGCCGGCATCATGGTCGGCTCGCGGCTGCTGACGGGCGCCGGCTACACGCTGAAGGTGCCGGCGATCGACCTCGCCGAAGTCGGCGCCGGCGGCGGATCGCTGGTGTGGATCGACGCCGGCGGCGCGCTGCAGATCGGCCCGGAGAGCGCCGGCGCCACGCCGGGGCCGGTCTGCTACGACAAGGGCGGGACGGTGGCGACCGTCACCGACGCGAACGTCCTGCTCGGTTACCTCAATCCCGACCACCTGGTGGGCGGCGCACTGAAGCTGAACGCGGAGAAGGCGCGGCGCGTTTTCGCCGAGACGATCGCCAAGCCGCTCGGGATGTCGCCCGAGCGCGCGGCGCACGGCGCGCACCAGATCGCGGCGTCGAACATGATCCGCGCGATCAAGGCGGTTTCCACCGAGCGCGGGCGCGATCCGCGCGAGTTCGTCCTCTTCGCGTTCGGCGGCAACGGCCCGCTCTTCGCCTGCGGGATGGCGAGCGCGCTCGGCATGAGCCGGGTCGTGGTCCCGCCTTCCGCCGGCCTCTTTTCGTCGTTCGGACTGCTCTATGCCGACGTCGAGCACCACTACTCGCGCACCCTCCGGCGGCTCCTGCGCAAGGCCGACCTGCACGAGATCCGGAGCGCCTGGGATGCGCTCGCCGATCAGGCGATGACCCAGCTCGCGATCGAGGGCTTCCACGGCGCCAACGCGCGCCTGCACCGCTCCGCGGCCCTGCACTACCAAGGGCAGAGCTACGAGCTGGCGGTGCCCGTGCCGGAGAACCGGCTAGACCAGGCCGCGGTCGAGTACCTGGAGGAAGCGTTCGGGCGCGAGCACGAGCGCACCTACGGCCACCGCGCCGGCCCCGACGAGCCGGTCGAGCTGGTATCGATCCAGGTCGTCGGGCAGGGGCTGCGCGAAGGCGCGGGCGTGCCCGAGCGCGTGCGCCCGAGCCGGCCCGAGCCCGCGCCGCCGCCGCCGCGTCCGGCCTGGTTCGGCGCGTCGCACGGCTGGGTCGAGACCCCGATCCTGCGGCGCTCCGATCTCGCGCAGCCGCGGGTCGGGCCGCTCATCATCGAGGAGTACGACGCGACCTGCGTCGTCCCGCCGGGGGCGAAGGCGAGCCTCGACGCCGGCGGGAACATCGTGATCGAGCTGGGCTGAACGCGCTCCGGCCGGCGCGCGACCGGTGCTCAGTTCGCCGCGACCTGCGGCAGCCAGAGCGCTAGCCCCGGCCAGAGCGAGAGCACCGCGATCATCAGCAGCATCGACACGACGAACGGCACCGCCCCGATGATGACGTCGTCGATCTTGCCGCGCGTGCGCAGGCCCTGCACCACGTAGAGGTTGATGCCGACCGGCGGCGTGATCATCGCGGTCTCCATCAGGATCACGATCAGCACGCCGAACCAGACCGGGTCGAAGCCGGCCTTGAACATGATCGGAGCGACGATCGGCACCGTGGCGACCATCATCGACAGCGTCTCCATGAACATGCCGAGAATGAGGTAGAACACGATCACGGCGATCAGGAGTTGGGTCGAGGTGAGCCCGAGATCGGTGACGAAGCGGTTGATCCGCGCAGTGAGGCCGATCGAGGTGATCACGAAGTTGAGGAAGTAGGCGGCGATGAGGATCGCCATGATCATCGCGGTGGTCCGCATGGTGCCCTCGAAGGCGGTGAGCAGCATGCGCACGGTGAGCCGGCGATGCCAGGCGGCGACCGCGAGCGCCGCGATCACACCGAGGGCGGCCGACTCGGTGGCGGTGGCCCAGCCGGCGTAGATCGAGCCGATGACGGCGATGAAGATCACGAGCGGCGGGACGAGGTCGGGCAGCGCCCGCCGCCGCTGGGCCCAGCTCGCCGTGGTCGCGCGTCCGCCGAGCGCGGGCCGCGCGATGCAGAAGACGAGCACGGTCAGCATGAACAGGCCCGCGAGGACCAGGCCCGGGAAAATCCCGGCCAGATAGAGCTTCGGGATCGAGGAGTCGGTCAGCACGCCATAGACGATCAGGTTGATCGACGGCGGGATGAGGATGCCGAGCGTGCCCCCGGCGGCGATCGTCCCGAGGAACAGCCGTTCCGAGTAACCGTGCTTGCGGATCTCGCCCATCGCGACCGTGCCGATGGTGGCGGCGGTCGCCACGCTCGAGCCGGAGGTGGCGGCGAACATCGCGCAGGCGGCGATGTTCGAGTGCATGAGGCCGCCGGGCAGCCACGGCATCCACAGCACGAGCGCGTTGTACATGCGCTCGGCGACGCCGGAGCGCAGCAGCACCTCGCCGAGCAGGACGAAGAACGGGATCGCGACGAGCAGGAAGTTGTTCGACGTGGCCCAGCTCATCTCGCCGATGGCGAGCGTGAGCGGCAGCTTGGAGTACAGCTCGGCGAGCGCGAGGCCGAGAACGCCGAGGCTCGCCGCGACCGGCACGGCGAGCGCCAGCAGGACGAGGAGGATGACGGTCGACCAGAGCAGCATTTGAGCGCGCTCGCCGCTACCCGTGCGCGCGACGCTCCTTGAGGCGCTGGACTTCGGCCTTGACGTCCTCCTCCGCCGAGCGCGTTCCGATCACCGCCGCCACCGCATGCACCTCGCGCCGCGCGGCGAGCCGCAGCGCGCAAGCGAAGAGCACGCTGCCGACCACGACGAAGAGCGCCAGCCCGACGAGCCACAGCGCCTGCGGAATCACGATCGGCGTCTGCAGCGCGGACTGGCTGCGCGAGCCGGCGCTCCAGGACTGCGCGACGACGTTCCAGCCGTGCCGCGCGACCAGGCCGAAGAACGCGACGAACAGCACGAGCCCGGCGAAGTCGAGGGCGAGGCGCAACCGCGCGGGCAGGCGCACGTAGAGCGAGTCGATGCGGATGTGCGCGCGGTCGAGCAGCGCGGCGCCGAGCGACCAGGCGGTGCCGATCGCGAGCGCGTAGCCCGCGAGCTCGTCCGCCCCGCCGATGGAGCGGGCGAGAAACTTGCGCAGGCACACGTCGATGCCGATCAGGATCGCCGCCGCGAGCACCAGCGCCCCGCCGAGCCACAGCCCCCAGCGCGTCGCGCGCCGCACGCCGTGCATCAACGCGTCCATCCGGCCCTCCCCTTGGCGCCGCAGTGGCGATGGCACGCGAGGCCCGGCGCGCACCGATCAGCGCGAACCTGCCCCCGCCGGGCCGAGCCGCAGCCCGAGGCGTGATGGGCCGCGCGGCCTAGGCTTCGGGCGCGCGCCGGCGTGGACTATCCGGCGGAAGCCCCGGCTCGGCGCCGCGGCGCCCGTTCCGCGCGCTCAGTTGGTCGGCGCGGTGAGACCGAGCGCCTTGCCGACCGTGTTGTTCCACTCCACTGCGCATTCGCGCCCGCAACGCTTCGCCCAGCCGGCGAGGACCGCGCCTTCGACGAGCACCTTGTGCTGCTGGGCCTCGGCCGGCTTCACCGGCACGATGGTGATGTTGGCGAGCTTGCCCATGGTGCACGGCTGCTTGCTGGTGTTGCAGTTGTCGGCTTCCGCGGTGGCCTTCTTCAGCGTCTGCCACATCTTGTCCTCGTAGGCCTTCACCTGCGTGAGCAGGAAGCTCTGCGTCTTGGCGTCGAGCCGGTTCCAGGTGGTGAGGTTGACCGCCATCACGTTGATGCTCCAGCCGATCGACATCGGGTAGAGCGACTTGGTCACCTCGGGCCAGCCGGCCGTGTTGCCCGACAGGCTGCCGGTGACGCCGCAGTCCACCACGCCGTTGTTGAGCGCCGGCACGACCTCGGCGAAGGCCATGCTCACCGCGGTCGCGCCCACCCCGCCCAGGAAGTCGCGCATGGTGTTGTTGAACACCCGCACCTTCTTGCCCTTGAGGTCGGCCAGGCCGCCGAGCATGCCGCGGCACCAGAAGACCTGCGGCGGGTTGCCGCCGAACGCGAGCAGCTTCGCGTTCCAGTTCTTCTGCATCTGGCGGTCGATCACCGCGCGGTAGGCGTTGCATCCCGCGCGGGCCTTGTCGGCGTCGAGCGTGATGCCGGCGAGATCGCAGCCCTCGAAGCGCGGGTCGTCTCCCGCCATCTTGGAGATGTCCATCCCCGCGAAGTCCATGACGCCGAGCCGCAGGAGGCGCAGCATCGTCTTGTCGTCGATGCCCATCTGATCGAGCGGCGTGATGTCGGCGGTGACCGCGCCGTTGGAGGCCTTGGCCAGCGTCTCGCGCCAGAACGGCACCTCGTCCACGATCGAGGCGACCGTCGGGCTGTTGAGGCCGATCACCTTGAAGCGATTCTTCGGCAGGTCCTGCGCCGCGGCACAGAACGCGACCGACACCCCGAGCATGATTGCAGCGAAGGAACGGTGCAGCATGGCCCTCTCCTTTGGTTCCGGCTCGAATTGGACGCCGCGAGCTCGTCCACCCCGCGCGCGACGCGTAGCCTGCGCGAAGATGGTCGCACCAATCGCGCGTGCGGTGCAAGGGCCGGCCGGTCGTTTTCGAGGGGCGGCTGCCCTCCCGCCCGGTGAGGGGTCGGGCGATGCTGCAAAATGGTGGCGGTCGGAACGCCCGAGGTGCACATGTCCGCGACCCTGGTCCTCACCGAGCCCCTGCCGGAGCCGGGGATGCGCGTGCTCGCTGCGCGCGGCGATGTCGCCGTCCGGATCCTGACCGCGCCCACGGCGGCCGCGCTCGGCGAGGCGCTGCCTGGAGCCGACGGGGTCGTGATGGTGATGGAACGGCCGGCGCTCAGCGCGGACCTGATCGAGCGCGCGCCGCGGCTGCGCGTCGCCTGCCGCATGGGCGCCGGCTACGACAACTTCGACGTGCCGGCGCTGACGCGGCGTCGCATCCCGCTCGCCACGGCGGGCGACGCGAACGCCGACACGGTCGCCGAGCACGCCCTGTATCTGATGCTCGCGCTCGCGAAGCGCGGGCCCGCGCTCGACCGCGCGGTGCGCGGCGGCGCGTGGCCGCGCGCCCTCGGCGCGATCGAGCTGCGCGACCTCACCTGTCTCGTCGTCGGCTATGGCCGGATCGGGCGGCGGATCGCGCGGCGCGCGGCGGCGTTCGCCATGCGGATCGTGGCCGTCGACCCCGGCGTTCCGGCCGAGGTCATCGCCCGCGACGGCCATGCGCGCGTCGAGGCGCTGGAGGCCGGCCTGCGCCAGGCCGACTTCGTCGTGCTCGCCTGCGCGCTCGCGCCGGCGACGCGCGGCCTGATCGGCGCCGCCGCGCTCGCGGCGATGAAGCCGACCGCCTTCATCGTGAACATCGCGCGTGGCCCGGTCATCGACGAGCCGGCGCTCGTCGCCGCCCTGCGGGCACGCCGGATCGGCGGGGCGGGCCTCGACGTCCTCGAGACCGAGCCGCCGCGTCCCGACCATCCGCTGTTCGCGCTCGACAACGTCGTGCTCACGCCCCACACCGGCGCCTACGTGCGCAGCGCCTTCGACCGCATGGCGGCCGCCACGGCGGCGAACGCGCTCGCCGGGCTCGACGGGCGGCTCGATCGCGATGTCGTCGTCAATCCCGAGGTCCTGGGCAACGCTTGAGAGGAGGCGCCGCAACCATGTCCGTCACGACCCGATCGCTGCCGACCATCGAGGCCGAGTACCGCGCGCGCACGCACCGCTCGGCGCGGCTCTACGAGGAGGCGTGCCAGGTGATCCCCGCGGGCCTGACCCACGACTCGCGGACCACGCTGCCCTACCCGATCTACGCCGCCCGCGCGGCGGGCCCGCGCAAATGGGACGTGGACGGCAACGAGTACGTGGACTATTTCGGCGGCCACGGCGCGCTGCTGCTCGGGCACTCGCACCCCGCCGTGGTCGAGGCCGTCCAGCGGCAGGTCGCGCTCGGCACGCATTGGGGCGCCTCGCACGAGCTGGAGGTGCGCTGGGCCGAGCTCGTCCAGCGACTCGTCCCTTGCGCCGAACGGGTACGCTTCACCGCCTCGGGCTCGGAAGCCACCCAGCTCGCGCTGCGGCTCGCGCGCGCCTACACCGGCAAGCCGAAGGTGCTGCGCTTCGTCGGGCACTTCCACGGCTGGCACGATCAGGTCGCCCCGGGCGCGATGTCGCACTTCGACGGCTCGGTGCCGGCCGGGATCCCGCCGTCGCTCCTCGAGCAGTCGGTGGTCCTGCCGGCCGACGACGTCGCGCAGGCGGTGGCGACCCTCGAAGGGCGCGACGACATCGCCGCGGTCATCTTCGAGCCGTCGGGCGCGTCGTGGGGACAGGTGCCCCTGCCGCCCGGCTTCAGCGCCGCGCTCCGCGACGCGACCACGCGCCGCGGCGTGCTCCTGATCATGGACGAGGTGATCACCGGCTTTCGCTTGTCGCGCGGCGGCGCCCAGTCGCGCTATCGCGTCACGCCCGACCTCTGCGTGCTCGCGAAGATTCTCGCGGGCGGGCTTCCCGGTGGCGCGGTCGCGGGGCGCCGGGACGTCATGGACCAGCTCGACCCGGCGGCGGCGAAGGCTGCACGCCGCGAGAAGATCGGTCACCAGGGCACCTTCAACGCCAATCCCTTGTGCGCGGCCGCCGCGGTGGCCACCCTGGCGCTCGTGGAGACGACCGCCGCTTGCGCCCAAGCCGAAGCGACCACCGAGGCGATCCGCAAGGGAATGCGCGCGATCCTCGTCGAGGAGCAGGTGCCGTGGGGCATCTACGGCGAGGCTTCCACCTTCGTGATCTTCCCGAACCCCGGCCGCGTGGCGATCGATCCGGCAACCTTCGATCCGGTGCGGTTGGGGTTCAAGGGCATCAAGGGCGCGCGCGATCCCGGCCTCATCAACCGCCTGCGCCTCGCGATGCTCGCGAACGGCGTCGACATCATGGGCGGGCCGGGCGGCCTCGTCTCCGCGACGCACGGGCCGCGCGAGGTGGCGCAGACGCTCGAGGCCTTCCGCACCGCCGTGCGGTGGTTGAAGGCCGAAGGAGACATCTAGGAGCGCGGACGAGCGCGCTGAGGATGGCCGGGTGGGAGGGCAGCCGCTCGACCGTGAACCGGGCCGAATCCTCGGCGGCGTGCCCTCAAGGCGCCACGACGACCATCCACGACACCTCGAAGCGGTCGGCGACCATGCCGAAGCGCGGGGAGAAGAAGCAAGGGCGCTCCTTTCAGCGGGTGGGTGACGGCGCGCCGGACTACTTCTTCGCCCCGATGCCGATGTCGCGGAAGCGGTCGAGCACTTCGCCGGAGCCGAAGTCCTCGAGCTCGTAGAGCTGCCGCACTTCGATCTCGGCCTCCTTGCCCCCGCCGGCCGGGTTGGGAAAGCGCTTGGTCCACTCCAGCGCCTCTTCCCGCGACTGCGCCTGGATGAGCGTGTAGCCCGCGACCAGCTCCTTCGTTTCGGTGAACGGGCCGTCGATGACGGTCCGCTTCGCCCCGGAGTACTTGATCCGCCAGCCCTTCGCGCTCGGCTGGAGCCCGGACCCATCGAGGAGGGCGCCCGCCTTCGCCAGCGCCTCGTGGTAGGTCGCCATTTCCGCGAACAGCTTTTCCTCGGGCTTGACGCCCGCTTCGCTGTCCTTGGTGGCCTTGACGATGATCATGAATCGCATCGGTGTTCTCCTTCGGGTTGCGGGGTTGCGGTCGAGCCTTCGCTCCTTCCTGGTCGAACGGCGAGCCGCGCGATCGACGCGCGCGATTCATCGCGCCGCGTAGGCTTCGATCGGCCGCACCTCGATCGCCCATCCGACCTGCTCGCCGAGGTTCGCCGCGGGGTGCTTGGAGGCCACCCGGAGGGCCTCGTTCAGGTCCCGTGCCTCGATGATGAAGAAACCGCCCACCTGCTCCTTCGTCTCGATGAACGGGCCGTCGGTGACCGAGGGCTTGCCGTTCCTGGGCCGCACCGTGCTCGTCGCCCGCAGGGGCCCGAGGGAGGCCTGGACGACGAGGTGGCCGCTGCGGCGCAGCGCCTCGTCGTAGGGCGGGCACTTGCCGACGAGCGCGTCGACCTCGGTCTTCGACAGGCGGTCGAACGCCTGCTCGTCGTAGTAGGCGAGGCAGAGGTATTTCATGGATCGCTCCCGTAGCTCAGCGGGCAGGCGCCGGGACGCGTCGCAACAGCGCAGCCGCGAGGACCGCGACGCCGACCGCGATGATCGCGCTGAGGGCTGCGGTGACGCCGAACGCGTGCGCAAAGGCGCCGCGGGCGAACCCGAGGAGCTCGAGCCCGGGCGCGCCGGGCAGCTGTCCCGCGACCGATACCGCTCCGCCGATCGTCCCCAGCGCGATCTCCACCAACTCCGCCGGGACGCCCGCGGGCAGCGTGGCGGCGATCTCGCTGCGATAGATCGCGGTGACGATGCTGCCAATGACGGCGATGCCCAGCGCGCCGCCGAACTCGGAGCTCGTCTCCGACAGCGCCGAGGCGGCACCGGCGCGCTCCGCCGGGGCGGCGGTCAGGACGATGTCGGTCGTCAGCGTGACGACGGGAGTCAGTCCCGCGGAGAACACGACCGATCCGGCGACGAGCATCGCGAGCGGCGCGGCGACGTCGTCGACCAGGGCGAGGAGGCAAAAGCCCGCGGCGGCGACCGTCATGCCGCCGGCGATGACGGACGCCGGGTGGAAGCGGCGCACGATCGTCGGCGTCAGCATCGAACCGCCGATGAAAGCAAGGGCCGAGGGGAGTCCCCACAAGCCCGCCGCCAGGGGGGAAAGACCGAGCACCGATTGCAGGTATTGCGCGATGAAGAGGAAAGCGGCGAAGGCCGTCATGAAGCCGAGGATGTTGACGGTGAGCGCCGCGCTGAAGGCGCGGACGCGGAAGAGCTTCAGGTCGATCAGCGGATCGGCCAGCCGGCGCTGGCGGCGCAGGAAGGCCGCGCCGACGGCGACGCCGGCGAGGATCGACAGCACCGCGATCGAGCCGAAGCCGCTCTCGGCGATGCGCTTGAGCCCGTAGATCACCGCCAGCACGGCCGCCAGGGACTGGGCCGCGCTCGCGAGGTCCATGCGGCCGGCGTTGGGGTCGCGGAACTCGGGGAGCAGCACCGGCCCGACCGCGAGGAGGAGCAGCATCACCGGCACGTTGATCAGGAACACCGAGCCCCACCAGAAATGCTCGAGCAGCGCGCCGCCGATCAGCGGCCCGATCGCGGCGCCCGCCGAGTAGCTCATGATCCACGCGCTGACCGCGACCGTGCGCTCCCCCGGATCGAGAAACATGTTGCGGATCAGGGACAGGGTCGACGGCGCCAGGGTCGCCGCGGCGACGCCGAGCAGCGCGCGCGCGGCGATGAGCATCGCGGCGCTGGTGGAGAACGCGGCCGCCACCGAGGCGATGCCGAACGCCGCCGCGCCGATCAGCAGCAGCCGGCGGCGGCCGATGCGGTCGCCGAGCGTGCCCATCGTGATGAGCGATCCCGCGACCAGGAACCCGTAGATGTCCACGATCCAGAGCAGCTCGGCGCTGCTCGGCTTGAGCGCGGCGCTGAGCGAGGGAACCGCGAGGTTCAGCACCGTCAGGTCCATCGAATACAGGATGCACGGCAGCGCGATCACCGCGAGTCCGATCCACTCGCGGCGGCCGGCCTTGGGCGCCGGCAACGGGGGCGTCGCGGCGCTAGTCATTGGTCGGCGCCTCCCCCACGGCCGGCATCCGCGCGCGCCGCAGGCCCTCGGCTCGTGGAGAAACGGGCGTCGGCACCGGAGCGTCGTCGCGCAGAGCTTGCGGTCGAGGCCGCGCCCGGCCTTGTTTGCGGGAGAGAGAATCGAGCGTCGCCCCGAGCCCGTAGAGCATGCCGGTCCACCGGGCCTCGGTGCGGTGCGCTTCGGCCAACGGCACGTTCTCGTGGAGCAAGTCGAGCTCGCACCCTTTCTTCGCCGGATTGATCGCGACGACCACCCGCGTCGTGACGCCGGGGTGGCGCCCCATGGAGAGCGAGAAGACCAGCCGCCGGTGCGGAACGATCTCGACGTACTCGCCGGTGTGCTCGGTGATCTCGCCATCGCGCCGGTCGGCGAACCGGAACCCACCCCCGACGCGCGCATCGATCGCAACGTCCGCGATCGGCCGCAACGCCGTCGCGAACAGCCAGCAGCCCGCGATCGCGGGGTCGAGCCACGCATGGAACACGCGCTCAGGCGGCGCGCTGAAGCGTCGCGCGACACGTATGGTGGCGGGCGGTTCGGGCGCCGGCCGGGGTCGCCCGATCTTCCCTGGGCTCGTCGGGTGTCGCATGGCTTTCTTGCGGGTCGCTAGGGTTGACGGCCCTAGTCGATCGGCCGGCCCGGGATTCGACATCCGGAGGTCGACGGCTCGGCGCGCGACGGCTGGCTAGCCCGGCGTCTCCGGAGCGAGGAAGCCGAGCGCGCGCAGCGTTCGCTCGTCCTCGGCGATCGGCCGCACCTCGACGCACCCGATCCACCCGCCCGGGATCTTGGCGGCGATCCGGACCGCCTCGTCCATGTCTTTGGCCTCGATCACCTAATACCCGCCGAGCTGCTCCTTGGTCTCGGCGTAAGGCCCGTCGGTGGTCGAGACCTTGCCTTGGCGCACGCGCACCGTGGTCGCAGCGTGCGGCGGCGACAAGCGGTTGCACCCGACGAAGTGGCCGCTGCTGCGGATCTCTGCGGTGAACCGCCGGTACTCCTCGAAATGGCGCTCCGCGTCGGCCTCCGCCATCTGCTCCATCACTTTCTCGGCGCAGATCAGGCACAGGAACTTCATCGCGTGCTCCTCGACGGCTGGTCCCGGTCCGGGAGCTCCGCGAGCCGACGCTCGAGGAACCGCCGCTCCGGCTCCTGCCGAGTGAGCTTCAGGGCCCGCTGGTACGAGGCCCGGGCCTGCGCGGTCCTGCCCAGCCGCCGGCAGAGATCCGCGTGCGCCGCGTGCGCCAGGTGGTAGTCCTGCAGGTCGCCGCGCGCGAGGATGGCCTCGACGAGCGCGAGACCGGCCGCGGGGCCAGCGCGCATCGCGACCGCGACGGCGCGGTTCAGCTCGACCACCGGCGACGGATCGGTGCGCAGCAGGACGTCGTAGAGCCCCATGATCTGGCTCCAGTCCGTCGCGTCGGCGCTTGCCGCCTCGGCGTGCACCGCGGCGATCGCGGCCTGGAGCGTGTACGGACCGAAGCGCTGCGACGCGAGCGCTCGCTCCACCAGCGCCGAGCCTTCCGCGATGCAGTCCCGGTTCCAGAGCGCGCGGTCCTGTTCGCTCAGCAGGATGAGCTCGCCCGCGGGCGAGGTGCGCGCGGCGCGCCGCGACTCCTGCAGCAGCATCAGCGCGAGGAGTCCGAGCACCTCGGGCTCCGGCAGCAACTGGGCGAGCAGCCGTCCCAGGCGGATCGCCTCGCCGGACAGATCGACCCGCGTCAGCGACTCGCCGGACGAGGCCGAGTAGCCCTCGTTGAACACCAGATAGACCACGCGCAGCACGCTGTCGAGCCGCTGCGGCAGCTCGGCCGGCGTCGGCACCTGGTAGGGGATGCGGGCGTCGCGGATCTTCGCCTTGGCGCGCACGATCCGCTGCGCCAGCGTCGGCGCGGCACTGAGAAACGCCCGCGCGATCTCCTCGGTCGTCAGGCCGCACACCTCGCGCAACGTGAGCGCGACCTGCGCGTCCGGCGCGAGCGCGGGATGGCAGCACGTGAACACGAGCCGCAGCCGGTCGTCCTCGATGCCTTCGCCGTCCGATTGCGGGGTCTCGTCGGCGAGGGCATCGACCTGCTCGGCGACCTCCTCGATCGCCACGAAGCGCTTGCGCCGGCGGATGCCGTCGATCGCCTTGAAGCGGCCGGCCGAGACGAGCCACGCCCGCGGGTTCGCCGGCACGCCGTCGCGCGGCCACTGCTCGAGCGCGGCGCGGAACGCGTCGTGCAGCGCTTCCTCGGCGAGATCGAAGTCGCCGAGCAGCCGCACGAGCGTGGCGAACACGCGGCGCGACTCGGTCCGGTAGATCGCCTCCGCCGCCGCGCGCGCGCTTTCGGCCTGGTTTTCGCTCACCGGCGGCCCCGGAGCATGACGCGCTGACCCGGCCCGAGGCGAGCTCAGCTCAGCGCGGTCACGGGCAGGGCCGCGCCGTGGATCGCGCGCGCATCGTCCGACGCGAGGAACAGGATCGTCCGCGCGAGGTCGGCGGGCGCCACCCAGCGGCCCGGATCCGCGCTCGGCATGGCCGAGCGGTTCTCCGGCGTATCGATGATGGTCGGCAGCACGCAATTGACGTTGATGTTCTTCTCGCGCAGCTCCGCCGCCATCGCCTCGGTCAATCGGATCACCGCGCTCTTCGCGGCGCAGTACGCGCCCATCTGCGCGACGCCTTTCTGCGCGGCGTAGGCGCCGACGTTGACGATCTTCCCTCCGCCGCCTGCGATCATCCGCGGCACCACCGCGCGCGCCGTGTGCAACACGGTCCGGGCGTTGACGTCGAACAGCAGGTTCCAGGTCTCGTCGGAGGTCTCGTGCACCGGTTTGCCCATGCGGAAGCCGCCGGCGATGTTGCAGAGCACGTCGATGCGCTCGAAGCGCTGGATCGCCTGCTTCACGGCGGCGTCGACGTCCGCCTGGTCGAGCAGGTTCGCCGGCGCCAGCAGCCGCCGCGCGTCGTCCGCGCCGAAGGCGCGTTCCAGGCCCTCCCGCCGCAGGTCGACGAGCACCAGATTGGCGCCGCGCTCGGCGAACGCGTTCGCGATCGCGCGGCCGAGGTTGCCGGCGGCGCCGGTCACCACAACGGTGCGGTTGCCGAAGGACACGTCGTCGCTCGCGGCGCTTGATGGCATGGTCGACCCGCTCCTCGGCAATCTGGTCGCGCTCGTCGCTATCGCGTCGCGCGCGATGCGTCGCCGGCGCCCGACACCCGGGTGATCCGGCCGGCGCGACCTGCCGTGAGAGGCCGCTATGGTAATCAATCCCGACACCGGCCTGCTAGCATGCGCGCATGAAGATTTTGTTCGCGCCCGAGGCGCTGCTTCCTTCGGGCTGGGCGCGCGCGGTTCGCATCGAGGTCGACGGGAGCGGCGCGATCGCAGCGGTCGTCCCGGGCGCGCCGCCCGACGGCGCCGAGCGCCTGCCCGGCCCGGTGCTTCCGGGGCTCTGCGACCTGCATTGCCACGCGTTTCAGCGCGCCATGGCCGGCCTGACGGAGCGCCGCGCGGGCGGCCGCGACACTTTCTGGACGTGGCGCGAGGTGATGTACGGCTTCGTGTCCCGCCTCGCTCCGGACGATGTCGAGGCGATCGCCGCGCAGCTCTACGTCGAGCTCCTCAAGGGCGGCTTCACGTCGGTGTGCGAGTTCCACTACCTGCATCACGACCCCGCGGGCCGGCCCTACGCGAACCGGGCCGAGATGAGCGAGCGGCTCGTCGCCGCCGCGGCGAGCACCGGCATCGGGTTGACGTTGCTGCCCGTGCTCTACATGACTTCCGACTTCGGGGGCAAGCTGCCCACGGCCGGACAGCGCCGCTTTCTCGGGACGCCGGACTCGGTCGTATCGCTGATCGACACGCTGCGCGCGGCGCATCCGGGCGTCCGCCTCGGCCTGGCGCCGCACTCGCTGCGCGCCGTGCCGCCCGAGGCGCTCGCCGACGCGGTGCGCTCGCTCGACGCGATCGATCCGGCGGCGCCGATCCACATTCACGTCGCCGAGCAGGAGGAGGAGGCGGCGGACTGCCTCGCATGGAGCGGCAAGCGGCCGGTCGAGTGGCTGCTCGATCGGCACCGGCTCTCGCCGCGCTGGTGCGTGGTCCACGCGACGCACATGACCGACGCGGAGACCGATGCGCTGGCGGCGAGCGGCGCCGTGGCGGGGCTCTGTCCGACGACCGAGGCGAATCTGGGCGACGGGCTGTTCCCGCTCCCGCGCTACCTCGAGCGCGGCGGCAGCCTGGGCGTGGGCTCCGACAGCAACGTCTCGGTGACGGCGGTCGAGGAGCTGCGTTGGCTCGAGTACGGCCAGCGGCTCGCGCAGCGCCGTCGCAGCATCGCCGCGACGGCGTCGTCGCCGTCGGTCGGCGCGACGCTCTACCGGACCGCGCTCGCGGGCGGTGCGGGCGCCGCGGCGCGGCCGATCGCGGGCATCGCGCCCGGCGAGCGCGCCGATCTCCTCGTGCTGGACGCCGACGCGCCGATGCTCGTCGGCCGGACGGAGGACGCGCTGCTCGACGCGCTGGTGTTCGGCGGCGCTGCGAACCCCATCCGGGAGGTGTACGTCGGCGGGCGAAGGGTCGTCGCGGATGGACGCCACGCCGGCGAGGTCGCCGTGCTCGAGCGTTTCCGCCGCGTCGCGGCGCGGCTAAGCGCTGCTTAGAGCCCCGCGCGCGGCGCTGCCGAGACGCTGGCATATAATCGCCCGGCATCATGCGCGAGCGTCAAGCAGTCGACAGTCGGGCCGGCGGCCGTTATCGATAAGGCGCGCGGATGCGGATCCTCCTCTCGAACGACGACGGTTACTTCGCGCCGGGGCTCGCGGTCCTCGCCGAAGCCCTCGCCGGTCTCGGCGAGGTGACGGTGGTCGCGCCCGAGCGCGACCGCAGCGGCGCCTCCAACTCGCTGACGCTCGACCGCCCGCTCTCGGTCCGCCGGTCGGCGAACGGCTTCCTGTTCGTGGACGGCACGCCGACCGACTGCGTGCATCTCGCGGTCACCGGCTTCCTCGACGCGCCGCCCGACATCGTGGTGTCGGGGATCAATCTCGGCGCGAACATGGGCGACGACACGATCTACTCCGGGACCGTGGCGGCGGCGACCGAAGGCTACGTCCTCGGCATCCCGGCGCTCGCGGTTTCGCTCACGAGCAAGGAGGGGCGGCACTACGCGACCGCGGGCCGGGTCGCGCGCGACCTCGTGGCGCGGCTCGGGCGCCGCGCGCCGTCGCCGCCGGTGCTGCTCAACGTGAACGTCCCCGACGTGCCGTTCGACACGCTCAAGGGCGTCGAGGTGACGCGGCTGGGAAAGCGGCACAAGGCCGAAGGCGTGGTGAAGACCCAGAATCCGCGGGGGCTGACCGTGTACTGGATCGGCGCCGCCGGCGAGGCGCAGGACGCCGGCCCGGGCACGGACTTCCACGCGGTGGCCTCCGATCGCGTCTCGGTCACGCCGCTGCAGATGGATCTCACGCACCAGGGCCAGATCGCGCTCGTGAAGGAGTGGCTCGCGTGATCGCCGGGCTGCCGCGTGGGATCGGCATGACTTCCCATCGCACGCGCGCCCGCATGGTCGAGCGCCTCCGCAGTCAGGGCATCACCGACGAGGTGGTGCTCGCCGCAATGGCGGAGATCCCGCGCCACGCCTTCGTCGAGGAGGCGCTCGCGAGCCGGGCGTACGAGGACTCGGCGCTGCCGATCGGATTCGAGCAGACGATCTCGCGGCCGTTCGCGGTCGCGTGCATGCTGCAGGCGGCGCGCGCCGGCCGGGACCTCAAACGGGCGCTCGAGATCGGCACTGGCTGCGGGTATCAGGCCGCGGTGCTTGCGCGCCTCGCGCAGGAGGTATATTCGGTCGAGCGCATCGCCGCGCTCGGCGAGAAGGCGCGCGCGAACCTGCGGCCGCTCCGCCTGTCGAACCTGCGCCTCGTGCACGGCGACGGCTACAAGGGCCTGCCGGAGGTTGCGCCGTTCGACGCGATCGTCGTCGCGGCGGCGGCGCCCGAGGTCCCGCGCACGCTCCGCGAGCAGCTCGCGCAGCAGGGCGGGCGGCTGGTGCTCCCCGTGGGCACCGACGCGCAGGAGCTCCGCGTCATCGAGCGCACCGCGGGCGGGTACCGGGAGACCCGGCTCGACGCGGTGCGGTTCGTTCCGCTGCGGACTGGCAAAGGATGAACCGATGAGAGATGAACGGCTCAACGTCCTCGTCGCGGCGCTCGCCGCGCTGGCGATCGCGGGCTGCGTCCAGCGCGTGCCAGCGCCGGTGGACGACCGCGCTCCGCCGCGCGCCGTCGCCCCGAAGCCCGCCCCGCCGGCCCCGCAGCCCGACACCTATGTAGTGAAGCGGGGCGACACGCTGTACAGCATCGCGCTCGATCAAGGCGTCGACTGGCGCGATCTCGCCGCCTGGAACCAGCTCTCGGATCCGACCCGGCTGTCGACGGGGCAGGTGCTCCGGGTGCGGCCGCCGCTTGCATTGGTCCCGGCCGCGCCCGCCGACGGCGTCGTGGTCAGCCCGATCGAGACGACGCAGCCGATCGTGACGCGGCCGCTCGGTGCCGACGCGACCCCGCCGGCCGCGCCGATCGCCGCGCCGACGCCGGCCGCGCCCGGCCCGGCGACGCTGAAGACGGAGCCGCGCGGCGTGCGGCTGCCCTACTCCGAGGAGAACCTCGCGGCCCTGCAGCGGGCCGAGAGCGCGCGGGCGATCGTTCAGCCCACGACCCCCGGGACCCCGCCGCTGAAGCCGGAGCCGCAGGCCGCGGTCAAGCCCGAGCCGCCGCCCGTCGCAAAGCCCGAGCCGCCCGCGGCGAAGCCGGAGCCTGCGCCGGCCGCGAAGGCCGAGCCGGACACCGCCGAGGATCGCGTCGATTGGGCGTGGCCCGCGGCGGGCAAGGTCGTCGGGACCTTCAACGGCGCCGTGAGCAAGGGCGTCGACATCGCCGGGCGCGTCGGCGACCCGGTCTACGCCTCGGCGGCGGGCAAGGTGGTCTACAGCGGCGAGGGCATCCCCGCCTACGGCAAGCTCGTGATCATCCGGCACAACAGCACCTATCTTTCGGCGTACGCCCACAACAGCCAGATCCTGGTCAAGGAGGGACAGAACGTCACCCGCGGGCAGAAGATCGCGGAGCTCGGCGCGACCGGCGCCAAGGAGGCGAAGCTGCACTTCGAGATCCGCCGCCTCGGCAAGCCGGTCGATCCGCTCGCCTATCTGCCCAGCCGGCCGAACTAGCGCGAATCCCCGCGCGGCCATGAGCGGCGCCAATCCGGATTCGCTGCCGCCCGAGGACATCCTCGAGCGCGAGCCGCCCGCCGAGGAGCCCGCCGAATCGGCTCCGGGCGCCGCCGAGGCCGACCGCCTCACCGACGTCACGCAGCTGTACCTGCACCAGATCGGGTTGAATCGCCTGCTCACGCCGGCGGAGGAGCTGCACTACGCGCGCCTGACCGCGCGCGGCGAGTTCGCCGCGCGGCAGAAGATGATCGAGCACAACCTGCGGCTGGTGGTGAACATCGCGAAGCAGTACCTGCACCGCGGCATGCCGCTGCTCGACCTGATCGAGGAGGGCAACCTCGGGCTCATGCACGCGCTGGAGAAGTTCGATCCCGAGCGCGGCTTCCGGTTCTCCACCTACGCCACCTGGTGGATCCGGCAGAACATCGAGCGCGCCATCATGAACCAGTCGCGCACCATCCGCCTGCCGGTGCACGTGATCAAGGAGATCAACGTCGTGCTCCGCGCGCGCCGCCACCTCGAGGCCTCCGCGGAGCGCGAGCCGCGGGTCGAGGACATCGCGCACCTCATCGGGCGGGACCCCGAGGCGGTGCGCCGCGTGCTCGCCCACAACGAGCACCTCGCCTCGCTCGACGCGCCGCTCGACGTCGACCCGATGCTGTCGATCGGCGAGTCGATCGCGGACGATTCGGGCGTGACGCCGGAGGCGCAGCTCGCCTCGACCGAGCTCGAGACGCTGGTCGACGAGTGGCTGGGCCAGCTGAGCGACAAGCAGCGCACGGTGATCGAGTGCCGCTTCGGACTGAAGGGCCACGAGGTCTGCACGCTGGAGAGCCTGGCCGACCGCCTCGGCGTCACGCGCGAGCGGGTGCGGCAGATCCAGCTCGAGGCGCTCGCGCAGCTGCGCACGCTGCTGAAGAGCCGCGGCTACTCGAAGGAAGTCCTCTTGTGAGGGACGGGGAAGGGGGGCTGGGGGAGTGCGATGAACCCGACTCCTTCTCTCCCCCCATCCCTCATCCCTCGTCCCCCGCCTCAGCGAGCCGGGCGAGCGCATCGCCGGTGACGCGGAAGAGCCGCCACTCGGTCATCTCCACCGCGCCGAGCGACTTGTAGAACCGGATCGCCGGCGCGTTCCAGTCGAGCGCCATCCACTCGAACCGGCCGCAGCCGCGCGCGTGCGCGAGCCGCGCGACGTGCAGGAGCAGACGCCGGCCGTAGCCGCGCCGGCGGTGCTCCGGCCGCACGAAGAGGTCCTCCAGGTAGAGGCCGCGGCGGCCGAGGAAGGTCGAGAAGTTGTGGAAGTAGACGGCGAATCCGACCGCGGCCCCGCCCGCGAACCCCAGGATCGCCTCGACGTGGCTCCCCGGCGCGAACAGCTCGCGCGCGAGGCGCCGCTCGTCCGCCTCGACGAGGTGGCTCAACCGCTCGTACTCGGCGAGCGCGCGGACGAGCTCCAGGAGCTGCGGAACGTCCGCCGGGGTCGCGGCGCGGATCTCGAGCGGTTCGGCCATCGGGCGCTCCTAAGGAAACGAGCCAACGCAAAGGCGCAAAGGATCGCAAAGAACGCAGAGGAAAAACAAGCCCTCTTTGCGTCCTCTGCGTTCCTCTGCGCCTTTGCGTTGGCTTTTATCCCTAGGGTGAGCCGCGCGCGGCCTTGACCACCCGCGCGAGCTCGACCACCGCCGCGGCGTAGAAGCTCGAGCGGTTGTAGCGCGTGAGCACGTAGAAGTTCCAGAATCCCACGAGATACTCCGCCGGCGCGTCCGGCGTCGCCAGCTCGATCAGCACGCTCGGCATGTCGGGATCGATCGTGTCGGCGAACTCCACCTCGAGCTCGCGCAGCTCCTCGGCGCGGTACAGCGGCTCGACGCCGCCGTCGATCAGCGTGCGGCCGCGGTCGCTCACCCTGGCCGCCACCGCGACCGGCTCGCCACCCGCCCAGCCGTGGGCGCGCAGGAAGTTGGCGACGCTCCCGATCGCGTCGGCGGGGCTGCCGCGCAGGTCGCGGCGGCCGTCGCCGTCGAAGTCCACCGCGAGCCGCCGGATGTTGCTCGGCATGAACTGCGGGATGCCGATGGCGCCCGCGTACGAGCCGCGGAAGCTCGTCGCGTCCGCGCGCGATTCGCGCACGAGGAGCAGAAACTGCTCGAGCTCCGAGCGGAAGAAAGCGGCGCGCCGCGGATAGTCGAAGGCGAGCGTGGCGAGCGCGTCGAGCACGCGGTAGCTGCCGGTGTTGGCGCCGTACTGCGTCTCCACGCCGAGGATGGCTACGACGATCTCCGGCGGCACGCCATAGGTCGCCGCGGCGCGCGCGAGCGCGCGCGCGTGACGGCGCCAGAACTCCACCCCCGCCTCGATGCGGCGCGGGGTGACGAAGAGCTCCCGGTAGGACTTCCACGAGCGCTCGCCCGGAGGCAGCGGCGTGATCAGCGTCAGGACCTGGTCGACGTAGCGGGCCTCGGCGAACAGCTGCTCGAGCTCGCGCTGGGCGAAGCCGTGGCGCGCGACCATCTCCGCGATGAATCGGCGGGCCTCCGGGTGGTCGGCGTAGGTCTGTGCGGCTGCGGGTGCGGCGCACGCGGCGGCGAGCGCGAGCGCGGACGCGAAGCGCGCGAGCGGCCTCATGCGCGAAACTCCCGCACGCGCTGGTGCAGCGTGGCGACGAGCGTCGGGTCCGGCGCCGCGCCGTAGCGCAGCCGCACGTAGAGGTCGCTGATCTCGTTGACCCGGCCGGCGAGCTGCGGCCGCTCGGCGGCGACGCGGGCCGCGAAGGCGCGCGGGCCCTCGCTCGCGCGCCGCTCGGTGCCGCGGCGCGCGAGCTTGCCGCAGAACTTGCGCCACTCCTTGGCGACCGGATCCTCGTCGTGCGAACGGCGCAGCATCCAGAGCGAGAATACCGCGACGACCAGCCCGACGAGCCAGAAGAGCGCCATCGCCAGCTTTTCCCACGACGGCGAGGGCATCCCGAGGCGCGAGAGCAGGTCGCGCTGGCGCTCCAGGTTGTATCCGACCACCCACTGGTTCCAGTAGTTCGCGAGCGCCTCCCAGTTGAACCGCAGCGCGCGCAGCCAGGACAGCTCCGGGCGCACGAGGAACGGCAGCGGGTCGCCGGCGGGCACCGCGGCGGCGAGCCCGACTTCCACCCGGCTCGGCACGGCGGCCGCGGTCGGATCGATGCGGACCCAGCCGTCCTCCGCCAGCCACACCTCGACCCAGGCGTGCGCGTCGGACTGACGCACGGTCATGTAGCCGTCGATCGGGTTGATCTCACCGCCCTGATAGCCGGTCACGATCCGGGCGGGCACGCCCGCGGCCCGCATCAGCACCGCGAACGCCGAGGAGAAGTGCTCGCAGAACCCGCTCTTCGTCTGGAAGAGGAACTCGTCGACCGAGTCGCGGCCGAGTAGCGGCGGCGCGAGCGTGTACGCAAGCCCGGCGCGGCGGAACCAGTCGACCGCGGTCGCGACGACGCGCTCGTCGGTCTGGGCGTCGCGGCGCCAGCCGCGCGCGAGCGCGACCGCACGCGGGTTGAAGCCTTCGGGCAGCGTGACTGCCGCGGCGAGCTCTTCCGGCGTCGCGCCGCCGGTCGCGCGGTACTCGAGGAACGAGGTCATCTCGTAGTGCATCCGGATGCGGACCGGGCGGCGCGCGAGCAGCTGGAAGTCGCCGGTCGCGCCGGCCTCGGGCGGCACCTTGCCCGCCATCTCCAGGGCGAAGAGCCATTGGCGCTCGTGCGGCTCGAGCGTCACCCGGTAGAACACCGGCGCGCCGATCGGCTCGAACTGCGCGAACTCGGACACGCGCACGTCGCCGACGCGCCAGGTCCGCCCGTCGAACGCCCAGAACACCGGCCCGCGCCAGTACAGGCGCTTGCGCTCGGGTGCCTCGCCGTCGAAGCTCGCCCGGAAGGCGACCGCGTCGGACTGCGAGAGCAGGCTGATGTTGCCGGGGGCCATCGAGTCGGAAAGACCGCTCGTCGCGCCGAACGCGTCGGCCGGCAGGCCCCACATCGGCCCCTGGACGCGCGGGAAGAGGAAGAACGTGATGACCATGACCGGCACGCCCTGGGCGAGCAGCACCGCCGCGAGCCGCGCGCTCTCCCGGATCGGGCGCTGCGGGCCGTACACGGAGACGAGGCTCGCGGTGAGCGCGATCACCGTGGCGAGCATGAGGGCCGCGGTGGCGAGCGTCTGGCTGTAGAAGAAGTTCGTGAGCGCGAGGAAGTAGCAGAGGAAGGTCACGATCACCGCGTCGCGCCGGGTCCTGGTCTCCATGAGCTTGAGCGACAGGAACAGGACCAGCAGCGCGACGCCCGCGTCGCGTCCGATGATCGTGCGGTAGGTGAGGTAGATCCCGCCCATGCCGCAGATCACCAGCACCGTCAGCAGCCACCGCCGCGGCAGCCGGTCGTTCTTCCAGGCGGCCCAGCTGCGCCACGCGAGCATTCCGGCCGCGATCAGCGTGACCCACCACGGCAGGCGCAGCGCGTGCGGCGCGCCCGCGAGCACGACCCCGGTGAGCAGGACGAGCGCCGACGGCAGCGGGAGCGGGGGGTCGGCGAGGACCGCGCGCGGCTCGCGCGCGGTCGGCGGGGGCGCGCGCTCCGCCCGCGCGTCAGCCGTCGTCGCGGACATCGAAGAGCGCGAGCGCCTTGAGGCAGGCGTCGCAATGGCTCTCGCCGAGATCGGGCCCGAGCTCGCGGCCGGGCAGGCGCAGCCCGTACGACACGCCCTGGCCTTCGGCGAGGAGGACCTGGCGGGTGAGGCGGGACAGGCGCGCCTCGAGGTCGAGCGTCGCCGGCAGGGCGGCGAAATCGAGCCAGAGCTCGGAAGCGCCGCGGCCGGTGAAGACCTTCGTGAGCAGCACCTGCTCGCGCGCCGCGGACTTCCAGGCGATGTGCCGCGGCGAGTCGCCCGGCTGGTACGGGCGCAGGGCCGCGAAGTCGTCGGTCCCGGTGCCGGCGTGCGCCGCGTCGCCGTGGTCGGGGATGAACGTCGGCGGGGGCAGGGCGGACTCGTCGGGCCGCGGGTAGACGAGCGCCTTCATGTCCGGCTGGACGTAGCCCCACGCGCGGCACAGCCCGATCGGGTAGCGGGTCTCGATCGTCACCCGCGGCAGCTGCAGCCAGCCGCGGTGCAGCGCGGGCAAAGCGAGCGTCGCCGCGGCGCTGGAGCGCGCCGGCACGTCGAAGGTGTCCGCGGCCGCGGCGAAGCTCGTCGTGATCGCCACGCGGTCGAACTTGCCGGGGTTGTCGAGGTGGAGATGGAACCGGACGGCCCCGCCGGCGAACGCCGGCTCCACGCGGCCGGCGCTGATCGCGAGCTGCGCGAGGTTGCGGTAGGTGTGCAGGATCGAGACCACGCCCATCCCGGCGAGCAGGAACGTGAGGATGTAGCCGAGCGAAAGCTGATAGTTGATAGAGCCGATGAGCATCAACCCGAGCGCCGCGGCGAAGAGCAGGCCGTAACGGGTCGGCAGGATGTAGACGCGCCGCTGCGTGAGCACGACCGCGCCGCGCTCGGGCGCCGCCCGGCCCGAGAAGAAGCGCCAGAACTCGTAGATCCGGGAGCGCTGAAGGACGCGTTGCAGGTTCACGACCGCCTACCCGCCCGCCGCGGCGGGCGTTCGCCCGCGCTAGGGAATCGGCACCGCTTCCACCAGCCCCACGGCGATGTCGGAGCTCGTGCGCCGCACGCCGTTCACCACCGGATGCAGGCGATGCGTCGCCACCCCCGGCAGGATCGCTTGGACGTCCTCGGGCAGCACGTGGTCGCGGCCTTCGATCAGCGCCCAGGCCCGCGCGCAGGCGGCGAGCGCGAGCGCCGCGCGCGGCGAGAGCCCGGTGACGAACTCGGGGGAGCGGCGCGTGTGCTCGACGATCGCCTGGATGTAGTCGAAGAGCGCGGGCGCGATGTGCACGCGCTTGACGAGGCCCTGCAGCTCGACCAGCTCGCCGGGATTGAGGCACGGCTCGAGCGTGGCGATCATGTCGCGCCGCTCGACGCCCTGGAGCAGGGCGCGCTCGGCGTCGCGGTCGGGATAGCCGAGCTCGATCCGCATCTGGAAGCGGTCGAGCTGCGACTCGGGCAGCGGGAACGTGCCGACCTGGTGCGACGGGTTCTGGGTGGCGACGACGAAGAACGGCACCGGCAGCCGCCGCGTCTCGCCCTCGGCGGTGACCTGGTGCTCCTCCATCGCCTCGAGCAGCGCGCTCTGGGTCTTGGGCGTGGCCCGGTTCACCTCGTCGGCGAGGATCAGCTGCGCGAAGATCGGCCCGGGATGGAACTTGAACGTCCCGGACTCGCGCTCGTAGATCGACGCGCCGAGGATGTCGGCCGGCAGCATGTCGCTCGTGAACTGGATGCGGTGGAAGTTGAGCCCGAGCGAGCGCGCCAGCACGTGCGCGAGCGTGGTCTTGCCGACGCCCGGCAGGTCCTCGATCAGCAGGTGGCCGCGCGCGAGCAGGCACGCGAGCGCCATGCGGATCTGGCGCTCCTTGCCGAGGATCACCTCGCCGGCCTGGTGGATCACTAGCTCGAGGGAGGACGACATCGAGGCGGCTGCGACTTGAGACAAAGCATTAGTGTAGCCCCGCGTGCGCTATGATTTCTATGGGTTCGGGCGAGGAGTGAGGAATATTTGATGGCGACCGCCTTCATCAGCCATGCCGACTGCGCGCGGCACGACATGGGCGCCTACCATCCGGAATGCCCGGCGCGGCTCGCCGCCATCGACGATCAGCTGATCGCCTCGGGCATCGCCGGATACCTCCAGCACCACCAGGCGCCGCTCGCCACCGAGGCGCAGCTCGCACGGGTGCATCCGGAGGATTACATCGCGGCGATCCGCGCGGCGGCGCCGCGGCGCGGGATCGTGCACCTCGATCCCGACACCGCGATGAGCCCCGGGACCTGGGACGCGGCGCTCCGCGCCGCCGGGGCGGCGGTCCTCGCCACCGACCTGGTGGTCGGCGGCAACGCGGAGAGCGCGTTCTGCAGCGTGCGGCCGCCGGGTCATCACGCCACCCGGACGCGGGCGATGGGCTTCTGCTTCTTCAACAACGTGGCCGTGGCGGCGCTCCACGCGCTCGAAGGCCACGGCCTCGAGCGCGTCGCGATCATCGACTTCGACGTGCACCACGGCAACGGCACCGAGGAGATCTTCGCGGACGACGCCCGGTCGCTGATGGTGAGCACCTTCCAGCACCCGTTCTATCCGTACAGCGGGACCGATAACCCCGCGCGGAACATGGTCAACGTGCCGCTGCCGGCGGGCACCGGCAGCCAGGGCTTCCGCGACGCGGTCGAGCGGCACTGGCTGCCGGCGCTCGAGCGCTTCCGGCCGCAGCTCGTCCTCTTCTCCGCGGGGTTCGATGCGCACATCGAGGACGACATGGCGATGCTGCGGCTCGTCGACCAGGACTACGCCTGGGTCACGCAGCAGGTGAAGGCCGTCGCCGACCGCCACGCCGGCGGGCGCATCGTCTCGGTGCTCGAGGGGGGCTACGCGCTCTCCGCGCTCGGGCGCAGCGTGGTGCAGCACTTGCGGGTGCTCGGCGGCTTCTAACTCACCAATCTTCAACGCAAAGGCGCAAAGAGCCGCAAAGAGCCGCAAAGAGCGCAGAGCAGAGCTCTTTTCGAAGAGATCTCTTCGCGTCCTTTGCGGACCTTTGCGCCTTTGCGTTGAGGTTTTCTACGGCGCGACCGCCGATTCGCGCCCGGCGAAGGCGCGCAGCTCGTCGGCGAGGCGCGCGATGGCGGCGGCCGACAGGTCGCGGGGCCGCAGCACGCGCGCGCGCGCGAGCTGGGCGTAGTTCTTCTCCATCGAGCGCCGGTAGGCGGGGTCGTAGTGGTTCACCAGCAGGTCCTCGACCAGCCGCTCCCACTCGCCGCGATCGGCGAGCCGCTGCCAGGCGCCGATCGCCTCGCGTCCGTGCAGCCCGACCAGGCAGTCGAGCTGCGCCTTGAGCCGCAGCGGGTCGGCGAGGAAGTGCCCGTACTCGGCGATGAGGAACTGCACGCGCGCCGCAATTGGCGCCTCGATCCGGACGCAGTCGCCGGCGCGCATCGTGTCGACCAGCCCGTCGGGCAGCTGCAGCTGACCGATCTTCCGGCTTTCCGCCTCGACGAACACCGGCGCGCCGGGATCGACCTTCCGCAGGCCGTCCCACAGCCGCGTCTCGAACAGTTTCTGCGACGGCTGGGGCGCGTCCGGCAGATTGCCGAGCACCGAGCCGCGATGCGCCGCCATGCGCTCGAGGTCGAGCACCTGCGCCCCCGCGGCGCCGAGCGCCTCGAGCACCCGGCTCTTCGCGCTGCCGGTCTCGCCGCAGAGAACGACGTAGCGGAACTCGCGCGGCAGGCGCCCGAGCTGCGCGACCACCTCGCGCCGGTACGCCCGGTAGCCGCCCTCGAGCTGCGCCGCCTGCCAGCCGATCTTGCGGAGCACGTGCACCATCGCGCCGGAACGCTCGCCGCCGCGCCAGCAGTAGACGAGCGGCCGCCAGGTGCGCTCGCGCGCGGCGAACGCCTGCTCGAGATGGCGGGCGATGTTGCGCGAGACGAGCGCCGCGCCGCGCCGCTTCGAGTCGAACGGCGAGGCCTGCTTGTAGAGCGTGCCGACCTCGGCGCGCTCGGCGTCGTCCAGGACCGGATGGTTCGCGGCGCGCGGCACGTGGTCCTCGGCGAACTCGGCGGGCGAGCGCACGTCGATCACCTCGTCGAAGAGGTCGATCTCGTGCACGCTCGCCGATTCCGGGAACTTCACGGGCGCTGCAATCTCGCCGGAAAAACTCGGCGTCGATTCTACCCGCTACCGTGCGAGCAGCGGCGCGAGCCCCTTCCAGACCGTCTCGAGGATGAGCGGCTGCGCCGCGGCGGTCGGGTGGATCTGGTCGGGCTGGAAGAGCTCCCGACGCTCGCCGATGCCGTCGAGCAGGAACGGCAGGTAGGCCGTCTTCTCGGTCCGCGCGACGCTGGCGAACGCGCCGAAGAACTCCGCGGTGTACTGGCGGCCGTAGTTCGGCGGGATGCGCATGCCGACGACGAGCACCCGCGCCTTGCGCGCGCGCGCGGCCCGGACGATCTTCGTCAGATTGGCCGTCATCTCGGCGACCGGCAGGCCCCGCAGCCCGTCGTTGCCGCCGAGCGCGAGGACGAGGATTTCGGGCCGGAAGCGCTCCAGGGCGTCGCCGATCCGCGCCGCGCCGCCGCTGGTCGTCTCGCCGGAGATGCTGGCGTTGACGACGATATAATCGGCCCCGCGCTGCTTCAGCCGCTCGCCGAGCAGACTCACCCAGCCGTCCTTCTCGCCGATTCCGTACGCCGCCGACAGGCTGTCGCCATAGACGAGGATGGTTCCGGCCGCCGCGGACGCGGCGCTCCAGGCAGCGCACAACGCAAAGAGCAGCCCGCGCAACATGAATGTCCGAGCTCAGCGGCCGATCGTGAAAGCGACCGGCCTCTCGAAAATCGTGCCCCTGGTCGCGAACGGCGGGGCGTCCGAGCTCGCAATTCTCCAGGATATCGATCTCGCGGTCATGTCCGGCGAGGCGGTGGCGGTGGTGGGCGCGTCGGGCTCGGGGAAATCGACGCTGCTCGGGCTCCTCGCCGGGCTCGATACGCCGACCCGCGGCTCGGTCGCGCTCGACGGGGTGGAGCTCTTCGCGCTCGACGAGGACGGCCGGGCGGAGCTCCGCAAGCGGCTCGTCGGCTTCGTGTTCCAGTCGTTCCAGCTGCTCGCCCCGCTCACCGCGCTCGAGAACGTCATGCTGCCGCTCGAGCTCGCCGGCGATCCCGCGGCGGGCCGCAAGGCGCGCGAGATGCTCGGCCGCGTGGGTCTGGGCGAGCGGCTCGCGCACTACCCCAAGTACCTCTCCGGCGGCGAGCAGCAACGGGTCGCGCTCGCGCGCGCGTTCGTGATGCGGCCGAAGCTGCTGCTCGCCGACGAGCCCACGGGGAACCTCGACGCGACGACCGGCGCGGGCATCATCGATCTCATCTTCGAGCTGAACGCCGAGCAGGGGACGACGCTCGTCATGGTCACGCACGACGAGGCGCTCGCGGCGCGCTGCGGCCGCACGGTGCGGCTCGCGGCCGGCAGGATCCAGTAGCCCCATGCTAGCCCTCGCCGTCAGGATGCTCGGTCGCGACTGGCGCGGCGCGCCTTGCTCAGTCGGAGTGCGGCGACGGTGCTAGCGCTTGCAATCAGGATGCTCGGTCGCGACTGGCGCGCCGGGGAGCTGCGCATCCTCGCGCTCGCGCTGGTCGTCGCCGTCGCGAGCGTCACCAGCGTCGCGTTCTTCGCCGATCGCGTGCGCCAGGCGCTCGTGCGCGAGTCGCACCAGCTCCTCGGCGCGGACCTCGTGCTGAACGCGGATCACCGGTGGCGGCCGGAGATCCGCGACGAGATCGCGCGGCGCGGCCTGCGGCGCGCGGAGAACACGACGTTCATCAGCATGGCGCGCCACGGCGGCGCGTCGCACCTCGCCGGGATCAAGGCGGTGAGCGACGGCTACCCGCTGCGCGGCAAGCTGCGGACCGCGCCGGCGCTGAACGTCCCCGACGCGCCGGCGGAGGATGTCCCGCGGCCGGGCACCGCCTGGATCGACGAGCGGCTCGCGCTCGCGTTCGGCGCGCGCGTGGGCGACCCGATCGAGCTGGGCGACGCGACCTTCCGGGTCGCGGCGATCCTCACGCTCGAGCCCGACCGCAGCGTGAGCTTCTTCAACATCGCCCCGCGCCTGATGATGCATCGGGACGATCTCGCGCGGACCGGGCTGATCCAGCCCGGCAGCCGGGTCCGCTACTACCTGCTCGCCGCCGGCGAGCGGGAGGCAGTCGACCGGTTCGAGGCGTGGGTCAGGCCGCGGCTCGATCGCGGCGAGTCGGTGCAGAGCCTCGCGAACGCCCGCCCCGAGATCCGCGCGGGGCTCGAGCGCGCGCAGAAGTTCATCGGGCTCACCGCGCTGCTCGCGGTCGTCCTCGCCGCGGTGGCGGTCTCGCTCGCGACGCGCCGCTACACCCGACGGCATCTCGACGGCTACGCGGTGATGCGCTGCCTGGGGGCGACGCAGCGGCAGCTCACGCGCCTCTTCGCCTCTGAGTTCGTCGCGCTCGGCGTCGTCGCGTGCACGGTCGGCTGCCTCGCCGGCTACGTGGCGCAGCTCGGCATCGCGTGGCTCGTGGGCGGCCTGGTGATCGTCGCGCTGCCGCAGCCCTCGCTCCTGCCCGCGGCGCAGGGCTTCATCACCGGAATGGCGCTGCTGCTCGGCTTCGCGCTGCCGCCGCTGCTCCAGCTCAAGAACGTGCCGGCGCTGCGCGTGATCCGCCGCGACGTGGGCGCGCCGCGGCAGAGCGCGGTCGTCGCCTACGGGCTCGGCGTCGCCGCCATGGCGGCGCTGCTGGTGTGGCAGGCGGGCGACACCCGGCTCGGCCTGATCGTCCTCGGCGGCTTTGCCGCAGGCCTCGTCGTGTTCGCGCTGGTCGCGTTCGGCGCGCTCCACGCCGCCGCGCGCGCGGCCGGCATCGCCGGCGCGAGCTGGCGGTACGGGCTCGCGTCGCTGCGCCGGCGCGCGCGGACCAACACCGTGCAGATCATCGCGCTCAGCCTCGGGCTGACCGCGATCCTGCTCCTCACCTTCACCCGCGCCGACCTCCTCGAAACCTGGCGCTCGAAGGTCCCGCCCGATGCGCCGAACCGCTTCATCGTGAACATCCAGCCCGAGCAGCGCGCGCCCCTCGCCGCGCTCTTCGCCGCGAACCAGATCGCGGCGCCGCACATCTATCCGATGGTGCGCGGGCGGTTCGTGGCGCTGAACGGCGCGGCGGTCGAGGCCGAGGCGTTCGAAGGCCGCGACAAGCGGCTCGTCGAGCGCGAGTTCAACCTGTCGTTCCTCGCCACGCAGCCGGCGCACAACGACGTGATCGCCGGCGCCTGGTTCGGCGCCCGCGACCTCGAGTCGGGCGCGCTCTCGGTCGAGGAGGGGATCGCGCGCTCGCTCGGCTGGAAGCTCGGCGATCGCCTCGCCTGGCAGGTCGCCGGGCAGAGCTTCGAGGCGCCGATCACCAACCTGCGCAAGCTCGACTGGGACTCGATGCAGGTCAATTTCTTCGTCATCACCACCCCGAAGCTGCTCGAAGGCTTCCCCGCGAGCTACGTGACGAGCTTCCATCTGCCGAGCACGCAGGCGGCGTTCGTGAACCGGGTGTCGCAGCGCTTCCCCAACCTGACCGTCATCGACACCAGCGCGATCCTGCGGCAGGTGCAGGGGATGATGGACCAGGTGATCCGGGCGGTGCAGTTCGTGTTTCTGTTCGCGCTCGGCGCCGGGGTGCTCGTGCTGTACGCCGCGCTGCTCGCGACCCAGGACGAGCGCGTGCACGAGGCCGCGGTCATGCGCGCGCTGGGCGCGAGCCGCGCCCAGGTGCTCGCCGCGCAGCGCACCGAGTTTCTCGCGCTCGGCCTGCTCGCGGGCGCGCTCGCCGCGGTCGGCGCGACGGCGATCGGGTTCGCGATCGCGAACCAGGTGTTCCAGTTCAGCTACCGCGTGAACCACTGGGTCTGGCTCGCCGGCCCGGCGCTCGGGCTCGCGTGCGTGTCGCTGAACGTCTGGGCCGGGGCGCGGGCGGCGCTCAACCATCCGCCGATCGCGGCGCTGCGCGAGGCGTAGCGGAAGGCGCGCGCAAAGTGCGATTCCGGCTGCGCGATCTCGCCCTGCGCGATGCGCTCGCGATCGGCATTCCGACGGCGGCGCTGCTCGTCGCGGGGTTCTGGCTCGCGGCGCAGTTCATCAAGCCCGCGCCGCCGGACCGGCTGCTGATCGCCACCGGCGGCGACGGCGGCGCCTACCAGCGATTCGCCGCGCTCTACCGGCCGCTCATCGAGCGCAACGGCATCAAGCTCGTCGAGATCCCGACCGCCGGAGCGGTCGAGAACCTCGCCCGCCTGCGCTCCGCCGACGCGGCGCTCGACGTCGCGTTCGTGCAGGGCGGCCTCGGCCTCGGCAGCGACCCCGCGGGCCTGGTCTCGCTCGGCAGCATCTACTACGAGCCGCTCTGGGTGTTCTATCGCGGCCCCGAACGGATCGACCAGCTCGTGCGGCTGCGCGGCAAGCGCATCGCCATCGGTGCCGAGGGCAGCGGCACCCGCCAGATCGCGCTGGAGCTCCTCGAGGCGAGCGGCGCCGCGGCGGCCCCGACGCGGCTCCTGCCGCTCGGGGGCCTGGAGGCGGTCGGGGCGCTCACGGCCGGCGACGCCGACGCGATCTTCCTCGTGGGGCCCGCGCACTCGGGCGCGGTGTGGGCCTCCTTCTACAGCGAGGGCTTTCGCCTCCTGAGCTTCTCGCACGCGGAGGCCTACGTGCGCCGGTGGCCGTACCTCTCGAAGCTGACCCTCCCGCGCGGGGCGATCGACCTCGTGCGCGATATCCCCGACCGCGACGTGGCGCTCGTCGCTCCGGTGGCGGCGCTCGTGGCGCGGGAGTCCATCCATCCGGCGCTCGTCGACCTGCTGCTCCAGACCGCGGCGGAGGTCCACGGGCGGCCAGGGCTCTTCCAGAGCGCCGGCGAGTTTCCGAATCCCCGCCAGGTGGACTTTCCGCTCTCGACCGAGGCCGACCGGTACTACCGCTCCGGGACGCGTTTCCTGCAGCGCTACCTGCCGTTCTGGGCGGCGACGCTCGTCGACCGGCTGGTGGTGCTGCTCATTCCGGTGGTCGCGCTCATGATCCCGCTGATGCGGATCGGTCCGGCGCTGTACGGCTGGCGCGCACGCGCCCGCATCTACAGGTGGTACGGCCAGCTCAAGTTTCTCGAGGAGGCGTGGCGCCGCGATCCCGGCGCGCGGCCGCGGGAGGAGTGGCTCGCCGAGCTCGACCAGCTCGAGACCCGGGTGAACCGGATCCGCACCCCGCTCGCGTTCGCGAACCAGCTCTACATCCTCAGAGAGCACATCGGGCTGGTGCGGCGCGCCGTCGTGCGGAGCCCCGCGGCCACGCCGAGCGCGCCGGCCGCAGGTTGACCGCTGCGGCGCCGCGCCGGTTGCTACACTTGACGAGTCATGCCGGCGACGCCCCGCTCCCTCGGACGCTACGAGCTCCTGTCGGTCCTGGGCGAGGGCGGCATGGGCTGCGTGTACAAGGCGCTCGATCCCATGATCGGGCGCACGGTCGCGATCAAGACCTTGACGGCCGGCCTCGGCGACGAGGAGCTCGCCGAGTTCAAGCGGCGCTTCTTCCGCGAGGCGCGGACCGCCGGGCGCGTCTCGCACCCCAACGTCGTCACGATCTACGACGTCGGCGAGGCCGACGGCACGCCGTTCATCGCGATGGAGTATGTCGAAGGCCGGACGCTGCGGGCGGTCCTCGACGCGGAGGGGCCGCTCCCGGCGGAGCACGCCACCCGCATCGCCGCCCAGGTGGCCGCCGGGCTCGCGGCCGCGCACAAGCTCCTGATCGTGCACCGCGACGTCAAGCCCGCGAACATCATGATCGCACCCGGGGCGCCGGTGAAGCTCATGGATTTCGGCATCGCGAAGCTGCCCGACGGCACGAAGACCCAGACCGGGCTGATCCTCGGCTCGCCGACCTACGTGGCGCCGGAGCAGGTCATCGGGGGCGCGGTCGACGGGCGCTCCGACATCTTCTCCCTCGGGGTGGTGCTCTACGAGATGCTGACCGGCACCGTGCCGTTCGGCGGGGCGGCGGTGGGAGCGCTGCTCTACAAGGTGCTGAACGAGGCGCACCCGCCGCCGAGCGCGCACAACACGCGCGTCCCCGCGGTCTTCGAGCGGATCCTGGCGCGGGCGCTCGCGAAGCACCCCGACGACCGCTATCCGGACGCCGCGGAGCTCGGGCGCGATCTGCGCGACTGGCGGACGCTTCCCCGACCGACGCCCGAGGAGCTCGCGGCGCTGCGCGAGCCGCCGCGGCGGACGCTCGACCGGCGGGCCGGGCGGCGCGACTGACGCCGTCTCAGCCCGACGGCGCGTCGCGCAGCGCGCGCTTGAGGACCTTGCCGTTCGCGTTCCGCGGCAAGGGGTCGGTGCGCAGCGTGACGAAGTCCGGCACCTTGTAGTCGGCGAGGTGCGCGGCGCAGTGCGCGCGCAACGCCTCGGGCGTGCAGACCGAATCGCGCGTCACGACGAACGCATGCGTCTTCTCGCCGAGGACCGGGTCGGGGACCGCGACGAGCGCGGATTCGACGACGCCCGGATGCAGGCTGAGCACGCTCTCGACCTCCGCGCTGTAGACCTTGTAGCCGGCGCGGTTGATCATGTCCTTCTTGCGGTCGAAGACGCGCACGAACCCCTGCGCGTCGATCGCCCCGAGGTCGCCCGACTTCCAGTAGCCGCCGGCGAACTCCCGGGCGGTGGCCTCCGGGTTCTCCCAGTAGCCCGGCACGACCATCGGACCGGCGATCCAGAGCTCGCCCGACGCGCCGGGCGGGACCTCGCGGCCCGCGTCGTCCATGACGCGTACGTCCCCGCACGGCACGACCGCCCCGACGCTGTCGAGATTCGCCGCCTGCCGCCCCATGGGCATGATCGTGGTCGGCGAGGTCGTCTCGGTCGCGCCGTAGGCATTCATTAGTGTCAGCCCGGGGAGCCGCTCCGCGAGCGCGAGGAGGGTTCCCTCGGGCATCGGGGCGCCCCCGAACCCGCCGACGCGCCAGGCCGAGAGGTCGAAGCGCGCGAAGTCGGGCTCGCGCAGGCAGAGGTTGTAGATCGCCGGCACGACCAGCGTGTGGGTCATCCGCTCGCGCGCGGCGAGCTCGAGGAAGGCCCGCGCCTTGAACTCGCGCAGGGTGACCACGCAGCCGCCGACGGCGATCATGCCGAGGACGATGGCGACGAGTCCGGTGACGTGGCTCGCCGGCACGGCGAGGAGCGAGCGATCGGCGGCCGTGAGCCGCATGCACACGCGGTAGTGGAGCACCGAGTGGATCACGTTGAGGTGCGTGAGCACCGCGCCCTTCGGGCGCCCGGTGGTGCCCGAGGTGTAGAGGATCACCGCCGGTTCCTCCTCGCCGGGATCGGCGCGCGGGGCCTGCGGCGAGCGCGTCTCGAGCAGGGCTTCGAACGCGACTGCCCCGGGCGCCGCACCGCCGACGGCCACGCGCACCGCGAGCGCCGGCGCCTCCGCGGGCGCGGGCAGGCGATCGGCGAGCGCGGCATCGAACACGATCGCTTTGGCGCCGCACTGATCGAGGATGAAACGGAGCTCGGGGCGCTGCTCGCGGACGTTGACCGGGACGACGATCGCGCCGAGCCGCAGGCCGGCGAGCAGCGCGTGCACGAACTCGCGCTCGTTGCCGAGGAAGAGCGCGATCCGGTCGCCGCGCGCGAGGCCCAGGCGGTGGAAGTGTCCGGCGAGGCGTTCGGCGACGCGGTCGAGCTTCGCATAGTCGAGCCGCTGCGCGCCGTCGACCAGCGCCTCGCGGCCGCCGTGGCGCGCCACCGTCTCGGCGAACAGCGTCGCGAGATTCGGCGGCCGCGCGGCGAAGCAGCGCAGCGCGCGGCCGAAGTGGGTCTCCTCGCGGAGCGGCGGGACGTCGGTCCAGTGCATGGGCGCAGCCGATTGTACTCAGGCTCGGCTCCTGAGCCACACGCTTCGCTATACTCGGCGCCAGGACATGCCCCCGTCGCTCGCTTCCCTGCCGGTCGATCAGCTCGTCGTCTTGATCGCGGTCCTCGCCGCCGGCCTGCTCCTCGGCATCGTGATCACCTGGCTCGTCGCGGCCCGCTCGCGGGCGGACGCGCTCGAGCAGGCGGCGCTCCGCTTCGAGGTGACGCGCGCCCAGCTCACCGAGCGCGCGGGCGCGGCGGAGCGCGAGCTCGCCTCCGAGAGCGCCAAGCTCGAGGAGAAGCGCGCCACGCTCACCGATCTGCACGCGCGGGCCGAGAGCCTGGCGACCGAGCTGCGGCTCGAGCGCGACGCGACCGCCGGGAAGCTCGCCGAGATCGAGCGCGCCCGCGAGCACCTCTCCCAGGCGTTCAGCGCGCTCTCGGCGGAGGCGCTGAAGAGCAACAACCAGGCGTTCATCGACCTCGCACAGGCGACGCTCGCGAAGTTCCAGGAGACGGCGAAGGGCGACCTCGAGCGGCGCCAGCAGGCGATCGACGAGCTCGTGAAGCCGATGCGCGAGTCGCTGGAGAAGTTCGACGGCAAAGTGCAGGAGATCGAGCGCTCGCGCGTCGGCGCCTACGCCGAGCTCAGCCAGCAGGTGCGCTCGCTCGTCGAGACCCAGACGCAGCTGCGCGGCGAGACGTCGAACCTGGTCAAGGCGCTGCGCCAGCCGCACGTGCGCGGGCGCTGGGGCGAGATGCAGCTGCGGCGCGTGGTCGAGATGGCCGGAATGCTCGCGTACTGCGATTTCGTCGAGCAGGAGAGCGCCGACTCGGACGAGGGCCGACTGCGTCCGGACGTGATCGTCAAGCTGCCGGGCGGCAAGAACATCGTCGTCGATGCGAAGGCGCCGCTCGGCGCCTATCTCGACGCGGTGGAGGCGCCCGACGAGGACACGCGGCGCGCGCGCCTCGCCGATCACGTGCGGCAGGTCCGCGACCACGTCCGGGCACTGGGGCGCAAGTCCTACTGGGAGCAGTTCCAGCCGACGCCGGAGTTCGTCGTGCTGTTCGTTCCGGGCGAGGCCTTCTACCACGCCGCGCTCGAGCAGGACCCCTCGCTGATCGAGTTCAGCGTGGAGCAGGGCGTCACGCTCGCGGCGCCGACCACCCTGATCACGCTGCTCAAGGCGGTGGCGTACGGCTGGCGGCAGGAGGCGCTCGCCGACAATGCGCGCCGGGTGAGCGAGCTCGGTGCCGAGCTCTACGGCCGGCTCGCGAAGATGGGCGAGCACTTCGCCGCCGTCGGCGGCCGGCTCGAGGCGGCGGTCCGGTCCTACAACGACGCGGTCGCGTCGCTCGAGTCGCGCGTGCTCGTCAGCGCGCGCCGGCTCCGCGACCTGCAGGCGGTGCCCGGCGATGCGGCGCTCGAGGCGCCGGCGCCGGTCGAGGTGTTGCCGCGCCAGCTCCGCGCGGAGGAGTTCCTCCCCGCGCCGGACCCCGCCGCGTCCGACTGACCTAGGCGAGCCCGTCCATCAGCTGGACGCTGACGAGGTCGCCGGGTTGCACGTCGCCGCGCTCGTGCTCGAGCACGATGAAGCAGTTCGCCTCGGACATCGAGCGCAGCACCCCCGACCCCTGGGTGCCGGTCACGCGCACCGTCCATTGGCCCTCGGGGCTCCGCGCGAGGATGCCGCGCTGGTACTCGGTGCGACCGGGCTTCTTCCGGAGCGCCGTCTGGCACGGGACGCGCACGACGGGCAGGGTGAAGTCGTCGGTGCGACCGGCGAGCGCGAGCAGCGCGTCGCGCACGAACTCGTAGAACGTCACCATCACCGCGACCGGGTTCCCCGGCAGCCCGAAGAAGTAGGCGCCGTCGATCCGGCCGAACGCCATCGGCCGGCCCGGGCGCATCGCGATCTTCCAGAACAGCACCTCGCCGAGCCGCGCGAGGAGGCTCCGCGTGAAGTCGGCTTCGCCGACCGACACGCCGCCCGAGCTGACGATCGCGTCGGCCGCGGCCGCGGCTTCCTTGAACGCGCGCTCGAGCGCGGCCGGGTCGTCGCGCACGACGCCCAGGTCGATCAGCTCGACGCCGAGCCGCGCGAGCATGCCGTAGATCGTGTAGCGATTGGAGTCGTAGACCTCGCCCTCCTTGAGGGTCGTTCCGAGCGACGCGAGCTCGTCGCCGGTGGAGAAGAACGCGACGCGGAGCCGGCGCCGCACCGCCACTTCGGCGAACCCGAGCGAGGCGAGGAGGCCAAGCTCCGCCGGTCTCACGGGCTGGCCGGCGCGAAGCACGGTACGGCCGAGGGCGAGATCCTCGCCGGCGAGCCGGCGGTTCTGGCCGGTCTTCTGTCCGGGCGGCACGACGATCCGGTCCCCGTCGACGCGCACGATCTCCTGGATGACGACCGTGTCGGTGCCCGACGGCATGACGGCGCCGGTCATCACGCGCACGCATTCGCCCGGGCGGACTGCACCGTCGAACTTGCGGCCGGCGAATGCGGAGCCCAGCTCCCGCAGCACCGTCTCGCGGTCCGGCGCGAGATCGGCGCCGCGCACCGCCCAGCCGTCCATCGCCGAGTTGTCGTGCGCGGGGACGTTGACCGGCGAGACGATGTCCTCGCCGAGCACCCGGCCGAGGCTCGCGCGGACCGCGACGCGCTCGTTGGCGGCGATCGGGATGAGGAATTGACTGATGACCGCGCGCGCCTTGTCGACCGGGAGCGCGTCGGGATCGTAGCCGTCCATGCAGCTCACGATGTGCCGGAGGGAACTCATGGCCGCTTCTCGAACTCCGCCAGCTCGTCCCGGGTGTTGATGTTCGAGAACGCCTCGGCCTGATCGTCGAACGGCACCTCGACGACCTGCAGGGCGGCGTACCACGCGTCGATCTTGCGGCCGCCGCGCTGGAGGAACGCCGCGAGGTGCGGCGCGAGCGACTCGCGGACCAGCGCGAACACCGGGTGCGGCTGATCGCCGGTCTTCGCCACCGCGAGATCGGCGTGGTGCGCCACGAGCGCCGCGTGCAGGCGCGCGACGAGGTCGCGCGGCAGGAACGGCGAGTCGCAGGGCACCGTGACGAGGAACGGATGGACGCTCGCCTTGAGGCCGGCATGCAGCCCGGCGAGCGGGCCGGCGAAGCCGCCGATCTCGTCCGCCACGACGCGGCAGCCGTAGCGCGCGTACTCGGCCGGATGCTGATTGGCGTTGACGACGACCTCGGTGACCTGGGGTCGGAGCCGCTCGAGCACCCACTCGACCATCGGCCTGCCGCGCAGGGGCTCGAGCCCCTTGTCGACGCCGCCCATGCGGCGGCCCTGGCCGCCGGCGAGGATGAGTCCGGTGACTCGGACGGGATCGCGGATGTCCACCTACGCCAGCATCGTCGGCATCGCGGTCTTCACGAACCGGTGCTTGCCGGTGAAGAGGAGATAGTGACGATTGACCGCCCGGCCGAGCATCGTGAGCCCGAGCCTCTCGGCGATCCGCCAGCCCATCTGCGTCAGCCCGGAGCGCGAGACGAGGAACGGGATCTCCATCTGCGCGCACTTGATCACCATCTCGGAGGTGAGGCGCCCGGTCGTATAGAAGATCTTGTCCGAGCCGTCGACCCCCTCGAGCCACATCTGGCCGGCGATCGCGTCGACGGCGTTGTGCCGGCCGACGTCCTCGACGAACGTGATGATCTCGGCCGCGCCGTCGTCGTTGGTCGCGAGCGCGCAGCCGTGCACCGCGCCGGCGGTCTTGTAGATCGTCTCGTGCTTGCGCACGAGGTCGAGCAGCGCGTAGAGCGTCTCCTCGCTGAGCTGCACGTCGTCGCGCAGCTTGATCGATTCGACCTCGTCCATGAGGTCGCCGAAGACCGTCCCCTGGCCGCAGCCGGTCGTGACGGTGCGCTTCTTCATCTTGTCCGCGAGGCCCTTGACGCCGCGGCGGGTCTTGACGGCGACCGAATCGGTCTCCCAGTCCACCTGGACCGCGGCGATCTCGTCGAGCGAGCGCGCGAGCCGCTGGTTGCGCAGGTAGCCGATCGCGAGCGCCTCCGGCGCCTGGCCGAGGGTCATCAGCGTGACGATCTCGCGCTTGTCGACGTAGAGCGTCAGCGGATGCTCGCCGGCGATCGGGGTCGGGAGCGCCTCGCCGCGCTCGTTCAGCGCCTCGACGGTGAACGTCGCCGGGCGGCCGGCGTTGGTGAGCAGTGGCTTGCGCATGCGTCGAGCGGCGGCGTCAGCCGCCGATATAGGACATCTCGATCTTGCGGTCCCGGGCGGTTTCCGCCGTGCGGATCTCCGAGTAGCGGTCCCCGCGCGCGCGCCAGATGCGCGCGATCGCGTCGTGGATGTCGTGATCGTCGGCGCCGCCTCGCAGGAGCGCCCGGAGGTCGTAGCCCGCGGTGGCGAAGAGACAGGTGTAGAGCATCCCGTCGGTCGCGAGCCGGGCGCGCGTGCAGGTGCGGCAGAAGGCCTGGGTGACCGACGAGATCACGCCGATCTCGCCGCCGCCGTCCCGGTAGCGCCAGCGCTCGGCGACCTCGCCGTAGTAGTTCGGATCGATCGGCTCGAGCGGGAGCTCGGCGGCGATGCGCCGGACGACCTCCGCGGACGGCACGACGTCGTCCATGCGCCAGCCGTTCGAGCTGCCCACGTCCATGAACTCGATGAAGCGCACGATGTGGCCGGTGCCCTTGAACCGCCGCGCCATCGGCACGACGGTGTGATCGTTGACGCCGCGCTTCACAACCATGTTGATCTTGACCGGCGCGAGCCCGGCCGCCGCGGCGGCGTCGATGCCCTCGAGCACCCGCGCGACCGGGAAGTCCACGTCGTTCATCGCCCGGAACACCTCGTCGTCGAGCGAGTCGAGGCTGACGGTGATGCGGTCGAGCCCGGCGTCGCGGAGCAACCGGGCCTTGGGCGCGAGCGCCGAGCCGTTGGTCGTGAGCGTGAGGTCGAGACCGCCCAGCCGCGCGAGCATCTCGATCAGGCGCTCGAGGCCCTTGCGCAGCAGCGGCTCGCCGCCGGTCAGGCGGATCTTCTCGACGCCGTGCTCCTTGAAGATGCGCGCGAGCCGGGTGATCTCCTCGAACGACAGCACCGCGCTCCGGGGCAGGAACTCGTAGTCCGGGCCGAAGATGTCCTTCGGCATGCAATAGGTGCAGCGGAAGTTGCAGCGGTCGGTGACCGAGATGCGCAGGTCGCGCAGCGGCCGCGCGAGCGTGTCCGCGAGCGGCGCGGCGTGCGCGAGGGGATTTTCCCCCACGCCAGGCAGGGGCATTGCGCGCCGCGCGTCGAAAAGCGGGATCACTCTGTCGGTCATGTCGAGGCTTGCCTCGGGTCGCCGGGGCCACGCATCATAGATGTTAGACTCGAACCGGCGCTCGAATTCGAGCGCGAACATTGAATTCTAGTGAGATTGGGATGTCTTCTCCAGGCGTGCCGGTCGCGGTGATCATGGAGCGGCGCACCCTCGCGAACCGCTGGCAGTCCGAGCAGTGGCTGCCGGTCGAGGTCCTTCCGGACGCCGGTGAGACCGCGCCGCGCCTGCTCCTGGACGACGGCGAGCGGGCGCGCTGGCTGCATCCCGGGCTCGCGATCGAGCTCCACCGTGACGAGGCGGAAGGCTACTACTTGAACCTCACCGCGCCAACGCCGTATGTCTTCGTGATGTGGCGCATGGTCGACGGGGCTGCCGTCCCGCAGCTCGTTACCGTGAGCTACCAGGAGGCCGGCCGCATGATGGACGGCGGCGAGCAGGTCGACGGCGTGCCGCTGCCGCAGGCGCTCATGGCCTGGGTGGACGAGTTCGTACGCCTCCATTACAAGCCCGACCCGAAGCGGAAGAAGATCCGGCCGCCGTCGTTCCAGGGCGCGCGGCGAGGGTGACGTTCGTGTCAAGCACCGACGACGACACCTTTCTCGGACGCTGGTCGCGCCGCAAGCATGCGGCGCGGCGCGGTGAGGCCCTCCCTGAACCGGCGCCGCCCGCGCCCGCGGAGAAGCCGGCCGAGACCGCGGCGCCGGCACCCCCGGCGGCCGCGCGCACCGACGCGCCCGCGCCCGAGCTCCCGCCCGTCGACTCGCTGAAGGGGCTCGAGTCGGAGTACCGGGCGTTTCTTCGCCCGGATGTGGACCCGGCGACCCGGAGCGCCGCGCTGAAGCGGCTCTTCGGCGATCCGCACTTCAACCAGATGGACGGCCTCGACGTCTACATCGACGACTACTCCAAGGCCGATCCGATCCCGACCGCGATGCTGCGCATGCTGAACCAGGCGCGGGGCCTCGGCCTGTTCGAGGAGGAGCAGAAGGCCGAGCGTCCGGAAGGGGAGGCGCCCCCCGCGCCGCCGCCCGCCGCCACCGCCGCCATCGCGCCGCCGCCGGACGCGCCGGCCGAGCCGACCGAGGCGCCGCCCGCCGACAGCGTTCAAACGAGAACCGACGCCTGACATGGCGCTCGACGACAAGACGCTGAAGCTCTGCAGTTGCAACCGGAGCATGGCGCTCGACGCCAAGGCCCTCGCCGCGGCGCTGCAGTCGGGGGCCCCCGTCACGATCCACACCGAGCTCTGCCGCAAGGAGGTCGGAGCGCTCGACGCGGCCCTCGGCGGCGGCGAGTGCATCGTGGCCTGTACGCAGGAGGCGCCGCTCTTCGCCGAGCTGAACGCGCAGGCCGGCGGCAAGGCCGAGCTGCGGTTCGTCAATATCCGCGAGACCGCCGGCTGGTCCGCGGAGGGCGCGCTCGCCACCCCGAAGATCGCCGCGCTGCTCGCGCTCGCCGATATGCCGGAGCCCGAGCCGGTCCCGAGCGTGTCCTACCAGTCGAGCGGCCACCTCCTGGTGATCGGCCCCGCCGAGGCGGCGGTCCAGTGGGCCGAGCGGCTCGCGGGCGACCTCGAAGTGAGCGTGCTCATCACCACGAGCCGCGGCGGGGAGCTGCCGGCCGAGCGGCGCTACCCGATCTGGTCGGGCCGGGTGCAGTCGCTCCGCGGCTGGCTCGGCGCGTTCGAGGTCGAGTGGGAGCAGGCGAACCCGATCGACCTCGAGACTTGTACGCGCTGCAACGCGTGCATCCGGGTCTGCCCCGAGTCGGCGATCGATTTCACCTACCAGATCGACCTGGACAAGTGCAAGGCGCACCGCGAGTGCGTCGCCGCCTGCGGGCCGGTCAAGGCGATCGACTTCGAGCGCGCGGACCGCGCGCGCCGCGACCGCTTCGACCTGGTGCTCGACCTCTCGCCGGAGCCGATCCTCAAGGTCGCGCAGAAGCCGCAGGGCTATCTCGCGCCCGGCCGCGACCCGCTCGAGCAGGCGCTCGCGGCCGCGGCGCTCGCCCGGATGGTCGGCGAGTTCGAGAAGCCGAAGTTCTTCGCCTACAACGAGCGCATCTGCGCACACGGCCGCTCGGGCAAGGTCGGCTGCACGAACTGCATCGACGTGTGCTCGACCGGCGCGATCGCGGCCGACGGCGACAAGGTGAAGGTCGAGCCGCACCTGTGCGCCGGCTGCGGCGGCTGCGCGACCGTGTGCCCGTCGGGCGCGATGACGTACGCCAATCCGCGCGCCCCGGAACTCGGGGCGCGCCTGAAGCGGCTGCTCGCGGTGTACGCCCGGGCGGGCGGCAAGGACGCCGCGCTCCTCGTCCACAGCGCGGGCGAGAGCCGGGAGCTCCTCGCGCGTCTCGCCCGGCGCGGCAAGGGGCTGCCCGCGCGGGTCATTCCGCTCGAGGTGTTCCACGTCGCCGCCGTGGGCATCGACACGCTGTTCGGCGCGATCGCCTACGGCGCGAGCCAGGTGCTGGTGCTCGCCACGGAAGTCGAAGCCGACGAGTACGGGCCGGCGGTCGAGCGCCAGATGGGCCATGCCGAGGCGATCCTGAACGGGCTCGGCTACGCCGGCACGCACTTCCGGTTCGTGCGCGCCACCGCGCCGGGCGAGCTCGAGCGCGCGGTGTGGAGCTTGGAACCCGCGCGGACGGTGGCGAGCGCCGCGACGTTCAACGTGTCGGTCGAGAAGCGCACGACGCTCGATTTCGCCTTCGACCATCTCGCCCGCAACGCGCCGACGCCGCAACGGGAGGTTGCGCTCGGGGCGGGCGCGCCTTATGGCGGCGTCACGGTCAACCAGCAGACGTGCACGCTCTGCATGGCGTGCGTGGGCGCCTGTCCGGCCTCGGCCCTGGTCGACGGCCGCGACGCGCCGATGCTCAAGTTCATCGAGCGCAACTGCGTGCAGTGCGGACTGTGCGTGAGCACCTGTCCGGAGGACGCACTCGCGCTCGCGCCGCGCCTGCTGCTCGCGCCCGAGGCCAAGCAGGAAGTCGTGCTGAACCAGGCCGAGCCCTTCAACTGCGTGCGCTGCGGGAAGCCGTTCGGCACCAAGCAGATGATCGACGCGATGCTCGGGCGGCTCGGCGCCCACTCGATGTTCGCCGGCGCCGGGGCGTTGCGGCGTCTGCAGATGTGCGCCGACTGCCGCGTCGTCGACATGATGGAGAACAAGGACGAGCGCACGATCTTCGACGTGAAGCCATGAGCCCCGCCGGGCCGCCCCAAGGGGCGAACCCCGAGCGCGCTTTCGGCGCGAGGGTAGTCCAATGAGCGCGCCGAGCCGCCTCAAGCGCGAACCCTTCGCGCGCAGCGCGAAGGTAGGCCAGTGACCGGCGAGGCGCTTCCCGTCGAACCCGGGCAGCCCGTCGCGCCCGAGGACCAGGCCCGCGCCGAGTTCTACGCGCTGCTCGCGCGGCTCTGGTACGCGGCGCCCGACGCCGCGCTCCTGCAGTCGATTGCAGCGAGCGGCGATCTTCCGGCCGAGGGGGCGCAGACCGCGCTTGCCGAAGCGTGGCGGCAGCTCAAGGCCGCCGCCGCCGCGGCGGACCCCGAGGCCGTCCGGGACGAGTACGACGCCCTGTTCATCGGGACCGGAAAGGCCGCGGTCACGCTGTATGCATCGGGCTATCTCGTGGAAACCGGCCGGGAGCGGGTGCTTGTTGCGTTGCGGGACGAGCTGCCCGCTCTTGGGCTCGAGCGCGTTGGTGCAACGCACGAACCCGAGGACCACTTTGCTGCGCTGCTCGAAATCATGCGCCATCTCGTCGTTTCGGGCGCCGACGATGCTGCGTTGCAGCGAGAGCGGAAATTCTTCACGCGCTACGTACTGCGGGCTTACAATCCGCTCACGAATGAAGTCGTGGCTTCGGCTCGGGCAGACTTCTACAAATTCGTCGCGCGCTTCACGAAAGCGTTCTGCGACGTCGAAGCCTCGTCCCTAGAAATGCTCTAAATCCCCGGAAGGAGAGCCCAATGGAGAACTCGAAGACCAAGCGCAGCCGCAGAACTTTCCTCCTCGCGGTGGGCGCCGGCAGCGCCGCGACCGTCGCTGCGATCGGTGCCAAGACCGTTCCCCAGACCGGGGATGCGAGAGCGAAGCAGGAGCCCGGCGGCAAGGGCTACCAGCTCACCGAGCACATCCGCAATTACTACCGCACCACGCTGGTCTAGAGCGAAGGAGCGCGCCATGTTGCTGACGAGAAAATCCTCCGTCGCCGCGGTTCCGCAGTCGCGCCTCGCGCGCAGCCTCTCCGGCACGCTCGCGCGCACCCTGGACCGCCGCGCGTTCCTGAAGCGCTCGGGCGTGGTCGCCGGCGTCGGGGCGTTCGCGAGCCAGCTGCCGTTCAACATGATCGGCAAGGCCGAGGCCCAGGAGAAGAAGGTCGCCGCGGGCAAGGTCGAGGTGAAGCGCAGCGTCTGTACGCACTGCTCGGTCGGCTGTGCGATCGACGCCGTCGTCCAGAACGGCGTCTGGGTGCGCCAGGAGCCGGTCTTCGACTCGCCGCTCAACCTGGGGGCGCACTGCGCCAAGGGGGCCTCCGTCCGCGAGCACGGGATGACCGAGCACTCGCACCGCCTGAAGTACCCGATGAAGCTGGTGAAGGGCAAGTACCAGAAGATCAGCTGGGACCAGGCGCTCGACGAGATCAGCAAGAAGATGCTGAAGCTGCGCGAGGAGTCGAGCCCCGACTCGATCTTCGTGGTCGGCTCGTCCAAGCACAACAACGAGCAGTCGGAGCTGCTGTGCAAGTGGGTCCGCCTCTGGGGCACGAACAACACCGACCACCAGGCGCGGATCTGCCACTCGACCACCGTCGCCGGCGTCGCCAACACCTGGGGCTACGGCGCGATGACCAACTCGTACAACGACGAGCAGAACTCGAAGTGCATCCTGTTCTTCGGGTCCAACGCCGCCGAAGCGCATCCGGTCTCGATGCTGCACACGCTGCACGCTAAGGAGTCGGGCGCGAAGGTCATCGTCGTCGACCCGCGCTTCACGCGCACCGCGGCGAAGGCCGACATGTACTTCCGCATCCGCTCGGGCGCCGACGTCGCGTTCCTGAACGGGATGCTGTACCACATCTTCAAGAACAGGTGGGAGGACAAGGAGTACATCAACGCCCGCGTCTACGGCATGGACAAGGTGAAAGAAGAAGTCATGAAGTGGACGCCCGACGTGGTGAAGGACGTCACCGGGATGCCGGAGGAGGAGGTCCGCACCGTCGCCGAGATGATGGCCAAGAACCGCCCGAGCACCATCGTGTGGGCGATGGGCCAGACCCAGCACACGAACGGCAACGCGATCGTGCGCGCGAGCTGCATTCTCCAGCTCGCGCTCGGCAACGTCGGCGTGTCGGGCGGCGGCTGCAACATCTACCGCGGCCACGACAACGTCCAGGGCGCGACCGACGTCGGCCCGAACCCGGATTCGCTGCCGGGCTACTACGGCATCGCGGAGGGCTCGTTCAAGCACTGGTGCCGGGTGTGGAACGTCGACTTCGAGTGGCTCAAGGCGCGCTTCGCCCCGGGGATGATGACCAAGGCCGGGACGACGGTGTCGCGCTGGATCGACGGCGTGCTGGAGAAGGAGGACGCGATCGACCAGCAGACGAACATCCGCGGGATGTTCTTCTGGGGTCACGCGCCGAACTCGCAGACCCGCGGCCTCGAGATGAAGATGGCGATGGACAAGCTCGACCTGCTCGTCGTCCTCGACCCGTACCCGTCGGCGACCGCCGCGATGGCCGCCATGCCGAAGGCCGCGGACGCGAAGTACGAGGTCAACCCGAACCGCGACGTCTACCTGCTGCCGGCGGCGACGCAGTTCGAGACCGACGGCTCGTGCACCGCGTCGAACCGCTCGATCCAGTGGCGCGAGAAGGTGATCGACCCGCTGTTCGAGTCGCGGTCCGACCAGGCGATCATGTACGCGCTCGCGCAGCGCCTCGGGTTCGGCGACCAGTTCCTCGGCAAGAAGGACGGCAAGCAGAACCTCCGGCTCGTCAAGACCGCGAAGGGCTACGAAGAGCCGAGCATGGAGGACGTGCTCAGGAACGAGATCAACGCCGGGACCTGGACGATCGGCTACACCGGGCAGTCGCCCGAGCGGCTCAAGGCGCACATGCGCAACATGCACGTCTTCGACGTGAAGACGCTGCGCGCGAAGGGCGGCAAGGACGCGGAGACCGGCTACGACCTCACCGGCGACTACTTCGGCCTGCCGTGGCCGTGCTACGGCAACGCCCAGCTGAAGCATCCGGGCTCGCCGAACCTGTACCAGACCTCCCGGCACGTGATGGATGGCGGCGGCAACTTCCGCGCCAACTTCGGGGTCGAGCGCGACGGCGTCAGCTTGCTCGCCGGGGACGGCTCGTCGTCCAAGGGCGCGGATCTGCCGTTCGGCTATCCCGAGTTCGACCACGTGCTGCTGAAGAAGCTCGGCTGGTGGGATGAGCTCTCCGACGCCGAGAAGAAGGAGGCCGAGGGCAAGAACTGGAAGACCGACCTCTCGGGCGGCATCCAGCGCGTCGTCCTGAAGAACCACGGCTGCCACCCGTTCGGCAACGCGAAGGCGCGCGCGGTGGTCTGGAACTTCCCGGACCAGGTCCCGCTGCACCGCGAGCCGCTGTACTCGCCGCGGCCCGACCTCGTCGCGAAGTTCCCGACGCACGACGACGTCAAGGTGCTCTGGCGGGTGCCGACGCTGTTCAAGTCGGTGCAGGACAAGAACGTCGCCGACAAGGTCCACGAGAAGTACCCGCTGGTGCTCACGAGCGGGCGGCTGGTCGAGTACGAGGGCGGCGGCGACGAGACCCGCTCCAACCCGTGGCTCGCCGAGCTGATGCAGGACAACTTCGTGGAGATCAACCCGAAGGCGGCGGCCGACCGCGGCATCCGCAACGGCGAGTACGTCTGGGTGAGGAGCCCGACCGGCGCCCGGATCAAGGTCATCGCGCAGGTCACCGAACGGGTCGGACCCGACCACGTGTTCATCCCGTTCCACTTCGCCGGCTGGTGGCAGGGCGTCGACTTGAAGCCCTACTATCCGGACGGCGCGGAGCCGATCGTCCGGGGCGAGGCGGTGAACACCGCCACGACCTACGGCTACGACCGGGTGACGATGATGCAGGAGACCAAGACCACGCTGTGTCAGGTCGAGCGGGCGTAAGGCGGAAGAAGAGGAGAGCGAACCATGGCGAGAATGAAATTCCTGTGCGACGCCGAGCGCTGCATCGAGTGCAACGGCTGCGTCACCGCCTGCAAGAACGAGAATGAGGTGCCGTGGGGCGTCAACCGCCGCCGGGTGGTGACGATCAACGACGGCATGCCGGGCGAGAAGTCGATCTCGGTCGCGTGCATGCACTGCTCGGATGCGCCGTGCATGGCGGTCTGCCCGGTCGACTGCTTCTACCGGACCGACGACGGCGTGGTCCTGCACGACAAGGACCTGTGCATCGGCTGCGGCTACTGCTTCTACGCCTGTCCGTTCGGCGCGCCGCAGTTCCCGCAGGCGGGCGCGTTCGGCCTGCGCGGCAAGATGGACAAGTGCACGTTCTGCGCCGG